>Ga0111538_10007384_pt1 | contig 14827 bp, 17 predicted proteins | sample SoiMethybrSBSTD1_FD_79669 | JGI IMG/M metagenome (GOLD analysis project Ga0111538, IMG submission 79669) | Bulk soil microbial communities from a Populus tree surrounding site in Tennessee, USA - Soil MetaG P. TD hybrid SBSTD1 (version 2)... | ecosystem: Environmental > Terrestrial > Soil >... | reverse complement strand
GCCGAACTCCGCGATCGGTCTCCTGTTCGTCCCGGTTGTGGCCCTGACGAGGGGTGGAGTCCGGCTGGTCGACGGCGTGCTGGAAATTCACGGCCGCCCCGTCGCGTGGATGTTGCGCCACTGCGTCCTGCTGCCCGGCGGGGCCAGTGCGATGACGTTTGGACACGTCGTGCTGGGACGCGATAGACGCGCGCTGGCCGCGACGCGCGTTCACGAACGGGTGCATGTCCGGCAATACGAGCGCTGGGGACCGGCCTTCATCCCTGCTTACCTGCTTGCCTCCTTGTGGGGCTTTGCCACCGGAGCCGGTGCGTACTACGGCAATGTCTTCGAACGAGAGGCCATGCAACAGGAGAATGCAGAGGGCAGAATGCCAAAGGCAGATTTCACCAGTCTGTGAACCTGAACCTCAAGCCGCAATCGGGAACCCCGAACCTCATTCTGCATTCTGAATTCTTCATTCTGCATTCTCATGAGGGCCTGTCGATCTCGGCGCTCCTCAATCGACCATTCGTTGGGGACGGCGAATGGCCGGGCATTCTGAGACTGGAGACCGACTGATGAAGTATTTGATGCTCGTCAAGCACACCGAGAGCTACCGCAATCAGCAGATTCCACAAGGCCTGATGGAGGCGATGGGGAAGTTCGTCGAAGAAGGGTTCAAGAGCGGGGTTCTCAAGGACACCGCCGGTCTCAAGCCGACCGCGGACGCGTTTCGGATTCGGCAGAGCGGCGGCAAGCTTCAGGTTACCGATGGGCCGTTTGCCGAGACCAAGGAAGTGGTCGGGGGATATGCGCTCATCGACGTGAAGTCGCATGACGAAGCGCGCGAAGTCGCTCGTCAGTTCATGGAGATCCACCGTGTCCACTGGCCCGAGTTCGAGGGCGAATGCGAGGCGCGGCCCCTGGAAGACACGTAGTCGCCGTCATCAGGGGAACAACATGTCGAAACTTCTCGTGCGCAGCTTCGGGGTCTCGCTCGATGGCTACGGTGCAGGGCCCAACCAGGATTTGGAACACCCGCTTGGGGTCAACGGGCCTGAGTTGATGGAGTGGGCAGTTCACACCCGCGTCTTTCGGCGCATGCACGATGACGCCGATGGCGAATCGGGCATCGACAACGAGATGGCCGAGCTGGGCTTCCACAACATTGGCGCCTGGATTCTCGGGCGGAACATGTTCGGGCCCGTGAGAGGACCCTGGCCGGATGAGCGCTGGAGGGGCTGGTGGGGCGAGGAACCGCCGTACCACGCCAAGGTGTTCGTGCTGACCCACCATCCGCGGGCCCCGCTCCTGATGAAAGGCGGGACGGAATTTCACTTCGTCACCGAAGGCATTCACGCCGCGCTCGAACGGGCCAGGGCCGCGGCTGGCGGCCGCGACGTGCGACTCGGTGGCGGCGTCGCGACGGTTCGCCAGTATCTGAGCGCGGGCCTGGTCGACGAACTGCACCTGGCCATGGGCCCCGTCTTGCTCGGGTCGGGCGAACCTCTCCTGAACGGCCTCGACCTGCGCGCGCTCGGCTACGAATGCGTCAAACAGGTCGCCGGCGAGCGCGCGACCCACGTCTTCCTGGCCAGGGATACATCCGTCATGTTGGCTTACAGTAGCGAACACGATTCGGTGAACGAGAGCCTTGGCAGCCGCGGGTGCAACGCGGATTGATCACCGTAACCCAGATTGCAGAGGAAGTTCGACTTCACGCGCCCCTCCGCGAAGAACTCCTGATCGCACCCAAAACAGGGCTTCCCGGCGGCGAAAAACTCCTCATCCACTTTGGCGTTGTCGAAGCCGGACATCGGTCCGCAATCGAGACCGAGTGCTCGTGCCGCGATGATCAGATAGGCGCCCTGCAAGCTGGAATTCCGCTTGGCCGTCGCCTCCACCATCTCGGCGTTGCTCTCGAAGAGCTTGGCTATTCCAGGGTTTTGCGGGAAGAGCTTTGGCAAGTGCTCGTAGAACTTCAGGTCGTACGCGACGATCACCGTAATGGGGGCGGTCATCGTCTTTTCTATGTTCAGGGGCGCCAGCGCCGGGCGGAGGCGTTCTTTGGCGTCCTTGGACCGGAGGAATACAAACCGCGCCGGCGAGGCGTTTGCGCTCGTCGGCCCCCACTTCAACAAATCATAGAGATCACTGACCGTCTGATCCGCGACAGGCTTTGGCTGCCATTTGGTGTGCGTGCGCGCTTCACGAAACAGTGTGTCCAACGCCGTCTCGTCTATTGGTCGACCCATGCCGTCCTCCTCGCACGTCGAAAGCAGCGTCAGTGACGAGTACCGGTCCTCTCCGCTGTTAGCCGGCGGCCGCAATCGCCAGCGCAACGTTCGCGTGCATCACGCGACCGACCTTCGTGTCGACCGCGATGAAGCCGTACTTGACGTTTACGATCGACATGGCACCCAGCATCGAAAAGACCAGTGGAATGCTGACGATGGTAACCCTGCCCTATCAGGCCGGCCAAGCCGCCAATCATCTCCAGCGACGTCACCCAGCCGGCCCATAATTCCACTGGCCCAGCCATGGACCATGAACCTCTACGCCGACGAGACAGTGAGTTGGGCGATAATCAACGGCCTCAGGAGGAGCTTGTGCTGACAGCGCGTGTTCTCCCCGTCTGGCTCGCAATCTGCGCTGCCGGTGCGATCTATGCGCAGAGCGAAGCTCCAATCACCACCAACCCGCTGCCAGCTCCCGTTGTGAAGCGGGGGCTCAGCGTCGAGATCAAGGATGTCGTCCGTCTGCCGATGACGCGCGGGATGCGTCCGGCCGATGAGGATGTCAACCCGTCCGGCTGGGCGCGGGTCAGCTTCGTGCGCGACCTTCCAGACGGCCGCCGGTTTGCCAACGACTCGCGAGGTTTCCTGTACCTCCTGGACGGCAGCAAGCCTCCGGCCATCTATGTCAACGTCGGCGAGATTTTTCCGCGCGCCGTGTACAACCGTCTGGAGAGCGGGTTCATCGGCTTCGACTTCCATCCTGAGTTCGCGAAGAACGGACTCTTCTACACGGTGCACTCCGAGCGCGCACCCGGCAATCCGGCCGCGCCGAACTTCGTTCCGCCCGGATTCACGGCGGCCCAGGCGACGTACCACAACATCATCACCGAGTGGCACGCGACGAACCCGGCCGCGAACACGTTCGCCGGCACGCGGCGTGAGCTGCTGCGTGTCGCGCACGTCGTCGCCAACCTCACGCATCCATACGGATATGTCGGCTTCAATCCGACGGCGAAGCCTGGGACGGCGGATTACGGGCTGCTGTACACGAGCGGCAGTGACCTGGGCTTCAGCAACGGCGGTGGACCGAACGCCAGCAATCCGACGCAGACGCAGCGGCTCGATTCGGTCATCGGCGCCATCCTGCGGATCGATCCACGCAGTCCGGCCGTCTCGAAAGGCACCAAGGGCCTTGGCGATTACACGGTTCCGCCATCGAACAAGTTTGCTGCGGACGGCGATCCAAAGACGCTCGGTGAAATCTACGCCTACGGATTCAGGAACGCGCACCGGCTCTCGTGGGATCTCGCTGACGGGACGATGTTCGCCTCGGACATCGGCATGAACAACGTCGAGGAGGTCAACATCGTTCGCAATGGCAACAACTACGGCTGGATGAAGCGGGAGGGGTTGTTCGAGAACGGCGTGACGAGGCCCGGGGGCACCCTCAATCAGCTGTTCCCGCAATCGATGGACATTCTCAGCGGGCGGGTCAAAGACGAATTCACCTACCCGGTCGCGATGTACGACCACGACGAGGGGCAGGCGATCTGTGGCGGGTTCGCGTATCACGGCCGTATCGCCGCGCTCCGCGGCAAGTTCGTCTTCGGTGACGTGCAGCGCGGACGGGTCTTCGTTGCCGATCTCGCTGCGCTGAAGAAGGCGGACGACGGGATACCGCAGACCGTGGCGGAGATCGAAGAACTGCAGCTGTACGTGCGTGACGGCAGCCGCAATCGCAAGGACGTCACGCTCAAGGAGCTCATCGAAGCGACCAACGGCGCGACCACCTCGAGGGCCGACCTGCACATCAGTCAGAGCCGCGACGGCGAGCTCTTCATCACGTCGAGACAGGACGGCATGATCCGGACGCTTGTTCCCGACTCCGGAGCCGCAACGGCCGCGGCTCGTCGTTGAACGAGGTGGCTCCGTGCAGGCTCTGCGTCAGTGGTCGTTTCTGAAGGTCATGCTGGTCTCGGGCGGCTGGCTGCTCCTGTGTCTGCTGGTCGTCGCGGCCTGGCTGCTGTTCCAGTTTCGCAGCGTCATGGCCGCATCGTCGGCTGGCAGCGGCGGCATCGGCGCGGTGTCTTTTGGCGTCAACGCGCTGACGCTCCTGATCCCCGTGTTGCCACCGGTCGTCTTGATCGTCGCGTGGTTCGTTGCACGTGCATCCTGATCTCATGGATTCAGGTGTTGCCCGTCCTGACGACCCCTCGCTTACGCCTGCGACCCACCGCCGAAGACGACCTCGAGGCGCTGTGGGCGCTCTGGACTGAGCCACAAGTCCGCCAATTCCTTTGGGACGACGCCATCATCGAGCGGGAGCGGGTGCTCGGTACGATTCACGAGTTTGCCGATCTCGCGTCGTCGGGTCTCGGGCTCTGGGCGGCTCTGACGCGAGATGAACCGGGCGCACTCGTCGGGTGCGCCGCGCTGGCGCCGGTGAGTACGGCGGCGGAGTACTACCCGCCGAGCGCCGGGGCGGTAGAACCGCTCGTCGCTTTGGATCCGCGCGTGTGGCATCAGGGGTTTGCCATCGAGATCCTGAAAGTGCTCGTCGATTACGCGAGAACGATCGCGCGTGTCGACCGGCTGGTGGCGGTGACCGACGTGCCCAACGTCGCGTCGGATCGTCTCGTCCGGCGAGCCGGCTTTGTCGTCTGTGCAGAGACGGACGGTCCCCGGTATCGCTTGCGTCATTACCGGTTCGACGCCTGATGCGGAGCGGTCTGTTACGAGTACCTATCGCGCTTGGCCAGCAAAGGAGCGCACGATGCGAACGACGCAGGTTGTCTTTTACATCTGCCTGTTGGGAGTGCCGGTGGTCGCGAGCGCTCAGGGATCCCCCAGAACGCACGAGCTGAAAGCGTCTCCAGCGACCGTGCATCGAAACTTCTTCGACGCTTCTCTGAAGCCGGTGCTGACGATCGATTCAGGCGACATCGTGCGTCTGGAGACCGCGACCGGGAATCCGCGTTGGTTCGAGAACGTCGGCGTGCCGAAGGACCGGATTCCGGCCGAATTGTACGAAGTGTTCAAGGGTGTGGAGGGCGACGGGCGCGGCGACCACACATTGAACGGGCCAATCGCGATTCGCGGCGCTGAGCCGGGAGATACGCTCGAGATCCGCATTCGCTCGGTCGACGTGCGCCTGCCGATTGCCGGGCAATCGTTCGTCCCGAACCGTGGACTCTTGCCGGACCAATTCCCGTACGAGAAGAACCGCGTGACGTGGATTGACGTCGATCGCAAAGTCGTTCAGTTCGCCCCTGGCATCGAGTTCCCGGCCAGGCCGTTCTGGGGCGTGATCGGCGTCGCGCCGCCGGCGGGCATGGGCCGCGTGCCGAGCGGCGCGCCCAATGTGTTTGGCGGAAACCTCGACAACCGCGATCTGGGTTCCGGCAGCACGCTGTATCTGCCCGTGCACGTGTCCGGCGCGCTGCTGTCGGTTGGCGATGGACACGCCATGCAGGGCCACGGTGAAGTCAGCCTGTCGGCGGTGGAAACATCGCTCAAAGGCGAAATTCAGGTGATCGTGCACAAAGCACGGCGCCTGCGGTGGCCGCGCGCCGAGACCCCCACCCACTACGTGACCATGGGGCTCAACACCGATCTCGACGAGGCCGCGAGGATCGCCACCAGTGAGATGCTGGATTTCCTCGTTGAGACGAAAGGGCTGTCACGCGAAGACGCGTACCTTCTGGCCAGCGCAACGATGGACCTCATCGTCACACAGGTCGTCGATGGCACCAAAGGGATCCACGCGATGCTGCCCAAGGCCGTCTTTCAGCAGCCACGCTGACCGGAAGGCGAACGAGAAGCCCGGAAGCGAATTCGCCCGACGACCGAGATAGATGACGACCGATGAGTGGGAGCCGGCTACCAGCCCAGATTGAGCCGTCGCAGGATGCGCGCTTCTAGCACCTGACCGAGCGGGAACTGCGTGCCGGGACGGTAACTGTAGGACAGCTGGAGACGCATTGCCGGGACGACCGGCATGTCGGTCGTGACCCTGAGGGCGCGCAGCACCTGGCCGTCGCTGCTGCTGATCCCGAGCTCCGTTTCGCCCATGAGCGCCGTGTCGTCGATCAAACCGAGTCGGCCGCTGACGCGGGAGTTCACGCCGGGGCCCGTCAGCGAGCTGGAGCCTGCGGTGAGCCCCGCGCGCAGGTCCAGACGGCCGGCGGCGCAATGAGGCGCGAGCGTAGGAAGGTCTACCTCGACACGAGACGAGGCCTCGTCGACTGCATTCAGCGCCGAATCGGATGCCCGTCGCTGCACGTAGCGCACAGCCATGCGGCCCAGCCCGCTCTGGCGCCATTCGAGCGATGTGATCTCGGACTCCTTCGAGGCCGTCGTCTCGAGCTGCCGAAGTGCGGCCAGCTGCCCGTTCGGGAGGCCGTCGTACGCGACTCGGAGCGACCCCAGAGTCGTATCGTGGGCATTAGGGTCGGCCGCGGGGCGCGACGAGCTCGTGAGTGCCGCGAGGGTGAGGCCAGGCAGTGGCTGCACCTGTGCCTGCGCGGCCGCGCGGTCCCGCGGCGACACGTACGCAGCAGCCGGTTGAGTGTGGGGCGGCGCGGCGGCGCCGCGCAACACGCTTGTCTCGATGCCCGCGCGAGGCCAATGGCCGACGAGACGCGCGGACGCCAACGGTGCCCAGGCGGTGTCCGCCGTTCCGGCGACGCCCACGTCGGTCAGCAGGGCGACGTTGCTGATGACGTTCGCCTGGATCATCGTCCCGACGCTGGTACGCGCAACGGGCGACCCAACCGGGAGCACGATCTGGGGGGTTAAAGACAACCGGGTGTTTGGGGTCAAGCTCACGGCCGCCGCGGCGAGCGCCGGCGCCCCCGGCGCAGGTACGCCCGTAGCCGGCGCAGCCCCTATCTGCCCGAACGACAGGCTCGCCGGCGCGGCGCCCGTCGTCGTGAACGACACTCCGCGTAGCGACGATGCCAGCGCCGGACCAGCCAGCGGGGCAGCGCGGAAAACAGCCGGGAGCGATTGGTCGCCGAGCCGCGATGCGACGGCGATGTCGCCGACGTCGAGGTCCGGCAGCTCGAGCACGAGGTTTCTGACTTGGCGGTGGCTGCCGCTGTCGATCATCGTCACGGAGGGCAGTGCCAGTCCGCGATCGGTCGCCGGCTTGGGTTTGACCGCGTCGAGCTTGCTAAGAGAAGCTCCCGTGGCTACGCCAAGGGCCGCCACCGTCGTCGACATGTTCGCCTCTTGAGCTGTGGCGAGCGCAGAAGGCATGAGCGCGCACACCAACGACGCGGCGACGACTCCGATTTGCAGATTTACACGCCCCGGCCAGCGACCGGCTGAGGAGGCGTTGGGCGTTGTTTTGCGATCGTACAGATGGGGGACCGTACGCTGCGCCGGTTCAACCACGACAATTGCATCGTAACCGCCATTGATGTGGTTGGCAACAAAGGTTGAGGTGCTGAGCGTGAAAGTGGGAAAGATTAGAAAGGTACGAGAGAAACGCGCCACCAGCCGCCTCGATTCCGTCTGACCAACCTCAACTGCTAAAGCTGGTGTCAGTTACACACATTTCATTTCGACTGAGGTTGCCCGGCCGTATAGTAGCCGGCACACTCAGCAGGAGGACGACATGGCAAAGTCTCCGACTCCCGCGCAGATCAACAAGTTGCTCAGATTCCGGCCGGAGTGGATCAAGGATCCCGTCCCGACGTTCCGCAAATTTCTCGATCGCGCGAGCCTCAAGCAGGTAAACCAGGCAAAGGCTGCCTTTACCAAGGAGATCAAGGCCATCGTCAAGAGTCGGCAGAAATAGCTGGCCTTCGCTGCTCTACTTGGAAGCCGTCCGCCGTGCCCACTCGACTGCCGATCGTGCAGAGCGCCATCGCTGTTTCCGGCCCGCGCGATGTGTCGCATCCGGTTCTGCTGATCGGATTCCAAAATCAGGGCAACCTCGGTCTGGGCTACCTGGCGTCCGCGCTCCGGCAGCACGGCTACACCGTGCACGTGATCGACATCGAGCAGGATCCACAGACCATCCTGACTATCGCGCTCGAGACCGAACCGGTTCTGATCGGGTTCTCGCTCATCTTTCAGTTCTTCATCGATCGCTATCAGGAATTGCTGGAGCTGCTCAGGGGTCATGGCATCACCGCTCATTTCACGATGGGCGGCCACTTTCCGAGCTTGAGCTATCGGCAGACGCTCGACCTCATCCCCGAACTGGACAGCGTCGTGCGCTTCGAAGGCGAGGCCACGCTCATCGAGCTGGTCGATGCAATCGGCCGCGGCAGCGATTGGCGCGCCATTCCTGGCATTGCGTTCCGCCGCGACAGCGACGTGATCGCCACGCCAGCGCGTCCGCTTCTCGAAGACCTGGATCTGCTGCCGCATCCGGATCGCAGCTATCAGCCGAACGCCGTGCTGGGCCGCAGCATCATGCCGATTCTTGCGAGCCGCGGCTGCGCTCGCACGTGCTCGTTCTGCTCAATCCATACGTTCTATCGGTCGGCGCCTGGCAAGATGGTGCGCACGCGCCGGCCGGCCGAAGTCGTGAGCGAGATGCGCGCTCTCCATCGGGAGCGAGGCATCCGTATCTTTCTCTTCCAAGACGACGACTTTCCGCTGTTCGGTCCGGTCTGGCGCCGCTGGGCGAATCAGTTCGTCGACGAACTGGAGCAGAGCGAACTGGCCGGGAGAGTCATCTGGAAGATCAACTGTCGCGCCGATGCTGTCGATCGCGACTTGTTCATCCGGATGCGTGACGCGGGTCTCTATCTCGTTTACATGGGGCTCGAGTCGGGCAGCGAAGAAGGGCTCGAGACGCTCCACAAGCAGATCACGGTCGTGCAGAACCTGCGCGCAGTGGAGCTGCTCAAGAGCATCGGCTTGATGTGGGAATACGGCTTCATGCTGCTCGACCCGTCGAGCACGTTTGACTCGGTGCGAAGCAACCTGCGGTTCCTCCGCACGATTCTGGCGGACGGCTGTCTGCCGGTCACGTTCTGCCGCATGCTGCCGTACGACGGCACACCGATCAAAGACGAGCTCGTGCGCAACGGCCGCCTCCTCGGTGACGTCTGCAACCCGGATTACACCTTTCTCGATCCGCGCCTGTCGGCTTTCTACGACGGCTTGACCAGCTTCATCAGCCTCACCGGGTGGATTCACGGTCTCGAGGCGGTCACGCTGCAACTGGGTTGCGCCTGGCATGAAGTCGCGACCATGGAACGGTTGTTTCCGGCGTTGCCGGACATGGACCGGTACAAGGAGACGCTCCGCGAGATCACCAAAGGCAGCAATGACCTGCTGCTCGACGTGGTCGAGGATTTGACGTACTGCTATTCCGACGGCCGACCCAATCGCTGGGATGCGGCGGAGGTCGAGCGGCGGCGCGAGAACGTATTGAAGGTCCTCCGCGCCGAGCGGGACGGCTTCATCCTGCGCCACCAGGATCGTCTCCTCGATGCCCTCGAGGTGGACGGTGTCGAGATTCCAGTCGATGCCGACGACGCGTGCGTCGCCGGCGACGACTCCACGCCGTAGCCATCGGCGGAGTGCGCGCATACTTCGCGCTCGTCGGGTTCGCCTGTTGGGCCGGCGCAATCATCCTTGCCGCGCGTCGTCTCTCGGTGGCCATCAGCGGCGTGAGGACCACGGGCCGTATCGTCGCCTTCGAGACGCGCGAGAATGACGGGTCGGTGTGTTACCTCCCGGTCGTCACGTTTACCGATCGGGAGGGCCGGCCTCATCGCTTCACCTCCGTGGCCGGTCGCGGCCAGCGCACACCGCCCGTCGACTCCGAAATCGTCGTCCGATATCTTCCCGGCCAGCCTTCCACGGTCTTCATCGAATCATTTCTTCATATGTGGGCCGCGCCGCTCGCCCTGGCCATCCTCGGCGCCGGCGCGCTGCTGGCACTGATGAGCCCCTCGTAGCTCGTAGCTCGTAGCTCGGAGCTCATTGCCCAAGGCCAGAGGCCCTGAGCCAACCTGAAGCCCGGAGCCCGAAGCCCGAAGCCTGAGGGTATACTCCCGTCCGGGAGGACGCGGCGATGAGGTGGATTTCAGCGGTAGCGGCGTCGATCGTGCTGAGCCTGACCGTTGCCAGTGCCCAATCGGGCACGAGCGTGCTGTTCATCGGCAACAGCTTCACGTTCGGCTCCGGATCAGCCGTCCGTTTCTACCGAGCCGACACCGTCACCGATCTCAACAACGAAGGGATCGGCGGCGTGCCGGCGCTGTTCAAGTCGTTCACGACACAGGCTGGGCTCGACTACGACGTCTCACTCGAGACGCGCGGTGGGTCAGGATTCGAATTCCATCTCGAGCAGAAGGCCGGCGTGATCGGCCGCCGCCCGTGGGACAAAGTGGTCATGCAGGGGCAGAGCATGCTCGATCTCGACAAGCCGGGCGACGACACGAAGATCATCGCGACGAGCAAGCAGCTCGCCGACTTCCTGCGCGGCCGCAATCCGAACACGGAGCTGTATTTGATGGCGACCTGGTCGCGCGCCGATCAGACGTACCCACCGAAGGGCGCGTGGCATGGTAAGCCGATTGAGGCGATGGCTCGTGACGTCCGCACTGGCAATGACAAGGCGGCGGCTGGCGCCAACATCAAGACGGTCATTCCGGTCGGCGAGGCGTGGACGCGCGCGATGCAGACCGGCGTGGCCGATCCGAATCCCTACGACGGCATCGAAGCCGGCAAGCTTGATCTCTGGACCTTCGACCAGTATCACGCCAGCACGGCTGGCTATTACCTTGAGGCCCTGGTCGTGTTCGGCAGCCTCACCGGCCGCGACCCACGCTCGCTCGGTGACAACGAGTGCTCGGGTTACGAACTCGGTCTGAACCGGGCGCAAGTGAAGTCGCTCCAGCAGGTCGCATTCGACCAGCTGGCCGCGGCCGGACCAATCACCGCGGCGCCGCTGGTGTTGCCGAAGCCTGTCAATCCCGAACGGTGCGTTCCGGGGCGATGACCCCCGGTTGGCTGAAGGCGCTGTGAAGGCGTTTACGCTGGCGATTGGCGTCAGTGCGTTTGTCGCGAGCGCCGGTCTGCCGTCATTTGCCGCCGCGCAAGCGATCGACCGGGGTTGCCGCGAGCGGACACTGGTCGCGACTGGTGGTCCGTTTCCCGACAACCCGCAAACCCTGGCCATCCGCTGGACCGGATTCTCGAACTTCGAGCTCGCTTACAAGGGCGAAGTCCTCCTGCTGGACGCCTACTTCGAACGGGGTGCCCTGTTTCCGCCGTTGGGCTTCAAGGCCGGAGACATCTCGCGCGCGACGGGAATCCTGATCGGTCACGGCCACTTCGATCACATGTCCGATGCGGCATCGGTCGCGTTGCGAACCGGCGCCGTGGTCGTTGGTGCGCCCGTCACCACGGAGAAGCTGCTGGCTCAGAACGTCGATCGGTCACGCGTGCGCACGGTGACCGGAAAGGGCGGCGAGGAGCTGACCATCGGACGATTCAAGGTGCGGCCGATCCTGGCCCGACACGGTGAACCGCCGAGAGAAGTGACCGCAGCGTTCGGTCAGGCGCTGCAGCAGACCACGCCACGGCCAACCACCGAGCAGGCCGCTGAAGCGGCGGCCATCCGATCGCGCGGCACCAACGATCCACGCGTGATCGCCGAAGGCACCATCGCCTACCTCATCACCCTGGATAACGGGTTTCGCGTCCTTTACCGCGACAGTGGTGGGGTGGTGACCGAATTCGAGAAGTCGACGATGACCCAGGTCGGGCGGGTCGACGTGGCGCTGCTCGCGACGGCCGCGTCGGTGCTGCCCGCACTCACCGCTCAGCAGGCGGTGGAATACGTGCGGACGTACAAACCGGATGTCTACATGCCGGCACACCACGATGGATCCGTCAACGAGCTCTGGCGCGCGACCGAGCCGTTGTTCGAGGCGATCAAAAACGAGGATGCCGGCATCATCACCATGTCGAGGGTATATCGGGAGCCCGCGTGCTTCGACACCACGCGGCGCCCGCGACCGTAAGCCACGAGCTGCCGAATCAGGGTCGACGCTGACCCGTCATTTTCGCGAACCGCGAACCGGGAGAACTCCGCGCACGGTGCAGCGATGAACACCCGCCGTCAGTTTCTCATTCGCGCGCCGCTCGGCATTCTCGTCGGGGTCGCCGCTTGCCGGCAGGAAACGGCGTCGCCGCCGGCCGCTCAAGCCGGCCCCGCCACGCCCGGCGCTCCGCCGACATTTGGCACCGGCGCCACTTCCGGCCCCGAGGTCACGCCCACGACATTTGCCGAAGCGGAAAAGTTGATGCAGGTGACGATGACTCCTGCCGAACGCGAGCAGGCAGCGGGCTCGTGGCGGCAGTCGATCGCGCCTTATATGGAGCGCCGAACCGGACCCCGGAAGGTCACCATCGCGGCGACCGACGCGCCGGCCACGCTGTGGAATCCGTCGCTGCCAGCCCTCGCTTCGCCGCCGGCTCGCAGCCGTTTCGTCCGTTCCGGGAATGACGGCGCGCCGCTGCCGGCACAAGACGACGACATTGCGTTCGCGCCGGTGTCGCGACTGTCGCGCTGGATTGAAACCCGACGGCTAACCTCGGAACGGCTGACGGAGATTTACCTCCGCCGAATCGAACGTCTGGATGCCGGGATTCGCGCCGTGATTACCCTCACCAGCGATCGCGCGCTCGAACGCGCCGGCGCAGCCGACCGCGAGATCGCCGCGGGCAAGTATCGCGGCCCGTTGCACGGCATCCCTTACGGCGTCAAGGACCTGCTCGATACGAGAGGTATTCTGACGACATATGGTGCAGAGCCGTTCCGCAATCGCGTGCCGTCCGCCGATTCAGAGGTCGTGCGGCGCCTCGACGAGGCCGGCGGCGTGCTCATCGCCAAACTCTCGCTCGGCGCGCTCGCGCTGAACGACATCTGGTTCGGCGGCCAGACGATGAATCCGTGGCTGCCGGAAGAGGGCGCCTCGGGCTCCAGCGCCGGTCCGGGTGCGGCAACGGCGGCCGCCTTCGTCGGCTTCTCGATCGGCAGCGAAACCGGCGGCAGCATCGTCGCGCCGGCGATGCGCTGCGGGGTTAACGGCTTGCGTCCGACGTTCGGACGGGTGCCGCGGACTGGCGCCATGACGTTGTGCTGGTCGCTCGACAAGCTCGGTCCGATGACGCGGTCGGTCGAAGACGCGATGCTCGTGCTGCAGGCGATCGACGGGGCCCACGGCGGAGATCCATCGAGCGTGTCCAGTCGACTGGACTTCGATGCGACGGCGCCGGTCGATGGACTCAAGGTCGGGTATGTGGCGAAGTGGATGAACGAAAGTCCGGCCACTGATGTCGATCGCGCGGCGATGGAGACCATGAAGACGTTGGGCTTGAAGCTGCAGGAAGTGACGTTGCCCGACTGGCCCTACACCTCGCTGATGCCCATTCTTTTCGCCGAAGGAGCGGCTTCGTTCGAGGACCTGGCGCTGAACAACGAGCTTGGCTCGCTGAAGGTGCAGCTCAGAGACGCCTGGCCCAATCTGTTCCGCGAGGCGCGGTTTCTGTCGGCGGTGGATTTCGTCCAGGCCGACCGGCTTCGCCGCAAGGTGGCGCTCGAGATGGCCCGTGTCTTCAGCGACGTCGATTTATTGCTGGTCCCTTCGCTTCGCGACGAGCAGCTGACGATTACCAACTTCACCGGTCATCCCTCCTTGACACTGCGCGCCGGATTCGTCGAAGTCTCCGAGGCCCGGAGCGACTGGGCGCCGGATCCGGCAAACCCGCTGCCCCGATTCACGCCGCCGCGCCGCGTGCCGCATGGAATTACGATCGTCGGCCGACTGTTCGATGACGGATTGATTGGACGCGTCGGGATTGCGCTCGAGCGGGCGTTCCGTGTCGCCGGCGAAAGGCCGCCGGAGTTTTAGTCGGGGCAGCGCGGTAGACTGAGAGGACGGGGTATGCGGCAGCCGAGTCTTGCAGCGCTGATGGCCTTCTTGCCTGCAGCGGTCTTGTCGTCGTTGCAAGCCCCCCAGCGTTTTGCCTCTTTTGATGCCGGCTATCCTGATTCACGCACGATCGACCGGACCAATGAGTACGCGAACGTCGGTGCGCTCATCACCATGGCCGAGAGCAACGATGCCGGCGTGCCTGAAGGCAATCTGGCCTGGTGCACCGGGACGCTGATTCGCGATCGCGTCATGCTGACGGCCGGTCACTGTGTCTGCGCGGGTCTCCCGGCCCCGCCGCCATTCGTCCGGATTTTCGCCAGCTTCGCGTCTGACGCCCGGAATCAGACGACGTGGTTGCCGGTCGCCCGCATCGTCGGTCATCCGTCGCTGCCGCCCGCCGGCCTATTCGAACGCGTGGAGCGCGCCACCGATCCGCAACCTGCACGACGTCGGTCTGGTGTTTCTCGCCGAGCCGGTTCGCGGCATCAAGCCGGCACGGCTCGCGAAACCGAGCTCGCTGGATCGGCAGAGTACCGGGCGCGCGTCGATGTTCATCGTGGGCTACGGCTTGCTTCAGCCGATTCCGGTTCCGCGGCGATGGGCTGAGTGGGAGGGTCTGCGACGGGTTCGAACGAAACGGCTGGTGCAAGTGATCGACGAGTCGTGGGCGAGCTGGGCCCTGCCTGGCGAAGT
>Ga0111538_10007383_pt1 | contig 14827 bp, 11 predicted proteins | sample SoiMethybrSBSTD1_FD_79669 | JGI IMG/M metagenome (GOLD analysis project Ga0111538, IMG submission 79669) | Bulk soil microbial communities from a Populus tree surrounding site in Tennessee, USA - Soil MetaG P. TD hybrid SBSTD1 (version 2)... | ecosystem: Environmental > Terrestrial > Soil >... | reverse complement strand
TCGCCCGCCTACACCTGCCCGCTGGCCCTGGACGTGCCGCGCGTCACCACCGTCCACGACCTCTCGTTCTTCGCCCTTCCCCACGAGTTCGGCCTGCTCGACGGGCTGCGGCGGCGGGCGCTGGTGAAGGCCAGCGTGCGGGCCTCGGCGCGCGTGCTGGGGCAGTCCGACTTCACCCGCCGCGAGCTCCACGCCTGGTTCCCCGAGGCCGCGGACCGCGTGCGCACGGTCCCCCTCGGCCCCGACGACGACCTTCCCCCGGGCCCGCCGCGCGACGCCGCCCGCGCGCGCCTGGGGGCCTCTGGGCCGCTGCTGCTCACCGTGGGCTCCATCTTCAACCGCCGCTGCCTCCCCGAGCTGCTGCGCGCGGCTGCCCTGCTCGCGCCGCGCCGGCCCGGCCTGCGCCTGGAGGTGGTGGGCGAGAACCGCAGCCACCCGCACCTCGACGTGGAGGGCCTGGTCGGGCGCCTGGGCCTGGACGGCCGCGCGCGCGTCTCGGGCTTCCTGAGCGACGAGGCGCTGGCCCTGCGCTACGCGGCGGCCGACGTGGCCGTCTTCCTGTCCGATTACGAGGGCTTCGGCCTGGGCGCGCTGGAGGCCATGGCCCGTGGCGTGCCCACGGTGGTGACCCGCGCCCCGGCCATGGGCGAGATCTACGCGGAGGCCGCGCTGCTCGTGGACCCGCGCGATCCGCAGGACGTGGCCCGGGCCGTGGGGCGCGTGCTGGACGATGCGGCGCTGCGGGCCTCGCTCATCGAGCGCGGCCGCACGCTGGCCGCGCGGTTCTCCTGGCCGGCCACCGCCGCCGCCACGCGGGCGGTGCTGGCCGAAGCCGCGGGCCACGCGTGAGCGCAGCCAGGGCCGCCGTCGTCATCGTCTCGTTCAACACGCGCGACGAGCTGCTGCGTGGCCTGGCCTCGCTGGAGGCGGTCACGGTGCCGATCGAGGTGGCCGTGGTCGACAACGCCAGCGCCGACGGCTCCGCCGACGCGGTGGCCGGGCGCTTCCCCAACGTGCACGTGCTGCGCAACGCCGTGAACGCCGGCTTCGGCGCCGCCTGCAACCGCGGCGTGGCCGAGACCACGGCGCCCTTCGTCCTCTTCCTCAACAGCGACGCGGAGCTGCGCCCGGGCTGCCTGGAGGCGCTGCTGGCCCTCATGGAGGCGCGGCCCCGGCTGGGCGCCGCGGGCCCGCGCACGCTCGAGGAGGACGGCGCCGTGCAGGTGAGCTTCGGCCCCGACCTGACCCCGCTCAACGAATGGCGGCAGCGGCGCCTGGTGCACGGCGTGAAGCGGCGTCTTCCCTCCGCGCTGCGGGCCTCGGCCGCCGCCGCCGCCCGCGAGCACTCCCCCGCCTGGGTCTCGGGCGCGTGCCTGCTCGCGCGCCGGGCCGCCCTGGAGGAGGTGCACGGCTTCGACGAGGGGTTCTTCCTCTACGAAGAGGACGTCGACCTGTGCCGGCGGCTGCGCGGCGCGGGCTGGGAGGTGCTGTTCACGCCCGCGGCCGAGGCCGTGCACCATCTGGGCCGCAGCGTGGCCCGCGATCCCGCGCGCGCGCGCTTCGAGTACCACCGCTCGCACCTGCACTTCTACGCGAAGCACAACGGCCCCCTGGCCCGCCTGGCCCTGCGCACGCACGTGGCGCTCACGGGCCTGGCCGGCTGGATGGCCGCGCTGGGGCCGGGAGCGGGCAGGAGGGCCCGCCGCGCCGACGCCGCCCGCCTCCTCCGCCTGGCCGCCCTTGGCCAGAAAGCCCCAAGCCGCTGAAGGGTTTGCGGCCAGCCCCGCCGCGTGCTACGTTTTTGCAACCATGGGGCAATGAAGATTGCGATCGACGCACGCAAGTGGCGCGACTACGGCATCGGCACTTACGTGCGCAACCTGGTGCGGCACCTGGCCCACCTGGATCGCGAGACGACGTATTTCCTCTTCTGCAACCATGCCGACGAGTCGGAGCTGCGCGACCTGGCCGAGAACTTCGTGCCGGTGGTGGACGGCTCCGACGGCTACAGCGTCGGTGAACACATCAGCATCCCGCGCAAGCTGAGGCGCCTGGGCGTCGACCTGCTGCACTCGCCCCACTACGTGCTGCCCCTGCTCTGCCACACGCGCTCGGTGGTCACCATCCACGACTGCATCCATCTCCTGTTCCCGCAGTACCTGCCCAACCGCATGGCCTTCCAGTACGCGCGCTTCATGATGGGCAGCGCCATCAAGCGCAGCGTGCTGGTCTTCACCGTGTCCGAGGCCTCGCGGCGCGACATCCTGCGCTTCTACCCGAAGGCCGACCCCGACCGCATCCTGGTGGTGCCCAACGCCATCGACGAGGCCATCCTGGCCGACCCGGGCGAGGAGGAGATGGAGCGCGTGAAGGAGCGCTACCAGATCCGCGGCCGCTTCGTGCTCTACGCCGGCAACATCAAGCCCCACAAGAACCTCGACCGCCTGATCGCCGCCTTCGCCCAGCTCCGCCACCAGGCCGGGTTCGAGGACCTCAAGCTGCTGATCATCGGCGACGAGACCAGCCGCCACGGCTTCCTGCGCCGCAAGGTCGAGGAGTGCGGCGTGCGCCAGGACGTGCGCTTCTTCGGCTTCGTGCCCGCGCACACGCTGGCCGCGCTCTACCGCCTGGCCTCCGTGTTCGCCTTCCCCTCGCTCTACGAGGGCTTCGGCCTGCCCCCGCTGGAGGCCATGGCCTGCGGCACGCCCGTGGTCACCTCGCGCATCTCGTCGATCCCCGAGGTGGTGGGCGACGCGGCCGTGCTGGTCGACCCGCACTCGATCGACGACATCGCGGGCGGCCTGCGGGAGGTGCTCAGCGACGACGCCCGCGCGGCCCAGCTGGTGGCGCGGGGCCACGAGCGCGTGCAGCACTTCAGCTGGGACCGCTCGGCCCGGGCCATCCACGCCGGCTACATGCGCGCCCTGGGCGTGCCGGTAGCGGCGGAGGTGGCGGCGCGCCCGATCATCTAGGGCGGCCGCCCCGGTTAGAATCGAGGGCTTGCGCGTCGCCCTCGTCCACGACTGGCTGACCGGGATGCGCGGGGGCGAGAAGGTGCTGCTCTCGCTGGCCCGCCTCTTCCCGCGGGCCACCCTGCACACGCTGCTGCACGTGAAGGGCTCGGTGGCGCCCGAGATCGAGGCCCTGCCCATCCGCACCAGCTTCGTGCAGAAGCTGCCCGGCGTGGCCCGGCACTACCGCAGCTACCTGCCGCTCTTCCCGGCCGCGGTGGCCTCCTTCGACCTGCGCCCCTTCGACCTCGTGATCTCGTCTTCGCACTGCGTGGCCAAGGGCGCGCGCCGGCGCCCGGGCGCGGTGCACATCTCCTACTGCTTCACGCCCATGCGCTACGTGTGGGACCGCTACGGCGACTACTTCGGCCCCGGCCGCCTGGGCCCGCTGGCGCGCCGCCTGGTACCTCCGATCGCGGAGGCCCTGCGGGCCTGGGACGTGGCCAGCGCGGCCGGCGTGGACCACTTCGTGGCCGACAGCGCCTACGTGGCCGGGCGCATCCGGCGCTATTACGGGCGCGAGGCGGAGGTGATCCTGCCCCCCATCGACACCGGCTTCTTCTCGCCCGCGCCCGAAGACGCGCCGCGCGGGGAGGCCTACGACCTGATCGTGTCGGCGCTGGCGCCCTACAAGCGACTGGAGCTGGCCCTCGACGCCTACCGCGGCAGCGGCCGCCGGCTGCGCATCGTGGGCACGGGGCCGGAGGAGCAGCGGCTGCGCGCGCTGGCCCCGCGCGAGGCCGAGTTCCTGGGCTGGGTGGACGACCTGCGCCTGCGCGAGCTCTACCGCGGGTGCCGGGCCGTGATCATGCCCGGCGTGGAGGACTTCGGCATCGTGCCCATGGAGGCGCTGGCCTGCGGGCGCCCGGCCATCGTGTTCGGCGAGGGCGGCGGGGGCGAGACGGTGACCCACGGCCGGACCGGCGTCGTCTTCCACGAGCCCACCGCCCGGGCGCTGCGCCAGGCCGTGGATTCACTGGATTCCATGGGCTTTAGTACAATCACCCTCCGAGCCCGGGCCGAACAGCACAGCCGGGAGGCCTTCGAGTCGCGGTTCGGGGCCTTCGTGGAGCGGACCACGGCCGGTCTCGAGGAGAGGCCCCCGATCAAGTGACGCGCGCAGCGGCATGCTGAAGTTCCAGGTCCGCAAGCTGGTCGCCGCCCTGGTGCTGCTCGACGTGGCCGCCACGGGGGTGGCCTGGATCGCCGCCTACTACCTGCGCTTCCACTCCGCGTACGTGCTGTCGCTGCTCCCGGCCACCAAGGGCATCCCCCCCGTCTCCCACTACCTGCTGCTGCTGCCCTTCATGGCCGCCCTGTGGCCTTCAGTGCTCTACTTCCACGGCCTCTACCAGCTCCGGCGCGGGCGCAGCCGCATCGACGAGTTCTTCGCCGTGCTCTTCAGCGTGCTCCTCTCGTCCGGCCTCACCCTGGGCGCCATGCTCTACGTCCGCGTCTACTACGAGCGGGCGGAGCTGTGGGAGTACAGCCGGGCCGCGCTGGCCATCTTCATCGTGCTCGACCTGGTGGCCATCAACGGCTCGCGGGCCCTGCTGCGGCGCGCGCTGCAGCGGCGCTGGGCGGCGGGCGAAAACGTGAAACGGGTGCTGATCGCGGGCGCGGGCACGCTGGGCCGGCGCCTGGCCGAGACCTTCCTGGCCCACCGCGAGCTGGGCTACCGCGTGGTGGGCTTCATCGACGACCGCCACACGGAGCCGGTGGACGGCGTGCCCGTGCTGGGCCCGCTGGGCCAGGCCATGGAGGTGGCCGCCCAGTACCGCGCCGACCAGCTCTACATCGCGCTGCCGCTGGAGGAGCACGCCGGCCTGGTGCAGCTCATCCGCCACGTGAGCAACGAGTGCGTGGACATCAAGGTGGTGCCCGACCTGCTGCAGTACGCCACCATCCGCGCCGACCTCGAGGACCTGGACGGCATCCCCATCATCAGCCTCAACGAGGTCCCGCTGCGCGGCTGGAGCAGCATGGCCAAGCGGGTGATGGACATCGTGATCGGCGCCGTGAGCCTGCTGGTGGCCAGCCCCTTCTTCCTCGTGATCCCCTTCCTCATCAAGTGGAAGGGCGGCAAGGGTCCCGTGCTGCTCACGCAGGAGCGCATGACCCTCGACGGGAAGACGTTCCAGATCTACAAGTTCCGCACCATGATCGAGGAGGCGGAGGCGGAGACGGGCCCGGTGTGGGCCCAGGCCGAGGACCCGCGGCGCACGCCGGTGGGCGTGTGGCTGCGCCGCTTCAACCTCGACGAGCTGCCGCAGCTCCTGAACGTGGTGCTGGGCGACATGAGCCTGGTGGGCCCCCGCCCCGAGCGGCCGCCCTTCGTGCGCCAGTTCAAGGAGCGCATCCCGCAGTACATGCTGCGCCACCGCGTGAAGAGCGGCATGACCGGCTGGGCCCAGGTGAACGGCTGGCGCGGCAACACCTCGCTGGAGAAGCGCATCGAATACGACCTCTACTACATCGAGAACTGGTCGCTGCTGCTGGACATGAAGATCCTCATCCTGACCCTCTTCCGCGGCTTCGGGCAGAAACACGCGTACTGATGCCTAGGGCCCTGGTCACCGGCGCGGCCGGCTTCATCGGGTCGCACCTCTGCGAGTTCCTCCTCGACCGCGGGTTCTCCGTCATCGGCATGGACAACCTGCTCACCGGCGACCTGCGCAACATCGAGCACCTCACCGGGCGCGACTTCGTCTACGTGAAGCACGACGTCACGAACTACGTGAACGTGCAGGGGCCGCTCGACCGCATCTACCACTTCGCCAGCCCGGCCTCCCCCATCGACTACCTGCGCGTGCCCATCCAGACGCTGAAGGTGGGCAGCCTGGGCACGCACAACACGCTGGGCCTGGCCAAGGCCAAGAACGCGCGCTTCCTCATCGCCTCCACCTCCGAGGTGTACGGCGACCCGCTGGTGCACCCGCAGCGCGAGGACTACTGGGGCAACGTGAACCCGGTGGGCCCGCGCGGCGTGTACGACGAGGCCAAGCGCTTCTCGGAGGCCATGACCATGGCCTACCACCGCGTGCACGGCGTGCAGACGCGCATCGTGCGCATCTTCAACACCTACGGGCCCCGCATGCGCCTGGAGGACGGACGGGCCGTGCCCGCCTTCTTCACCCAGGCCCTGCGCGGCGAAGACGTGACCGTGTTCGGCGACGGCAGCCAGACGCGCAGCCTCTGCTACGTCTCCGACCTGGTGGACGGCATCGTGCGCCTGATGGAGTCGGAGCAGAGCGACCCCGTCAACATCGGCAACCCGCACGAGCTGACCATGCTGCAGCTGGCCCAGGCCGTCGTGGCCCTCACCGGCTCCAGGAGCCGCATCGTGCACCGCCCGCTTCCGGTGGACGACCCCAAGGTCCGCCAGCCCGACATCACCCGCGCCCGCACCCTCCTCGGCTGGGAGCCGAAGGTCCCCCTGGCCGACGGCCTCCGCGTGACCCTCGGCTACTTCAAGGACCGCCTGGGCCTGCCGTAGCCGAAGCAACGGCAACGACGCCTGGCTAGACCGCCGGCGGGTAGGTCGTCGAGGGCGGGTCCACGGCCAGGGGCACCGGCTCTCCCCCGCCGCGGTAGAAGTCGCTGCCCAGGTACCAGTCGCGCAGGTCGGCCCAGAACACCGACAGGGCGGCCGTGGCCGGCACGGCCAGCACCATGCCCACGAAGCCGAACGAGGTGCCGCCCACCAGCACGGCCAGCATGATGATGACGGCGTGCAGACCCAGGCTCTGGCCCACGATGCGCGGCGTCACGAAGTTGCCCTCGATGAACTGGCCCAGCACGAACACGGCGGCCACGGCCAGCAGCTTGGCCGGCGCCTGGTCGTCCAGCCAGGAGAGCACCAGGGCCAGGGGCAGGCCCAGGATGTACGACATGAACGGCACCATGTTGAAGAGGCCGATGACGAAGCCGACCAGCAGCCCCATGGGCACGCCGCAGAAGGTGAGCGTCACCGCGTAGAACGCGCCCAGGATGAGCGACACGATGAGCTGCCCGCGCACGAAGGCCGAGAGCAAACGGTCCACCTCGGCCATGCGCGAGTAGACGTAGGCCCGGAAGCGCGCCGGCACCAGGTCCTTCATGCCCTCGCGGATCCGGTTCATGTCGTAGAGCAGGTAGAAGGCGAACACCGGGATGATGAACAGGTTGAGCAGGGCCAGCACGAAGTTGAGCAGGCTGGAGAAGGCGCGGGAGATCACGCGCGTGATGGGGCTCACGATGCCGGGCGCGTTGTTCTTCAAGGCCGCCAGCAGGCGCTGGCGCGCCTCGTCGGTCTGCTGCGGGTAGCGGAGGTGCAGCCGCTGGTAGGCGGGCTCCACCTTGGCCCGCAGCCGGGCCAGGTATTCGGGCGCCTTGGCCACCGCGTCGGCCACCTGGTGGTAGACGGCGGGCAGGAACACCAGCACCACGACCAGCACCAGCGCCAGCAGGAGCACGGCCAGCACGCCCAGCGCCGCGCCCCGCGGCGGCAGGCGGGAGCCGAGCGGCACCCGCGGCAGCACGCGCGCGAACAGCCGCTCCATGCGGTTGACCATCGGGTTGAGCACGTAGGCCAGGGCGAAGGCCACCGCGAAGGGCGTGAGCGGATCGGCCAGCTTGTAGAGCAGCCACAGCGCCAGCACCGCCACGCCCACGATCAGGACCAGGCGCACCCACTGCCGCTGCAGCAGCTCCTTCATGTCGTGTCCGCTCCCACCCGGCCGGTGGAGGCCAGGAAGACGTAGTGCACGGCCGAGGTGACGGTGAGGACCAGCGTGGCCCAGAAGACGGGCCACAGGTAGGGGAAGTCCACGGAGAAGGCGTTGACCAGCAGCACCGCGCCCACGGTGAGGAGCTGGCTGCCGGTGGAGAGCTTGCCCAGGAGCGAGGGATAGAACACGCGGCGCCCCACCGTCAGGTTCACGATCGAGACCGTGATCACGATGATTGCGTCCCGCGACAGCGTGGTCACGGTGAGCCAGGTGGGGATGGTGGCCAGCAGCCCGCTGGTCCAGGTCAGGGCCACGAAGGTGGAGGTGAGCAGGATCTTGTCGGCCACCGGGTCCAGCATGGCCCCCAGCGTCGTCTGCTGCTGCGAGCGGCGGGCGATGAAGCCGTCGAAGAGGTCGCTGAGGCCGGCCACCACGAAGGCGGCCAGCGCCCAGCCCATCCGGCGGGAGAGGATCAGGACCACCAGCAGCGGCGCGAGCCCCATGCGCAGGATGGTGAGCTGGTTGGCCAGCGTGAACACCGGCGTCGTCACGAGAGCTGCATCCTCCAGGGGTCGCGTTGGGGCCGGGAAAGAAAAAGGGCCGCCGCAGAGCGCGGCGGCCCCTTGACCGCTCGACGCAGCGGAAAGATTACTGCAGGTTGTCCTTGTGGGCGACGAGCTGCTTCACCAGGTCGGCGCAGGCCGCCTCCTGGGCTTCGCCGATGGCGCTCTCCTTGAAGTCGGCCGTGCCGCCGCCGACGCTCGTACCGCCCTTGGCGAAGGCGAAGCCTCCGCCCTTCTTGGACACGCCGAGGCCCTTGGCCGAGATCAGGATCTCGCCCGTGGTGGCGTCGATGATGCGCGCCGTCACCTTGACCTCGGTCTTGGCCTTGGACCCGCCGATGCCGACGCCCTTGAACGTGGCGCCGCCGCCCTTCTGCTCGCCGCCGAACTTGGTGATGGACCCGGCCAGGATGTACTTCACGCCCAGCACCTTCCCGATCTTGGCCATCTTGGCCGCGCTGGGGTCGGCACGGTCGCTGGCCGCGAAGTCCTGCTCGGCCAGGACGGTGTCCAGCTTCTTCCGCTCGATGACGCGGAAGGTGTTGGAGTTGACCATCTCGTCGATGACCTGGTCGGCCATGCCCTTGCCGATGTCGTAGTTGCCCCACCAGCGGTCCGTCACCGTGCCGAAATCGAAGTCCATCACGGCCACGGACGGCTTCTTCGCCCCCTGCGCGGCCGCCGGCCCCGCCCAACCGAGCAGCGCCACTGCCGCGGCGAGGCCTAGAAACGCCTTCTTCATCACCTGTCCTCCTCCCGAGGGTGTTAACCCGGAACGTTGGAATATAGCGCCCACCCCCGGGGGAGGCAAGGACGGGGGGCACATCCGGGCCCCGGTTTCAGGCGTCCTGTGATGTAGATCGCGCCGGGGGGGCGGAGGGGTTGACGAGCTCGTAGCGCTCCAGCCGGCCCGGCAGGCGGCGCACCTCGGCCGTGACCACCATGTCGGCCAGGGTCCGCAGGGCGATCCCGAGGTCCAGGCCGGTGATGGCGGCCAGGGACTGGGCCGAGCAGGGGCCGTCGTCCAGCGTCCGCCGCACGAGCTGGCGGCGGGCCCGGGTCACCGCGTCGCCGATGGTCAGGGCCCGGGGCCGGGTCCCGCGCTTGTGCGGCTCGATGGGCGTGGAGGCCGCCCTCAGCAGCCGCCGCACGCTGCGGGGGCTGAGGTCGGGCAGGAGCGACCAGACGAGGATGGCCGCCGCCGCCGCGTGCAGGGCCGAGAAGCTGGAGCCGCGGGTCCCCTGCCGCGCCTCCTCCTCGCTCCGCCCCACCGACCAGGCCTCCTGGCTGAGCGCGCCCTCGAGGGCGGTGCCCATGAGCTGGTCGGCCATGAAGAGGTCCGGCTTGCCCAGCTGCGGCGTCCACTCGGCGTACTTCTGGGGCCGCCCGTCGGCGCCCAGCGGCCCCACCGCCAGCACCTCGCTGAAGCAGGCCGGCAGGGTCACGGTCCGCCCCCGCCGGCCGATGCGGTTTCCCCCGGCCGCGACGAGGAGCACGCGGTGGCGCAGGCTGCGCAGGAGGACGCGCTCCTTTTCGTCCTTGCCCGGAACCGGCAGCGGGCTCTCGCGGCCGTAGTCGAGGAGGAGGAGGTCGGGCCGGGCCCGGGTCACCTTCTGGATCCAGGCGTTGATCTTCGCCTCGGTGGCGCTGCCGTCCTTGCCGAAGGGCGACGGCTCGGCGATCAGCACCGCCATGGTGCCGGGCGACTCCGCGCCCCCCGCCACCACGCGGCCGCCGATCCCGTGTTCGGCCGCCAGCCGGGTCACGGCCGCGGCCAGCGCGTCCGGCCCGGCCAGGAAGGGCCCGGCCACCGCGATCCGCAGCGGGCGGTCGCCCCGCGCCAGCGCGCGCTGGTCGGTGGCCACCGCGGGCGGCACCAGCTCCGCCACCACCTTGGCCAGGCTGGCCGCGGGCTGGGCCTGCATCCGCCGCTCCAGCTCCTCCCACATCTCCAGGCGCGAGCCCAGCTTGGGCCAGAGGCCGTTCAGCGTGTCCTCGCCGTAGCGCAGCAGCCCGGGCAGGTTGCGGCGGATCCAGCGCCAGGTCTCCGACCAGGTCAGGTGCCCGAGGCGCATCACGAAGCGCCGGTCGGAGGGGAGGTTCAGCAGCGTCTCCGGCACTTCGGTGGCGCCCAGCACCAGGCGCGAGGCGGAGCGCCGCTCGGTCATCCGGTTGAGCGCGTCGTCGAGGATGCGGCGGGTGGCGTGGAGCAGCCGCAGGTCCTCCCGCATCTGCTCCAGGCCGGGCCCCGCGCCGCGCGCGCGCAACGCGTCGAGCACGACGCTGACCGAGCGCTCGTTCCAGCGGATCGGCTCCAGCATCGCCTCCACGAGGGAGGCCAGGCAGTCCTCGGCCGTCCGGCTCAGGCGGGGCAGGGAGAGGAAGGCGGCCAGGCCGGGCAGCGCCTTCACCAGGACGTTGCCGGTGCGGGGCGCCTGCTCGTCGCGCAGGCAGTCGAGGAGTCCGTCGAGGGCATCGGGCACGGCCGGCACCGGGCACACGGAGGTCTTCCCCACCAGCAGCGGGGCCAGCCAGAAGGGGATCAGCCGCCGCAGCAGCCGCGCCTCCACCTTGCTCAGGAGGTCGAGGTTGTCGATGGCCAGCACGAAGCGCTGCCGCGTCACGTCTTCGATCAGCCACGGCCACCACTGGGCCGCGCTCGCGCCCGCGGGCGGCTCCCGCATCCTGCCGTCGGCCTGGGTCAGGAGGTCGGCCACCAGGCGGCACAGCCGCTCCAGCAGCGCCTCCTCCTTCAGCCCGGCCAGCGACCAGCCGCGGGCCCCTTCGCCGTCGTCGGCCAGGGCCTTGACGACCTGGTCCTGCAGCGGCGGCAGCAGCTCGTCGAAGCGCACGTAGAGCTGCATGATGGGACCGGCCAGCTCGTCCAGCGCGCGGTCGATGAGCAGCGTCTTGCCCACGCCCGGAGGCCCGGTGACGATGAGGCAGCGCTCGGACGAGTTGGCGGACAGGATGTCCACACCCTGGCGCAGGGCCACGTCGCGGCCGAAGAAGCGCGTGTCGCGCTGGCTCAGGCCCAGGCGCAGGAGATGGCGCGGCGGCGGCTCCGTGCGCTGGCCCTTGGCCGTGCGGTCCACCAGCGGCCCCGGGTCGGAGCCGCCGATGAAGCCCACCGGCACCGACCAGTCGAGGAGGTCGCCGCCCACGTGGCGGTCGCCGCGGGTGGCGCCGCGGGCCAGGCGCACCGCGCCCGCCACCGAATAGCCGCCGGCCAGCCCCTGGTAGAAGAAGCGCGTGAAGAGGCGCTCGGTGCGGAAGGGCAGCACGGCCTGCATGCCCAGCACCACCGGGCAGCTCTCCTGCACGCAGCGGTCGGCCAGGCTCAGCATGTGCCGCCAGCCCACGGCGGTGGCCGCGTCGAGGGCCATGGGATCGCCGGCCGCCCGCGCCGTCTCGCAGCCCGCGAACACGGCCAGCCGCAGGTCGGGGCACAGGCGCAGGATCTCCATGAAGCGCGCGCCGCCCTGGTCGTCGCGCCGGCCCTGCTCGTCCTCCAGGATGAGCGCGTCGGGCACGGCGTGGCCGAGATAGTGGAAGAGGTGGAAGCCGCGCCGCTGGGCGCCGATGCGGCGGCGCAGGTTCTCGAGCGTGGGATGGTCCTCCACCTCCACGTGCAGGAGCCCCTCCTCCACCAGCGGGGCCAGCTCCGCCAGCAGGCTCCGCTTCTCCTCGTAGATGTCGAAGGAGAGCGCGTCGTCGTTCGCGTCGCGCGAGATGGGGCTGGACAGCACCACCAGCAGGTTGAGCGGCGGCTCCAGGCGCTCGCCCCGCACGGGGTAGCTGCGGCCGCGGGCCAGGCGCATGACGTGGGCGTCCGGGGCCAGGGTCAGGTAGTGCGTCTCCGTCTGCGTGGGCCGCCGGGCCGGGTCGGGCAGCAGCTCCCAGGGCAGCACGGCCAGGTGGGGCGAGGCCAGGATGCGCACCAGGATCTCGCTCCCGCGGTCGGCGGCCGCTCCCCGCGTGGCCTGGAACAGCTCCATGACCGCCGGCTCGCCGAAGACCAGCGCGCCCAGGGCCAGCGAGAGGTCGGGCCGCACCTCGCGCTGCGCGAAGCGCACGGAGTCGACGTAGTCGTACACGCCGTCCAGCAGGTGCTCCAGCGCGGGCACGTCGGAGCCCCGGCGCGGGATGCCGTGCACGTGGCCCAGGCGCGAGGCCGCCGAGAGCCAGGGCACCAGGCCGGGCCCGAGCTGCACGGTGAGATCGAAGACCTCGAAGCTCACCGGCGCTTCCTCCTGGGCGGCGTCGCCTTCTTCTTCTTCCCCGGCGCGGCGCGCGGGGCCAGCAGGTCCACCAGGAGCCCGCCCGCGGGCCCGGCCAGGCCCGGCTCGTCGGCGTAGCGCACGGTCCAGCGCGGCGGCGTCTGCGCGTCGGCGAAGCGCCGCGTGCTGTCCGAGCGGTAGTTGCAGAGGAACTCGGGGACCTTGCGGCTGTGGCGCGCGATGAGCGGCGCCGTCTCCGCGTCGGGATGGTCGAAGATGGCGCCGTTGGTGGAGACCAGCCAGCGCGGGCTCTGGATCAGGTCGAGCAGCTCGTCGCTCACGTTGCCGATGCTGCCGTGATGGGGCAGCTTCACCGCGTCCACCACCAGCGCGGCGCCCTGGGCCGCCCCCCGCGCGTTCAGCAGGCCGCGGAGCGAGGAGGCCAGCACGCGCGCGTGCGCGTCGCCGCCGAACAGGCAGCTCGCCCCCGCGTATTCGAGCAGGAAGGCGATGCTGGAGCCGTTGGCGGCCGCCCGGTCGCCGCCCGGGCTGCGGTCGCCGAAGATGGGCGGCGCCGGGGGCGGGCGGTAGTCGCGCCGCTCCTTCAGCCGCTTGAGCGCCTCCACCCAGTCGCCGGCGTCGAAGTCGCGGATGGCGGCCTCCCAGCGCGCGCGCAGGCGCCGCAGCTGGTCGGGGCCCGGCGACAGCAGCGTCAGCCGCGCCCCGCCGGGAAGCTCGCGCCGCGCCTCCGTCGTGACCACGGCCCTGCCGGCCGTGGTCAGGTTCCAGACGTCCTTCCGCGCATGCAGCAGGCCGGCCAGGAACTCGCCCTGCAGCGGCGCCAGGTCGTCGCCCTTGAGGGTGACGAGCTGCTGCCAGGCATTGAACCAGATCTCCTTGAAGCGGACGCCGAGGGCCTCGGCCTCCTGGAGGAGGACGATGGGCCCGTCGATGTGGTCGGCGTCGATGTGCGTGACCACGAAGAGGTCGATCACCCGCGGCTTGGGCAGGAGGAGGAGGCGCGCGCGCAGGCCCTTCTCGTAGCTGGACGCGGGCCCGCCGTCGATCACGATGCGATGGGGCGCCGACCTGGGGCCGTACTCGACCCACAGCGCGTCGCCGTGGGCGGCGGGCAGCAGCTCGATGCGGAAGGTCTTTCCGGGCACCGCAGGCCGGCCTAGTAGCCGAGCGTCCTCAGCTCCTCGAACAGCTTGCGGGCCGCTTCGGGGGTCTCGGCGGGCAGGTCGACCTGCATCGAGGCCATGAGGTCGCCGCGCTCGCCCGGCGCCTCGAGCCGCGGCAGCCCCAGCCCGCGCAGCCGGAACGTGCGCCCCGGCCGCGATCCGGGCGGCACCTTGATCCCCCGCGCGCCCTCCAGCGTGGGCACCTCGGCCTCGCCGCCCAGCACGGCCGTGGTGAGGGGCACCGTGAAGGTGGCGTGCAGGTCGTCGCCCTTCCGCTCGAACTGCGCGTGCGGCAGCACGTGCACCTTGAGGTAGAGGTCGCCGCGCGCGCCGGCCCGGCCCGCGCCCTCGCCCGCCGCGCGCACGCGTGAGCCCTCGCGGATGCCGGGCGGGATCTTCACCTCCACCGTGCGCGTGTCGCCGCCCTCCATCTTCACCGTGCGGGTGCTGCCGCGGAGGACCTCCTCGAGCGTGAGCTCGACGCCGCCCTCCACGTCCTGCCCCGCCGGCTGGCGCGCGCGGCCGCCGCCGCGGTTGAAGATCTCGTCGAAGTCGAACCCGCCGCCGCTCGTCTGGGCGCCGCCCCCGAATCCCCCGCCGCTCACGCCGCCGCCCCCGAAGATGGTGCGGAAGAAGTCGGAGAAGCCGCCCGCGTCGCCCCCGAAGTCGACGTGGACGCCGCCGCCGCCGGCCCGGCCTCCCCCGCCGCCGGGCGAGGGCCGGTAGTTGGCGAAGTCGGGGCCCAGCGTGTCGTAGCGCTTGCGCTTCTCGGGATCGGAGAGGACGGCGTTCGCCTCGTTGATCTCCTTGAAGCGGGCCTCCGCCTTCTTGTCGCCCTTGTTCACGTCCGGGTGGTACTTGCGGGCCAGCTTGCGGAAGGCGGCCTTGATTTCCTTCTCGGTGGCGCTCTTCCCCACGCCCAGCGTCTTGTAGTAGTCCTTGTACTCCATATATGTCTTCCGGCGATGCGGGCCGCGTCCCAGGATATACCGGCGGAGGCCGGGTCTATACTGGCGCCATGGACATCCAAGGCGTGTCCGCTCTCGTCACCGGGGCGGGGCGCGGCATCGGCCGCGGGATCGCGCTGGCCCTGGCCCGCGAGGGCGCGGTGGTCACCGCCCTGGCCCGCACCGGCTCGGA
>Ga0111538_10007381_pt1 | contig 14834 bp, 14 predicted proteins | sample SoiMethybrSBSTD1_FD_79669 | JGI IMG/M metagenome (GOLD analysis project Ga0111538, IMG submission 79669) | Bulk soil microbial communities from a Populus tree surrounding site in Tennessee, USA - Soil MetaG P. TD hybrid SBSTD1 (version 2)... | ecosystem: Environmental > Terrestrial > Soil >... | reverse complement strand
GTGCGAGGCGCGGTAGTTCGTCAGACCCGCGGGCGCGTTCGCGTTGACGATGTCGAGCGCGGGGTCGGCCTTCTCGCCGACGAACTCGGCCTTGCCGTTGTAGCCCTGCCCGGGTGGGGCCGCGTACGGCACGACCGCGATGATGTACGCGCCCTGCGCGGAGGCGACGGTTGTGCCCTCGTCCTCGCCCGGGAAGTTCCCGCTGCCGCCGATCCGCTCGCCGGCGCTGCCGTCGGGCTTGCGGCGGTAGATACCGAGGTCGAGGTCGGCCGGCGCGAACCCGGTCAGGCTGATCTCGAGGCCGCCGAGGAAGCCCTCATAGAAGTCGGCGGGTGTGTTGACGTCGAGCTTGAAGAAGTCGCAGCCGGACGTTGTGCTCGGCTTGCCGTCCTCGTCGAAGCACTCCTCGTCGGTTCCGCCTGCGGCGGTTCCGCCGACCACATTGCCGGTCCACTCCACAGGCTGGCTCGGCGTTGCCGTGCCGCTTTCCGGTGTGGCCGCGACCGCTGTCGCCGCCGGCCCGATCAGCAACGCACACGTTGCGATGAGAACGCGTACCGAAACCCTGCCCCTGACCATCACAGCCGTACCCCCCGGTATCTGTTTTTCCCGCGCCCGGAAGGTACCACCGGCCGCTACGCTTGAAACGGACCGTGCTAGGCGGGGAGGTAGCGGTGCCCTGCACTTGCAATCCGCTCTAGCAAGGCTGAATTCCCCTCCGAGGGGCTTCGGCCTCGGGGCCAGTGCGCCAGGCGAAGGCGTCGATGGCCAGGTCCCGCGCGGTGGACGCTCGTGAACCAGGTCAGATCCGGGAGGAAGCAGCCTTAAGCGAAGTCGCTCACGCGCCGCGGGTCAGCCTGGCCGGAGCCCAGCCCGGAGGCACGCTCGAGGCCTCCGTCTCGACGCGGGGTGCACGGTCCACTCTCTCTCCTCAGATGCGGCTGGCCCTGGCGACATGTGACTGGCTACCGGAACTCGATCCGGATGACGAGCCCCTGCGCGCCGCCCTCGGCGACGTCGGCGAGCCCGCCGTCTGGAGCGACCCGGACATCGACTGGTCCGTGTACGACGCCATCCTGATCCGCTCGATCTGGGACTACTTCGAGCGCCACGATGAGTTCCTCGCGTGGCTCGACCGCGTTCCCGTCCCGACATGGAACCCGACCGAGACGCTGCGCTGGAACAGTGAGAAGACCTATTTGCGCGAGCTCGAGAACGCCGGCGTCCGCACGATCCCGACGGCATGGGAGGGAGGCGTCCCGTGGGACGACGCGATCATCAAGCCGACGGTGGCTGGCGGTTCGCTCGGCCTCCGCCGCGCCGAGAAGGGTGAGCCGATCGAGCCGGGCTTCATGGCGCAGCCTTTCATCCCCGAGGTGGTGAACGCGGGCGAGCTGTCGCTCGTCTTCTTCGATGGCGAGCTCAGCCATGCGATTCGCAAGACGCCGGCCGAGGGCGACATCCGCGTCCAGCCCGAGCACGGAGGGATCGTGACCGCGGCAAAGCCAACCGCCGACGAGCTGACGGCCGCCGAGCAGGTGCTCGCCGCCGCGAACCGCGACCTGCTCTACGCGCGAGTCGACTTCGTCGGCGACTCGATGCTCATCGAGCTCGAGGTGATCGAGCCGCGGTTCTTCTTCAGTTACGCGCCCGCCGGCGCCGAGCGCCGTCTCGTGGACGCTTTGCGCGCTCGCCTGTCCGCGTAGTCCGCGGCGGCACGACCGGCAGGTCGACCGAGATCTCCTCGATGTTGAACGCACCCCCGCCACGCTGCACGAGGTAGTTCGCCGAGTTCGAGTTGACCTCGAGCACGAGCTGGTCGGCATCGGTGACGTCGTAGCTCACTCCCTCGATCGGGAACGAGACCGTCTGCGGCTCCGGATCCGCCGCGAACACGTACGGGATCGTCTGATTGCCGACGACCGCGCCGGTTCCCTTGTCCACGAGCTGGAAGAACAGCGGGACGTGCAGGACGCGGTCGGTCGTGCCGGTACCGAGCACGGTGACCTTCATGTGCACGACCGGCTCGCCGATCAGCCTGCCGGTGAACGCGGGCAGCGGCACCTCGAGGCTCGTCTGGCCCTCAGTCGCGGCGAACCCGATCACGCCCCCGGCCGTCGGCTCGCCCGGGGTGACCACGGCGCCGCTCGCCTTCTCGGACGTGATCGTCGTCGCGCGCGGGACCGGGTAGTTGCGCGCCTTGTGCCAGACGCCCTTCTGGTCGAGGTACTCGAACTTCTTGCCGGTCCGGACCTTCTGCTCCTTCACGTACCGGTCGAACCACTGCACGATCCGGCCGTCGATGTAGCCGTCGGGTCCGGGGTCGTTCGGATCACATACGCCGTGGCCGCCGCAGTACCAGGCCATCTTCACGGGGGCGTTGCCGTACTTGCGGAGCGCCTCCCAGTTGTCCACGGCCTGGCTCGGCGGGAAGAGCGTGTCGGTGGTCGCCTGGATGATGAACGTGGGCGCCTCGACGTCCTCGAGGAAGTACCACGGACCGCGCGACTCGAAGAACTCGCGGGTCGCCTCCGACCACGTGCCGTTCGCGGAGCTCTCGGCGAGCGCCCGGTGGATGCCGAAGTCGTACCCGTCCTTCTGCGCGTACGCCGTCGCGGCGCCCGCCCCGTAGAGCAGGAGCGACCACTGCAGCTTGATCACGCCGTGGGGCGAGAGCGTGTTCGCCAGGTTGTTCCACGAGATCTCGGGCGCGATGGCGTCGACGCGCTTGTCGAGCGCCGCGGTCACGAACTGGATCCCGCCGGCGTAGGACCCGCCGCTCATGCCGATGCGGGGATCGCCCGCGGACTCCTGCTCGATACGCGGGTCGCTCGCCAGCGTGTCGATCAGGCGCATGACGTCCTGGCCTTCGTATTGGGGCGAGTCGATGTGCACCTTGCCGCCGGAGGCGCCGAAGCCGCGCTGGTCCCAGGTCAGGACGCCGTAGCCCGCCTTGATGAAGTCGTTCTCGTCATCGATGTCGGTCGCGCCCGTCCCACCCCAGCCGTGGGTCTGCATGACCGCCGGGACGGGGTCGTCCGCCGACGCGCCGTCGGGAAGGAACAGGTGGTAGAGGATCTCGGCCTCCTCGCCGTTCGCCACGGACTTGACCGTGCCGTCCTCGCTTTGGACCGCCATCGCTCCCGCCGGCGCGAACAGCGCCAGCGCCCACACCGCGGCCACCGCAACCCCTGCCTTCATGAAGAGTCCCCCTGCGTCGCTGAGGTACGAAAAGGTACCGCGTCTCGCACGGGCCGGAGCCGCCTCTAGGATGGCCGACGTGCTCTCGCTCTACCGCCGCCACCGCCCCCGCACCTTCGACGAGGTGGTCGGCCAGGAGCACATTGTGCGCACCCTGCGCAACGCGATCGAGCTCGGCAAGGTGCATCACGCGTACCTCTTCGTCGGCTCGCGCGGGACGGGCAAGACGAGCATGGCGAAGCTGCTCGCCTGCGCCCTGAACGCCGAGGGGGGGCCGAGCGCGGACTTCTCGCCGGACGACCCCGCCAGTGTCGCGATCCGGCAGGGCACGTCGCTCGACGTGGTCGAGATGGACGCCGCGTCGAACAACTCGGTCGACGACATCCGCGATCTGCGCGAGAACGTCGCTATGGCGCCGATGGGCGGCCACCGCCGCGTCTACATCCTCGACGAGGCACACATGCTCTCGAACGCGGCATGGAACGCATTCCTCAAGACGCTCGAGGAACCGCCCGCGCACGTGGTGTTCGTGCTCGCGACCACCGAGGCGCACAAGGTGCCGGCCACGATCGTCGACCGCTGCCACCGGTTCGACTTCCACCGGCCGACGCTCGAGCAGATCGCAAGCGTCCTACGGAGGGTCGCGGAGCAGGAGCAGATCGAGGCGCCTGACGCCGCCATCGGCCTGATCGCGCGCCATGCGACCGGAAGCTTCCGCGACGCGCTCGGCACGCTCGAGCAGCTGGTCACCTACGGCGGCCCGCAGATCGAGCTCGAGAACGTGCTCGAGATCATGGGCGCGGCCGACGCGGAGCTCGTGCTCGATACCGCCGAGGCGTTGATCGACCACGACCCCAAGGGCGTCCTGCTCGCGGTCGAGAAGCTCTCGTCTTCGGGGCGCGACATCGCGCACTTCATGCAGGACCTCTCAGAGCACCTGCGCCATCTCTTCGTCGTCCAGACGCTCGGCGAGGTGCCCGGCACCTTCGCGGTCACGGCGGAGCACACCGAGCGGCTGAACGCCCAGGCCGAGCGGCTGCCGCAGGCCGAGGTCCTGCGCGCGATCGACCTGCTCGCGCGTGCACGCAGTGCCGTCAAGGACGGCTCCGAGCCGCGGATCCAGCTCGAGCTCGCGCTGCTGAAGGCGGTGCAGCCGCAGTCGGACCTGTCGATACAGGCGCTTCTCTTCCGGATCGAGCAGCTCGAGCGCAAGCTCGACGGCGCGGGCGCCGCGCCGGCTGCGACGACCGAGGCGCCGCCCGAGGACCCGCCGCCACCACCGCCAGCGCCGCGCACGGCCGCCGGCGGGGCCGCGCCGCAGGCCGTCGCGGTTGCGGAGGAAGAAGCCGAGGGGGACCTCGAGATCGAGTTCGTGCGCGGCCTGTGGCCGGCGGCGCTCGATGCGGTACGCGCCGAGAACGCGATGGTCGCGGCCCTACTGGGAGACGCGCGCGCGAGCTCGATCAGCGGCTCCAAGCTCACGGTCAGCTTCCCCGAGGGCGCTGAGTTCTCGCGCAAGAAGGCCGACGCCAACCGAGAGCTGCTCCAGACGGCGCTGCGCGGCCTGACGGGGCGCTCGCTCGGCGTCACCTTCGACCTGTCCGCGCCGCCTCCGGGCGAGGGCGAGCCTCAGCCGGCCATGTCCGAGGACGAGCTGCTCGAGCGCCTCAAGGCAGAGTTCAAGGCCGAGGAAGTATTCGACGACGACGAGGGGTCCTGAACATGCCGCAGCCGCCCAACATGAACCAGATGCTCAAGCAGGTCCAGCAGATGCAGGCCGAGATGGCCAAGGCCCAGGAGGAGCTGAAGAACGAGATCGTCGAGGCCACCGCCGGAGGCGGGACCGTGACGGTCAAGATGACTGGTGAGCTGAACGTCACCGAGGTCCGGATCGACCCGGACGCGGTCGACCCCGAGGACGTCGAGCTTCTTCAGGACCTGGTCCTCGCCGCGTTCAACGAGGCGGTCCGCTCCGCCCAGGAGCTGCAGCAGCGCAAGCTCGGCGCGGCCACGGGCGGGCTCGGGGACCTCGGCGGCGGGCTCGGCTTGCCCGGGCTCTGAGGATCTCGACCGACAAGTCGGAGCTCGACCGCGAGCTCGTCCACCGGTTCCTGAGCGAGGAGTCGTACTGGTGCCCGGGCGTCTCGCGCGAGGTGGTCGACCGCTCGATCGACAACTCGCTCTGCTTCGGCGCCTACGAGGGCGACGAGCAGATCGGCTTCGCGCGCGTCGTCACCGACAGCGCGACGTACGCGCACCTGATGGACGTCTTCGTCCTTTCGGAGCATCGTGGACGCAGCATCGGCAAGGAGCTCATGCGTGCAGTCATGTCGCACCCCGACCTTCAGGGCCTGCGCAAGTTCACGCTTCACACCGCTGACGCGCATTCGCTGTACGAGCAGTTCGGTTTCCACCGCGTGGAGGGCGAGGACCTCCTGATGGAGCTCTAACCTCGACCACGTGCTCGCTCCGCCCGTTAACCGGCTCGTCACCGAGCTGTCGCGCCTTCCCGGCATCGGGCAGCGCACCGCCCAACGGCTCGCCTTCCACCTCCTGCGCGTGCCGGCGGACGAGGCCCTGCCGCTCGCCGACGCGATCCGCGAGGTCAAGGAGACGGTCGGGCTCTGCGAGATCTGCTTCAACCTCGCGGTCGAGCCGACGTGCCGCATCTGCCAGGACGAGCGCCGCGATGCCGAGCGCATCTGCGTGGTCGAGGAGCCGGGCGATGTGATCCCGATCGAGCGCACCAACGAGTGGAACGGCCGCTACCACGTCCTGGGCGGGGCGCTGTCGCCGATCGACGGGATCGATCCCGAGGACCTCAAGCTGAAGGAGCTGGGCGACCGCGTCGAGCGCGACGGCACCACCGAGGTCGTCGTGGCGACCAACGCGACGACGACCGGCGAGGCGACCGCGCTCTACATCGCCGACATGCTCCGTGAGCGGACGCCGGGTGTGACCGTCACACGGCTGGCCAGCGGCCTACCCGTCGGCGCGGACCTCGAGTACGCGGACGAGATCACGCTGGGCAAGGCGCTCGCGGGCCGTCGCGCGCTATAGCCGAGCTAACCCGCGATCAGGCCCGCGACCTGCTTCGCGGCCAGGACGCGCAGGACCGCTTGGTCGATCCGCTCGCGCGAGATCTCGCCGGACTGGACGGCGTTGAGCACCGCGTTCATCGCGGCCTCCTGGTCGCCGCGGGGGCCGGAGATCCACACGAGATCGACGCCCGCCTTGAGAGCATCGACGGCCGCGTCGGGGATCGTTGAGATCGCGGTCACCGCCGGTGACGCGAGGTCGTCGGTGATCGCTACCCCGCCGAAGCCGAGCTGCTCGCGCAGCAGGTCGGTGGCGATCGCCTTCGACAGCGACGCCGGCGTGACGAAGTCGTCGGTCGTATAGGAGCCGTGCCCGATCAGCACCGCCGCGACGTGGTCGTCGAAGACAGCACGGAAGGGCACGAGGTCGCGCGCGCGGAGCTCGGGGACCGTCAGCCCGACGGGCGTGGGCCCGTCCTCGGGCGCCTGCGCGGCGGCGCCCAGCCCGGGGAAGTGCTTCGGCACTGGCATCACGTGCTGGTCCCTGTACGCGTCCACCACGGCGGTCCCGTACTCGGCCACCTCGTCGGGATCGTCGGAGAACACGCGCTCGTCGAGCGCGCCGGTGGCTTCCTCGGTCGTTCCGACGTCGATGTCGGGCGCGAGCACGGCGTTGAACCCGAGCGCGCGCAGCGACGTTGCCGCCTCGGACGCCGCGGCCTCCCCGTCGCGCACCCCGCCGAACTCCGATGGCGCCTCCGCGGGCGGCAGGTCGGGGAACTCGGAGAAGTCGCCGCCTTCCTGCGACACCATCACGAAAGGTGGGATGTGGCGCTCGTCGGCCGCGATCACCGTCCCTTCGCCGGCCATCGAGGCGATCTGCTGCGGGTCCAGGTAGTTGCGGCTCTCGAAAACGAGCCCACCGAGATCCTGCCGGCGCATCTGCTCATAGATCGGCGCCGTCAGGTCCTGGCCCTCGAAGCCGAGCAGGAAGAGCTGCTGCACCTTGCGTTCGATCGGCAGCCGGCTGGCGAGGTCCTCGATCGAGCTGGGAGCCGACGGCCCCTCCACCTTCTCCGGCGGCGGCGGGATCAGCTTTGCGAGAAACGACGTCCGCTCACGTGGCGCGTTCCCTCCGCCGGCGGCCTCGGGCACGATCGCCTGCGAGGCGGTGCCGGGATCGTCCGTGCGGAAGTCCTGCACCGCCGCGGCGATGCCGATGCCCGCGATTACCGCGAGCGCGGTGGGGCCAAACGGTGGGATCTGAAGCCGGCGCCACACTAGGCCGAGGGTATCTTTCGCCGCCATGGCCGAGACCATCGTCATGAAGTTCGGAGGCACCTCCGTGGCCGATGCCGAGCGCATCAAGCGCGCGGCGGGACGGATCGTGGCCGCGAAGGAGGAGGGCAAGGACGTCGTGGCCGTGCTGTCCGCCCGTGGGACGACGACAGACGAGCTCGTCGCCATGGCGCAGGAGGTCTCCGAGCGCCCGCATCCGCGCGAGATGGACATGCTGCTCTCCACGGGCGAGCGGATCTCGTGCGCGCTCGCGGCGATGGTGATCAACGACCTCGGCCACGAGGCGATCTCCCTGACCGGCTCGCAGGCGGGCATCGTCACCGACACCTCGCACACCAAGGCGCGCATCCTCGACGTGCGCGCCGACCGCATCCGCGCCGCGCTCGACGAGGGCAAGGTGGTCCTGGTCGCGGGCTTCCAGGGCGTATCGACCGCGGCCGACGTGACGACGCTCGGACGCGGCGGGTCGGACACGACCGCCGTCGCGCTCGCCGCGGCGCTCGGCGCAGACGTGTGCGAGATCTACACCGACGTGCGCGGCGTATTCACCGCCGACCCGCGGATCGTGCCGAACGCGAAGATGCTGAAGGTCGTCTCGTTCGACGAGATGCTGGAGATGTCGGCATCGGGCGCGGGCGTGCTCCAACTCCGCTCGGTGGAGTACGCGCGCAACCACGCCGTGCGCATCCATTGCCGATCGAGCTTCGAAGATGGACCCGGTACCTTAGTCGTGACCGAGCAGGAGACCATGGAACGCCCCCTCGTCACCGCAGTCACGCACTCCAGGTCGGAGGCGCGGATCACCCTCACCGGCATCCCGGACCAGCCGGGCGTGGCCGGGCGAGTGCTGACCGCGCTCGCTGGCGCGAACGTGAACGTCGACATGATCATCCAGAACGAGCCCGATGTTCGGGCGGACATGTCGTTCACCGTTCCGCGTGACGACGTCCTGAGCGCGCGCGATGCGCTGGAGCCGCTCAAGGAGGAGTTCGGCATGGGGCTGGCCGTGGACGAGCGGATGGGGAAGGTCTCGCTTGTCGGAGCGGGAATGAAGAGCCATCCCGGCGTCGCTGCGAAGACGTTCACCACGCTCGGCACCGCGGGAGTCAACATCGAGATGATCTCGACCTCGCCGATCAAGATCTCCTGCGTGATCGCGGAGGGCGACGTGGACAAGGCGGTCAAGGAGCTGCACAGCGCGTTCGATCTCGGTGACGGCGCGATCCAGCCGGAGGACGTGTCCGGCGTGCACCGCCCGGTGGTGTCCTGATGCGTGTCGCGGTGGTCGGGGCCACCGGCGTCGTGGGCTCGACGATCCTCGAGGTGATGCGGGAGCGCTCGTTCCCCGCTGACGAGGTCGTGCCGTTCGCCTCCGAGCGCTCTGTCGGCAAGTCCATTCAGTGGGGCGACCGCGAGCTGACTGTCCAGACGCTGAGCGAAGAGGCGATCCAGGGCTTCGACCTCGCGCTGTTCTCCGCCGGCTCGGGCACGAGCGAGGAGTGGGCGCCGCGGTTTGCGAGCGCCGGTGCCATCGTGGTCGACAATTCGTCCCAGTGGCGCATGCACGACGACGTGCCGCTCGTCGTGTCCGAGGTCAACCCGGAGGCACTCGCCTCGCACAACGGGATCGTGGCGAACCCGAACTGCACGACGATGCAGATGGTCGTCGCGCTCAAGCCGATCCTCGACGCCGTCGGGATCGAGCGGATCGTCATGTCGAGCTACCAGTCCGTGTCGGGCACGGGCAAGAGTGCGGTCGACGAGCTCAACGAGCAGACGAAGGCGATCGCGAACGGGGAGCAGCCGCCAGCGCCGAGCGTGTACCCGCACAGGATCGCCTACAACGTGGTGCCGCAGGTCGAGAAGTTCAAGGACGGCGACGACTACACGACCGAGGAGCGCAAGGTGATGGCCGAGACTCGGAAGATCCTCGGGCGCGACGACATCGGCATCTCGGCTACATGCGTACGCGTGCCCGTCCTGGTCGGTCACTCGGAGTCGGTCAACGTGCAGACGCGCGAGCCGCTCTCGCCCGAGCAGTGCCGCGAGCTGTTGTCCTCCGCACCCGGCGTCGTCGTCGTCGACAACCCCGCGGATGGGCTCTACCCGCTGGCGACCGACGTCGCCGGCCGCGACGACGTGCTCGTCGGCCGGATCCGCCGCGACCCCTCGCACGACCGCTGTCTCAACCTCTGGATCGTGGGCGACAACCTGCGCAAGGGCGCCGCCACCAACGCGGTTCAGGTCGCCGAATTGATCAGTGAAAGTTTGGCCAGCCCCGTGCGTTCCCTGGGATAGAACTTCCTGGGACGGGGCTAGGGGTAGCCAACCACGCCGCAAAAGCCGGACAGCAAGCGCTAGCTGTCCGGCTTTTCGCGTTCTAGGGACGCTCGTTGCCGGCCTGTCGAACCTGTTCGGCGAGCCCGCGGTCCTGCTCGTAGGTGAGGAAGGAGTCCACCTCGGAGAGCGGCACCCACATTAGGTCGTCCACCTCGTCGTTCGGCTCCCAGTCGCCGCGCTCCCGGACCCACAGCTCCCACCACCGGACGAGTTTGTCGCGGTCCTCTGCGTCCTTGTAGCGAGTCGGCTCGAGCTCGGCCCCGAGGTCGCCCTTCCAGCCCGTCTCCTCCGCCAGCTCGCGTTCGGCCGCGTCCTCGAACGCCTCGCCCTCCTCGAGCTTGCCCTTCGGGAAGGTCCAGTCGTCGTACTTGGGGCGATGGACGATCAGGACGCCCCCGTTACGACGCGGGACGGCGCCGGCCGCCCGGACCTCCTCAGGCTGCGGCGAGGGCGGCAACCTTCTTCTGGACGTCGCGGGTTGAGACGACGTGCTTGTTCATCCCGAGCTCCTTGGGCTCGAGCCCCAGCGCGAGGCCGACGAGCTGCGGGAAGTGCAGGACCGGCATGCCGAGGTCGCGCTCTACGTAGCGCTCCGCGTCCGGCTGCTGGAGGTCGAGGTTCAGGTGGCAGAGCGGGCACGGCGTGACGACGCAGTCGGCGCCGGCGTCGAGCGCGTCGGCCATGTGGCGGCCCGCCTGTCGCAGGGACGTCGCCTTGTTCATTGTGATGACGGGAAATCCGCAGCACTTGTGGCTGCCGGCGTACGCGACCGGCTCGCCGCCCAGCGTCGTGATCACCTGCTCCAGGTAGCTGTCGCGCTCGGGGCTCTCGTTGAAGCCGAGGCGGCGCGTGGGCCGGACGATGTAGCAGCCGTAGAACGGCGCGACCCGCAGCCCCTCGAGCGGGCGCACGACCTTCTCCTTCAGCGTGTCGAGCCCGATCTCCTCGACCAGGAGCCAGAGGAAGTTCTTGTTCCACCACGCGCCCCCACGCTCGTATGTGAGGCCCTCGGGCTCGAGGTTGCCGTTGATGTGCTCCCGGTACGCGGTGTCGGCGTCGAGGCGTTCCTGGCACTCGGACTGCGCGCCCTGGCAGGTCGAGCAGATGTTCATCATCCCCATCGCGCCGTCTACCCCCTGCGCCATCGCGAACGTGCGCGCGTTGAGGGTGTCGGCAAGCTCCTGGTTGTGCTCGGCGATCACGCCGGCGCCGCAGCAGTTCGCGCGGTCGAGCTCGACGAGCTCGAGATCGAGCACCGGCGCGACCTTCGCGACCGCGCCGTGCAACTCCGGTGTGAACCCGCGCGAAACGCAGCCGGGCCAGTAGGCCAACTTCACGATTCCTGACTCCCTTCAGCTTGGGCGCCTTCCTCGGCCTCGCCCGACTCGCCGACGATGTAGAGGTTGAGCTCGAGGCGCTCGTCCTTCGATTCGATCTCCTTGAAGATGCGCCGCACCTGACTCTGGTCGGGCAGCTTCTTGTGCCAGAGCGCCTTGACCGGTGAGACCTTGCCCGACTTCAGCCCGTTGACGACAGTGGGGAGGGAGGCGATCAGCTGCTTCAACGAGCTCGGATCCAGCTGCGACCGGATCAGGCTCCCCTTGCCGTACGAGCGCGGCAGGAGCTGGGCCTCGTGGAGCGTCCCGTATTTCTCGATCAGGTTCACGAACGCCTTCTCATGGCCGTAGCCGCTGTTCGAGTCCTTGATCTCGAAGTCGTCCGTGGCCCGCCGGCGGAGCCGCATGATCTGGTCCATCGGGGCGACGTCCTTCGGGCAGACCTCGACGCACTGGAAGCAGTGCGTGCAGTCGTAGATCCCGTGCGGGTCCTCGGCGAGGTCCTTGAGGCGCGACTCGGCCTGGCCGTCGCGCGGGTCGCCGACGAAGCGGTACGCCTTGGCGAGCGCGGCGGGGCCGACGAACTCGGGATCGACCTCGAGCGAGAGGCAGGCGGAGACGCAGGCGCCGCAGTGGATGCACGCCATGGCCTGGGTGATGTCGATCATCGACTCGGCCGGGACGATGTACTCGCGCTGAGGCGGCGGACCGTCCGGCAGGAGCCACGGCACCACGCGATGGACCTTCTTCCAATGGACGGCGTCCATGTCGACGATCAGGTCCTTGAGGACCGGCATGTTGCCCATCGGCTCGACCACGATCGACGCGCTCCCGTCGGGCGTCGTCACGCCGTCCCGGTCGCCGAACCGCCGCTGCGCGTCCTCGGCCGCCTCTCCGATCAGCGTGTTGCACGCGAGCCGCGAGCGGCCGTTGATCTTCACGCCGCATGAGCCGCAGATCGCCGCCTGGCACGAGCACCGGATCGCGAGCGATCCGTCCTGGTCGCCGCGCACCTGGAGGATCCCGTCGAGGACGGAGCGCTCCGGCTCGAGCTCGACGTTGAACTCCTGCCAGTAGGCCGGCTCCCCGGACTCGGGGTCGTAGCGGCGGATCTTCAGTGCGTAGGTCTCTGGCATCTCAATAGGTTCGTTCCTGAGGCTCCCACTGCGTCATTGTCACCTCGGAGTAGGAGATCTTCGGCTCATTCTCCTCGAGCGTGATGTTTATGTGCTTGAGCCACTCCTCGTCGTTGCGCTCGGGGAAATCCGTTCGGAACTGGGCCCCGCGGCTCTCCTTGCGCTCGAGTGCCCCCATGACGACCGCCTCTGCGTTGTCGAGCATGAAACCGAGCTCGATCGCGCCGAGGAGATCCTGGTTGAAGACGGTGCCCTTGTCGTCGATCGCGACGGTCTTCGCCTCCTCCTTGAGGCGCTGGATGGTCTCGCGGGCGGTGTTCAGACCCTGCTCGTCGCGGAAGACGGCCACGTACTTGTCCATCGTCGCGCCCAGGTCGCGCTTGATCTCCGACACGCGCCGGCCCGTGCGGTCGCGGCCGACCACGTCGCGGATCATCTTCGCCTCGTCGTCGAGTGAGGACTGCGACGGCTGCGGCATCGAGTGATCCTTCGCGTGCTGCGCAGCGTGCCTGCCGGAGCGGCCGCCGAACACGAGCGTGTCGAGGAGCGAGTTGGCGCCAAGGCGGTTGCCGCCGTGGACCGAGACGCAGGCGACCTCGCCTGCCGCGTAGAGCCCGGGGATCGGGGTGCGCCCGTCGGAATCCGTCTTCACGCCGCCCATGACGTAGTGGTTGCCCGGCTTGATGTGGATCGGGTCCTTCGTGATGTCGACACCGGCGAAATCGCGGCCGACGTTGACGATCTCCCGCAGTGCCTCGTGGATGCGCTTGCGCGGTACGACGGTGATGTCGAGCGCGACGGTGCCGTCGGGGAAGCCACGCCCCTCGTTGATCTCGGTCTGCTCGGCCCGTGACACGACGTCGCGCGATGCGAGCTCCATCTTGTTCGGCGCGTACTTCTCCATGAAGCGCTCACCCTGGGCGTTGTAGAGGTGCGCGCCCTCGCCGCGAGCGCCCTCGGTGATGAGGAGGCCGTTGCCCTGAAGCGTCGTCGGGTGGTACTGGATCATCTCCATGTCCATCAGCGGGGCCCCGATCCGGTAGGCCATCGCGATCCCGTCGCCGGTGCAGATCAGGGCGTTGGTCGTCGGGTTGTAGACCTGGCCGTTCCCGCCGCTCGCGAGGATCACCGTCTTCGCCGCGAATAGCTCCATCGCGCCGTCGCGGAGGTCGCGCGCGACGCAGCCCGCGATGTGGCCCTGGTCGTCCCGCACGAGCGCTGTCGTGAACCACTCCTCGTAGCGGTACACCTCGTCGTGCTTCATGAGCTGCTCGTAGAGCACGTGCAGGATCGCCTGGCCGGTGATGTCGGCCACGTAATAGGTGCGCGCGGCCGACGCTCCGCCGAACGCCCGCGTGCCGAGCTTGCCCTCCTCGTTGCGGTGGAAGGTGACGCCGAGGTGCTCGAGGTCGAGGATCTCCTGCGGCGCCTGGCGGCACATGATCTCGATCGCGTCCTGGTCGCCCAGGTAGTCGGAGCCCTTGACGGTGTCGAAGGCGTGCGACTCCCACGAGTCCTCGGGGTTGAGGGCGGCGTTGATCCCGCCCTGGGCCGCGTTCGAGTGCGAGCGGACCGGGTGGACCTTGGACATGATCCCGACCGACGCGCCCTCCTCGGCAGCGGCCAGCGCGGCGCGCTGTCCTGCGAGTCCGGCTCCTATTACGAGGACGTCGTGCTGGGGCATCAGAGGCGGCGGCATCCTATGTCAGATACGGACCACGGACCCCGCCGGGGCGAGATAGCGTGCGCCACGATGCTGGTCGAGAGCTACAGGCGCGCGGTGGACGCGTTCAACAGGCGCGACCTCGCCGAGTGGATCGCGTTCATGGACGAGAACGTCGAGATCGAGTCGAGGTTCTCTCGCCTGGGCGACACCCGCTTCCGCGGTCACGCGTCGATCAGAAGCTGGTGGGAGGACCTCGGAGACGCCTGGGACTTCCTGGAAGTCGTGCTCGAAGACATTCGTGAGGTCGCGCCCGACGAGACGCTGGCGCTGATCCACCTGAACGGGAGGGGCCGCGGCAGCGGGCTCGAGGTCAGCGAGCCGGCCGCCCACCGGGTCAAGTACCGCAACGGAAAGTGGCTGCAGCTCTCCTATGTGGACCGCGACGCGGCCGAGCGCGAGCTGGACTAGGCGACCGGCTCGGGCGGGCGGAGCGCCTTGCGCACCTGGTCGATCGTGATCACGCCCCGCAGGATCCCGTCGCGGTCGACGGCCATCATCGCTCCGAGCGCCTGAAGGCCCTCGGACGCGAGCAGCGACTCGAGTGGCGCGTCGATCGGGACCGCGTGCGCGTTGCCGAGGTCGAACTGCGTGACCTCGTCGACCGAGGAGGTGGCGCGAATCTGCTCAGGGACGTTCTCAGCGCGCTGGCGGATGACCACGCCGATGAACTTGCCGATCGGGTCCACGACCGGGAACCACGCATAGCCGTACCGAAGGAAGTACTCGTCGAACAGGCGGTCGAGCTTCAGATCGGCGG
>Ga0111538_10007380_pt1 | contig 14834 bp, 9 predicted proteins | sample SoiMethybrSBSTD1_FD_79669 | JGI IMG/M metagenome (GOLD analysis project Ga0111538, IMG submission 79669) | Bulk soil microbial communities from a Populus tree surrounding site in Tennessee, USA - Soil MetaG P. TD hybrid SBSTD1 (version 2)... | ecosystem: Environmental > Terrestrial > Soil > Tree... | reverse complement strand
CCAGAATCTCGAAGCCCGAGGGATTCGGGTCGGTCACCGTGTTCTCGTCGATCTGCACGCTGCCGCCGGTCGGTGTCGTCACGGAGGTCTCGACCGGATCCGAGGACGTCGCCCCATCCGCCTCGGTGTCGGTGCTGACGGTGCCGTCGGCGCCGACCGTGTCCGACTCCGATTCCGGTTGAATGGGGGGAGACGGGCAGCCGGCCTCGGCCGTCGCGTTGGTGACCTTCCACGCGGCCGCGTTGTTCATGGTGCTGTCGCCGCCGGCGGCGCCGCCGAAGGCGACGCAGATAGTCTGTGGTCCGGATCCCTGATCGATCGTGAGGATGATGCCCCCGTCGGAACCGGGATTCGGCGGCACGGAGCCGAGGGTCGCCGGGCCGGCGTTGCCCTTGAGCTTCGCCTTGAGCGTGAACGTGCCGGCCGGGTTCAGCTTTACCAGCACGAGCTTCACGGGGTCGCCGCCGGTGTACTTGAGCGTGCTGCTGCCGGCGGATTGCCATGCCCCGGGCGCGCCCAGCGGATAGGTCAGGTCGGTGCTCAGCGACCCGTTCAGGATCACGCGCAGCGACGCCGACACGGGCACCGGGGAGTTGGTGAACGTGACGTCGCTCGGGGACTCCTTTCCCATCGCGATGACGGTCCGGCCGGCTTCGTCGCTTGGGTTCTTGACGATCAGCTTCTTCCCGAGCACCAGATCCGCAGCCGACGCATGGGCTCCGAGGCCGACGAGGAGTACGAGAACGGCACTTCGAATGGATCCTACGACGCGCATGAGCTCCCCCTTGTGGGCGGGTTAGCTAGCGCGATGGCAAGTGGAAGGTCAAGAAGAATTGGCCCTTCGGAACGATCGTTCCGGCCGCGGTCGAGCGTCACGGCCCGACCGCGGTGTTCCCTCGACGGATGCGTCGCGGCGACCTCACGTTCCGCATCGGGTTTCTGAAGCGGAAGGACGGCGTGACCCTCAGCGTCGCCGTGAGGGCCATCGGCCAGGGACGGCTCCGGCTGACCGTCAGCCAGCGTACGATCCGACATTCATCGGAGCGGCGGTTCCCTGGTCCCGAAGCCGATTTTCCGGCCACGTCCGAACGGCAGCGGCAAACTTCCGCCACCCGCGCCCGCCGTCGGGCCTGCGTTACAAACTGCGCGGTGTCACGCGGAAACGGCAATTTCTCGGCAGTCTGCTCCCCTGACACGCGGAAAACGCGTCCAGGAAACGCGTTAGATTTCTGCGCAGTCCGCACGGCGGCGCGTTGGTACGGGGATGGCTATTGCCCCGTTCGAGATGCCCCCGACGAAGCAACCTTGCCCAGCCGGGAGCACCGAGTCCGTCGCCACGACACGGGACGGTCGTGGCGGCGGGCTCCCGGCTCGCTCGCGCGATAGCGCGGCCGCCAGGCTCCGGCCCTTCCTGCTCCTTCGCTACACGCTGGTTGCGGCCACGGCCTACCTGATCCTGGCCGAGGACCGCTTCGCCATCCCGAACGCGGGAATCGGGCTCGCCATCGCGGCGGCGCTCGCGTCGAACGTCGCGGTGAGCCTGCTCCCGACGTGGGTCATCGGCACCAAGTACTTCGGGGCCGCGCTGGTGATCGGGGATACGGCGTGGATCACGTCGGCGCTCCTCGCCAGCGGACGCTTCGACGCCGACTTCGTCTTCCTCTACTTCTTCGTGATCCTGCTCGCGGCGATGGGCGAGAGCCTGTGGCTGATCGTCCTCGGTGCCGTCGTCGTCTGCATCGCCTACGTGTACGTCCTCTCGGTGACGGGGACGGGCTGGTCCATGTGGAGCTCACCGTCGATCATCCGCATCCCGTTCCTGTTCACGGCCGCGGCCTTCTACGGGAACATGGTCGACCGCACGCGCCAGGAGAAGCGCGACGCCTCGGCTGCGCAGGACATGGCGCGCGCGCGAGGCGAGTTCCTCGCCACCATGAGCCACGAGATGCGGCTGCCGGCGAGCGGCGTCATCGGGTGGACCGAGCTGCTCCTCGAGACGGATCTGTCGACGAAGCAGCGCGAGTACGCGGAGGCCGGCGCGCGCGCGGCCCGTGCCCTCGTCGCGATCGTGAACGACATCCTCGACCTGTCGAAGATCGACGCGGGGCGCCTCGAGCTGGAGGTGATCCCGCTCGACCTCCGCGGGGTGGTGGCCGACGTGGCGGAGATGGTCGCCGAGCGTGCGCAGCGCAAGGGCGTCGAGCTCGCCTACGAGATCTCCCCGGAGGTCCCGGCGGTGCTGCGCGGGGATACGGGACGCGTGCGGCAGGTCCTGGCGAACCTGGTCGGCAACGCGGTCAAGTTCACCGAGCGGGGTGAGGTGCTGATCGAGGTCCGGGTGCTTGAGGAGGATGCGAGCGGCGTCCGCCTCCACGTCGAGGTCTCGGACACCGGCATCGGCCTCTCGGCGCAGCAGCAGTCGCGCATCTTCGACCGCTTCGCGCAGGCCGATCGCACCACGACCCGCCGCTTCGGAGGGACGGGGCTCGGGCTCTCCATCTGCAAGCAGCTGGTGGAGCTCATGCGCGGCGAGATCGGCGTCCGCAGCGAGACGGGCCGCGGCAGCACGTTCTGGTGCACGATGTGGCTCGAGCGCGGGACGGAATCGGTCGCCGCCGTGGAGGCCGAGGCGCGGGTGCGGCGGGTGCTGGTCGCGGGGGGGACGTCGCGTACGCGCGCCATCCTCGCCCGGCAGCTCGAGGCGCGCGGCATCGCCGCGCAGGCCGCCGAGACCGCCCAGGCGACGCTCGCGGCGCTCCGTGGCGGCGCCGGCGCGAACACGCCGTACGAGGCCCTCATCGTCGACGGCGAGCCGCGGGACACGACGGCCGTCGAGCTCGTCCGTGCCGTGCGCCGCGAGCGCCTGGTCGCGCCGGTCGAGGTCGTCGTCCTGGCGCCGCTCCACCGCGTGGCGGAGATCGAGGCCGCCTGCCATGCGGCCAACGTCTCGCTGCTCGCGAAGCCCGTCCGGCCCGAGCGCCTGTGGCAGTGGCTCGCGACGTGCGCACCCCATGCGCCCCTTACCGCGACCGATCAGTCGCAACAGGACCTGGACCGCATCGCGCTCCTGAAGGCCCGTATCGCGGGCCGCGCCTAGCGTGCCGGTTGAGGGGGGGACGCCCCTCGACTAAGCTCGGCCGCTTCCCCGCATGAGCCACGCCATGCTGCGCCCGCTGCCGGAGCGTGCCCCCGCGCCCGCTCTGGAGCTCGTGCCGCCGACCATCGGGGGCAAGTTCTTCTTCGTCGGGGATCACAAGCTCTACCTGCGCGGCGTCTCGTACGGGCCCTTCGCCGACGCCTCGCACGGCTTCCCGTTCCCCGAGGAGCGCGTGCTCGAGCGCGACCTGGAGCTGATGGTCGAGTCGGGCGCCAACTGCCTCCGGACGTTCACGGTGCCTCCGCGCTGGCTGCTCGACCGCGCCGCGGCGCACGGCCTCCGCGTGCTGGTCACGATCCCGTGGGCGGAGCACATCACGTTCCTCGACCGGCAGGAGACGATGGCCGAGATCCGGGGCACGGTGCGCGCCGCCGTGGACAACTGCGGCGGCCACCCGGCGCTGTTCGGGCTCCTCATCGGGAACGAGATTCCTCCCGACATGGTGCGCTGGTACGGCCCCGAGCGCGTGAGCGCGTTCCTGCGCTCGCTTCGGGACGTCGTGAAGGAGCGCTCGCCGGGCACGCTCGTCAGCTACGCGAACTTCCCCTCCACCGAGTACCTTGAGGTCGCCGACTTCGTCGACTTCCTCTCCTTCAACGTCTATCTCCACCGCGAGGCCGACTTCCGTCGCTACCTCTCGCGCCTCCACAACATCGCGGGCGACAAGCCGCTCGTCCTGACCGAGTTCGGCGTCGATTCGATGCGCGAGGGCGCGGAGGAGCAGGCGGCGCACCTCGCCTGGATGATCCGCGCCGGCTTCGAGTCCGGCGCGGCCGGCACCTTCGTGTTCTCGTGGACCGACGAGTGGTTCACCGGCGGCTCGCAGATCGCCGACTGGGCGTTCGGGCTCGTCGACGCCGAGCGCCGGCCGAAGCCGTCGTTCCGGGCCGTGCAGCAGCAGTACGCGGCGTCGCTCCCGCCGCCGCTCGAGCGCTCGCCGCGTGTCTCGGTCGTGATCTGCGCCTACAACGCCGAGCGCACCATGGACGCGTGTCTCGAGTCGCTCCGCACGCTCAACTACCCCGACTACGAGGTCATCGTCGTCAACGACGGCTCGAAGGACCAGACGCTCGCGATCTCCGAGCGCCACCAGGTCGCCTACGCGGCCGATCCCAAGGCGCCCCCGCTCCGGATCGTCAGCCAGGAGAACAAGGGGCTGAGCGTCGCGCGCAACGTCGGCGCCGCCGCCGCGACGGGCGAGATCGTCGCATACACCGACTCCGACTGCGTCCCCGATCCCGATTGGCTCGCGTTTCTCGTCTACCGCTTCGTCCGGAGCGGCTTCGTCGCCGTCGGCGGGCCGAACTTCCCGCCGCCGGAGCCGGCGCTCGTGCCGGCGGCGGTGGCGGTGTCGCCGGGCGGTCCCGCGCACGTCCTCCTCGACGACGAGGTGGCGGAGCACGTCCCCGGCTGCAACATGGCGGCCACGAAGCAGGCGCTCGCAGACGTCGGGGGCTTCGAGCCGATCTTCTCTGCCGCCGGCGACGACGTCGACCTCTGCTGGCGGCTCCAGAACCGCGGCTACGCCATCGGCTTCAGCCCCGCCGCGACGGTGTGGCACTACCGGCGGAACACGGTGCAGGCGTACCTGAAGCAGCAGATGGGCTACGGGAAGGCGGAGGCGCTCCTGTACTTCAAGCATCCCTACCGCTTCAACATGCTCGGGCAGTCGCGCTGGCTCGGGCGCATCTACGGCGACCTCACGAGCGCCGTCCTCTCGCGCCGGCCGATCATCTACTTCGGCGCCTTCGGGCGCGGGCTCTTCCAGTCGCTCTACGAGCCGCCGTCGTCGTTGCTCGCCTACCTCCCGTTCACGCTCGAGTGGAACGCGCTCGGCATCCTCCTCTTCCTGGCGGCGCTGGTGTCGCCGCGGGCGCTGCCCTTCGCGGCGCTGCCGCTGCTCCTCTCGCTCGGATTGTCGGTGACGACGGCGCTCCGCGCGCGCGTCGATCCGCGCTTCACCGGCATCCGGGCGCGGGCGCTGATCGCGCTCCTAACGTACCTCGGCCCGCTCGTCCGCGGCGTGCAGCGCTATCTCTGGCGCGTGCGCGGGCTCGGCGAGGTGGAGCGCGAGACATTCGAGGAGCGGCGTCAGGCCGCGCGCACCGACTGGCTGTCGCGCTCGTTCACGGTCGCGTACTGGAGCGGGGAGGGGCACGAGAAGGAGGCGCTCCTCGGCGGCGTCATGGACTTCCTCGTGCCGCGGAAGTACCTCGTCACCATCGACCCGGGCTGGAACCGCTTCGACCTCGAGATCTACCGCGGCATCTGGGCCAAGGCGCGCCTCACCGTCGCCACCGAGAACCACGGCGGCCCTAAGCGTGTGCTGAACGCGCGCGCGGAGCTGCGCCTCACGCGCGTCTCCCGGCTGGCGCTCCTCGGCTTCGGGCTGCTCGCCGGCGCCGGGATCCTCTTCGGGGTGCCGGAGATCATCGGCGTCGGGGCGGCGCTCGGCCTCGTGAACCTCGGCGTCACCCTGAGCGAGTGCGTGCGTCTCGGGCAGGTGCTGCACGACGCGCTCGACATCGTCGCGGAGCGGGCCGGTCTCGCGCCGCTCCGGCCGTTCCGGCCGGCCCCCCCGCGGCCGGGCGCCGCGGCCGCCTGAGACGGCGGATGGCGATCGTCACCGTCCTCCGGAAGGTGCTCGCGCGGCTGGCGCCGTACCGCGCGCGCTTCCTACTCGCCGTCCTCCAGGTGATCGCCATCGGCGTCCTCGAGCTGGCGAAGCCGTGGCCGCTCAAGGTGGTGGTGGATCACGTGCTCGGCGGGCGGCCGACCGGCTCGGCGGCGCTCGACGGGCTCGGCACCGGCGGCCTCCTGGCCGTCGCCTGCATCGTGCTGGTGGTGGTCTACGGCCTCCTCGGTGCGCTCAGCGTCACGAGCAACTACACGACCATCGGCGTCGGCCAGCGCATGGTGGACGACTTCCGGAGCGAGCTCTACGCGCACCTCCAGCGCCTGTCGCTCGCCTTCCACAGCCGGCGCAGCGTGGGCGACCTGCTCTATCGGCTGACGGCCGACACGCTCGCCATCCAGACGCTCACAATGAACGGCTTCTTCCCGATCCTGACGTCGGTGGTGCTCCTGGGCGGCATGGTCGTGGTCATGCTGCGCCTCGACTGGCTGCTGACGCTGGTGGCGCTCGCCGTCGTCCCGGCGCTCTTCGCCACCATCGCCGCCCTGAGCCGGCGCATCACGGAGCTCGCGACGGACGCGCGCGTCAAGGAGAGCGCCCTCTGGGCGGTCGCGCAGCGGACCATGGGCGCGATCCGGGTCATCCAGGCCTTCACGACGGAGCAGCTCGAGCACCGCCGCTTCGTCAGCTCGAGCCGGGAGAGCCTGTCCGCGAACCTCCGGCTGTATACGTTCCAGACCGTGTACGGGTCGTTCGTCAACGTGCTCATCGCCGCCGGGACCGCCGCCGTGCTGTGGATCGGCACGCGACACGTGATGACGGGCGCGCTGACCGTCGGCGAGCTGCTCGTGTTCGTGTCCTATCTCGCCTCGCTGTACGCCCCCATCAACAGCCTGACGCAGACCTGGGGGCTCATCCAGGGCGCGCGCGTCGGCGCCGAGCGTGTGTTCGAGATCCTCGAGACCGCGCCCGACCTGCGCGACGGACCGCGGTCGCTGACGCGCGCCGAGGTGCACGGGGCCGTCACCTTCGAGGGCGTGCACTTCGGCTACGAGCCGGCGCGCCCGGTGCTGCGCGGGATCGACGTACACGTGCGCGCGGGCGAGCTGGTCGCGATCGTGGGCGCGACGGGCGCGGGCAAGACGACGCTCGTGAGCCTGGTACCGCGCTTCTACGACCCGCAGGCCGGCCGCGTGCTCGTCGACGGCATCGACGTGCGCGAGTTCAGGCTGCAGGCGTTGCGGCAGCAGGTGGCGATGGTGCTCCAGCCGCCGCTCGTGTTCCCGACCACGATCCGCGACAACATCGCCTACGGGCGGCCGAACGCGACGCCGGAGGAGATCCGGGAGGCCGTCCGCCTGGCGCAGCTCCAGGACTTCATCGAGCGCCTGCCGGCGGGACTCGACACGGTGGTGGGGGAGGGCGGCGCCACGCTCTCGGCAGGCGAGCAGCTCCGGATCACCATCGCGCGCGCCATCCTCCGCGACGCGCCGATCCTCATCCTCGACGAGCCGACGGCCGCGCTCGACGCCACGACCGAGGCGCTCGTGATGCAGGGTCTCGAGAAGCTGACGGAGGGGCGGACGACCTTCGTCATCGCGCATCGGCTCTCCACCGTGCGCCGGGCGGACGTGATCCTCGTCCTCGACCAGGGCCGGATCGCCGAGCAGGGCCGGTTCGCGGAGCTGGTCGCGCGCGGCGGGCACTTCACGCGCCTCTACGAGACGCAGTTCGGTGAGGAGGCGAATGCCGCGTCGTCCTGAGCCGCTCCTCGTGCTCGGCCTCGTCGGGCAGTACCCGGTGGCCGGCGTCGCGTGGCAGGCGATCCACTACCTCGTCGGACTCGAGCGGCTCGGCTACGAGGTCTACTACGTCGAGGACTCGGGCGCTGCGCCCTACGATCCGCGGAGTGGGGGGCGGACCGACGACTACGGCTACGCGTGCCAGTACGTCGCGGACATGATGCGGCGGATCGGCCTCGCGGATCGCTGGGCCACCCTCGACATGGCGCGCGGCCAGACCTACGGGCCGGCCGGGCCGCGCCTCGCGAGCCTCTACCGCGACGCCGCCGTGATCGTGAACCTCTGCGGCGCGACGGCGCCGCGCGCCGAGCACCGCCAGGGCGCGCGCCTCCTCTACATCGAGACCGACCCCGTCTTCGAGCAGATCCGGATCGCGGAAGGCGAGGAGGCGTCGCTGAATTTCCTCTCGAGCCACGACGTCCTCTTCACCTACGGCGAGAACCTCGGTGCCGCCGACTCGCCCGTGCCGCTCGTGCGCTTCACGTGGAACAAGACGCGACCGCCCGTGGTGCCCGACCTGTGGACCGGGCCGGACGAGCCCGCCACGCCGTTCTTCACCTCGATCGCGACATGGGAGAACAAGGGGAAGGACATCGCCTTCCGCGGCGAGACCTACCGCTGGTCGAAGCACGTCAACTTCCTCCGCTTCCTCGACCTGCCGCAGCACACGCCGGCGCGGCTCCGGCTGGCGATGGACCCGGCGGATGCGGCCGTGGCGGCGCGGCTCACGGGACTCGGGTGGGACCTCGTCGACCCGCGCCCCGTGTCGAGCGATCTCGAGGCGTACCGGCGCTTCGTGCTCGATTCGCGGGGCGAGTTCACGGTCGCGAAGGACCTCTACGTCCGGCCGCGGAGCGGCTGGTTCAGCGACCGCAGCGTCTGCTACCTCGCCGCGGGGCGTCCCGTCGTCACGCAGGAGACCGGCTTCTCGAAGCTCGTCCCGACGGGCGAGGGCCTGTTCGCGTTCTCGACGCGCGAGGAGATCGTCGACGCCTTCGCGCGCATCGCGGCGGACTATCCGCGGCACCGGGCGGCGGCCCGCCGCATCGCCGCGGAGCATTTCGGGGCCGAACCCGTGCTGCGCCGGCTCCTCGCCGACGCCGGGCTCGGCTGAGCGGGCCATGCGCGTCGTCGTCGCGGGGCTGGTTGCGACATACCCCGTGGGCGGGGTCGCCTGGGACTACCTGCAGTACGTGCAGGGCTTCCACGCCCTCGGGTGCGAGGTGTGGTACCTGGAGGACACCGGCCGCTGGCTCTACGACCCGGAGCGCGAGACGTTCGTGGCCGACGCGGCGCGTGGCGCGCGCTTCGTCGGCGAGTCGCTCGCCTGGCTCGACCCGGCGCTCGCGCGGCGCTGGGCGGTGCGCGCGCCCGAAGGGACGTGGCACGGGCTCGACGAGGGGACCGTGGCACGCGTCTGCGCCGGCGCCGACCTGTTCCTCAACGTGTCCGGCGCGTGCTGGCTCCGCGAGCCGTACCGCGCGGCGCGCGTGAAGGCCTACCTCGACAGCGACCCGGGCTACACCCAGGGCCGCCTCGCCGCGGTGGACGCCGGCACGGCGGACGAGGACACGGCCTTCTCCGTCGACCTCATCCGCCGCCACGACGTCTTCTTCACGCTCGGCGAGCGGATCGGCGCGCCCGACTGCCTGATCCCGCCGTGCGGGCTCCACTGGCATCCGACGCGGCAGCCGATCGTGCTCGCCGACTGGCCCGTGCGTTCGGCGCCCGACGGCGCGTTCACCACCGTCATGTCGTGGAAGATCGAGCCGGCGCCGCCGCACCTCGGCGGGCGCGCGTACGGCGGCAAGGACATCGAGTTCGAACGCTTCCTCGAGCTGCCGCGGGAGGTCCCGGAGCCGCTCGAGGTGGCGCTCGCCGGGGCGGCGCCGCGGGAGCGCCTCAGGGCGGCGGGTTGGCGGCTCACGGATCCGCGTGCCGCATCCAGCACGATGGCGGCCTATCGCGACTACATCGCCGCCTCGCGGGGCGAGTGGTCGGTGGCGAAGAACACCTACGTCGCCACGCGGAGCGGGTGGTTCAGCACGCGGAGCGCCGCCTACCTCGCGTGCGGGAAGCCGGTCGTGGTGCAGGATACGGGGTTCGCGGCGGACCTGGAGCGTGGGCCGGGACTGCGTCCGTTCTCGACGGTGGCGGAGGCCGCGGAGGCGCTCGCCGCCGTGCGCGCCGACTACGGACGCGCGTGCCGCCACGCGCGCGCCGTCGCAGAGCGCTCGTTCTCGGCGGAGCGGGTGCTCGAGCGACTCCTCGCGGACGCCGGGCTGCGATCGTAGCGATGGCGCGTATCGTCCTCGCCGGCTACCTCGTCCGCCAGCCGCTCGGCGGCTACGCGTGGCAGGCGGCGCACTATCTCCTCGGCCTGCGCGCGCTCGGGCACGACGCGTGGTTCTACGAGGAGACCGCCCACTGGGCCCCGGCGTACAACCCCATGACGGGGGAGTTCGGGCCCTCGTACGAGTACGGGCTGCTCGTTGCCGCCGACTTCCTCGGCCGTCTCGGCTTCGACGATCGCTGGGCGTTCGTCGACAGCGCACGCGGCATCGAGTACGGCACCGACGCGGGCCGGATCGCGACGCTGCTCACGGACGCCGATCTCCTGATCGACATCGCGGGCGTGAACCGCGTGACCGCCGACCGTCGCGGGGGGAGGCCGTCCGTCTTCGTCGACATCGATCCCGGCTACACCCAGATTCGCGCCGCCCAGGGCGACGCCGAGCTCCGCCGTCTCCTCGACGAGCACGCGCATCTCTTCACCATCGGGGAGAACATCGGGACCGCACGCTCGCCGCTTCCGACCGGCGGCTACCGCTGGCATCCCACGCGCTGCCCGGTGGCCGTCGAGCAATGGGCGGGTGAGGGCGCGCCCGGCTCGGCGTACACGACCATCGGCACGTGGGACTCGCAGGGGCGGGACGTCGAGTGGGAGGGCGAGGCGTATTGCTGGCGGAAGCGGACGGAATGGCAGCGCTTCCTCGAGCTGCCGCGCCGGAGCGGGGCGCGCCTCGAGCTGGCGATGGACGTGGCGCGCATCCCCGAAGACCTCGCCCGCCTCGACGCGTACGGCTGGCGCGTCGAGGATCCGCTCGCGGTGTCGACCGATCCGTGGCGCTATCGCGACTACATCCTCGGCTCGCGGGGCGAGTTCACGGTCGCGAAGGATCTCAACGTCCGCCTGCGAAGCGGCTGGTTCAGCGACCGGGCCGCGTGCTACCTCGCCGCGGGCCGGCCCGTCGTCGAGCAGGACACCGCGTTCGGCGACGTCCTGCCGCTCGGCCCCGGCGTGCATGCGTTCCGGACGGTCGAGGAGGCGGCCGAGGCCATCCGCACGATCGAGAGCGACTGGCCGCGGGCGAGCGCCCACGCCCTGGAGGTCGCGCGTGAGTACTTCGCGGCCGAGAAGGTCGTGGCCGAGATGCTGCGCACCGTCGGGCTCTGAGCCGCTGGTACCCTCGTCGCGTCCCGAAGTGGCCCCTTGAGTCGATCGGGCACCGCTGCGATCTGACGCGCCATGAAGCTCTGGTCGGGAAAGCTGAGCCCTTTCAGCGCCAAGGTCCGGATCGCCCTCGCGGAGAAGAAGCTCGACTGCGAGATCCTAGACATCCCCTGGAGCCGGAAGACGCTCTGGGGTCCGAAGCCGGCCGCGTTCCTCGCCGTGAGCCCGCACGGGAGGGTGCCGGTGCTGATCGACGGCGACGTCGTCGTCTACGACTCGACGGTCATCTGCGAGTACCTGGAGGACCGCCACCCGAAGCCACCGCTCTATCCCGAGGGCGCCGCGGGCCGCGCGCGCTGCCGCCAGCTCGAGGACGAGGCGGACACGTCGATGAGCCAGGACGTCACGGCGCTGGTCCAGGAGCTCTTCACCAAGACCGACGATGCCACGCGCGACATGGCGCGGGTGGCCGCGGCGATGGAGAATCTCGGGCGGCGGTGGGACGCGCTCGAGAGGGAGCTCGCGGGGCGGCAGTATCTCTGCGACGCGTTCAGCGTCGCCGACATCGCCACCTTCATGGTGGTCGGGTTCGCGACCACGCTCGGCGCGGCGCCGCAGGAGCGCCACGAGAGCCTCCGCGCGTGGACCGCCCGCGTGCGGGCGCGGCCGGCGGTCGGGCGCGAGTTCGACGCGATGATGCAGGCGGCCGCGACGGTCTAGTTCCGTCGCGGGCATCCGCTGCTCGCCTTCCGGCAGGCACGCGGGTATCTCCGTCCGTGTGAGCTCCCTGCCTGCCCGCCCCGCGCTCCCCTATGCGCCGGGTCTGGACGGGCTGCGCGCCATCTCGGTGCTCGCCGTCATGGCGTATCACCTCGAGTACCCATGGGCCGCCGGCGGCTTCCTCGGCGTGGACGTTTTCTTCGTGCTCTCCGGGTTCCTCATCACCTCGCTTCTGCTCGCCGAGTGGCGGACGCGCGGGAAGATCGAGTTGGCTGCGTTCTGGGCGCGGCGCGTGCGTCGACTGCTCCCGGCGCTCGGGCTCCTCCTCCTCGCCGTCGCCGCATATGCCGCTCTCGCCGTGCCCGCGGATCAGCTCGGCCGCCTGCGGGTCGAGGCGCTCTGGTCGCTCTGCTTCGGCCTCAACTGGCATTTCATCGCCGCGGGACGCTCCTACTTCGACGTCTTCGCGGCGCCGTCGCCGCTGCGCCACCTGTGGTCGCTCGCGATCGAGGAGCAGTTCTACGCGGTGTGGCCGCTGCTCGTCCTCGGAACGCTGCGCCTCGGACGCGGCTCCCGCTGGCCGCTCGGCGTGCTCTGCCTGATCGGGATCGGCGCGTCGGGAGCCCTGATGGCGAAGGTCCACGATGCCGCCGATCCGTCGCGCGTCTACTACGGCACCGATACCCACGCCTTCGGCCTGCTGGCCGGCGGGCTCCTGGCGGTGTTGCTGGAGGGGCGCGCGGTCCCAGGGCGGGTCGCGCGGCTCGGGCTCACGGTGCTGGGCACCGCCGCCGCGATGGCCGTGTTCGCGGCGTTCGTCTGGGTGAACGACCGTGATGGGTGGGTCTACGGCGGCGGGCTTCTGGCGTTCTCCCTGATCACCGCGCTCCTCGTCGCCGCCACCGTCTCGCGCACGCCCGTCGCTGCGGTGCTCGCGGCCCCGCCGCTCGTGGCGATCGGGCGCATCTCGTATGGGCTCTATCTCTGGCATTGGCCCGTTCAGGTCGTGCTCACGCCCGAGCGGATGGGCCTCGATCGTTCGGTGCTGGACGCGGCGTGTGTGGCGGTCACGTTCGTCGCCGCGACCGCCTCGTACGTCCTGCTCGAGCAACGCGTCCGCCGCGCGACGGGCCGACCGCGTGTCGCGCTGGCGGCCGCGCCGGTCGCCGCTGCCGCGATGGCCGCGGTCGTTCTCGGCGCGACCAGCGGGGCCGTCGCGCCCGCCGAATTCTATCGGAGTCCTGGAACGGAATCCCCGGAGGTCACCGTGGCGGCGGAGCCCGGCTTCGCGCCGGGCTCGCGCGGCGCGCCCCGCACCGTCGCGATCGTCGGCGACTCTGCTGCGATGAGCCTGGTGCCGGCGTTTGCGCGCGTGCTGGGTCCGCGGGGGTTCCGCGTCGTCTCGGCGACCCTCCCCGGGTGTGGTCTCGCGGTCGTCAACCCGGTCGACGAGAGGGGCTGGCGGCTCCTCGGATCGGAGAACTGCCCGCGCGCTGTGCCGAGAGTCATGCGCAGTCTCATCCGGGTGCACGACCCCGAGTTCATCGTGTGGCACAGCTCCTGGCGCGACGTCTCGGCCCGACGGGTCCGCGATCGCGTCGTCCGCTTCGGTACGCTCGAGGGCGATCGGCTGCTGGCCGCCTCCCTCGAGCGGATGCGCCGGCGCCTCAGCTCGCGCGGGGCACGGATCGTCCTCGTCACGCTGGCGCCGCGGTGGGGGCGCGTCACGGCGGCGGAGCGACGGGTCGTCGCGCACTACAATCGGATGATGCGCGACTTCGTTGCCGCGCACGGCGACACCATGCGTGTGCTCGACATGGCGGAGCTGATCTGTCCCGCGGGAGTCTGCGACGCACTCGGCGTGCGTCCGGACGGCGCGCACTTCACCGCGGAGTCGAGCGTCTGGGTGGTGGACCTGCTACTGCCGGATCTGTTGGCCGCGCTGGATGACCCGCAGGCCGCGCGCTAGCAAGCGCTAGTGCACGGCCGCGATGCGGGCGAGCACCTGCGGATCGACGGCCGCCAGGAGCTCGTTCTCGCCCGCGAAGCTCCGCAGGAACCCGCGCATCACCTCGAGCTGACTCGTGTACTCGCCCAGCGCCGCGCGCTTCGCGGCCAGCTCCTCGGGCGTCAGATCCGCCTCGCTCCAGACCGTGCCGGCGAGGCCGGCGATCGGCACGAGCCGGCGATCCTCGGCCGGTCCCGTCAGCACCGGCCACGACGGATAGTGCACGAGGTAGGTGAGCACGCGCAGGTCCGCGGGCATGCGCCCCTCGGCCTCGGCGCGCTGTATGGCCTCGGTCACGAACCAGCTCGCGCTCGCGTGATCGGGATGGCGGTCGTTCGGATGCGGCATGATGACCAGCGTCGGGCGGAAGTCGCCGAGAAGCTTCACCAGAGCGCCGGTCAGGTCGCGGCCCTCGTACTCGACGTACGGGTCGACGGTGTCGTGATAGGGCGGGCGCTCCGTGCCGGTGTACGGGGAGACGTAGGGCCGCGCCCAGTGATTCCGCCAGAGGTCGGCGAGGCCGCCGTCCGGGAAGCCGAGGAAACGGACGTTGCTGCCGCCGAGTCCGAGCTTCCGGACCGCGGCGATGGCCTCGCGCTGGCGGAGCGCGCCGAAGGCGACGTAGTCCGCGCGCGTGGGATGCGCCGTCCCGAGGTCCTCCATCACCGCGTGCGGATACCCGTCGCCGTTGGTCATGAAGACGATCCGGACGGGGACGCCGCTCCCGTTGAGGCGATGGATGAGCCCCCCGACGGCGAGCGTCTCGTCGTCGGGGTGCGGGGCGAACACCAGGACGCGCGCCCCCGACGAGACCCGCAGCGCGGAGGCCTTGGGGCGGACACGGGCGGGCCCGAGGCTGCACGCGGCCGCCACGGCCGCGAGCGCACACCCCACCACTATCCTTCGCATCCGCCTTGTCCCCCTGGCATGCGCCCCCGGCGGGGCATCAGTGCCGGTAGGCTGTACCAGACGGGGGGTGATTACAAGCGAACGCCGCGGAGCCGCGACGGCTCAGATGCGGTGGCGTTGCACCAACCCCTTCGCGATCACCAGCCGCT
>Ga0111538_10007378_pt1 | contig 14836 bp, 7 predicted proteins | sample SoiMethybrSBSTD1_FD_79669 | JGI IMG/M metagenome (GOLD analysis project Ga0111538, IMG submission 79669) | Bulk soil microbial communities from a Populus tree surrounding site in Tennessee, USA - Soil MetaG P. TD hybrid SBSTD1 (version 2)... | ecosystem: Environmental > Terrestrial > Soil > Tree... | reverse complement strand
GGGCGCTTCGCGCCCGTATCGACCGAGTGAAGGGTCGATCACAAGCCACGCAACCTACGCCATCGTGGCGTGTGATCGGCCTTCACTCGATCGATGAAAGCCGGCCGCAGGCCGGCTTCACCGGCGCGCCGAACGGCCTCCGTTCGTCTTCGTTCCTCCGTTTCTCCGTGTTGAAGCCGTTTCCTCCGTCCGCTCCGAGCCCTGCAGGGATCCCGAGCGCTACTTACAGACGAAGTTCACGGCCTCGTCTGTGCTCCCGGAACCCTTGTACGTCGCGACCTGCGGATAGGCGCAGAGCGGCCGCGTCCGCACCGTCGCGCCGTTCTGCACGCGCGAGGCGGGGATCGATTCGGGTGCCTTCTTGGTCTCGACCCACTGCTCGAGGGCCGTCAGCATGTCGAACGTCGAGGTGCCGGTGCCGCCGCCGCAATGGGCCATCCCCGGCACCATATAGAGGCGATAGTTGGCCGACACTTTGGCCGGTCCGCCCATCGCTTTGACGACGCGGTCGTAGTACTGCGTGCTGTTCAGCGGCGAGATCTGCGGATCGTTCCAGCCGTGATACTGGATGACCTTGCCGCCGCGATCGAAGAACGGCTTCAGGTTGGTGTCGAGCGCGTTCATGATGCCGGCCTTCTCCTCCGCACGGACGACGTCGGCGTCGAAGTTGAACTGCGCGATGGTCCACTGCGGATCGTTGGTGACGAAGCGCATCAGCTCGAGGCCGGTGCTGCGCGCCGGTCCGCTCCATCCCAGGTCGGTCCACGATGTTTCGCTGCCGGGCGTCAGTCCGGCAATCTCGCGCTTGCTCTTCGGATTGGCGGGGGACGCGTAGATCGCTTTCACCGTCTCGATTTCGGCGGGGGTCAGGCACGAGTTGTCCGGCGTGCCCTTGCAGGCGAGCACGGCCGGGTCGAACGTGCACGCCTTCGGGTTCTCGAGCACGCCGTCCTTGACGCCGTCGATCGCGTCGCACTTGTTCATCACGGCAGCGTTGATGGCGGCGAACTTTGCCGCTGGCACTTTACCCGCCGGGTCACGCTCGAACGCCTGGTTGACGCGCACTGCCGATAGTGCACGGCTCGTCCAGTCGAGCCCCGGTGATCCGGCGACGACGCCATCGAAGTCGGCGGGGTAGCGCTGTGCGGCAACCATCGCCTGGCGGCCGCCGGCGGAGCAGCCGGTGAAATACGAGAACTTCGGCGCCTCGCCGTAGAACGCGTTGATCAGCGCCTTGGCTGCCACTGCGGTCTCGTGGACGCTGCGGTGCGCCCAGTCGGTGAGCTTTTCCGGATTCTGCATCCACGGCCCGGCGCCACCCTGGTGACCGGTGTCGGTGCTCGCGCCCGCGTAGCCGCGACGAACGGCGCCGGCGAGCGCGTTGGTGTCGATGTTGCCGTTCCAGCCGCCGTTGCCGACCGCCTGCAGCTTGCCGTTCCAGCCGGTCATCGGCAGCCACACTTCGATCTTGATGTCCGACTCCTTGGTCGGCGTCAGCGTCGCGGCGACGCGGCAAAACGCCGGCACGTCCGAAAGCGCGGCGCCGCCTCGTCCACCTGCCTGCGCCAGCGCCCCAGCCGCTGTCGTCTGCGCGGAAGTCACAGTACCGTTCGTCAACTTGGCGGACGACAGACTTTCGCATGTAGCGGCGTCAGCGCGCGTCGCGAAGAACAGTGCGGCTGCCAGCGTTGCGGCGAGTACTGGAAGAGTCTTCGTCATATACCCCTCTGCACGATTTTGAACCACGAAGGCCGCGAACAACGCGAAGGCCGCAAAGGTCCAGGTAAACCCTTCGCGATCTTCGCGCGCTTCGCGGTTAACGATTAGAAGCGATCCAGAGTTGTTAATCCACCGCGAAGACGTATACCGCACCCACCAGCTGCACATTGGGCACCGGTTCGCCGAGCAACCGCGCGACGGTGCCGCCGGCGCCGTTCGCATCCGCGCCCCAGCCGGTGAGCACGGCGATGTACTGCTTCCCGTCGATTTCGAATGACGAGGGCGGACCCTCGACGCCGGAGCTGGTCTTGAACTCCCACAGCAGTTTGCCGGTCGTGGCGTCGAACGCATGGAACATCTGATCGGGCGTCCCGCCCGCGAACACGAGGTTGCCGCCGGTCGTCAGGATCGGACCCCAGTTGGCCTGCCGATAGTTGTGCGTCCAGACCTTCTGACCGGTGTCGACGTTCCACGCCTGCACTTCGCCGACGTGATCCGCACCTTCTTTCAGCGTCGTTCCCGGCCCGCTGGTGCGGCCGGTGCCGGTGAAGCCCTGGCCCCGGGCGTACGTCACCGGCACGCCGATCAGCGTCTGGCACATGTTGTTGTTTGCCGGGATGTAGAACATCCGCGTGCGCGGGTTGAACGCAGCGGGCGGCCAGTTCTTGCCGCCATGGAGCGACGGGCAGTAGGTGGCTTCCTTGCCGGTCCCGGGCTTGTTCTCTTCGTTGTAGGTCGGTTTGCCGGTCTTCGGGTCGAGCGACTTGAACGCCGTCTGGTTGACGTACGGCTTGCCTTCGACGAACCGGATTGGGCCCTCTTTCGTTCGCTCGAGGAACCACAGGTAACCCGACCGCGACGCGTCGACCAGCCCGCGCACCGTCCGACCGTCGCGGCGGAAGTCGATGAGCAGCGGCGGGGAAACTTCGTCCCAGTCGAACGACTCGTTCGGGTTGTACTGGAAGTGGCCCACCAGCTTGCCGGTCGAGGCATTCAGCGCGATCGTCGAGGCCGTATAGAGATTGTCGCCGGGACGCTGGTCGCCCATCCACGGACCGCCGTTGCCGGTGCCGAAGTAGGCGATGTTCGTTTCCGGATCGTAGTTGCCGGTGACCCACACGGATCCGCCGCCGGTCTTCCACTGCTCGCCGCCCTTTGGCCACGTCTCGCTGCCCGGTTCGCCAGGCGCCGGAATCGTGTAGGTCCGCCACAATTCGTTGCCAGTCTCGGGATCGAGCGCTGCCACGTAGCCGCGGACACCGAACTCACCACCGGATGCGCCGACGAGGATCTTGCCGTCGGCGGCGAGCGGCGCCAGCGTGATGTAGTACCGATACGTGTTGTCGTAGACCTGCTTGGCCCACACCTCTTTGCCGGTCTTCGCATCGAGCGCGACGACGACCGCCTCGCCGGCGCCGTAGTAGACCTTGTCGTTGTAGAGCGCGAGGCCGCGATTGGACGGGTGGGCAACGAAGGCGCCCTGCGGGCGGATCTTCTTGTAGCGCCACAGCAGCGTGCCGGTCTTGGCGTCGTAGGCGGCAACCTGGTTGTTCGGCGTGCTGATGAACATCACGCCGTTGTTGACGAGCGGAGGCGCCTGATGCGAGCCGGGCTCCTGCGTCTGCGCGCTCCACACCAGCTTCAGGCGGGACACGTTCGACACATTGATCTTCTCGAGCGGGCTGTAGCCCCACCCGTCATAGGTGCGGCGGATCATCAGCCAGTTGCGATCTTCGGGCTTCAGCAGCCGCGCCTTCGTCACCGTCGAGTAATTGCGCAGCAGCGGTGAGTCGATGGCTGCCTGCGGCGGAGCGCCAGGGGCGGGCGGCGGTTGCTGCTGCTGTTGCTGCTGTTGCGGCGCCTGTTGCTGCGGCGGCGGCTGCTGGGCGAGCGCCGCGATCGTGGCGCCCGCGACGCCAACCGTTCCGACGATGAGACGAACGTAGTGCTTCATGACCTCTCCTGAACCTGGAGGCGACGGAGGGGACGGAGGATACGGTTTGAACAGGAGGAACGGAGAAACGGAGGACGAACGGACGGCCGTTCGATTGGCCGCCGAAGGCGGCCGGCCGTGATGTAAGCGACTGCGGATACAAGCCGCCGCCCGCTTCAGTGCGGTTTGTATCTGCAGTCGCTTACATCACGGCTGTCGGCGTGCTCTGCACGCCGACGAATCGAACGTCCTCAACCCTTCGTGGCCTTCGTGATCTTTGAGGCCAGATCTCTCCGTTCGCCTCCGTTCCTCCGTTCCTCCTGTTCAGACCGTTCCCTCCGTAACCTCCGCTCCCTCTCTCCTGTGAAACCGTTCTCTCCGTAACCTCCGCTACCTCTTCTCGGGTAACGCGAACACGTACAGCGCCTGACCGGTGGTCGGCACTTTGATCTCCGGCGCCAGGGTCGACGGCACCAGCCGCGGGCTGCCGCCACCAAGTCCCGTCGTCACCGCGACGTACTGCTTGCCATCGACGGTGAACGTGATCGGGAAGCCCTGCACCGACGTCGCCAGGCGCGTCTGCCACAGGATCTTGCCAGTGCGAACGTCGACGGCCTTGAACGTGCGATCGAGATCGCCGACAAACGCCACGCCGCCGGCGGTCGAGACGACCGACGTGAGGAACGGCGCGCGCTGCTGCAGCGCCCAGTTCTCTTTCAGCGTGTTGACGTCGAACGCCGCCAGCTTGCCGATGTTGCCGTCGCTGCCCGGCATCTCGTAGAAGCGACGGTCGGCGCCGCCGGCGTTGCCGCCGCCGGCGCGCTGCTCGACGCGCTGCGCGCGGATCGCAATGCAGCTCTGGCTGAGCGGAATGATCAGCTGATTGGTCGGCTTGTGATTGCTCATCGCCTGCCAGTTGTGCCCGCCTTCAGTGCTCGGGCAGCCGTCGACCCACTCGCCAACCTCCGCGTCGAGAATGTCCTGCCGATAGCGCGGCTGGCCGGTCTGCGGGTCGAAGCGCTCCCAGACGTTCTGGAACACGGTCTCTTTGTGTCCGAGATACTTGCCGCTCTTGCGATCGAGCTTCCACAGAATCCCGTCTTTGCCGACGGTGAAGACGAAGCTCTGTCCGCCTGAATCGACGAGCACGCGCTCGAAGACGACGTCGAGGTCGAGCGCTTCGCTGGGCGCGTGTGAGTAGTGCCAGGCAAGTTTGCCGGTGTCGAGATCGAGCGCCAGCGTCGAGCTCGTGTAGAGCGCCTTCTCCAGCGCGTCGAGACCTCGGCTGACCGGCATCCAGGGCTTGGCTTGTGCCGTGCCCCAGAAGGTGAGATTCAGATCCGGATCGTAGCTGCCGGTGATCCAGGTCTCGCCGCCTGCACGGAACGCCGTGCTGAGCGCGCCCCACGTCTTGCCGGCGTCGCCGTCCGTGGCGATGGTGTGGAACCGCCACAGCTGCTTGCCGGTGGCGGCGTCATAGGCGCTGATGAAGCACTTCTGCTCGACGTAGGCCTGGCAGCCGCCCATGCCCTGAACGAGCTTGCCGCGCGCCGCGAGCGGACCGCTGGAGCTGCCGCGACCATCCGGCATCGCCGCCTTCCACACAAGCTTCCCGGTCTTGGCGTCGAGCGCCACCAGATTCGCGTCGCTCATCGTCACGAACAGCTTGTCGTCATACATCGCGATGCCGCGCATCGCGATGTTGCCGCCGAGACGATGCTCCCAGATCAGGTCCCCGGTCTTGCCGTCGAGCGCCTGGATGATGCCGGTGGTGTTGTTGAGGAAGATGGTGCCGTTGTGCGCGAGCGGCGACGGCTGGTTCGTGCCGCCCTCGTTCATCGGCCACACCCATGCCAGCTGCAGGTCCTGCACGTTGTCGCGCGTGATCTGCGTCAGCGGGCTGAAGTTCGACGCGTAATGATCGCGTCGCAGCACGAGCCAGTCGCCGGGCGGGGGATTCTTCAGCATCTCGTCGGTGACGCGCGTGAAGTTCTTCACTTCGCCAGGGACCGTGAGGCCGGTTGGTGCCGGCGGTGGCGCACCGCGTCCACCAGCCGCGTCGCCGCGTCCGCCCGCGCGCCCTGCACCGGCCGCGCCCTGCCGACCACCGGCTGCGCCGGCCGGAGCTGCCGCCTGCGCCGGCGCCGCACCGCCGCCGATCGGCACGTCGGTGTTCATCGTGAGCATCTGATTGCCGGGCGTTCGCCCGTTGACCTGCAGGATGTAGGCGACGATGTCGAGGTACACCTCTTCGCGGAGTTGACCTGCGCGATCGGGCGGCATCGACGTGCTGACCAGATTGATCAGATCGCGTGTCGATCGCGTGCTCCAGCCGCCGATGAAGTCAGGCCCCGCCAATGCCGGAACACCGCGCAGGTCGGGTCCATGACACGCAGCGCAGTTCTGGTCGTAGGACGTCCGGCCACTGGCTGCCTGCGCAGCCGTGAAAGGTCCCGGCGCGGCCGGTGGCTGCTGCGCCGACATGAGCGCGACGGCAACGCCGAAAGCGATGGTGAAGAGAAGAAGATGTTTTTTCATTTCAGCAGCCAGCCCCACAGATTGCTGTTGTCGACGTCGGCCTGAACTTTCCCCTGTTCGGCCGGAATGCCTTTCTCGCTGTGCACCTGCACGTAGAGACGTCCGGCTTTGAGCGCCTCCAGCTGCTCAGGAGTAAGCGTCAGCGAGCCGGACAGGGTGCCGGAGGTTCCCTTGGTGATCGTCAAGTCGGCGATCGCCTTCCCGCGTGCGCCCTTGGCGACGCCCTGGTGCACGCGCGCGGCGGTCGCCGGCGCAGGCAGCCCTTCGAACGATCCGCTGACGGTCAGCTTGTTGCCGGCGAGCACGGCTGTAGCCGTTCCCTTGCCGACGACGTTCGCCTGCTGGGCGGCGTTGGCTGCCGGGACCATCGACAGTCGTGCCGTATATTTGTCGCCCGTCTGGGCGGTTGCAGCTGCCGCGATGAGCACGGTGCCGATGAATGCGGCGAACCGGCCGCCGGTTCTGGCGTGCATGAGGGCCTCCTCGGTAGGCGCGGATCCTAACAGGCCTAAGGCCTAAGGCCAAAGGACTAAGGGCTGGTCAAGGGATAAGGGGCAGAAGGCGGGCCGCCGCTTCGTTCTTTCTTAGGCCTTGGCCCTTAGGCCGTAGGCCTTTAGAATGACGCGCACTCAACACAAGCGTTTCGCACAAAGGAGTCTCGAATGGCACCGCGTCGTGCGCACATCGTCCTTGGCGTCCTCGCTCTCCTGGCGGCACTGCCGCTTACCGGCCGCACGCAGAACACCGCTGCGCCGCCGGCGCCCGCGGGTCCGACCGTTGAATGGCGCGCCTTTAGTGGCGACGAACGCACCGCCCGCTATTCTCCGCTCGATCAGATCAACCGCGACAACGTCAAAAACCTGCAGGTGGCGTGGACGTGGCGGTTCGACAACTACGGAACGGCCACTGAGACACTCACCACGGAGACGACGCCGCTGATGGTCAACGGTGTGCTCTATTTCACCGCCGGCCCGCGGCGTAACGTCATCGCCGCAAACGCGGCAACCGGCGAAACGCTGTGGACCTATCGGCCCAACGAAGGTGTGCGCTTCGACCAGGCTCCGCGCAAAGTGCACCGAGGCGTCGCCTACTGGACCGACGGCAAGGGGCGCGAGCGGATCTTCACCGCGACTCCTGGGTACAACCTGGTCGCACTCGATGCCAAGACCGGTGAGCTCGTCGACAGCTTCGGCGAGAACGGCATCGTCGACATGATGAAACAGATGGAGGACAAGAGCCTCGACCCGATCGGCAAGATCGGCAACAGCTCGCCGCCCGTCGTCATCAACAACATCGTCGTCATCGGGCCGGCGTCGATTCCAGGCGGTCGAGTCAACAAGGCCAACGTCAAGCTCGATGTGATGGCGTACGACGTCATCACCGGCAAGAAGGTGTGGACGTTCCACACGATTCCGCGCAAGGGCGAGTTCGGCTACGAGACCTGGCTCAATGGCTCCGCGGAATACACCGGGAACGCCGGCGTATGGGGACCGCCCGCAGCCGATCCGAAGCTCGGTCTTGTTTACTTGAACATCGAAGCGGCGACCAACGACACCTACGGCGGCCACCGTCCTGGCAACAACCTCTTTTCGAGCTCGATCGTTGCGGTCGACGCGAAAACGGGAAAGAGGGTCTGGCACCAGCAGCTCGTGCATCACGACATCTGGGACTACGACCTGCCGCCGCAGCCGATCCTGATCGACCTCAACGTCGACAGAGGTGGCGGGAAGATCGAACAGATTCCAGCGCTCGTGCAGTTGTCGAAGCAGGCGTTCGCGTACGTGTTCGATCGCCGCAACGGCAATCCGGTCTGGCCGATGGAGGAGCGCCCCGTCAGGCAGACGGACGTCAAGGGCGAGTGGACGGCTCCCACGCAGCCCTTCCCGACGAAACCGCCGGCATTCGATCAGCAGGGTGTGTCGGTGAACGACCTGATCGATTTCACCCCTGAACTTCGTGCGGCGGCGATCAAGGCGGTTGCGAACTATCGGCTCGGAGCGATGTACGACCCGGGCACGCTGGTCGTGGAAGGCGGGCATCGCGGCACGATCATCGCCCCGGGCCTCGGTGGCGGTGCGAATTGGCAGGGGGGCGCAGCCGATCCCGAAACCGGCTTTGTATATGTCGGCTCGGCGACGAATCCAGGCGTCCTCGGGATGCAGCCGAACACGAATCCCGAGCAGACGCGTGTTGACGCCGATTACACGCTGGGCGGCGGTCTCCCGACCGTTGAGGGGCTGCGGCTGCTGAAGCCGCCGTACGGGCGCATCACGGCGTACAACATGAACAAGGGCGAGATCGCCTGGCAGATCCCGAACGGCGACACGCCGGATAACGTCAAGAACAGCCCGGCGCTGAAGGGCGTCAACATTCCGAAGACCGGCAAGCCGTCTGTGGCGGGTCTTCTGGTGACCAAGACGCTGCTCTTCGCCGGCGAAGGGTCGGGCGGTGCGCCGATCCTGCGCGCGTATGACAAGGCAACGGGCGCCGAGATCTGGCAGACGACGATGGTTGGCCCACAGGTCAGCCTGCCGATGACCTACATGCTGAACGGGCGTCAGTTCATCGTTCTGGCGGTTCGTGGCAGCGCCCCGAACGCGCAGACCGGCGCGCCTGGTTTCGGCGCGCAACTGGTCGCTTACGCGCTGCCGCAGCAGGCGCCCGCCGGGCGCGACGGCGGGCGGGGTGGTCGTGGTGGCGGCCGAGGCGGCGCCGGAGCGCGAGGGGGCGGAGAGGGGCCCCAATAGGGCTGTGCTTTCCTTCGGCGCGTATTTGGAGATAAGTTTGTCTTGGTCTTTCGCGTCGGCGCGCGAATAATCTGTGGCGCTTCAAGTGCTCGCGTCAGACTAGCCGGGTAGAAGTCCCACGCAGCTTCTGCCAGGCAGGGCCTGGATTCCCCCGTCCCGCGGGGAACCGGGCCCTTTCTCTGTACAGGCAGGCCTCAGGCAATACCCATTGACATGGCCCGGAGATCGGAGAGAGTATTTCGCGGCGATTTAACAATTTCTTTACACGCCGTATGAATACCTCGTAGCCTACGTTCGATTCACATCGGTCTCGCGGGGATAAGTCAAACGCGTCATTGGAGGAGAGAGGCCAAGTATGCGTGGAGCGAGAAGTTTCCTGATTGCAGCGGTAGTGTCGCTGCTGCCTTCCGTCGTATTCGCTCAAGCCACATTAACCGGAACAGTGCGGGACGCTTCCGGTGCAGTACTTCCTGGTGTCACGGTTGAGGCGTCGAGCCCGGCGCTCACCGAGAAAACCCGTGCCGTCGTCACCGACAGCAACGGCGTCTATCGAATCATTGAACTGAATCCCGGCACCTACGACCTGACCTTCTCGCTGACCGGTTTCAGCACCGTGCGCCGCGAGGGCGTCGTGCTCGCCGGCACGCAGGTCATCACGATTCCGATCGACCTGAAGGTCGGCGCGCTGCAGGAGACGATTACCGTTACCGGTGAAACGCCGGTGGTGGACGTACAGAGCGTCAAGCGTGAAACGGTGCTCGACGCGGAGGTCATTCAGACCGTGCCCGGAACGCGGACGGTCGGCAACCTTCTCAACGCGACGCCTGGATTGACCGTGGACAACAACGGCGTGAACCCGACACCGACGATGACGTTCTTCAGTGCGCGCGGTGGCCAGACCAACGAAGGCCGCATGACAGTGAACGGGTTGACTGTTGCCGCGGCATTCAACGGCGGCGGCGTGTCCTCGTACATCCTCGACACCGTGAACGCCGACGAAACGTCGGTGGTCGTGTCGGGCGGCATGGGCGAATCCGATACCGGCGGTCCGGTGATGAACATCGTCCCGCGCGCTGGTGGCAACTCCTTCCGCGGGCAGGCGTTCTACAGCAACGCCGGTGACTGGTCGCGCGGCAACAACCTGAACGCCGCGCTGACGGCGCCTCCCCCGGGACCGAACATCAAGGAAACGCCCGGCATCATCAACGCCTACGATTCCAGCATCACCTACAGCGGGCCAGTGAAGCGCGATCGGATCTGGTTCCTCGGCAGCTATCGCAAGCTGAACACTCAGACGGCCGTCGAAGGCATCGTCGCCAACGCCAACGCGGGCAACCTGACGCGGTGGGATTGGGTGGCGGACGACAGCCTCCCGGCGCGTCAGTCGCAGGGCCGTCAGATGTTCATCGGCCGCGCCACGGCGCAGGTGACCCAGAAGAACCGCCTCAGCTTCTCGCACGAGTACCAGACACGCTGCGAGGGCGCGCCGCTGCGACGGGAGACCAGCAATGGCTGCCATACTCGCGGAACGGATTGGATCGCCTCTGCGGGCGCAACGACATCGCCGGAAGCCGCGACTTCCTATATCGACTTCCCGTACTACCTGACGCAGGTCCTGTGGACGAACCCGCTGACCAACAAGATCCTGCTCGAGGCCGGGTACAGCCGGCTGTCGTACGACCACGCGGGAGGCCCCGGCCAGCTGCCGCCGGACGGCGTTTTCGACATCGGCGTGAGCGAGGCGTCGACGGCCGTCAATCCAGCGACTGGATTGCCGTACGCGCCGCGCGCCAACTATGCCTATCGCGCGCTGTCGCAGTACGCGGACAACTGGAGCAACCCGAACCACTGGCGCGCGTCCGCGTCGTACGTGACGGGTTCGCACAACATGAAGGTTGGATACCAGGGGTCGTTCCTGGTCAACAACACCAACCGCGTGCGCAACGAGACCTTGTTGAACTACAACTTCAACCAGGGCAATCCGGTCAGCTTCGGGATGGCTCTTCCGGAATGGCGAACCGCAGATCGTACTTCTGTGGCGGCGTTGTTCGTTCAGGACTCGTGGACGCACGGCCGAATGACGCTGCAGGGCGCGCTCCGCTACGACCGCGCCTGGAGCTATAGCCCTGGCGGAGCGGAATTGAACGGCACCCCGGTCACGTCGCGGGTCAACCCGCAGCCGATTTCGTTGGAACGAACCGTGAGCGTCGATTCCTTCAACGACATCACGCCGCGTTTTGGTTTCGCCTACGACGTCTTCGGCAACGGCAGGACCGCCGTCAAGTTCAACATGGGCCATTACCTTGACGCGGCCACGAACGACAGCGCCTACACGCGCAACAACCCGGCCAACCGGATCGTCAGCGCGATTCCTTCAGGCATCGGCCAACCGTCACGCGGGTGGACCGATAACAACGGCAACAAGATCGTCGACTGCGATCTGCTCAACTTCGCCGCTCAGGGCCCGACGCAGACCGGCGCCAACCGGACGATCGACACGTGCAACGCCCTCACCGGCAACAACCTCAACTTCGGCAACACCGGCACGGGTCTGACGCGTGTGAATCCGGACACAATGAAGGGGTGGGGTGTTCGTGAGAACGACTGGCAGTGGGGCGTCACCGTCCAGCAGGAGCTCATGCCGCGCCTGTCCATCGAAGTCGGCTATGCGCGCCGCTGGTTCAAGGGTGTGACCGTGACTGACAACCAGGCCCGTACGCCTGATCAGTACGACAGCTACGTCGTTCCCGCGCCAGTCGATTCGCGACTGCCTGGCGGCGGCGGTTATGACATCCGCATCTACCAGGCGTCGAACGCCGCGCTGGCGCTGCCGGCCTCGAACTACGTCACCTTCCAGACCGACTTCGGTCCGGAGGAGACGAACTACTGGCACGGCGTCGACGTGACGCTGAATGCCCGCACCAGCTGGGGGCTGACGTTCTCGGGCGGGACGAGCACCGGCCGATCCGTCCAGGACGACTGCGAGACGAGGGTCAAGATCGACAGCCCCGACCCGCGCAACTGCCACGACGCCGATCCGTTCCAGACGACGTTCCGCGGCCTCGCCTCCTATACGATCCCGAAGATCGACGTGCGCGTGAGCGGCACCCTCCGTTCGCAGCCCGAAGTGGAGCTGGTGGCCAATCTCAACCTGCCGAACTCGCCGACGTCGGCGGCGTGCGCGCCAAATCCAGCCGCGTGCACGACGGTGCTGGGCCTGCTTGGTCGGCTGCCGACGGGCACGAATGCGTCGGGGACGACGACGGTCGCGTTGATCGACAACGATCATCGACTGTACAGCGGCGAGCGCCGGACGCAGCTCGACATGCGCTTCGCGAAGATCGTGCGTGTCAGCACGATGCGTGCGGACATCGGCGTGGACGTCGGCAACCTGCTCAACACCAACTACGCGACGACCTGGGAGAACACTTATCAGTACAGCATCAACAACGCCGGCAATGGCGGCACGTGGAACAACCCGACGGCGATTTTCTCGCCACGGTTCGTTCGGCTGAACTTCACGGTGAGCTTCTAGCGCGTCGTTCTTGCTTGGGCCTTCGGCCTTAGGCCGTAGGCCCCGCTTCGCCCGGTGGAAGTCCCACGCAGCTTCCGCCTGGCTCGGCCTGGTTTCCCGGTCCCGCGGGGAGCCAGGCCTTTTTTCTTAGGCCTCACTGAGCAGACAGCAGCCTGCGCAGCTGTTCCCGCGCGACGGGGGAATCGGGTTTCAGCCGTACGGCCGCCTGCGCGGCAGCAATCGCTGGCTCGACTCGCTTTTGCAGTCCGTAGGCGACTGACAGGTTGTGATACGCGTCGGCGTTGAGCGGGTTGATCTCCACCACCCGCCGCAGGTGGGCAATCGCAGCGTCCAATTGGTTCCGCGGACCGAGCATCACTGCCAGGTTGAAGTGGGCGTCCGCATTGTCGGGATTGAGCGCAATCGCCGTTTCGAACTCGCGCATCGCCGCCTCTGGTTGCCCGGCCGCGAGCAGGCCAGCCCCGAGATTGAAGCGCACGGAATCGTCCTTCGGCTTCAGCCGCACGGCGGTGCGCAGGTGCTGCATCCCCTCGTCGAGCCGCTTCTGCGCCTGCAGCACCGTGCCGAGGTTGCTGTGCGCCTCCGCGTCGCGCGGATCCAGACGAAGCGCTTCTTCGAGCTGCGCCTGTGCGTCGGCGATGCGCCCCACCTGCAGATAACGCGTCGCCAGGACGTTGTGCGCCGCGGCGACTCGCGGATCCAGCCGGACGTCGAACTCAGCCGACTCAATGCCGGCACGCAGTGAGCGGCCGACAAAATCGGCGTTGAGCGTGGCCGCGTCCTCCGCGCGGCGCGGCACGACCTCGATCCAGAGCTGGCCCATTTCGTCGGTCGAGCGCGGGCCCGACCGCACCTGCTGCGGCGGACGGCTCCGGTTGCGCGGATTGGCCTCGGAATTGTCGTAGGTGAATCGCATCGACAGCCGGGTGCCCCGCGGGAGGAAGACGGGTGACTGGTAGCGATAGCGATCCTGCCAGCGAAAGTCCCACTGGCGAATCCACAGCAGATCCTTCTGCGACCCGTCGGGAAGGGTCGCCGTGCCGCGCATCTCCTTGCCGAGATAGTGTGCGTGCGGATAGATGCTCACCGCGTCGACGTCCACCGGAAGCACGTAGCTGTCCTCGACGACGTAGTTCGACTCGCCGGGTGGAATGGCGATGCCGTGCGCCTCGAGCTTCACGCTGATCGGCGTGTGCGTCGGCGGCGTGTCGGAGAAGAACAGTCCAATCATCGGCTGGACCGTCTCGCTCTTCGCACCCGCGATCATGTGCAGCAGCAGGACGAAGTCGGTGCCAGGATTGAGCGTCCAGGCGTTGTCGGACGCCTCCAGCGTCGGCACCTTGCCCGGCGACCACCCGTACACGTTCTGCACCTGAGCGCCGTCCATCGTCCCGAAGCCCGGGCCCGGGTCGGCGCGATCGAGCACGCGCGACACGCGTCCGAGATCGACCGCCAGGTCCGCGTGATGCAGCACCTGCGGCCGATCGGCGCGGAACTCGACGCCGCGGACGTAGCGCGGCGCGTCGATCGCTACCGGAATGACGAAGTTGCGGAACACGTCGCGGCCTCCGGGCTGCAGCACGTATGGCTCGGGTACCGTCAGGACCAGATCGGGCGTGCCAAGCTGCCATCCGCCGGAAAACGTCGGCGGCTTCGGTGCGTCGGCTGGATTCCCCTCGGGCGCGCCGCTCTCGGCCCACCTGGCAATGAGCGCGATCTGATCGTCGCGCAGCCGCCGTTCACCGGAGAACGAGCCGTGTCCAGGCTCGGGCAGCCAGGGCGGCATCGCGCGTCGCTGCACTGCGGACGCGATTCTCCGCGCGTTGCGACGCACCGAGTCGTAGTCGAGCACGCTGAACGGCGCGCCAGCGACGCAGATCACATCATCGGCGGGTGCCTCCCCCGAAGGCTTCACAGAGGCAGGCTCTGACGTCGTGGCTACGGCGGCTTGCCGGCCGGAGCCTTGGCGAAGGCGGCCGTCATCGATCGGGCGATGGCAGCTCGCGCAGTTCTCGTAGAGGATCGGAGCGATGTCGCTGTTGAACGTAACCGCGCGCGGGGCCTTGTTCTCGGCCTGTTCCGCTGGCCGTGAGCATGCCGCGACGCCGACGAACGCGATGACAGCGAGGGCGCAATTCAGCCCATGACTCCGCATGGGGGAGATTGTACTGGCCGCCCCAAGCCGGGGCCGCTCGCGCGGATTCATCGGCTCGCGGACCCCGGCCTACGTCAGTTGCTAGCCTGGCGGGGCCGCTCGCGGGGATTCATCGGCTCGCGGACCCCGGCCTACGTCAGTTGCTAGCCTGGCGGGGCCGCTCGCGGGGATTCATCGGCTCGCGGACCCCGGCCTACGTCAGTTGCTAG
>Ga0111538_10007377_pt1 | contig 14836 bp, 10 predicted proteins | sample SoiMethybrSBSTD1_FD_79669 | JGI IMG/M metagenome (GOLD analysis project Ga0111538, IMG submission 79669) | Bulk soil microbial communities from a Populus tree surrounding site in Tennessee, USA - Soil MetaG P. TD hybrid SBSTD1 (version 2)... | ecosystem: Environmental > Terrestrial > Soil >... | reverse complement strand
GACGACGCCGCCGGTGACCATCCGATCGGAGCTGGGCTACACCGGCAGCGATCAGTCGCGGCAGGAGATGCTGCAGAACAGCCATTTCGTCGACGCGAAGATGGAACTGTTCGCCAAGTACGCCTCGACGCAATGGGTGCGCGTCGGCACCTATCCGATCACTCGACAGCTGCTGACCAAGTAATTCCGGCGTGTCCGCCTTCAGGCGGACTGAGTCCGGCTGAAGCCGGACGTTACGGGTTCGCCTGAAGCCGGACGCTGCGGCGCGCCGTCAGCGCCCAGAGCGTGAGCGCCGCAAGCAGGCCGTCGCTGAAAGCAAACAAGAGGAACGACGAAGGTGAGCCGCGGACGAAGTGATCGATCACGAACGTCGCCGCGCCGGCGCCCTTGAGGAGCGGTCCCATCACCCAGAGATACGCGCGGCCGCCCGCTGACTCCGGATCGCGATACGGGATGAGGTAACCCGCCGCGACCGACAGCAGAAAGATGCCGTTCAGATCGGCGTGAATGGGCGGCTCGGGAAGTGGAACGTTGAAGATCGAGGCGAGCAGCGGCCGCCCCGCCAGCATCGTGACGCCGACGATGGCGTCATAGATGCCCGAGACGGCCGCAATCGCGCGCAGTCGGTTCACGAGAGCACCGCGCACGCCGCACCGTGCGCTCCCCGCGTCACGGGATGCGCTTCATCTCCGCTTCGTAGGTCGTCGTCCGATCGACGCTGATCATCACCTCGAACATCAGCGTCTCGTAGCCCATCGCGCGAACCTCGATGCGGTGCGGTCCCGAATCGAGGTGCAGGCGCTGGAAGATGCCGTCGAAATCGTCGACGATGCCGACGTAGTAGCCGTCGACGTAGACCTCAGCGTCGCGCGGCTTGATCTTCAGCCGCAGGCGCCCCTCGTCGAAGGCGTAGTCGGGTTGATAGACCGGATAGCCGCCCGGATAGCCGCCGTACCACGGGTCGTAGTACCCGCCGTAGTAGCCGCCATACCCGCCGTAGCCGCCCCACGGATCGTAGTAGCCGTAGCCGGCGCCGTAGTAGCCGCCGGCGCCGTAGAAGCCGCCGGGAATATAAACGGTGCCGCCGCTGCCCGGTTCCATGGGAACGGATCCGCGTGGAACGGCGGTGCCGACCGCGGGGCGCCCTTCCCGCGGGCGCGCGTACGACGGCACATCCTGCTCGCCGTCGCGCCGCTCTCCCGATCGCGCGCCCTCGCGCCGCGCGCCGCGTTCGCGCTCGCCGGCCGGCGCGCTGACCGCGGTGCCGGTCGACCCGCCGCTCGATCCGCCGCTGGAGTCACCGCTGGACCGGCCGCTGCCGCCGCTGCTCGCGCGCGGTACTGCCATTCCGCCGCCGCCCGATCCGCCGTCGCGGCGTCCGCCGCCATCCGACTCGCGCATCCGGCTGCCACCCGAGTATCCGCCGCCGCCCGACGACTGCCCGCCGCCGGCAGACTGCCCGCCGCCGGAGGACTGACCGCCTCCGCCGGACGACCGCGTCGTCGCGCCGCCGCCTCCGCCGCTCGGGCCCTGACCCGAGTGCGGCGTGGCCGCCCGCCCTTCACCGCCGCCGCGGCTCTCGCCGCGCGGCTGGCTCTGCTGCTGTTGCTGCCCTTGCTGCGCCGACGCCGGCGTCACCAGCAGCCACGCCGGCACGAGGAGGGTCAGCGCGCCGCCGGCCAAACTTGTAAGAGTGGTTTTCATGACAAGGAACCCCCGTGGCGTTCTCAACAGCAACCGACCTGCCAGTGAGACACGTCCAGTATCCGCCCAAAACGACTTCTTTGCACGGACTAAGGCAGCCGCGCTGTCCTCGCTTCAAGGCGCGGGCGTCCCGTTTTCTTGACACCCCGATCTCCGGGCCGATACAGTCAGAAACTCCGATGTTTCACAGCACAACCATCCTCGCGGTGCGCTCCCGCGATCGCGCGGTGATCGCGGGCGACGGCCAGGTGACCTTCGGGCAGACCGTGGTCAAGCAGAGCGCGAAGAAGATCCGCCGCCTCTACAACGATCGGATCCTGGCCGGGTTCGCCGGCTCGGCCGCCGATTCCTTCGCCCTGTTCTCCCGCTTCGAAGCGAAACTGGAGCAGTATCGCGGTAACCTCGAGCGGTCGGCGGTGGAGCTCGCCAAGGACTGGCGCACCGACCGCCTGCTGCGGCGCCTCGAGGCGATGCTGATCGTGCTCGACAAGACCTCGACGTTTCTCCTCTCCGGCAACGGCGATCTGATCGAGCCCGACGACGGTATCGTCGCGATCGGATCGGGCGGCCCGTTCGCGCTCGCGGCCGCGAGGGCGCTCGTCAACAACACCGATCTCGACGCGCGCGCCATCGCCGAAAAGTCGATGGCCATCGCCGGCGAGATCTGCATCTACACGAACGCGAACGTCGTGGTGGAAGAGTTGTAGGTGGCTATCTTTCTGCCCGAAACCACCCAGACCTCCGCCGGCTCGCTGACGCCGCGCCAGATCGTCGCCGAGCTCGACAAGTACGTCGTCGGGCAGGCGGCGGCCAAGCGCGCCGTCGCCATCGCGCTGCGCAACCGCCTGCGCCGGCAGAAGCTCGCGCCGGAGCTGGCCGAGGAGATCGCGCCGAAGAACATCCTGATGATCGGGCCGACCGGCGTCGGCAAGACCGAGATCGCGCGGCGGCTCGCGCGCCTGGCGCAGTCGCCGTTCTTGAAGGTCGAGGCGTCGAAATTCACGGAGGTCGGCTACGTCGGCCGCGACGTCGAGTCGATGGTCCGCGATCTCGTCGAGCTCGGCGTCGACATGGTGCGCGGAGAACGGCTCGAGGAGGTGCGATCGAAGGCGGCCCAGAACGCCGAGGATCGCCTGCTCGACATCCTGCTGCCGCCGCCGCGCCCGCTGACGCCGGACGACGACAGCCCCTCGCGCGACGGCCACTCCCAGACGCGCGATCGCTTTCGCGAGCAGCTGCGCGCCGGCCGTCTCGACAGCCGGATCGTCGAGATCGAAGTGCGCGAGAAGTCGTTCCCGTCGTTCGAGATCATCGCCGGATCGTCGGTCGAGGAAGTCGACATCAACCTCAAGGACATGCTGCCGGGTCTCTTCCAGGGCAAGACCAAAAAGCGGCGGCTGAAGGTACCAGAGGCGCTCGAGTACCTGACGCAGGAAGAAGAGCAGAAGCTGATCGACATGGACAGCGTCGCCCGCGCCGCCGTCGAGCGCGTCGAGCAGGCGGGGATCATCTTCATCGACGAGATCGACAAGATCGCCGGCCGCGAGGGATCGCACGGCCCTGAAGTGAGCCGCGAAGGGGTGCAGCGCGACATCCTGCCGATTGTCGAAGGCACGACCGTCAACACCAAGTACGGCATGGTGCGGACCGATCACATCCTGTTCATCGCCGCCGGCGCCTTTCACGTCTCCAAGCCATCGGACCTGATTCCCGAGCTGCAGGGGCGATTTCCGATTCGGGTCGAGCTCGAGTCGCTCGGGAAGGACGAGTTCGTCCGCATCCTCACGGAGCCGAAGAGCGCGCTGGTGAAGCAGTACATCGCCCTCATGGAGACCGAGGGGATCGACCTGACGTTCACCGACGACGCGATTCGCCGCATCGCCGATTTCGCGCAGACGGTGAACGAGCACACCGAGAACATCGGCGCCCGCCGCCTGCACACCGTGCTCGAGAAGCTGCTCGACGAGATCTCCTTCGAGGGTCCCGATCTCGAGAACAAGACCGTGCGAATCGACGAGGCCTACGTCGTCAGGATGCTCGCCGAGATCGTCAAGAACGAGGACCTGTCCCGGTACATTCTGTGAGCCCACGACGGGGAACGCAGAGCTCGCAGAGCCTGCAGAGCACGCAGAGGTCGCCTTTTTTCTCTGCGCGTTCCACGGTTTCTGTGTTGCTTCTCGTCGTCGTCGCCGGCGCCGCCGGGTGCGGCAAGAAAGGGCCGCCGCTGCCGCCCCTGGTGAAGCTGCCGTCGGCGCCCGACAAGCTCCTCGCCGAACGCCGCGGCAACACGGTCGATCTTCAGTTCACCGTGCCGGCCACCAACACCGACGGCACGCGCCCCGCCAACATCTCGCGCGCGGAGGTCTACGCCGTCACCGCACCGCCGCTGCCGGCGCCGCTCACCGACGAACAGCTGTTGAAGCTGGCGACCAGGGTCGGGGAGGTGACGGTGAAGGCGCCGCGCGATCCAAACCGCACCGCCGACGCCGACGATCCGTCGGACGAAGTCGAAGCGCCGCAGGGCCCGGGGCTCGATCAGGGCGCCGTCGTGCGCCTGCACGAGCCGCTCACGGAAGCCGCGCTGGCGCCGGTCGACGTCCGGGACGCGACCCGGAACGAGCAGAGCACCGACGGCGATGCCGCGGCGCGGCCGCTGCTCCCGCCACCGCGGCTGGCGCTGACCCGCACGTATGTCGCGTACGCGACGACGACGCGCGGCCGGAAAGGGCCGCTGTCGCCGCGCACCGAGGTGCCGCTCGTGCCGCCGCCGCCGCCGCCAGCCACGCCCGAGATCGCCTACGACGAGAAGAGCGTCACCCTGACGTGGCCGCAGGTGGCGTCGCCGCATGCCGAGCCTCCAGCCGACGCGTCGCTGCTCCCGTCGACGCCGATCGGCGACCCGAGGCCGGCGATCACCTACAACGTTTACGATGCGACCAATGCCGCGGCGCCGATCAAGCTGACGCCGGCGCCAATCGCCGAATCGACGTTCGTCGACAACCGCATGACCTGGGGCCAGAAACGCTGCTACACGCTGCGCACCGCCCAGACCATCGGCAGCTTCACGATCGAGAGCGACGCGCCGGAGCCTGGATGCAAGCCGCTGGTCGACACCTTCCCGCCGGCGCCGCCGCAGGGCGTCCAGGGGATTCCGAGCGAAGGCGCAATCAACCTGATCTGGCAACCGAACGGCGAACCGGATCTTGCCGGCTACGTGGTGCTGCGCGCCGCCTCGCCCGACGGCACCTTCCAGCCGCTCACGCCGGCGCCGATTGCGGAAACCTTATTCAAGGACGACGTGCCATCGGGCGTCGCCTTCGTCTACACCGTGAAGGCAGTCGACCGGGCCGGCAACGCCAGCGCGCCGTCGGCGAAGGTCGTGGAAACGGCGCGGTGAGGTGAACGGTTCAGATAAAATGCCTCCGATGGATCGCATCTACCGCGTCGAGCAGGATGGGCAGACCTTCTTTGCCGTCGAGCGCGACGGCGAGCTGCGGCGGGCGAGCGGCGATCCTTTTGCCGGCGGTGCCGCGTTCACGGCGTCGACGCCGGTGCGAGGCGGCCTCGGAGGCGTGCGCGTCCTTGCGCCGGTCGTGCCGTCGAAGATCGTCTGCGTCGGGTTGAACTACAAGGACCACGCCGGCGAGGTCGGCAAGGCGCTGCCGGCCGAGCCGCTGCTGTTCATCAAGCCCTCGACCGCCGTCATCGGGCCGGGCGAGGCGATCCGCATCCCGCCCGGCGTCGGCCGCGTCGATCACGAGGCGGAGCTCGGCGTCGTCATCGGCCGCCGCGCCCACCGCGTGCCGGCCGCGCGCGCGTGGGACTACGTGCTCGGCCTGACCTGCGTCAACGACGTCACCGCCCGCGATCTGCAGAAGAAGGAATCGCAGTACACGCGGTGCAAGGGCTTCGACACGTTCGCGCCGGTCGGCCCGGCCATCGCCACCGGCCTCGACGGCGCGCCGCGGTCGGTCGAGGGCTGGGTGAACGGCGAGCGGCGGCAGGGATCGAGCACCCGGCACCTGATCTTTCCGATCGAGCACCTGATCGAGTTCATCACCTTCGTGATGACCCTCGAGCCGGGCGACATCGTCTCGACCGGCACGCCGGAAGGGATCGGTCCGCTGAAGCACGGCGACACGGTGACGATCAAGGTCGAAGGCGTCGGCGAGCTCGCGAACCCCGTACAGGACGAGTAGAGGTGGTTATGAAGATCTTCATCGACTCGGGCAACATCAAGGACATCGAGACGCTGGCCGCGCTCGGCATCATCGACGGCGTGACCACGAATCCGACGCTGCTGGCGAAGGAGCCGGGCGACTATCGCGACAACCTGAAGAAGATCTGCCAGATCGTCAAAGGGCCGGTCAGCGGCGAGGTGACCGCGACCGATTTCGCCGGCATGCTGGCGCAGGGGCGCGACATCGCCAAGATCGACTCGTACATGGTCGTCAAGGTGCCGCTCACGCGCGACGGGATCAAAGCGTGCAAGGCGCTCTCGGGCGAAGGCATCCGCGTCAACGTCACGCTCTGCTTCTCGGCGGCGCAGGCGCTGCTCGCGGCAAAGGCCGGCGCCAGTTTCATCAGCCCGTTCGTCGGCCGGCTCGACGACATCGCCACCAATGGCATGACGCTGGTCGCCGAGATCGTCGAGATCTACAACAATTACGACTTCGGCACCGAAGTTCTGGTCGCCAGCTGCCGCCATCCGATTCACGTCGTCGAGGCGGCGAGGATGGGGGCCGACATCGCGACCTGCCCGCCGGCGGTGATCGATCAGATGTTCAACCACCCGCTCACCAACATCGGCCTCGAGAAGTTCCTCAAGGATTGGGAGAAGTCGCAGGCCGTGAAGGCGTGATGCGCGAGCCACGGCAGACGCTCGAGGAGCTGGAGCGCCAGGCCGAGCTCGGCGGCGGCCAGGAGCGGCAGAAGCGCCAGCACGAGGCGGGCAAGCTGACCGCGCGCGAGCGGATCGAGCTGCTGTTCGATCCCGGCACCTTCGAGGAGCTCGACAAGCTGGTCACCCACCGCTGCCGCGACTTCGGCATGGACCAGCACAGCGTGCCGGGTGACGGCGTCGTCAGCGGCCACGGCCTGGTCGACGGGCGCCAGGTCTTCGCCTTCGCCCAGGACTTCACGGTGTTCGGCGGCTCGACCTCCGAGACCAACGCCGCGAAGATCGTCAAGATCATGGACCTGGCGATGAAGCTCGGCGCGCCGATCGTCGGGTTGAACGACTCCGGCGGCGCGCGCATCCAGGAAGGCGTGCTCTCGCTCGGCGGTTATGCCGACATCTTCCTGCGCAATACGCTGGCGTCGGGGGTGGTGCCGCAGATCTCCGCGATCATGGGACCGTGCGCCGGCGGCGCCGTCTATTCGCCGGCGATCACCGACTTCATCGTCATGGTGAAGGACACCAGCTACATGTTCGTGACCGGCCCCGACGTGCTCAAGACGGTGACGCACGAGGAGGTCTCGAAAGAGGAGCTGGGCGGCGCGACCACCCACAACGCCACCAGCGGCGTCGCCCACTTCGTCGCCGACGACGACCGCGAGTGCCTGGCGCTCATCCGCGATCTGCTGTCGTTCATGCCCGGCAACAACCTGGACGATCCGCCGCGTCGCGCGCCGGCGGGGTCAGACCCGCAGTTCGGGTCTGACCCCGGAGACGACGAGGCGCTGGATCGGATCGTGCCCGAGTCGCCGAACCAGCCCTACGACATGCTCGACGTCATCCACGGGGTCGTCGACGAGCGCTACTTCCTCGAGGTGCATCAGCACTTCGCGAAGAACCTGCTGGTCGGCTTCGCCCGCCTCGACGGGCGCCCGGTCGGCATCGTCGCCAACCAGCCGGCGGTGCTCGCCGGCACGCTCGACATCGACGCCTCGGTGAAGGGGGCGCGGTTCGTGCGCTTCTGCGACGCCTTCAACATCCCGCTCGTCACCTTCGAGGACGTCCCGGGCTTCCTGCCGGGGACGGTGCAGGAGTACGGCGGCATCATCCGCCACGGGGCGAAGCTGCTGTTCGCGTTCGCGGAGGCGACCGTTCCCAGGATCACGGTGATCACCCGCAAGGCGTACGGCGGCGCCTACTGCGTCATGTCGAGCAAGCACATTCGCACCGACTTCAACTACGCGTGGCCGACCGCCGAAATCGCGGTGATGGGGCCGGAAGGCGCGGTCAACATCCTCTACAAGCGCGAGCTCGACGCCGCGCCCGATCCGGCCGCGGCCCGCGCCGAAAAAGTGAAGGAGTTCCGCGAAAAATTTGCGAACCCCTACATCGCCGCCGGACGCGGGTTCATCGACGAAGTGATCCATCCGCGCGAAACGCGGCGCAAGCTGATCGCCGCGCTCAAGAACCTGGACAACAAGCGTGATAAGAACCCGCCGAAGAAGCACGGCAACATCCCGCTCTGACTGATTGGAGAGTCGGGGAATTGGTGAATGTTGACTAAGCGAAACATAAAGATCATCGATCGCTGCCGCACGTTCCCGCTCTGATGATTTGGATCTCGCCCGCCACGCCGTAAGGAACGCCTAAAACCGGCCGATCTCGCCGTTGACAACCGCTGGAGGGGCAGCGTAACTACACCTCGAGGGCGCGCCGCGTCGCGCGCGATGAGATCGTCCCAGCCCTCACAATCGCTCTTTCGACTTCAGGCGGCGCATTCTGACGGAGGACGGAACATGATCCGAATGCGGTTCGAGTCCCTGTGCGTCATTGCCGTGGTCTTGCTTCTCGCGGCGGTCGCGCCGGCGCGGGCGCAGTCGACGTCGACGCTTCAAGGCACGGTCACCGACACGCAGGGGGCGGTGATGCCGGGTGTGACCATCGTCGTCAAGAACACCGCCACCGGCGCCGAGCGCACGGTGACCACCGACGCCGCTGGCCAGTACGTCGCGGCCTCGCTGCAGCCTGGCCGCTACACCGTCTCGGCGCACATCGAGGGCTTCAGAGATCAGACAACGGAGGCGCTGCTCGAAGTGGCGCAGATTGCCGTCGTCAACCTCCGGCTCGGCGTGGCGGCGCTGGCGGAGAACGTCACCGTGACCGGCGCGTCGCCGCTGATCGAGATCGCGACCGTGTCGGTCGGCCAGGTGATGGCGGAGCGGACGGTGCAGGAGATTCCGCTCAACGGCCGCCACTTCGTCGATCTCGGGCCGCTGATGCCCGGAGGGGTGACCGCACCGCAAAACGCCGGCCTGAGCGCGCCGCTTCGCGGCCAGGGCTCCTTCTCGTTCATGTCGGCGGGCAACCGGGAGACCGCGGTCAACTTCATGGTCAACGGCATCAACCTGAACGACCTGTCGAACTCGCAGATCGTGTTCCAGCCGTCGATCAACACGGTGTCGGAGTTCAAGGTCGACAACTCCACCTTCAGCGCCGAGTACGGCCGCAACTCCGGCGCCATCGTCAACGTGGCGACGCGCTCGGGCGCCAACACCCTGCACGGCGAAGCGTTCGACTACTATCGCGACGACCGTTTCGACTCGCGAAACTACTTCAATCCCCCGACCGTCGATGCCTCGGGCAATGAAGCCCCGAAGTCACCGTTCAACCGCAAGCAGTTCGGCTTCAACGTCGGCGGGCCCATCGTCAGGAACCGCACCTTCTACTTCTTCAGCTACGAGGGGCTGCGGCACACGCAGGGCGTCGATCTCAACTCCGGCACGTTGACGGCGGTGCAGCGCGCGGCGGTCACCGATCCGGTCTCGAAAAACCTCCTGCCGTTCATCCCGCTCCCGAACGCCACCGGGCCGCAGGGTGAAGGACGCCTCATCACCTCCGCGCTGGCGCCGGTGACCATCAATCAGTCGACGATCGACATGCGCCACAACATGGGCAAGAACGACGACCTCCACGGCTACTATGCGTTTCAGGCCGATCTCCGCACGGAGGCGAACGCGCAGGGCAACACCGTGCCGGATTTCGGCGACCAACGCGGCGGCCATCGGCAGATCGTGACGATCAACGAGACGCACGTCTTCAGCCAGGCGCTGGTCAACGAAGCGCGGGTCGGCTACAACCACCTGAGCATCCATTTCGATCCCAATGTGGTCGTCACCCCGTCGGATCTCGGCATCAACGTCGGCGTCCCCGGCCAGAGCGCGCTGCCGCAAATCACGATTCAGGGCCTCGGTCTGAACTTCGGCGGCCCCTCAGGCTTTCCGAGCGGCCGCACCGTCTCGACCCTCGCGTTGGGCGACACGGCGACGTATCTGCGCGGCAATCACATCATCAAGTTCGGCGGCGAGTTCCGCCGGGCCGAGCACAGCAACTTCAACCTGGACCCCGGCACGTTCACGTATGCCAGCGTGGCCGCGTTTCAGGCCGGGGTGGGCAATGGGTTCAACATCACGCTGGGCGATCGAGCCTACGACCTGCTCGTCAACTCGGTGGCCGGCTTCGTCCAGGACGCGATCTCGATCGGATCGAACCTGAAGCTGGATCTGGGCCTGCGCTACGACTTCATCGGCGCGCCGACTGAAGCGAGCAACAGGATGGTGGTGTTCGACGCCGCGACCAATTCCCTGGTCCAGGTCGGCTCCGGCGGCATCGATCGGATCCACAAGAACACCACTGATATCCAGCCGCGGCTCGGCGTCATCTGGAATCCCACCGGCAGCGGGCGCCTCGCGGTCCGCGCGGCCTACGCCGTGATGGACAACCTGCAGAACACGGGCGTGGTCACCGGCGCGACGTCGAATCCACCGCTGGCGCCACCGCTCAACGTGGCCGGCGCCGTGCGCCTGGACAGCGCGGTGACGACCGCGACCGCTTCCGGCCTGGCCCCGGCCACCACCGACCCCAACTACCAGCAGGGCCGCATGCAGACCTGGAACGCCAACGTCGAGCGCGAGCTGGGCCCGATCGGCTTGATGGTCGGCTATTTCGGCTCCTACGGCGATCGCTTGAGCGTTCCGGTCAACATCAACCAGTTCGTCAACGGCGTGCGTCCGTACGTCAGGTTGTCGGCGACGAGCCCGATCCAGCCGAATGCGCTGCTCGGAAACATCACCGAACGGGAGAGCATCGGCTACTCGCGCTACAACGGCTTGTGGATCACGGCGAACCATCGGATGAGCCACGGCCTCCAGCTCGCCTCGTCCTACACCCTGTCGAAATCGAGCGATACCAACTCGTACGACGCCACCGGTGCGAACAACAACGGTTCCCTGCAAAACAGCTACGACATCGCCGACAGCTATGCGCCGTCCGACTTCGACACGCGGCATCGCTTCAGCGCCAACGCCACTTACGAACTGCCCTTCCGCGGCAACCGGCTGAAAGAGGGATGGCAGTTGGTCGGCGTCGTGCAAGTGCAGTCCGGGAGCCCATTCAACGTGATCACGAATATCAACACGTTCACGGGCGTTACGTCGCTCCGGCCCGACCTCGTCGGCGACCCGGCCATCGTCGGCACGGCGAATCAATGGTTTGCCAACGGCGTCTGCGATCCACGCATCGCCGGCTCATGCACCTCGTCGTCGGTGTTCGCGCTGCCGGTCTCGGCCAGCGGCGTGTTCCACTTCGGGAACCTCCCCCGCAATGCGATTCTCTCCCCGGGTTTCAGCGACACGGACCTGTCGGTGATCAAGAATGTGAGGTTGTCAGGGCAAGCCCGCGTGCAGCTGCGCGTCGAGGTCTTCAACGTGTTCAACCAGGCCAACCTCGGCCTTCCTGGCCGTTCCGCCATTCCCGGCAGCACGGCATTCGGGTTGATCACGGCGACGAGGTTCCCGACCGGCGATTCCGGGTCGGCGCGGCAGGTGCAGTTCGCGGTGAAATTCCTCTTCTGACGAGGTCGCGCCCGCATCGCGCGCCCGTAGCTCGCAGGCGGATTCCGGGCGAAGGAAGGCGGGCCGGGAGGGTTGGCTGGACCGGGACTCCGATCCAGCTGATCCACCCGGGCCCGTCGGCGCGGCCTTTTTCGCTGGCTCCGGCGACCCCCACCAAATTGTTGAAGATCCGTTGCCTCCCCGCCCCGGGCCGGTAAATTCTTCGTTGTAATTGCGTTTCCACTCCGTAAGATGCCTGCAACAAATTCCGGCGTCGACCTCCGCACTCAAACAGGGAGGAACCTTCATGGTCCGCAGGCTCGTTGTCGCTGCTGCAATCGTGGGTATCTGGCTGTCCGGCGGTGTGCTTTCGTATGCGCAACAGGGAACAGGTGAGCTTCGCGGGCGAATCCTCGATGCCCAGGGCGCCGTGCTGCCCGGCGTGACGGTCGTGGCGAAGAACGAGGCAACCGGCCAGGTCCGCGAGATCGTGAGTGGCGGCGACGGCTCGTTCTTCATGAGCGCGCTGACGCCCGGCATCTACGAGCTGTCAGCCCAGCTGTCCGGCTTCAAGCGATACCAGCGCAGCGGCGTGCGCGTCGAGGTCGGCAAGACGTTCGCCCTGGACGTGCAGCTCGAGGTAGGGGCCATCGAGCAGGCTGTGACCGTCACCGGCGAGTCGCCGCTGGTCGATACGACGACCAAGCAGATTGGCGGGCACGTCACGGCGCAGGAGCTCAACGACATCCCGTCGATCAACCGCAACTTCACCACCTACCTCGGCACGCTGCCGGGCGTCACGGCGTTCATCTCCACCGATTCGTTCGGCGCCGACTCGATACGCGTCAACGGGCAGGGCACCCAGAACGTGAACTACACGCTGGATGGCGCCGGCAACAACGACACCTTCAACGGCGGCAACGGCGGCGCGCAGGCCCGGACACCGGTGGAGGCGATCCAGGAGTTCCAGCTCCTGACCAGCCAGTTCGACGCGGAGTTCGGCGCTTCGTCTGGCGGCGTGGTCAACGCGGTGTCGAAGCAGGGGACGAACACGCTGCACGGCACGGCGTTCTTCTTCGATGCCAACGACAAGCTGACGTCGCGCGACTACTTCGCCGAGAAGCGAGACCTGCAGAAGCCCGAGACGCGGCAGCTGCAGTGGGGCGGCAACGTCGGCGGGCCGATCATCAGGAACAAGCTCCATTTCTTCGCCAACCTCGAACGCATCGATCAGAACCGCGGCATCACCATCAACATCCCGGCGCGGCCCGATCTCAACTTCACCGACTTCACGCACGACAACGTCTGGAACTGGATGGTCCGGGTGGACCACCAGATCAACCCCGCCAACACCTGGGCGGTGCGCTGGCTGCGCGAGACCTCGCCGCAGAGCAACCAGTTCCCCGGCGTGACCAACTGGACGCGGACGCGCGCCGAGAAGGAAACCGACACCGACTGGACGATCGTCGGGACGCTGAACTCGGTGATCAAGAACACCAGGGTGAACACGCTGAAGCTCTCGTACACGAACGAGAACGTCTTCTTCGGCAACCCCGGCTACTTCGACACGCTGGACCAGACGAAGGTCGGGCCCGACCTGCGGTTCCAGACGCACCGGGACGGCTTCAGCAATCGCGCCAACCAGCGCATGGATGCGGCGTATCAGCTGGACGAGACGTTCGCGTGGTTCATGCCGAACAAGAAGGGCGATCACGACCTGAAGTTCGGCACCAACGTCGTCTACACGCCGCTGCACATCTTCGAGCCGGGCGACCAGAACGGCGTGTTCACCTTCTCGTCGACCGATCTGGATTTCAACGCGGCGAACCCGCGCACCTATCCAGACCGCTTCGCGATTCGGGTGGGGGGCGCGTCGGACTTCGTGGTCCCGGGGACCTTCATCGGGCTGTTCGCCCAGGACAAGTGGAAGATCAACAACCGGGTGACCGCGAGCATCGGCCTGCGCTACGACCTGGAAGACATGCCGCTCGAGGAGAAAGACAACCCGCGGTTCTCGAGCCCCGATGCCTATCCGGTCGACAAGAACAACGTCTCGCCGCGGATCGGCCTCACCATCGGGCTCGACGACGGCGGCAAGTCGGCCGTTCGCGGCGGCTGGGGCCTCTTTTATCAGAAGACGCCGTTCACCTTCGTGACCGGCGTGGTTTCGGCTGGCGTGTTCACCAACTCCTTCATAGCGACGCTCTGCGGCCCGGCGGCCGCGCCGATCTGTCCCTCGACAACCCAGGTCGATCCGGGTCCGTCCGCCGGCCGGCTGCCGACCAGCCCGTTTCTCATCAACGGCCCGGTCGTGAACAGGGCCTTGCTGAACGCGCTATTCCCGGCGGGCACAGTGGCGAAGAACACGGGAACCGTCGACTTCGACAATCCAGACCGGCACCTGCCGTACTCGCGCCAGGCAAGTGTCGGCTTCGAGCGTCAGCTCTCGAACACGATGGCCGTAAGCGCCGACTACATCCGGACTGAATTGCGGGATCTCTATATGCGCAGGGACCTCAACCCGACGACGCGCGTCTCTACGGCGCGCACCGCGCCGGTGACCAGGCCGGATCCGAACTTTTCTGGGTCGGTTCGGGAGATCGGCAACTACGGGTGGGCCAATACCGACTCGCTGCTGGTCAGCGTGAACCGCCGCTTCAGCCAGGGCTATCAGTACCGCGTGGCCTACACGCTGTCGAAGTCGTTCGGCAACACGGGTAACCCCGGCAACATCGAGACGATCACTACGCAGATTGGAGACGATCTGAACCTGGAGGAGGGGGAAGCGCGCACCGCCCAGGATCGGCCGCACGTGCTCTCGCTCGGCGGCTCGCTGGAGGTGCCCCGAACGCGTGGCCTGATCGTCAGCTCGGGCTTGAGCTACCAGAGCGGCGCGCCGTTCACGATCGTCGACAGCTCGCTCGATCCTGATCGGAACGGACAGTTCCAGGAGGCGGTCGCCGCCGGAACCTACACGGGATCGTCCACGAACTCCGAGGCGTTCTCGGTCGACTACGACGGCGGGTTCCGCGGCGCGCGCGGCCCGAGCCAGTTCCTGCTCAACCTGCGCGCCGGGTACAGGTTCAAGCTGCCGGGAAATCGCACCCTGCAGGCGCATCTCGACATCTTCAACGTCACCAACCGCGCCAACTTCGTCGTGGCGACGCAGACAATCGGCAATGTCACGAACGTCGTCGATCGCCGTGATGCGGCAACGTTCCTCAGTTACGCGTCGACGGTCGCCCCGACGCGGACGGCACAGTTCAACGTGAAGTACTCCTTCTGACGCTGTGGTCGCGCCTGGAGCTTCGCTCCAGGCGCGTTGTGTCGCGTGGGTCGCGTGGGT
>Ga0111538_10007374_pt1 | contig 14837 bp, 12 predicted proteins | sample SoiMethybrSBSTD1_FD_79669 | JGI IMG/M metagenome (GOLD analysis project Ga0111538, IMG submission 79669) | Bulk soil microbial communities from a Populus tree surrounding site in Tennessee, USA - Soil MetaG P. TD hybrid SBSTD1 (version 2)... | ecosystem: Environmental > Terrestrial > Soil >... | reverse complement strand
CATGCTCGCATCCATATCATTAATCTCGCAAAGCCTTCCTTATTTCTTCCGTTCAAGGAGATCACTTGAATTCCATTCCACAGATATTTGTCGTTTCGATATGGATAGTGAAAGGTGATCACTTTTATATTTATCGAGGGATAGTTCCTTTTTAGAGCCAGAAGAAAAGTTTGTTGAGCGGGCAGGCATGTGGAATCCGATTCATCAGTGGGAAAACCAGGAGTGAGTATGATGAGGGTCTTCTCGTTTTCAGCTTTCATTCAATGTGAATAGTTTGGTACAATAAGAAAGGCTCCTGGTTTTATGCGTGATTAGAATGATCGTTTTTCCTTCGGCACATAAGCGTTTCAGGTATTGAAGAATTTTCAATTCGGAGGCATCGTCCATTTCATTGAATGGTTCATCCAGGATGATGAGTGACGCATTTTTATAAAAGGCTCTTGCCAGAGCGATTCGCTGGCGTTGACCACCACTAATATTTTTCCCATTCTCTGAAATTACTGTTTCAATACCTGAACTGTTCATCTTGATCAAATCATCCAACCCCGACGCTTCTATTGAAAATTGCACCAGGTGATTGTCCGGATCAATTTCATCAAGAGTAATATTATTGAGAATACTGTTGTGTATCAAAAAGGGTTGTTGCTTCACATATGAAATCTCTTTCCAGAATTGTTGTCTTTCTAACTGACTTGTTGCTTCATTATTAAATAGGATTGTGCCAGATGCAGGCTCCAGGAATCCCAGCAAGAGGTTGATAAGTGTAGTCTTACCCCGCCCTGAGGGCGAAGAGATCCCTATGATTTCTCCTTTCTGAATAGACAGATCCACTTTATTAAATACGGTCTTCCCTCCATATAGGAATCCTACAGATCGGAATTCAATAGAGTCAATTTTCTTTGCGTGCGAGCTGTGAATGGATCCCTTTCTCCTATATCCGAGATTTTGTGTGGTAAAAAAGTAGGTCCTCACCTGGTTGTTCAGGTTAACCACTTTTACAATTCCTGGTATGATCTTGTACGCTGCCGCCATGAATGCGCCAATGGTCACGATTGATATGAGTGCGTTGCCTCCCCTCTGACTAATTGCCAATAGTATGAACAATCCCAAAACCGCAAAAGCCTCTACTGACCGGGTTGGCAGACCCTGGATCACCTGGAGGTCTGAAAGGTAATCATTGAGTCGCCGTTGATGTTCGGCATAGCGCTGCGTGAAAAAACTTGTTCTGTTATAAATATTGGATTCCACGTAACCTAATAATGCTTCCTTGAGATATTGAATCGCTTTTTCACCAATGCTCTTTAGTTGTCCTTTAATGTCCCTAAGTTTCCGCCTCGCGAAAAACGAAATCAGTATGACTGCAGGTAGAAGCATTACTAATAGAAGAAGGAACAGACTGGCATCGTAAAGAAGGATTGCGACTACCGTTAGCAGAATGAGAACAAATTCTGTAAACATCTGGAGCAATCCAGACAACACGTAATGCGCGAACTCGACGGGCTGCTGACTGATCTGTCGTATTTGTACGGCGGAATCGATGTTCACATAATCAGTAAATGATCCTTCAAGGTAGCGGAGAAGGTTTTCTGCGGATAGCCTTGAGGCAACATTGTAAATAAACTTGAATTGGAATCGCGAGATGAAATAGCCAACAATACTTTTTACAATGAATATTATTAGGAATACGCCGATCAAATCGAGGCTATTCTTATTGTGCAACCATTTTGGAATCACGGCGGGGAGCGTGGCCTCGGTAATGGTATAATAATTTAAAATAATGACCAGGAGTGCAAGAGAAGCGATGTCCACTATATTGATAAATACAATGGCAGCCCCAAGGATCATTACCCTGCGCTTTTCCATTCCGGTAAGGACAGCCCAAATATTCGCAATGAGTTTTCTCAATCTGGCTTTATTTTCTTTGCAAACGGTAAAGCTTTATATACTTTAAGAAGGTTTGATGGGCTGCGTTGATGGCAATCACAAATCCGTAGAAACCATCCAGGAAACCTAAGCGGATGAAATACCCATTGAAAAAACTCCAGAATGGATTTACGAGTATCTTAATCCAGTTCGACTTCTGTCCTTTCCTGAACATCGCAACCGCTGAAATAGTGGTGAAATTATTGCTTTGCACTATGTGCTCCTCAATGTTGTCATACGAAAAGTGCAGAATATCTCCTTTCAGGTGCTTGATGTTGACATATTCTCTCAATTCAATACGATCGTGCGGATTGGTACCACCCCAACTGGCAATTCTCTTATCGAACAACCTCAGTTTTGGATCGGGATACCACAATCCATGCCTGATAAATTTCCCGCAATAATGAGCACACCTATTCATGCTATAGGCCTTTGACTGGAAATTTTGTTTTTCCATTGCTATAGACTCTGCCAACCTTTCATCAAGCGCTTCATCCGCATCAATGCTCAAAGTGAAATGATGCGTGGCAAGTTGAAGTGCAATATTCTTCTGTTCAATATATCCCTGGAATTTCTCTTGTTTTACGATGGCTCCTTTTTCAATCGCAATTTCCTTAGTGCGATCAGTGGAGAAAGAATCCACCACTATGATTTCATCAGCAATTTTTTTCACTGAATCAATACATCTGCCAATACTTCTTTCTTCATTATATGAGATTATGACAACTGAAAGTAGATCCATGCTGTTTCAGGATGTTACGGTCGAATAAACAAGAATTGCAAACTTATGATTTGTGCTGACAAGTTGCATTTTCAAAACTTTTGATTTGCGAATAGGTAATTTGCCGGAAATTGCATTTACTCAACTTTTTGTGCTATGAATGATAAATCATCGATAAAGGGGTTTAGTCTACCTTTGCGGCCACTAAAAAAACAAATCCAGGCGGCTCAATAGAAGTATGAAATTATTGCAATTTGAATCATACAAAAGAGGCATAGTCCTTTCCACAGTTTTCAATATTCTAAACAAAGGATTGGTTTTCGTCAGTAGCCTTGTTGTTGCTTACTATTTTGGGGCTCAACTGAAAATGGACGTCTATTTTTATGCTTACAGTGTTGTTCTGATCATTTCCACTTTCATTACGAGCCTGAATGCTTCGGTTTTGATTCCTGAGGCAATACGGTTAAGAACACAGGAACGTAACGCGGAGGCCATGAAATTCTTGAATTTCTTTATCTACCTCTATCTTCTGCTCACGTTTCTCATCTGGCTCATATTTGTATCGCAACCTGTCCGTGCGTTTACTCTACTTTCTGATTTCGAAATTGAATCGCTGCAGCACAATGCCAGGATTCTGACCGCAGTTAGTCCATTGATCCTGTTGATGCCCATTGTCAATCTGCTCACTGACATTCTAACTTCGTACAGGTTTTTTTCCATCTCTATGTTTGCAGGAATAGTAAATGGAATTTTTTCGATTCTGTTTGTTGTGATCTTTCATTCTAAGCTGGATATTTTCAGTCTGTTGCTCGGATTATTGCTTTCCTATGGCATCAACCTGCTGGCGCTAGTTTATCTGCTGAAAAAACGCCTGCATTGGAATTTTGGATTCAAGTGGGTAAAGATGGATCGGAAGTTATGGAAGAACATTGTGTTTGCACAAGCTGGAAATATCACGAGTTCCTTTGCAGTCTATGCGCCTCTTTACTTGTTAAGTGGCTTCAGCATTGGTATCATCACTTCGCTGAATTTCGCCAACCAAATAGCGTTTCTGCCAACGAACCTTGTCACGAATCAATTTTCTGCCATTACTGGAATCAAATTCAATGAGCTTTATGCGCAAAGAAACCTGGAGAGATTGAATGAGATATTCTTAACAACAGCCAATTTTCTAATTTTCTTGCTTACGCCGATCAGTGGAATCTTTCTATTATTCTCCACTGAAATTGTTTCAGTTTTGTTTCAACGAGGAGCCTTTGGAGAGAATGGCGTATTGTTCACCGCCCAATTTCTCCAATTCCTGGGATTATTACTGCCGATGTATGTTATTAATACACTTTTTGCCCGTTTGTTCATGGCAACACATAAGATCATGGAATCTTTCTGGTACCAGATTGCATTTAATGTGTTCCTGATTGTTAGCCTTTATTTTGCTATAAGACAATTTGGATTCATTGCTTATCCCGTTACCATGGCTTCCGTTCATTTAGTGAATATATTTTTCTGTTATTTCTTGGAGAAGAGGTATTTTAACTTTATTGATTACGGGAGAGTATTGAAGGATTTTGGCATTATTGTCCTCAGTAACCTGGTTATTGCGGCAGTTGTATATTATTCGGTGGCGCTTGTGCACGTTGATTCAAAAATTATCTCACTTGTCATTGGATGCTCCCTCTACTGTTTGCTGATTGGATTGGCGGGCATTACTTTCAATCTCGACAAAACGTTTAGCTATTATCTCGGCCTTCTCTGGCAAAGAAGAAAAAAGTATGGAAGAAGTTAAGTCACATAACACACTCTCCACTCAATCTTATTGGGACGAAGTGCTGGCAGCAGCCGAATTACCGAGGATAAATACCCCGAGGGCATATCATCACAGGATTACTATGGAGTATATTGACAAATACCTTTCTTCCAACAAATACAGCACTCTATTGGAGATTGGTTGCGGTTCCTCTGGATGGTTACCATATTTTGCAAAGAGATACCATCTTAAAGTTTCAGGACTTGATTATTCTGAAGTGGGTTGCAGGTTGGCTGAGGAGAACCTGAAAATGTTAAGCATCGATTACGGTGAAATCATCTGCAATGATCTATTGGCACCAGAGTGCACTGGCGGAAAAAAATACGACGTCATTTTTAGTTATGGGGTAATTGAACATTTCGAAGAGCCTGAAAAAATTATCAGGATCTTCAATTCTCTCCTGAATGAAGGCGGTATTATCATAACCCTGGTTCCGAATCTTAATGGCTTTATGGGTTGGATCTCCCGATATTATGTGCCTGCTATTTTCAAAATTCACAAGGTGATTTCCGCAGCAGATCTCAAAAGATACCATCAGGTTAATGGGCTAAAAAGCCTGAAAACCGGATATGCCGGAACTTTTACGCTTGATGTGGTTCCACTTGTAAAGAGCGAGAGATTCAAGCGCACAAATAGATGGAGCAAATTCCGCTTCGGACTTCTAAGCAAAACAAACAGATTGTTCACTAAGCTGATCAGTACGTTGAGGATTGATCTTCCTTCACGGCAATTTTCGCCGTACATCATTGCCATAGCGAAAAAAACAAATGAAAAGGCTGGTGATTAAATTGAAAATATGGTCGGGTAAGGTGCTACGATTAGTACTTCGTCAATTTTTCCATTTTGATCAGTGGCATATATTCACGCTAGCGGAAAGAAAATATGCGCAGGACATCATTAGATTTTGCAATAACAAACTTGCAAGGCAAAGCTTCGTGGAGATTGGATGTGGGTTAGGTGATATTATCCGTAACGTTCGGTATGAGAATAAAGTTGGGTATGATATTGACCAGCAAGCGTTGAAAGCGGCTTCTTTCCTTGATAGATTCTCCACCAAAGGCCGCACAGCTTTTTCGCTCTTTGAATTTCCGGAATCGTACCTCCCAGGAAAACATGATGTGATTGTAATGGTCAACTGGATACATCACATACCACCTCCGATCCTTGGAAGTAAGATTCAGGAATATCTTAGTCAGTCACTGAATGAAAAAGGCATTCTAATCATAGATACCGTGCAAGACAAGGAATACAAGTTCAACCATGATATTAAATTTCTTGCTGGAAATGACGCGGGAGTAGTATATACGAAACTTGGAGATTACGAACGTATGCGGCAAATTTGGATACTGCAAAAAGAAAGTACGTAACAATATGTGTGGATTCGGCGGAATATTAAAGGCATCAGAACAGATCGATAGATCCATAATGGAGAGAATCGCTATGAAGGTAGCTTTCCGCGGCCCTGACAATTGTGGAATTTCAGTTTATGATGAGAACATGCAGAAAGCGGAGTCTGGCACGAATGCACTCTTCTTCAACAGGCTTGCCATACTTGACCTCGATCATAGATCAGATCAACCATTCGAAGACGAGAGGTATGTGCTCATCTTTAACGGAGAGATATATAATTACGCTGAATTAAAAAAATCGCTCATCGCAGCCGGATATCAATTTCGTACTACCTCCGATACCGAAGTATTGTTTTACGCTTTGCAACATTGGAAAGAAAAGGCGATCAACCGGCTTAATGGGATGTTCGCTTTTTGCTGGATCGATAAGGTGCAAAAACAATTTATTGTTGCACGGGACAGAATGGGAATAAAACCCTTGTATTACTCAACCCAAGGTCATCATTTCATATTTGCTTCAGACCTGGACTCAGTAATAAGGTTGTCTGAGAAACCTCAGCAAATACAACAGGAGGCCGTGAACATGTTTTTATGGATGCAATTTATTCCTACGCCATTCACCATCGTCAAGGACATTTTCAAATTGCCTCCAGGTCATTATATTAAAGGGAATCTGAATGAAGTTGAATCAGGTCCTACGCTAACTGTTTACCCTTTCTGGGATGCTTGTTCGGCTAAACAGCAAATACAAGATTCATTTGGTGATCAAGGTCTGGAACAAGTTTTATTAAGAAGTTTATCGCACCAATTGGTGGCCGATGTTCCGCTTGGTTTGTTTCTTAGCTCAGGCACTGATTCATCGTTGTTGGCGGCAATGGTGAATAAGCATTTTGCGCGCGAAAGAGCCTTTGACTTCTTCACCATTTCTTTTTCAGAGGGCACTTCATCCGATGAGAGTATGGATGCCGATCAATACATCAATGGATTCAATAATCCTTTCCTTCATCATCATAAGTTGAATATCGATCCTGCCTTCATCAGAAATCATCTGGAGGACCTGTATGGTTTCTTTGATGAGCCGTTTGGAGATCATGCGGCTCTCCTCAACTGGGTAATCTCCAAGAAGGCAAAGGAGTATGTTACCGTAGCGCTATCAGGAGACGGTGCCGACGAATTATTCTGGGGTTACAGGAGATATGAGCAATGGCAAAATCCATCCGTCCTACTTTTTGATAAATGGCGAGTGCCTGGAAGCGTGGCTGCTTTAGCCAAACCATTTTTGGGCAATAGTTTCATAGGATCAAAAGCAAATCTTGAAATGGAGCCTGATGCGATGAAGCGGCATTTCACGCTCTTTCTTCATCCTGCACTTGAGCATCTAAAAAAAGATCCCATATGGACCAAACCGATCTGGGCAATGGAAAACATCAGCCAGATTTCTTGTCGCAAAGATTTCGTAGCCTGGTTGGATCTCAAAACTTATCTCGCCGATGCCATGCTGCATAAGGTAGATCGCGCTAGTATGGCTGCCAGCCTGGAAGTGAGAGTACCATACCTTGACAATGAAGTGGTGGATTATGCACTTTCGCTCCCTTTCCAAGCAAAATCCAATAGTCAATTCGCCCAAAAAGCAATTATAAAGCAATTGCTCAAACAACTTGCTCCGCACTATGATATTCATCGACCCAAAAAAGGATTTAATTTTCCAATTGACCAATGGTTAAGAATCAAATGGCGCGAATTAGCCCTGTCAATAGTAAATGAACAGACCTTACAGGAATTGGGGCTGGATGGAAAAGCGTATATGAAAATGATAAACCGGTATTATGCAGGTGAAAGCAAATACTGCATTCCAGTGTGGTATATCCTGAACCTTGTACTTTGGAAGAAAAAGTTTGATCAAATCACTTCTTAACTATGAAGAGAGTTTTAGTGGCGACTATTGATGTGGAACCAGATTGCACGCTCACCTGGCATTATTCAAATCCGCTTTCATTTAATGCAGTATATGAGGGGATCGGAAAAATACTTCAGCCACTATTTAGAAAATACAATTTCACACCAACTTATCTTATTAATAATGTAGTTCTGGAAGATCAAAAATCAGTGGATTTGCTTTCTTCCCTACAGAGCGAATGTGAACTTGGCGCCCATCTTCATCCTGAATTCATTGCTCCTGATAAGGAGCATAACCAGTATGCCGGGAAAAAAGGAGTTGCGAATTGCTGCTTCTATCCTCCAGCAATAGAATTTGAAAAAATCAAAAACATTACAGAATTATTTTCATGCAAATTCGGACGCCTTCCCACTACCTTCCGTGCAGGCCGATTTAGTGCGGGAGAAAATACAATCAAAAGCCTGGAGAAACTAGGCTACCTGGTTGATACAAGTATAACTCCTCATATATGCTGGAACGATGTAACCAGGCAGAAGCCCGTTGATTTTTCCAATGCACCTGAGCAACCGTACTGGATGGAAAATAATGACATCACGAGAAAAGCAGCTCATGGAAAAATATTGCAGGTGCCTGTTTCTATTGCCCAGAGGAAAAGAAATCAATTCAAGGAATTAATATCAAGTGGAGCAGGGCTCCTCCATCCACTTAGGAAATACAGAAACCAATGGTTACGCCCATATTATTCCAACGCGCAGGAAATGAAGTTTATTCTTGAAGAATACCAGTCAAAATATCAGCAGGAAAAAGTGATTGTTTATAACCTCATGTTTCATAACGTGGAGGTAATGCCTGGCCTCAGTCCGTATACGAAGAATGTTCAACAGACGGAAGCCTATCTTCGCGAATTGGAAAAATTTCTTGCGCATTGTTCCAACACCGGAATAACAGCGTCCAGGTTAAGTGATTTATATGAAGTATTCAGGGACTGATCAACCTATTCGCGTGATGATGATTGTTGCTTCACTGCCACCAGACAAAGTAGGAGGGGCGGAAACACAGGCGTTACGTCTGGGAAAGGAATTAGTCAATCAAAATGTGTCGACCTGGATGGTTACTCCTGGAAAGAAGAATTACAATGGCAATGGCAAAATAGACCAGTTAACGGTGAGCAGGCCTTACTCCTTTCTGAGTTTCTTATTTGAGGTAATGTCAATTTTAAAAAAGAAAACCAAAGAAAAGCAGGTACAGATTGAATACGACGACAAAAGTGAAATAACGAACAGGATTCAAACTAAAGTTAGTTGGCCCACCCTGTTATACATGCGGATATTTTATTGGAATTGCATTCTGTTCATCCGGAAACAAATAATTGCCGTAGACATAATTCATGCACATACAATGGAATGGTCAGCAATTGTTGCAGTTAAGCTCGGCAAAAAATTTGGAAAGCCAGTCTTGATAAAGGATTCCACGATGAATGGATTTGAAAGCCTCGCCAGGTTTCCAAATGGAAAGCAACTGCAGGATGAGATCAGGAATTATGCTTACTTTATCGCCATGACCCATGAAATTGAAAGGAATTTCGAAAGAGAAGGGATAAAGAGGAATCGGTTTTTCCGAGTTCCAAATGGTATCAAGGTTCAAAAACGTCAGATCAGGACGGAAAACGAAGTAGAGGGGAAGAAAGTTCTATTTGTGGGAAATCTTTACCAGCAACCAGCAAAAGGAATTGACATTCTCCTTAAGGCCTGGAAAATGGTCGTAAATGAACTTCCTTCTGTAAACCTGATTTTGGTGGGAGATGGTGCTTTTAAGGTATATGAAAAATATGTTGAAGACTTAGGAATAAAAGATCGTGTTCAATTTTTAGGTAAGCGAGACGACATTGATACGTTATTTTCAAAGGCGTGCTTATTTGTTTTACCTTCTAGGAGGGAAGGAATGTCCAACGCATTGTTGGAAGCAATGTTGAACGGGGTGCCGTGCATCGCCACCAATATATCCGGTAATCAAGATATTATTGTGGATGGAGTAAACGGATTACTTGTTCCCCCGTCAGATGTTGCAGCCCTTTCTGCAGCCATAGTTAGATTGTTGCGGCACCCCGAATTATCAGAGGCTATGGGAAAAGAAGGTCGGGAAACTATCTTGAGAAATTTTGATATTGCGCAAGTTGCAAAAAAATATCGTATGGTGTACAACCAGCTATTGAACCGGGAATAAACGACAGATTTGTATGCAGAATATTCTTCTTTTTATTTTCAGACTATACGGAGGAGGAGCCGAAAGAGTGGTTTCAAATCTCAGCTCGGCATTATCGGAAGAATACAACGTCAAGATCGCAATTTTTGACAAGAAGGGAAAGACTTATCCCTATTCGGGGGAGCTCCTTCATATAAGCTTGCCTTTTTCTGAAGATCCTGTTCACAATGCCTGGTGGCAACGGATGATCAGGTTGTTCTTTTTAATATACAAACTTAGAAAAATCAAGAGAAGGCATAAGATTGATATCGCTGTTAGCTTTGGTGAACCCGCAAATCTGATAAACGTATTGTCAGGATTCTCAAAGAAAACCATTGTTAGTGTAAGAACAATTCTTTCGAAAGAGATCACAACTCACCGTATGTGGATCACACGAATGCTTTCGAAATTACTTTTCAATAGAGCAGACCACATTGTGGTCCCTTCAGATGCGTCTCGTCAGGACCTAATAACCGTATTTCACGCAAGGAATGAGAAGATCAAGATCATCCCGAACTATATTGAACAGGCTAGAATTTCATCACAGTCTACTCATCATCTGGAAGATCCTTTTCTTGAAAAACTATTCCAAAATGAAATATTTCTTAATGTTGGCCGGGTGACTCCGGCAAAGGGCCAATGGCTTTTGCTGGAATTAATCACACGTGAACAGTTTCGCCAGAAAGGAATAAAATTAGTGATCGTCGGAGAATCGGAATCTGAAGGAAAATTGAAATCGCAATTGCTCGAAAAAGCGGCCAAGCTTGGATTGAGCGTTTATGATTCTTCTTCCAATGGAGAATTTTCTCTTGAGCACGATGTCTTCTTCCTGGGATTTCAGTCTAATCCTTATCAATTCATGAAGAGAAGTAAAGTGCTTCTTTTTCCTTCGCTCTTTGAAGGATTTCCTAACACCGTGTTGGAAGCCATGCAATGCGAACTTCCCGTGATAGTAGCGGATTGCAATTCCATAACCAGGGAAATTCTTTCGCCGCGCATGCAGATGAATGGCCGTACCGCAAAGGCGACCATAGCAGACAATGGAATCCTTTGTCCAAGCCTTACGGAATTTGATATCAATTGCAAGATTGATCCTACCCTGATTGATGAATGGATTAAAGGGATCGAACTCCTCGAAGGAGATACGGAGCTGAGAGGGAGGTTGCGTAAAAATGCTTTGGGCAGGGTGAAAGACTACAATAAGGATTCTATTCTTTCTATGTGGAAACAATGCATTAAACTTTCCTAAATAATTACTCGCCTCTCATTTCAACATCTTGCTTTTCGTGGGCTTTCTTTTCAGCCATGTTCAAAAACAGGAAGAGCTCAAACAACACGATTAGCGAAAACATCTCAAACCAATACTCCATAAGAAAGAAACAAAAAAGCAGCACGATCATATATCGACCATAAGTTAGTTGCCTGTAGCGGGCAAGGAAATAGCCAAGATAAAAGATGATGAAAAGAAGTACGCCAATCAGTCCATATTCTCCAAACACCTGGTTGTACACAGAGAATGGATAATTCATTACTGAATGTTGAGATGCTTCCGCGTTATAATAGAATAGAAAGGTTTTAAGGTGATTGTATTTGAACTCAGGGGCAACATAGGTATATTTTCGGGGATAGGTGCCTAACACGCTTACACCAGAAGATCGGAAGGCGAGTTTAGAAGAAAATCTTCCAACCCCCGATCCAAAAAGACAATGACGAATATCATGCTTGAGGTAAAGGAAGGTTTGCAGGAAGGAGAGAAACTTGCCCGGCCGGCTGCGATAATCTGTTTCAGTGTATGATACATATTTTGTAGAATCCCTTACGTCATCAGCCGATGGATTTGGTATTTCAATTAAATGGTCAATTGCTTTCCTTAACCTGGCATTATCAAATTTGTAAGCAGTATCAGGCAACTTGGAAGAAACCACCACCGGCTTACGCAGCGTTGTGTTCGTACTTGTATCTATCACAGTCATGGTGTCTGTTTTCGCAACATACTCCGGACTCTTGTTCAATACATATAGTTGAATGAAATAATTGCGTATGTAAGTTCTATTGGATTCTGATACCGTGAAATACAGCAACACCAATAATATCGCGGCAACCAAAGTATGCCACCTGAGTTTCCAGGAACGTACGGTCAGCACCATCAATCCAAGCCCTAATAAAGCGAACAAAAAAGTGACATTACTGGTACAAAGGACTACAACGCTTAAGCATAGGAACGCGAATAAATATTCACGCTTATATAAAAAATAAACCAATCCGAAAGTATTGATGGTTGCATTCACTGTAGAAGTATCCATGGTAATGCCAAGAATGGTATCTCCTGCCGAGGGGCTATGAATGGTTACGTCACTCCCATGCCCCCAGAACGTGAGCCAGGAAGGATGAATCAGCAATAAAGCCAGGAAGAACATTGACACCAGGAAATTGAGGGCATAGAATGTTTTCAAAGTATTATGGATCTTTTGAGCCCCGGATTTTTCAAGGGACAACTTGACGTAATGAATAGCTAACAGGCATAGGCCCCATTGAAGTAGCCCAAAGCAAAACATCAGCAAATACTTGTACTGAAAATCTGCCGTGATTAGAGGATATTTTACAACTTCAATAAGTATTATCAATAGATAAAACAATGGAAGCCTCGACTGTCTCCAGGAATGTCCAAATTTGAGATTTCTATAAAAAAAAAATATGAGGATGATGGCTACTACCTTCACAACAAATTTTACATTGAAGAAAAGGATAATGAAAATAAGCAGCGGAAGATCAATCTTCGCCAGGTAAGAGTTAAGGGATAATTTTCTCATATAAAGGAACAAATAAGCAATTTAGGTTTTTACAAGATACATCCTGATGATGCCTCCTTTCCCGAGAAGTGAGGCCATCGCCTCCAGAACAACAGCAATCGGCAGAATGAAAATAATCGGAACAAATCTTAATTTATTTTCATTTCTCTTCAATTCCAGAATAATATTCTTTTTATACCCAAAAAGTTTTAGAAGGCTATCAACCATTCCCAATACACCTAGATGAAACGAAAAGTATGATGTACGCAGAGGTCTGAAGTTCAAGCTGGTCATCAAATCTCTTAACTTATTGGTTGAAAAATGACTTATGTGACGGGGAATATCAAGGTGCATCCACTGATTCCCAGCCAACCCGGCCTGCCAACTCTTTATATTGGGTACTTCTATTAATAGAATTCCGTTTTCCTCCAGGTTTGCCTGGGTAAGCTCATGCAGCAATGATACTGGATTTTGTAAATGTTCTAGTACGTGCAAAAGGCTAATTATTTTGAACCTTGATTCAAAGATCTGCCCCTGCGTAAAAGCCTCAGTACTTACCTGCAGACTATAAATCGATTTTGAATATGTTGCTCTTTCAAGAGAGGTCTCTACACCTCGTACCAACCACCCATCGTTCTGCGCCAGGGATCCGAATTTCCCCTTTCCGCTTCCAAAATCAAGAAGTGTAAGTGGAGGTGACAGAAATTTCCTGATTCGTTTCAGCACTCTCGCATATTCCCAGGTGAGGATCTTATCGAATATAGATCTCCTGTTCTCTACCACCCTGTACACTTCGTCATTATAAAGAAGAGCTACATCCAATGGTTGGGTCAACTTCGTATACAAATGACCGCAAACACTACACTTCACAACATTTGCGCCCCTATCATTGGGCGGTGATTTGTAATAAGTAGTTGACGATTCAGAGAAACAGATCGGACATGCATTATTCATCTCAATTATTTCCTACACTTTTTAGTGTTTCCATTAGCCTGCAAGCAGTATTCTCCCAAGTGTAACCCGAAGCTCGTTCTAATCCTTTTATTTGTAATTCAGCATATAGGGCTTTATCACGGAGTAAAAGGTCGATCATTTTTGCAATGCTTTCAGGTTGATGCGGATCAATATAGAGAGCAGCATCTCCGCACACCTCGGGTAGGGAAGTAGTTTCTGATACCACTACAGGAACACCTGATGCCATGGCTTCCAAAGGAGGTAGCCCAAAGCCTTCGGCAAAAGAAGGAAAACAAAAAATCGTAGCCATTGAATACAAGATCACCAATTCATCATCATTTATTTCTCCGGTTAACCTAACCCTGTTACCAATCTCAGGATTTTTGATTAACTCCTTCAAGTCCCCCTCCTTCCAATCTTCCTTCCCTACTATAAGTAACTTGATCGATTTGTCGTCAAGCAAAGGGAGAGATTTCAAGAGGGCCTCAATATTTTTTCGGGCATTTAATCTTCCTACAAATAAAATAAATGAATGAGGAAGATCATATTTCTTTCTTACCTGATCCACTAATTTGCTATCGTGCTGTCTCAGTGGCTGGTATTGCTTTCCAACACCAAGCGGAACAAGATCAATCTTTGAAGGTGATTTAGCGTAATTATACTTCAAAAGGTCCGCTGCAACAGAGGAACTGTTGACAATGATTTTGTCGGCATTTTTCGTGAACCATTTCAAGGAAGAAAAGTAAAGTCTTTCCTTCCATGTGAAGTATTTGGGGTGCTCTTCAAAAAGCACATCATAAACAATAGACACGTTTTTGAATCGGTTCTTTAATGCCGGAAACGTTTGAGAGAATACCAGGTCGAGTTTTAATCTGCGCGCGAAATAGGGAAGAACAAATAGATTCGCAAGCATGTTAGTGGGAACAGGCACATAAATAAGTTCGGCACTGTGATGATCAAAGTACAATTGCCTGCCCCTATCCTTCTTGTCCAAAAAAAATACCCATTCCTGTTCAGGATATTTCTTGAGTAGCAAGGGTAATAGGTTTTGAAGAATGACCCTCGTGCTAACAGGGCCAGTAAAATACCACTTGGCGTCAATTCCGATTCTCATAGGTCACGAAGATGGATAGTTGCTTATAAAATTTCTATTTAGCCT
>Ga0111538_10007373_pt1 | contig 14838 bp, 13 predicted proteins | sample SoiMethybrSBSTD1_FD_79669 | JGI IMG/M metagenome (GOLD analysis project Ga0111538, IMG submission 79669) | Bulk soil microbial communities from a Populus tree surrounding site in Tennessee, USA - Soil MetaG P. TD hybrid SBSTD1 (version 2)... | ecosystem: Environmental > Terrestrial > Soil >... | reverse complement strand
TGTGCTGCTGCCCTTGCTCGCACTTTGTTTCCGCCGCGGCTGGATCGTTGCGTTCGCGCTCGTCGTTCTCGTGCCTCAGCCGCGTGCACAAGCGTTCGAGTGGCAGGACCTCTGGCAACGCCCCGATCAGCGCGGCTTGAAAGCGTTCGAAGACGAGCAACCGGAGCGCGCCGCGGAGCTGTTTCAGAACCCCGAGTGGCGCAGCGCCGCCCAGTATCGCGCCGGCAAATTCGAAGACAGCGCGGCGTCGCTCGCGAGCATCGACTCGACGGAGGGGCACTACAACCGCGGCAATGCGCTGGCGAAAGCCGGCCAGTTGCCGGCCGCCATCGCGGAGTACGACCACGCGCTCGAGGTTGATCCCGAGCACGAGGACGCACGCTACAACCGCGATCTGCTGCAGCAGTACCTCAAGGACCACCCGGAGCAGCAGCCGCAGCAGGATCCAGGCGAAGGCGAGCCTGGCCAGCAAGGCGATTCCGGCGACTCGCAAACCGGCGACAAGCAGCAAGACGGCCAAGGCGGCGACGAAGAGCAGGGCCAGCAGGGCGACCAAGGCGAGAGCGGCGACAGCCAAGCCAACCAAGGCGACAACGAGCAACAGAACCAGCCCGACGAAGGCGAGCAGCCGGGCGACGAGAATCCGCAGGACGCGAACGCAGGCGAACAGGGGGCCGACGAGCCCACCGAGGGCCCGGCCGGCCCCCAGGACGTCGAGAAATGGGCCTCGGAGCAGGCGGCCGAGCAATGGCTGCGGCGCGTGCCGCAGGACCCGGGCGGCTTGTTGCGCCGCAAGTTCCTGTATCAGTACCAACGTGCCGGCGTCGATCAAGCCGGCAATCGCGTCGAGCCACCCGGCACGGAGAAGCGCCCGTGGTGACGCTGCGGCGCTGCGCCGCCGCGGTCGTGCTCGCCGCGTTCGCGCTGCGCATTTTTTTTGGCGCCGCGTCGCTGCAGGCGCAGGAGCCGGTTCAGGCGAGCGTCGATCGCACGACGGTCCGCGTCAACGAGTCGTTCACGTTCGTACTGCGCGCCGAGGGCACTACGGGCGGCGAGGAGCCGCAGACGGCGCCGCTCGCGCAGCAGTTCGACATCCTGAATGCGATGAGCAGCCGGCGGATCGGCATCGTCAACGCGCGCGCCGCCGAGGTCAACGAGTGGCAATACCAGCTCATGCCGAAGACGGCCGGCGATTTCACAATCCCGCCGCTTCGTATCGGCAATCGGCAATCGAACCCGGTCGCCGTGCGCGTGCTCGCGCTCGATCCGTCCGCGACGGCGGCGGCCGACGTATTCATGGAGCTGACGGCGCAGCCCGACGTCGTCTACGCGCAGTCGCAAGTCTTGTTCACGCTGCGGCTCTACGTCGGCGTCACCACCGGCCGCGCGACACTGACGGCGCCCGAGACGACGGGCGTCGAAGCGATCGTCGAGAAGCTCGGCGAGGACAGCTCGTACACGACGACGCGCGGCGGGCGCATGTTCCAAGTGCGCGAACGGCGCTATGCGATTTTCCCGCAGCAGCCCGGCGCGTTGACCGTCGGCCCCGTCACGTACGAGGCGATGGTGATCCCCGACCGCGGCTTTTCGCGCGTGCAGCGGTTTCGTTCCGACGTGCTCGACCTTACGGTGCAACCCGCCGTGGCGCCGCCGTCGTCGCTCGCGGGCGCCGCGTGGCTGCCGGCGCAGCAGGTCGCACTGACGGAGCAATGGAGTAGCGAGACTGGCTCGGATATCGCGGTCGGCATTCCGCGCACTCGCACGATCGTCGTCGAAGGCGTCGGCTTGCTCGATACGCAGTTACCGGAGATTGCGCTCGAGTCGCAGCCCGGCGTTCGCCAGTACGCCGATCGGCCCGAGCTCGCGCGCGAGATCACGGCCGAAGGTTTCAAGTCGCGGCGTAGCGTCAGCTACGCCGTCATCGCGCAGACGGCCGGCGACATCACGCTCGCCGGCGTGAAGCTGCCATGGTGGAACGTGAACACGCAGCGTTGGGAGGTCGCCGAGCTGCCGCCGCGCCCGCTGCACGTGGCTCCGAGCACGGAAACCGCGGCTGCGTCGCCCGCGGTCGCAGAGGAGCCCGCCGCGGCGCCCGCTCCGGTAGCGACGCGTGAAGCCTCGTCGTACTGGCCGTGGGTTACCGCAGTCATCGCGCTCGCGTGGCTCGCTACGATCGCGCTCTGGTGGCGTGCCCGCACGAGCCGGCCGCGCGCGCCGTCGCATTCTGCGGCGGCGAAGACCGATGCCAAGCCGGCGCTGCGCAAGATTCTGCGCGACCTGTCGAGCGCATGCGCCGTGAGCGACCCGGCCGCGGCGCGCAACGCCTTATTGAGCTACGCGGACGTCCGGTTCGCGCCAAGCTCGCCGCGTAGCCTCGGCGCACTGGCGGCGATGCTGTCGGACCCGGTAGCGCGCGAGGTGCTCGCGCTCGAGGCACACATCTACGGCGCGGCCGCCGGAGCGTGGCGCGGAGACGGGCTCAAGGCTGTGCTCGCAGAGCTCGAGAGTGGGGTCGGAGCCCCTGAATCGGCGGCCGCTGAGCCGCTGCTGCCGCTGTATCGATAAGAACCAGTCGCGTTTGTGACCTAGATTAAAGATTCCGCCGCCCGTTCGGCGCATGCTTCCGGATCTGGCAATTACTGCCGGGCTTGGCATGGCCGGCTTTGATATGGACATCCAGAGGCTCGATCCGGACAGTTACGGTTCGCCATATACGGAGCAGCTCAAGCGCGGCTTCCATGGCCTGCGCTTCAACGGCTTGCTCGAGAAGGACTTTCGCGAGTTCTACGTCAGCCAGAATCTGCCACGCGCCCGTCTGTCGGGGCTCATCGGACTAGTGCTCGTGCTCGCCGTCACGTGCATCGACCTGCTGCTCGGCACGGGCGACGGCACCTTGAACACGCTGCGCCTCGGCGTCCTCTGCCCGCTGCTCATCGTGCTCGGTGTCGCGATCTCCGTGCCCGGCGCGCAACGTTGGTATACGGAGGTGGTCGCCGTCGGTGTGGTGCTGATCGGTTTCGTCGTGACGTACATCGCTCACCTCGGCGCGCTCGCGGGATCGTCGTACATCTTGGCGGGTCTCGTCATCGTCGTGCTCTACGGCTGCTTGTTCCTCGGCTTGTTGTTCAACGTCGCAATCGCGATCTCCGCCATCCTCGTAGTGGGGCACTTCGTCATGGGAATCGTCGTGCACCTGCCGTTCGACGCGCTGTACTACAGCACCGCGATTCTCGGCGGCGCCGCGGTGATCGGCGGCATTTCGGCGTACAACCTCGAGTACGCGCTGCGCACGAACTTCCTCGAGACTCGAGTGTTGAACGAGCTCGCCGAGCGCGACGGCATGACGGGTCTCTACAACCGCCGCATCTTCGACGACTACGTCGAACGGCTCTGGCGCCAGTCGCGGCGCGAGAACACAGGTATCGCGATCATTTTCGTCGACATCGACTTCTTCAAGGTCTTCAACGACCTCTACGGCCACCAGGCGGGCGACGATTGCTTGAAGCGCATCGCGAAGTGCATCGCGCGCGGGGCGAAGCGGCCGTTCGATTTTGCGGCGCGCTATGGCGGCGAGGAGTTCGTGCTCGTGTTGTACGGCCCGCCAGACGACTACGCGCGCGGCGTTCCGGAGCAGATTCGTCACGACGTCATCGACCTCGCGATTCCGCACGCGGGCTCGCAAGTCGCCAAGCACGTGACCGTCAGCGTCGGCCTCGCGCTGGCCAAGCCCGAGACGAGCCGCAGCCTAGCCGGTGCGATTCAGACGGCCGACGAGGCGCTGTATCAAGCGAAGCGCGAAGGCCGCAACCGCGTCTGCTTCAAGGATTCCGACTCCGACGTCGAGACGGGCAATTTCCGCGTGATCCAACGCGACCTGGCCTAGCTTCACCAGCTCCCCGTGTTCGGCATCGACGCCCAAGGCTCGGCCTTCGGTAGCGCCGCACCCTTCTGCAGCAGCTCGATCGAGATGTTGTCCGGCGAGCGGATGAACGCCATCTTGCCGTCGCGCGGCGGCCGATTGATCGTGACGCCGGAATCGCGCAACCGCGCGCACGTCGCATAGATGTCGTCGACCTCGTACGCGACGTGGCCGAAGTTTCTTCCGCCCGTGTATTGCTCGGGGTCCCAGTTGTGCGTGAGCTCGATCGCGCAATCTTCTTGGCCTTCGGCTGCGACGAACACGAGCGTGAACCGGCCGGCCTCGTGGTCGATTCGCTTGACCTCTTTCAAACCGAGCTTGTTGCAATAGAAGTCGAGCGAGCTTTCGAGGTTGCTGACGCGCACCATTGTATGCAGATACCGCACGACCTATTCTCCTTGCGAGTCGTTGTCCGAAAGCTGACGACTATACCCAAGGCCCTATCAGCGTTCATAGGCGCTGCAGTGAGTTGACGCGCGCACGCATCATCTTCGTCCCCGGGTTGAACCCCAAGCCGCCGCCGGAAATCTTCCGGCTGCAACTTGCCCGCGTGTTGCACGCCTCGCTCGGCCGCATGCGACCGCGCGCCGCCGAATGGCTCGCGGCGAACGACTCGCAGTTCGAGCTCGTCGCTTGGACGTATCTGTTCCACGGTGCGCATCGCGACATCAGCGTCGACTTGCCGGGCATCGAGCGGCTGCTCGTGCAGACCGAAGCATCAGCCGAGGATTTGCGCGAGCTGAAGTCTTGGCCGCGCCGCTCGTTGCGCTGGGTGCACCTCGCCGGCGACACCTGGCCGTTTCTCGGCCGGCGATTTGCGTCGGCGCCGACGCGTCGACTGATGCACGAGGCGACGCGCTATCTCAAGAATCGCCACGGCGTCGGCGCGGAAGTGCGTGCGGCGGTGCGCGCGACGCTCGAGCGGGCCTGGCAGCGGGGCGAGAGCGTGCTGCTGTTCGGTCACAGCCTGGGCTCGGTCATCGCGTACGACACGCTCTGGGAGCTGACGCACGTCCACCGCTCGAAAGGCGAGGTCAGCTTGCTCATGACGTTCGGCAGCCCGCTCGCGACGCACTTCGTGCAGCGCTCGATCAAGGGCGCGAAGGAGGTCGGCGCCGCGCGTTATCCGCACGATATTCGGCGCTGGGTGAACATGACGGCGCGCGGCGATACGACGGCGCTGCAACCGCGCTTGAAGCCGCTCTATCACGAGATGCTCGATCTCGAGCTGATCGACTCGATCGAGGACTTCGTCGAGTTCGACAACTTCTTCCGCAACAGCCTCGGGTTGAATCCGCACGAAGCGTACGGGTACCTCGCCCAACCGCTGCTCGCCGAGATCGTCGGCGACTGGATCGAGCGCGGGTTTGACGGACCGCCGTGACGTGACTGGTGCGGCGCGTGCCGCAGCGGGCCCGACGCAACGTCTCGCGCTACGCCGGCTGGCCCCGACAGCCACGGTTACTGCGACGGGGCGGGCTCGAGTTGGGGTTCGATGATGACGTCGATGCGGCGGTTGCGCTCGCGACCCTGCTCGGTGTCGTTGTTCGCGATCGGCTGTGTCTCGCCGTAGCCGACCGCGCTGATTCGCGCCGCCGGCATCTGCAGCTCGTTCGTCAGGAACGCGCTGAGCGCCTCGGCGCGCCGCCGCGACAGCGCGAGATTGTTCTCGTCGCCGCCGTACGAGTCCGTATGCCCCTCGATCGTGATCTGCGAGCGCGGGAAGACGTCGGCCGCTTGCTTTAGCTTTGCGAGCAGCGGCCGATAGGTTGGTCGGACGGTGTCCTGGCCGCTCGGAAACGTTAGGCCGACGAGCCGAATGACCATGCGATTGCCTTCGCGCGACACGCGGGCCTCGTCGCGCGAGAACATGTTCTCGATCGCAGAGAACTGCTCGCGGATGCGCTCTTCGGCCTCGAGACGCTGCACGAGCGCGACCCGCTCTTGCGACACGCCGCCGAGCCGTTGGTCGAGATCGCGGATCTCTTCCTCGAGGTCGCCGACGCGCGCGCGCGAGTCCGTGAGGTCGCGCTCGGATTGAGCGGCTTGCTCGCGCAGCCCTTCGATGTAGGCGACGAGATCCGCGACCACGGGCTCGATGCCCTTGTCGAGCTGCGCGGCTTTGTCCGCCGCGGCGCTGATCTCGGAGAGCGGCTCCTCGTAGCTCAAGATCACGTCTTCGAGCGTCTTGTCTTCGCCGCGCAGCTTGTCGATGAGCCCTGCGAGGTAGATCGCGTGTCGCGCCTCGTAGTTCGCTTGTTGCGCGAGGCTGCGCGGCAAGTCGGTGTCGTAACGGTTGTTGCTGAGCTCGCGCTCGGCTTCGGCGAGCAGCGACCGCGCCTTCTCATAGGTGCGCGGCGCCAAGCGTGACACGCGAGCCTGATCGGCCTCGGCGAGCAGCGCGCGCGTCTGGCTCAGGTACTGCGCTTTGATCGCCGTGAGCTCGGCGTCGCGGAACAGCGCCTCGGCCTCGTCGGCGCGGCTGCGTGCGCCGCGGATGTCGCCGCTTTCGAGGCGCCGCGCTGCGGAGTCGAAACTTTCGCCGGCTTTGGACCAAAGCTCGGCCGCGAACGTCGAGGCGTTCGCGTTGGTCGCGTCGGCGCGCGTCTTGATGACGGCGGCGAGCGTCACGTTGGCAATCTCGGCCGCTTCGCGTGCTTCGGTGAACGAGCGCGTGGCCTGCGAGAGCGTGTTGCGAATTCGCTCCATATTGCGGCCGCGCGCGAGGTCGGCCTCCGCGGCGGAGTAAGACTCGGTGCCGCGCACGAACGCCTCCGGCGCCAGCAAGTCGGCGCTAGCGGCGCGCGCCTGCTCAAGGGCGCGGTCCGCTTCGGTAAAGAGCGTGGCCCGCAGGTCCTGCTGAGCTGGAGCGCGCGCCGCGAACGCGGCGAGCAAGCAAGCGAGTACGGCGAATCGGGTCAAAGTCATCGTGCGCTCCAAACTAACGCCTTCTCTACATGTCGCAGGGAAAATATGTCAAGAGCGAGGAGGCGGCTGAGTTTCGCGACATATTGCACCGATTCGGTACGTGCGCGCGCGCTGCCCGCCGGCAAACTGTGGAGGCAATCACAGACCATTTGCCGGCCGCTCCTTACACTCCGCTCCATGGGTGTCAAGTACTACACGCACTTCGTACTGACGGGCGAGGCAGCAGCCGGCTCGGATCAGGAATTTAGCGGAGTCGTGGAGGTTAACCAGGCAACGGATCAACGTTACGAGACGAAAGAGATCGAAGCCTTGCTCGCGCGCAACTTCGATCTGCGGTCTGGTGACGTGCGCTTGATCAATTGGGCTCGCTTGCAGTAGCGAAACGGTTTCCCCCTGTGACTCGCCCGGCTTCGGCCGGGCGTTTTTTTTTGCCCGCCAGGGATGGCGGGCATGTCGCAAATGCAGGAGCATTTTGCGACGCCGGCTATGGGTACCGAATTTCCGTGAGCTCGTACTGCCGCTCGCCTTCGGGCGTACCCACGACGATCTCCGCACCCAAGCCCCTGCCGAGCACGGCTCGGCCGAGCGGCGAGTCGACGCTGATGTAGTCGGGTGCGTCGTCGATCTCGTCGGGCCCCACGAGTCGGTATGCCCGCTTGCCGTCGTCCGACGTTAGCTCGAACCAAGCGCCGAAGAACACCTTGCTCGTGTCGCTCGGCAACTGATTGACGACGCGAATACTCTCTAGCCGTTTGCGCAAATAGCGCACGCGCCGATCGATCTCGGCGAGCTGCTTCTTGCCGTAGATGTACTCCGCATTCTCGGACCGATCGCCTTGTGCCGCCGCTTCCGAGACCGCGCGAGTCACGGCGGGCCGCTTGACGCGCCACAGCTCGTCGAGCTCGCGCTTGAGCCGCGCGGCCCCTTCCGGCGTGATGTATTTCGCACTCGGCGGTCGCGGTGCGCGATACCGGCCCATAACACCCCGTTTGCTCGGCGTGAGATAATCGTTCGCAGCATCTTCGATGTTAGCAAGCACGATGAGCGAATTTCGCGGCATCCCCGTCGTGACCACTGGTACCAAGTACCAAACCGAGCAGGGATTCGCCGCCATCAAAAACGGCGTGAAAGCGCGCGCGGATCGCCAGCAGGCGCCGCGCGAGCCTAAACCCTCATGGCTGAAGGCGCGAATCCCGAGCGGTGAGCGTTTCGAGCGCCTGCGCGCAACCGTGCGTGAGCATCGCCTCGCGACGGTCTGTGAGGAATCGATCTGCCCGAACATCGGCGAGTGCTGGAACAACGGCACGGCCACGATCATGTTGATGGGCAAGGTCTGCACGCGCGCCTGCCAGTTCTGCGCCGTCGACACGGGCAATCCGCACGGTTGGCTCGATCCCGACGAGGTCGAGAACTCGGCGCGCACCGTCGAGCTCATGGGCCTCGGTTACGTCGTGCTGACGTCCGTCGACCGCGACGACTTGCCCGACGGCGGGGCGCGTCATTACGCCAATTGCATCCGCGCGATCAAAGCGCGCTGCCCGCATACGGCCGTCGAAGCTTTGACGCCCGACTTCGCCGGCAAGCTCGCCGACGTCGCGACCGTCGTCGATTCGGGCCTCGACGTGTTCGCGCAGAATCTCGAGACGGTCGAGCGCCTCACATCGAGGGTGCGCGACGCGCGTGCCGGCTACCGCCAGACGCTCGACGTGCTCGCGTTCGCGAAGCGGCATCGCCCGGAGGTGTTGACGAAGTCGAGCCTGATGGTCGGTCTCGGCGAGACCGACGACGAAGTCGTCGCGGCGCTCGACGACTTGAAGCAGGCCGCCGTCGACATCGTGACCTTCGGCCAATACCTGCGGCCGACGCCGAACCATCTGGCCGTCGAGCGTTACGTGACCCCCGAGCAGTTCGAGCTCTATCGCCGGTTGGGGCTCGAGCGCGGCTTTCTCGAGGTCGTCTCGGGACCGCTCGTTCGCTCGAGCTATCGCGCAGACCGGGTGTTCGAGAAGAACAACGTCGGCCTCGCCCCCTAAGTGAGCGAGTTTCTTTCCGCATACGGTCTATTCCTCGCCGAGCTCGCGACCTTCGCGCTTGTGCTCGTGGTCCTCGTCGTCGTGATCGTCGCCTCGCGCCGGCGCGGGCACGCCGAAGGGCTCGTCGTCGAGCACCTGAACCGGCAGTTCGAGGATTCCGCGGACGGGCTCAAGCTCGCGATCGAAGGCAAGGGGCGCTACAAGAAGGCGCTGAAAGCGCGGCAGAAGGAACGAAAGCGCGAGGACAAAGCGCGCGGCAAGGACGGCAGCACGAAACCCCGCATGTTCGTCCTCGACTTCAAGGGCGACTTGCGCGCCAGCGCCGCAGCCTCGTTGCGCGAGGAGGTGTCGGCGGTGCTCAACGTCGCGAAGCCGGGCGAGCAAGTGCTCGTGCGGCTCGAGAACTCCGGCGGCACGGTTCACGAGCACGGTTTTGCCGCTTCGCAGCTCACGCGCTTGAAGCAGCGCGGGTTGAAGCTCGTCGTCGCGGTCGACAAGGTCGCAGCGAGCGGCGGTTACTTGATGGCCTGCGTCGCCGATCACTTGATCGCTGCGCCGTTCGCGATCGTCGGCTCGATCGGCGTGCTCGCACAGCTGCCGAACTTCCATCGCTTGCTCGAAGAGAAGGGCGTCGACTTCGAGCAGGTTACGGCGGGACGCTACAAGCGCACGCTGACGATGTTCGGCGAGAACACCGACGAGGGGCGCGCGAAGCTCAAGGAGCAGGTCGAGGAGATCCACGAGCTGTTCAAAGCGCAGATCCGCGCCCACCGCCCGCAGGTCGACGTCGAAAGCGTCGCGACGGGTGAGCACTGGCACGGCGTCCGCGCGCTCGAGCTCAAGCTCGTAGACGAGATCAAGACGAGCGACGACGTCCTGCTCGAGGCAGCGAAAGATCACGACCTCTACCAGATCGCTTACAAGCGCCGCCGCAGCTTGCAAGAGCGCGTGCTGGGCGGTGCCGAGAGCTTGCTCCTGCGCTGATCGGTTATGTAGAAGCTCCGCCCTTGCCGCGCGACGGCTCGGGCATACTTCTCGCACATCCGCGAACAACAACAACGATCAGGATGACCGAGTCCCGTACGCCGCTCTGCGCAGCGGCACTGCTTTCGTGCCTGCTTTGCACCAGCGCCGCCGCGGATGAAGACGCCGGCGGCGCGCGCGTCTCGCCGTCGAGCCAATGGTCGGCCGCAATGAGCCGTGCCGACGTCGCGCTGGGGCGCATCGACGCGGATCACGACGACGCCTACCTCTATCGCTTGCCGTACGCCGACGACGTGAGCTTCCCGATCATTCAGGGTTACGGCGCGAAGCTCAGCCATCGCGGGGCGGAGCGCTATACGCTCGATTTCGGCATGCCGGTCGGTACGCCCGTGTATGCGGCGCGCGATGGCGTCGTCGTGCTCGTCGAGGACTCGCACGACCTCGGCTGCGCGAGCGAGGAGTGCGGCCGGTTCGCGAATTTCGTCGTCGTGCTCCACGCCGATGGAACGACCGGCGAGTACTTCCACCTCGAGCGCAGCAGCGCGCGGGTCCGCGTCGGCGAGCGCGTCGCGCGCGGCCAGTGGCTCGCGCGCTCGGGCAACACTGGGTTCAGCACGGCGCCGCATCTGCACTTCGGGGTCTATCGGACGGGGCACGATCGAACGACCGAGTCGCTCGCCGTGCGGTTTCAGACGCGGAGCGGCGAGATCACCATGCCGCGCAGCGGAGCGCTTTATCTGAATCCACTCGACTGACTGCGGCGCCGCCGCGGTTAGGTATACTCCGGGGTACCGACAGGGAGTCCGGGGTGAATATGCAGCGCTCGAATTTCCGTGCCGCCTTGCGCACGTCGCTTTGGTTTGGCGCAGTGGCATGGTTGCTCGGCGGATGCTCGTTGCTGACCGCGCCGCATCAGGCTCCTACGGCCCCGGTGGTCGTCGAGCCGAAGGGCCCCGATCCGAAGGCGCCGCGCCTGGCCGCCGTCGAGACACGACACCTCGAGCTCGCGAAGGGGCAGGAGGTCATCGGCGAGACGCAGCTGATCTTCGCGCGCTACGAAAATACGTTCTCGGCGATCGGCCGCCAGTACAACCTGGGCTACGAGGAGATGCGTAGCGCCAATCCGGGCGTCGATCAGTGGTTGCCGGGTGAAGGCACGCCGATCTACTTGCCGACGCAGTCGATCCTGCCCGAGGCGCCGCGCGAGGGCATTGTCGTCAACGTGCCGGCGATGCGGCTCTACTACTTCACGACCGAGAAAGCCGCGACTCAGGGCGCGCCGGAGGTCCACAAGGTCTCCACCCACCCGATCGGCATCGGCGTGGAAGGCTGGGCGACGCCGTTCGGCGAGGCGAAGGTCATTCAGAAGGTCAAAGATCCGATCTGGTACGTGCCGGCCTCGATCCGCAAAGAGCACGCCGATCGCGGCGATCCGTTGCCGAGCGTCGTGAAGGCCGGACCCGACAATCCGCTCGGCGCCTATGCATTGACGCTCTCGCTCCCGAGCTACCTGATCCATGGCACGAACAAGCCCGCGGGCGTCGGCATGCGCTCGAGCCACGGCTGCATTCGGCTGTATCCCGAGGACATCGAGGCGCTGTTTTCCCGTGTCCCGCGCGGCACCGCCGTGCGAATCGTGAACCAGCCCGTGCTCGCCGGTTGGCGCGACGGGCAGCTGTACCTCGAGGTTCATCCGCCGCTCGCGGAAGAGCAGCATGATCTCGTCGCCGAAGCCGAGATGGCGCTGCGCCGCGCACTGGAGCGCAACCGCGTTGATCCCGCCTCCGTGGCCATCGATCACGCCGCCATCGAGAAGGTCGTCGCCGAGCAACGCGGCATGCCGCTGCCCGTTCTGCGCGGCAATCGCTCGCTCGATCAGTACCTGGCGAGCGTGCGCATCGTCGAGAACACCGTTCCCGTCGCGGTCGCCGGGGAGACGGCGCGGCTCGCGGAGCCGCCCGTGAATGGGGGCCGCTGAGGATTCCCTCGCGGCAGGCGCGCAGCGCGCCACATCCGCATGATTGCGATCCGCGACGATAACCCGGTTCGCGGCCTGCCCGTCGTTACGCCGCTGCTTATCCTCACCTGCATGGGGGTCTATCTCTGGTTGTTGTCGCTGTCCCCGGAAGCGCGGGCGGAGGCGACGACGATGCTCGGGTTCATGCCGGCCGTGCTGTTCCGGCCGGGCAAAGTCGAAGTCGAGCAGTGGGTCTCGCCGGTCGGCTCGATCTTCACCGCGATGTTCCTGCACGGCGGGTTCTTTCACCTCGCCGGCAACATGCTGTACCTGTGGATCTTCGGGGACAACATCGAGGATCGCTTCGGGCGCGGGCGATTCGTCGCGTTCTATCTGATCTGCGGCGCTCTCGCGGCGCTCGCTCAGGCGCTGCCGGACATGCGCTCGACCGTGCCGATGGTCGGCGCGAGCGGCGCCGTGTCGGGCGTGCTGGGCGCTTATCTCGTGCTCTATCCGCGGGCGAACGTGCTCCTCGCGCTGCCGTTTCTGCACGCGCGGGTGCCCGCTTTCGTGATGCTGCTGCTATGGTTCGCGGGGCAACTGGCGCGCTCGTTGTCGATCGAGCCGGGCTCCGTGGGCGTCGCGTTCACGGCGCATGTCGGTGGCTTCGTCGCCGGCGCCGTGCTCGTTCGCTGGTTCGTGCGCGACCGACGTAAGCGGCCAAACTGACCCGCGCTTATCGCGATGCTGCAACCGTCGACGGCGACGGCTATCATGCAGGCGTTTTAGGCAGCGCGGGCTTCAATGGCGTCCGAACCTGTTGACTTCAGCGCCGGCCCAGCCGAGCCGCAGGACGGTGCAGAAGTCATTCCGATCGTCTCTCCGACGGTCGTAGCGTTCATCGGTCGCACCGAGCGCGGGCCCCTGAATGAGCCCGTCGTCGTCAAATCCTTCGAGGAATTCAGCCGCATCTTCGGCGGCAACGTTTCGTTCAGCTTCGTCTCGCTCGCCGTGCAGCATTTCTTCTCGCACGGCGGCGCGGTCGCCGCCATCGTTCGCGTCGCCAATCGCGCGACTCGTGCGACGCTCGATATCCCCGCCGGCCGAGAGATGCTGCGCCTTCAGGCGCGTCAACCCGGCAGTCGCGAGCATCTGCGCGTATCGGTCGATTACGATCGCGTCGAGCGGACGCCCGACAAGTTCAACCTCGTAATCCAGCGCGTGTCGCGCGCGGGGTCGCAGCTCGTCGACGATCAGGAAGTGTTCGAAGGCTTGTCGATGGACCCGACCGACGAGCGGTTCATTGTCGACGCTCTGCAGGGCTCCGACCTCGTGCGGCTCGTCGGGCCGCTGCCAAGCTATCGGCCGTCGGCGACGGTGCCGCCGAGTCCGGGCCAGGCGATTCCTTATATAACGGTCAAGCAAGCCGGCTCCGACGGCGAAGAGCTCACCGACTACGACGTGATCGGCTCGAACGCCGAGGGCACGGGTTTGTTCGCGCTCGACGCGCTCGAGCGAGTGGACCTGCTCTGCGTGCCTTCGCCGCCCGGGCGCGACCTCGGCAGCACGAGCTTCCTCGCCTCCACGCGCTACTGCGAGCGGCGTCGCGCGCTGCTCATCTGGGACCCGCCTTGGTCATGGACGAGCGCCGACTCCGCGGTGCTGGCGCTGCGCACCTCGGCGCACGCGAGCCGGCAAGCGCTGACGTACTTCCCGCGCGTGCGGCCGCGCGGCGATCTCGGCCGCTACGAGCTCGGCATTCCTGCCTGCGGCGCGGTGGCCGGCATGCTCGCGCGCTGCGATTTGGGCGGCGTCTGGCACCGAATGCCGCCCGTCGACACGACGTTGAAAGGCGGCCTCGCGCCTGTCGTCGAGATCGGTCAGACGCAGGCCGCGGTTCTACAGCGCATGGGCGTCAACACGTTCCTTCGCCTGCAGCCTGGCGTTGCCGCGCTCCAAGGCAACGTCAGCTTCGCGGGCCTGACGACGATCGACGCTTTGTGGCAAAGCCTGAGCGCGAGCCGCCTCACTGCGTTCGTCCTGCGCTCGATCGAGACTGAGACCCGGTGGGTATTCACCGCCGAAGAGCCGGAGCGGCTCGCCGCGGATCTCGAGCGCCAAGTCTGGGTGTTCCTGTCGCGCTTGAAGCAGCGCGGCGCCTTTGCCGGCACGTCTCCCGAGCAGGCGTTTTTTGTTCGCGCCGGCGCGGCGGTCGAGCCCGGGCGCGACGTCTCGCTGCGCATTGGATTCGCGCCGCGCACTCCGAACGAGTTCCTGACCTACGACTTCCGCTACCACTCCGCGAGCCTCACCACCGAGGTACGCCCCGTTCGCGACGCCGAACGGCATCTCGGCTAAGCCTCTCCGTAGCCGCCGCCTCCGGGCGTTTCGATCACGAACCTATCGCCGACGGCGAGCTCGACGTCGGCTGTCGCCGCGAGCTCGTCCATGCGCCCGTCGCTGCGCAGCACGTAGTTGCGCCCGAGGGCGCCCGGCGCGCCGCCGGCGAGACCTGCCGGCGCGACGCGGCGGCGGTTCGAGAGGATCGCGGCGTGCATCGGCTCGAGGAACTCGATCTCGCGCACGACGCCGTCGCCGCCGCGCCAGCGGCCGGCGCCGCCGGAGCCGCGGCGGATGGCGAACTTCACGATGCGGACCGGGTAGCGCTGCTCGAGCACCTCGGGATCCGTGAGGCGCGAGTTCGTCATGTGCGTGTGCACGGCGCTCGCGCCATCGAAGCCCGGTCCCGCGCCCGCGCCGCCGCACAGCGTCTCGTAGTACTGATGGCGCGCGTTGCCGAACGTGAAGTTGTTCATCGTGCCTTGCGCCCCGGCGCAAGCGTCGAGCGCGGCGAGTAAGGCGTCGGTGATGCACTGCGAGGTCTCGACGTTGCCGGCGACGACGGCCGCGGGATAACGAGGGTCGAGCAGGCAGCCTTCCGGCAGCACGATCGAGAGCGGCTCCATGCAGCCGGCGTTCAACGGGATGTTTTGGCGAACCAGCGTCCGGAACACGTA
>Ga0111538_10007372_pt1 | contig 14838 bp, 11 predicted proteins | sample SoiMethybrSBSTD1_FD_79669 | JGI IMG/M metagenome (GOLD analysis project Ga0111538, IMG submission 79669) | Bulk soil microbial communities from a Populus tree surrounding site in Tennessee, USA - Soil MetaG P. TD hybrid SBSTD1 (version 2)... | ecosystem: Environmental > Terrestrial > Soil >... | reverse complement strand
GAGGACGCCTCAAAGGCCGATCGTGCCCCGATAGACCCACCCTTCGGTGGTGCCGAACACGACCCGATACCATTCGCCTTGGTGCGCGACGACTTTCACGCGGGAACCGCGCATGATGCGCCCTACGACTTGGCCGCTTTTCGGGGCGTCGCGGACGAGGACGACATCCCAAACGACGGTTGCCAGCCCGCTACCGGGGCTTTCGTTGGTGGTCGTTCCTGCGGCGGGCCCTTCCGTGGCGGGCTTGTCGGCGACGGGCTCGACCGGTTTGTCCGTTCCGGAGAAGGTCGCCGTGTAGAAAACGAGGTACCGCCGATGTTTGTGGGGGACTTCGGCCAGGCTCACCTTGTCGAACGCCGTGTCGGCGCACTTAATGAGCGCTTCCGCCTTTTCTTTGGGCAACGTCGTGGACTTGCCGTTCATGACGCGCACTTCTTTGCTCCGGAAATCGATGTCGAAACCGATGGAGAGCTTGCCGCTTGTCTTGGCTCCCCCTGGGCACTGCGCGAGCGCCTTGATGCGAGGGACGGCGACGGGGTCGAACTCGAGCGCGCCGCAATCTTCGGTCATTGGATCGCCTTCGTCGCGGCAGTGGAGGATGGTCCCGTGCCCGACCGCGATGCGCGCGTCGCCGGGCGCAGCCAAAGCCACGGCGGCGGCGGAAGCCGTAGCAGTGGCGCCGACCGGTGCCTTCACGGCGGGTCCCGCGGCTTCGGCGGAATTTCCGGCTGCCGGCGGGGTCAAACTGGCGACCGCGGCGGCGCTGCTCGCCCCTTCCCCGGGGGGGTGCGGCGCGATGCGGGTGCTCGTGAGCCGCGGCCAGGCGATGCCCAAAACGAAACCGCAGGCCGCAATGATGCCTACCTTACCCCAGGCTGGGCGATCGCCTAAAGGTGCGGGAATTTCCACCGACAGGGGGGCATCGGGCCTCCGCATTCGCAAGCCCTGTCCGTAGCACGGGGGGTCGATCTTGGGCCAGAAGTCGGGAAGAAACGTCGCAATCACGCTACGCTAGAAGAGCGTATGCCGTTCACGCAGTTGCCGAGGCAAAGGGCACCCCTAGGGGTTTGGGTGGCGGCGTGGCTGGGCGTATCCACCGGGCTCTCTGTCTTCGGCCTTGCGATGGCTGCACCGTGGGCGCGGTCCGCGTGCCTTTGGGGCGACCACGCGTGCCCAGGACTGCGCATCGCGGGGGAAGCCATCGATCCGGCCGCTGACGTTGCGAGCACGCTCGAGGTCCGCGGGCGAGCGCTGGCGTCGCGGCCCGTCGACGTCACGGTGGCGGGCGTACCGGGGTTTCGCAAGGCGCTCACGCTGGGTGAGCTCGGCGTGCGACTCGACGTGCCGCGTACGATGGCCCTCGTGCGTGCGGTGGGACACACCGGCAGGATCGCCGATCGTCTCGACGGTGCTCGTCGCGCCGCGGATGGAGCCATCGACGTGCCGTGGGTAGTCGAGGTCGACGAAGGTGCGGCGCGCACTGCGCTCGAGCCCATCAAAGACGCAACCGACGAGCCTCCTGTGCCCGCTCGCATCGACCTCACGCATGGCGGCGTCGTGCCGCACGTCGCGGGGCGATTTCTCGACTTGTCGGGCGCGATCGAGCGTGTTCGGCAGGCGGCCCTCGCGAACGCGCGTGAAGTCGAGCTCCCTCGCCTCGACGTCGAGCCGCGCGTCTCGAACGATTTTTTGACGCGCGTGGACAGCAAGAAACAGCTCGCGCGGTTTCAAACGCATTTCTCTCGGCACGGCGATCAAGCGACCCGCGCGCAGAACATCGAGACCGCCGCGGCTCGCCTCGACGGCGTCGTGCTCCTTCCGCACGAGCTCTTCTCCTTCAATGCCCTCGTGGGCCCGCGCACCGTGGAAAACGGCTTCTCGCGCGGCTGGGAGATCTTCAAAGGGGAGATGGTGGAAGGGATCGGCGGCGGAACGTGCCAAGTGGCGAGCACCTTCCACGCCGCGGCGTTTCTCGGCGGGCTCGACGTCATCGAGCGGCTCCCGCACTCGAGGCCGAGCGCGTACATCACGATGGGTCTCGACGCGACCGTCGTCTACCCCATCGTCGATTTGAAGATTCGCAATCCGTACGAATTCCCGGTGGTCGTGCACAGCCACGTCGAAGGCAACACCGTGGTCTTCGAGCTGCTCGGCAAAGAGCGCCCCGCGCGCGTCGTATTCAAACGCGAGATCGTCGCCACGCGGCCGTTTCCGCGCAAGATCGAAGAAAAAAAGGGAATGCCGCGCGACCGCGTGGTGCGAAAGCAGCACGGAATCCCCGGCTACAAGATCAAGCGCACGCGCATGATCGCTTATGGCGACGGCTCGGGGCGCAAAGAAGAGAACGTGGATATCTACTGGCCGACGTTCGAGCTTTATCTCGTCGCTCCGGGCGTGGACCCAGAGCCGCTCTTGCCGCCCCCTTCCGAAGGACAGGAAGAAGTAGGCGGCTCGAAGTGGGCGCCTCCGCCCGACCCTGAAGAACCGGCGCCGTCTCCCGCGATGGAAGGGGCCCCCCCGGTCGCTCCCGCCGTCACTGCGAATGGCGCCAGCACGGTGGCCGCCGCGCTGCCGTGCACCGACGATTGTCCCCCAGCGCGCCCCAAGATCCTGGAAGCGCCGGGGGTCCACGCGCCGAGGGCCGAACAACTGCGCGCGCCGGTGAAGCTCATCATTGGATCAGGCCGCCCCTGAGCGGTCGTGCGAGGGACGGCGTGCACGCGCAGAGCGGCGTGGCGCCGTACGCAGTCGGTTGCGCTTACAGCGCGGCCACCGCCTTCACCGCCTCGTCGACTTGTTCCGGCGTCGTGAGGAGCCCAGGGGCCAATCGAGCATAGGCGACGGCGTAGGGCGACACGCTGGCGATGATCTTGCGCTCGAACAGCCGCTTGACGACATCGTCGTTGGAAATGCCCTGCACCTCGAAGCATGTGATCCCCGCCGACAGCTTGGGATCCATCGGGGTGTGCAGCTTGACCTTGGGGATCGCGCGCAAACCCTGCTTGAGGCGTGTGTTGAGCTCGTGCACGCGCCCCTCGATCTCGGCGCGTCCGATCTCGCTCTGAAATGCGAACGCCGCGGGGAGCGCCCAGCGGTGCTCGAACGAATGAAAGCCTCCCGGCGTGTGCATGACGGCGAAAGAAGCCTCCGGGGGCACGTTCTTCATCCAAGCGACATAAGGCGGCCCGTCGAAGGCGGGAATCGTCGGTTGGATTTGGTTCCACACCTCGCGACGCGCCCACACGAGGCCCGTGCCGCGCGGACCGAAGAGCCACTTGTGACAGCCGGCGATGAACACGTCGCACCCGAGGTCGGGCATGGTCGCGTTCTCGCAGCCGAACCCGTGAACGCCGTCCACCACGAACCAAATGCGGTCGTCGGCGGCGCGCTTGCGATTGGCGGCCGCGATGACGTCGGCCATGGCGCGGATGGGGAGCTTGACCCCGGTCGACGAGTGTACCCACGTCGCGCCGACGACGCGCGTGTCCGGCCCGATCTCGCGCTGCAAGTTGCCGGTGATCTCCTCGACCGTCACCCGTGATGGCTCGGCATAGAGCGTCATCTTGCGCACCTTCAAACCGTCGCGCGCCGTCCGCAAGCGGAGCGATTCGTGCGTGGAGTAGTGATCGTGAACGGTCGTGAGGACCTCTTTGCCGGCGCCGATGCGAAAGCCGGAGTACACGAGGGCGAGCCCCATGGTCGTGCTGTCGGTGAGGGCGAACTCGTCCGGCTGCGCGGCGAGAAAGCGCGCGGCCGCGGTGCGCGGCGCCGTATCGAAGTTGTCCTTGCCGCCGACCGCGGCGTCCAATTGTTTCTCCAGCACGACGGCTGGATTTTTGTCGAGCGCATCGCGGTGCGCGGCGATCGCCTCGCGCACGCGTCGTGGATGCGGCGTCAGCAAGAAACCGGTGAAGTTCAGGTAGGCGGGATCCTGATCGAACTCGGCGCGGACCCTCGCCCACTTGTCCGCCGTCGACGCGGCGAGCTGCGGTGTGCCCGTTGGCGCCGGACCCGGGGTGGCCGCGCCCCCCTTCGCGCAACCCCCGCCCACGACGGCCGCCCCCGCCCATCCCATGAAATCTCTTCGTTTCAGGTTCATCGACGTCTCTCCGATCAGCAGGGAGCCTCGACCGAATCGAGGGAGGTGACAAGTCCAAATCATGCAAGCGCGGCGGAGCTCACCCAATATGGGCGCGATATGCCGCTACAGCAGCAGCAGCGATCTGGAATGCCACATCGCGCGGCGCGCGGCGGTGCGAAAGGAGCCGCTCAGAGATCGAGCGAGCGCAGCACCGTGCTGCTCGGCCCCGATGTCCAAAACAGCTTCCCGTTCCCCAAGAGAACGCTAGTCGCGGGTGTCGCGTCGTAGACCACGGTTTCGGGTGTGCCACCGGACTTCGGCACCCTCATAATCGGCGATCGACAGCCCTGCTGACGTTGCAAGTAATAGAGGTGCTGATCGTCGAAGGCGATCCAATTGATGCTCGCTCTCTGCGCCGCCGTCAGCATGATCGAAGCCGCCGCGGCCGAGACGTGCCGGAGCTGCCATACGTCGGCCGACGACTGATTCGACCAATAGGTGTCGACTCCATTCGTCGCCAACGCCGCTACGCCGCGCATCCACAGGACGGGTTCCGCCGGCCCCCCTGTGACGGGCACGCGGTTCATCAATAGCGACGACCAGTTGGGCCAGGGGGATGACGCATCGACGCCCGGAGGCGTGCTCACGAGGTGCGTTTCGCTTTCCAAGAGGTAGAGACTCCCCGCCGCCAGCGCGCTCACGCCGCCGAAGGACCGCGAAGAGGGAGTTTGGTAGAGCGTGCGAAGCGCGCCGCCGGACTTGGGGACGGCCACGATGGCGTTCGGCTGTCCCACGTAGAGATCGGGCGACGTGCTGTCGGTGAATAGCGACATGATGCCGTTGCTCGAAGTCGCGACCTGTCGAGGCGTACCGCCCGCAAGCGGCAGGGCGAAGATCTGGGATTGCGCATACCAATAGAGCGATTGATCATCGAGCGCGAACCCCTCGGGCTTCGGATCTTGGGTTCCCGGCTGAACGAGCTTTTCCATGGCGCCACCGTCCAACATCGACACGCGCCCAATGGTGCCGAACGAATACCAATAGACGTGTGGGCCCCCTATCGCCAGACGGTAGACCCAGTCGCCGAGGTCTGCGAGCGCCGAGCCTTCGAGGCTCCCCGAACCAAGCCCCGCCTCGCACGGATATGCGGCATCCACTGATTCGCAACCGGGCACGGAGCAATCCCAGATGCCCGAAGATGAAGAACAGACGCATTGCGCATAGCAACAGAAGAGGTCCTGGTTCACCCAGCACGGGCCGTGGTTTTGAAGGCAAGCGACGCCGCCGCGACTGCACGCTTTGCCGTCGTAGGGATCGTCGGTGCAGAACTGCTGCGGTGCATCGCTGAGGCCGACGTCCTGCACATCGAGGCTCCTCGATTCATTCGATGTGTCGTCGATCTCCGCCTTGCCGATGTCGCCGGTGTCTTCGTCAAGGCTCGCATCAAGCGACACGTCGATCTCGGCTTTGCTATCGCGCGTGCTCGGTCCCTCGTCGGTTGGCTCGATGCTGGCGTCGCGATCTTGGGCGGTGGCATCCACGGACGTATCCGGCGAGGCCCCTCGGTCGATCGTGGGTCCACCGTCGGCGTCCCCTGCTGCGCTGTCGCGAGTCGGCCGCGAAGTGTCGTCCGCCGCGGCGTCGTTCGGCTCGGTAGGAGCGGACGCATCGTGCCCGCATGCCTGCGTCAGACAAAACGCGAGGGGAAGGAACGCGATGACGCGGAGCTGGCGCGAAAAGGGCATCGAAGGCCTTGAAGCAATGGGCATGCCTTGGTCATCCGGTCGAGGTTCGAACGAGATCCCGCGGTCACCGCCGAACCGTAAGTGTCCGGCACGATTGGCGATGGGTCGGGCCCGGGCAGGTCCCTTTCGAGCTCATTTCGGGGTGTGCGCGTGGCACAGCCGCGCGGCGGGTGGCACAGCCGTGCGTTGCCGGGGGCGCGCCACAGGCGACTGGTGTTAAAGTAGTGATCCCGCGGCAGCATGAAAACATGCGAGCAATGCCATCTGCGCTATCCGAACGAGAGCACGTTTTGCTTCGTCGACGGTAAGGCGCTGGTCCACCTGCAGGACCCGCGGGTGGGGATGACGCTGGCCGGGCGCTACGTCATCGAGGAGGTGCTCGGCGAGGGAGGGATGGCGACGGTTTACCGCGCGCAGCACAAGCTCGTGGACCGCCCCGTCGCCGTCAAAATGATGAACCCCGGGCTCAGCCGCGATCCCGTCGTGCGCGAGCGCTTCCGGCGCGAAGCCAAATCCGCGCAGCGGCTCGCGCATCCCAACATCATCGAGATCTTCGATCAGGGGGACACCGAGGACGGCGCCTCGTACCTGGTGATGGAGCTCTTGGAGGGGGAGTCGCTCGGGACGACCCTCGCGCGCGGCCGTATGTCGTGCGAGCGCGCGCTTCCCATCATGATTCAGATGGCGCGCGCGCTCGCCCGCGCGCACGACTTCGAGGTCATTCATCGCGATCTCAAGCCGGACAACATCTTCATTTGCAGCCGCAGCGACGGGACCGATCTCGTCAAGCTGCTCGACTTCGGCATCGCACGCTCGATGCAGGACGCGCGGCTGACAGGTCAGGGGGAGCTCTTCGGAACGCCGCATTACATGGCGCCCGAACGCATCACCAGCATCGATGCGGGCGCGTCTTCCGACCTCTATGCAATGGGGATCCTCTTTTTCGAGATGCTGAGCGGGCAGCTCCCTTACGACGCACCCGACGTCCCCGGCTATTTCATGAAGCATCTCAAGGCGCCCATCCCGAGCGTCAAGAAACTGGTGCCGGGCGTGCCCGACTCGCTCGATCGCCTCATCGCCAGCTTGATGGCCAAAGATCCCGGTGGGCGCCCGGTCGACGCCCACCGGATGCACAACGATCTCTTGGCGATCGCGCACGAGCTCGACATTCCCGTGCCCCCCGAGGCCGACGCCGAAGAGCCGAGCTCGCGGCGAACGCTCTCGCCGCTGCCGCCGTCGGCGATGGATCGCTGGGGCAAACGGATGACGGTGTTCGAAGAGATGCTCTCTCGCGCCTTCGAGGGAAAGCCGCCGGTCGAGCTCGCCAAGATGCTCGATCAGGTCAAGGCGCTCGTGAAACAGGTCGGCGAGCTTCGCTCCGAAAGCGTCGCCGTGCAGCGCGAGCTCGAGTCGCTCGAGTCGCGCGGCCGCGAAGGGCGGCAGCGCATCGGCTTTGCCGTCGACGCGCTCGGCATCGACGCTTCCAAGGCGCGCGACGAAGCGCGCGCGGCGCACGTCGAAGTGGCCCCGTTCAGCAAGATCGTGGCCGAGGCGAAATCGGCCGTGCTCGAGGCGCATCGCGAGATCCTGATGTGGGAAGGGCGCAGCGCCTTCGACGAGCCTTATCTCGCGCTTCAAGAAGCGTACGAAGGGGCGGGTCGCGCGGTGAAGGGCTGGCTCGAGGCGCGCCGCGAGGAGCAAAAGATCGCGGCTCTGGCCGAAACGCGCGACCGCGAGGTGGCCGATTTGGAGTTCCAAATCCACGAGCTGCACGCCGCCCTCGCGAACCTCGAGCACAACGTGGAAGACGCCAAGACCAAGAGCGAGACGCGCATCGCCGAGCTCGATCAAAAGACCGAAGCGCTGCAAGTCGAGCTCCTCGCGCTGGCCGCGCGCTTCTGCGCGCCGCTGCGGCGGCGGCCCGAGCTAGGCCAGCTGTTTCAAGAGTTGGAAGCCGACGTCGCGGCGTAAAGCAAGGCGCCCCTCACCAGCGGAGGATCGCGCTCGCCGCGTAGTCGCCGGCATGCGAGAAACCCCCGAGGGCGACGATGTCTCCGCGCCCCAGCTTACCGTGCTCGAGGGCGTCCTCGAGGTTGATGGGGATGGCGGCTCCAAAAAGGTTGCCGTAGACGTCGAAGGTGTCGTGATGAGCCTCGCGCGAGAAGCCCAGGGCCTCGCGCCAATTGCGCAGGAAGATGGGATTGGGCTGATTGGTGACGAGCAGCTTGACGTCCGAAAGATTCACGCCTGCCGCGTCGCACGCGGCCCTGACGACCTCGGGAACGATGCGGTTGCCGCGATTGATGATGGCCGCGACACGCTCGTCCGTGAATCCCAGGGTGATGGGCGACAGACCCGGCTCCCAGTATTGCCGGCCGTCGGCAGCATGCGCCCTCATGTCGGCCGCGAACTCCGGCTGGCACCGGTGGACGACGGAGAGCACGGGGGAGGAGGCACCTGCCGCGACGTACCCCACGCCGCAGCCATCGCCGGGCACGGGGGCCTGCGTGGTCTTCTTGACCTCGGGGTGTGAAAAGACGCGCCCCGCGGCGTTCTGCACGTTGCACAGAAGCGCGCCGCGCGCATCGGACCCGTCCATGATCGTGCGCGCGAGCTCCATCATGTAGATGAAGGAGACGCAGCCCGTGTTGTGCAGATCGACGATCCATCGAGGCTGACAACCGAGACGGTGGGCGACTTCGGCGCCACAGCCGGTGAAGGCCTGATCCGGCAACGCGACGTTGGTGAAGAGGATGTCGATGTCGCGAGCCGCGTCGAGCGACAGCTTGGCAACGAGTCGCTGGGCGGCCCGTTCGATCATGGCAGCGGCCGTCTCGTCGCGCTGGACGTGGCGACGCGTCGTCGGCGCGGTGAACATGCCGCGCCGCGAGCCTGCTCCGGGCGCGAAGAAATCGTTGGAAACGATGGTCGGTGGGAGGTAACTCGCGACGCCGAGCAGGCTGATGGGCTTCATTTCAAGCCTCGCGCAACTGCGGTCCGAGGGGCAAGCCGCGGCGGTGGCGGTATTCGAGGATCAGCTTCAGATTCTCGAGCTCGATGGTGTGGCCTGCGTAGAAAAGCGGCCACCAATCGCCCACCCATGCGCGATCGGGTTTGGGGCTGAGGGCGGGAAACGGATTCTTGTCGTAATAGGGGTGGCGGCAATTGGTCCAGATGACGACGCTGCCCGATCGCCTGAGCACTTGCTCGGCGGGGACGACGCGATTGAGGTAGATCATCCAAAGATCGTCCCCCTGGTCCCAGGCGCAGTGATAATCGACGGTGCGCGCACCTTCGTTGCTCACCGTCCGGCAATAGATCGGCGTGTCGGCAGCATCGACGCCCACCAGCAAATCTCTCTTTCCGGTCGGGCGAAGGTCGCGCACGCTGTAGGTCCACTCCATCAAGCTCAGCGGATTGGCCATGTACGCAAAGACGGCGTCGGGCGGACAATCGATGTGCGCATGGATGGTGCAATATTGGCCATAGACCTGGTCATGCGGATAAACGGCGTGCGTCATCTCCGTGACGCGTTCGCCGAGCGCTTCGCGGTCGAATTCTTCGCAGCGAACGAGCCCGCGAATTCCCTCGAGCGCCGCCGGATCAATCGTCTTCATCGGGGATACCTCGCTCGACCGTGCGCGGCGCGCCGCCGCGCACCTGTTGAAAGGCGACGAAGGGGGGCACTTCCACTTCCGCGAGCTCGACGCCGATGACGGACGGGCCGCGTCGCTGGGCCGCTCGGGCCAGCGCTTCTTCGAGCTCGGTCATCGTCCGACAATCGCGCCCCTCTAGGCGCGGAAACATTGCGGCGAGGCCGGCGCCGATGTGCGATCGCCGAAAGGCGTTGTAGCCGGCGTTGTCGGCGAGAAGGAGCCGCTCTCGCACGAGGCACATCCCGTGTGCGCCGTTGTTGAGAATGACGTAGGTGATGGGGAGGTCATGCTCCACCGCGGTGTGGACGTCGAGACCCTGCATGAAAAAGGCGCCGTCACCGGCGATGACGGTGCAGCGCCGCCCCGTCGCGCATGCCGCGCCTACCGCGGCGCCGAACGCGTAGCCCATTCCCGCCATGCCCATCGCGACCAACCAATGTCCGTCACGCGGCGCGCGGACGAAGTGGATGGAGGAAGCGCCGGCATTGCCTGCATCGACGAGCACCACGCTTCCATCGGGGAGCGATCGCGCCACCGCCTCGAGAACGGACGGCGACGACCACGCCGCCTCGTGAGAAGAAGCGGCCGGGTTCGCCGCGACGTTGGCCGAGGTTGCCAGTGGCGACCCGAAAGGGCGGACCGCCGAGACCTCGTCGTCATCGTCTTGTTCGAGCGTGCCGTCCGCTGGGTCACCCGCGCGTGCGTTGCGCGCCAGCTCCGAGGCGAGGGAGCGCAGGCAAGTCGCGACGTCCCACTCGTGGTGCAGCATGTCGCGCGGTCCTACGTAGGGTCGGCCACGGCCAACGGAGAGCATCGGCTTCTCCGCCAAAACCGATTCGAGACCCTGACGCGCGAGCAAAGGAAGGCGCGTGCCGACGACGAGAACCACACGCGCCGCGGCGAGGGCCTGTGCGACGTCGGGGTGCCCCATTGCGCCGGCAACGCCGAGAAAACGGGCGTCGCCGTTGTCGAAGACGTCGCGAGCATCCGGCGTCACGGCGACCTTGGCGTCCAGCGCTTGGACCACGCTGGCGAGCTCGCACCATGCGCCGGAGCGGGCGACTTCTTCGCCGGCGATCACGACGACGGGGGGAGCTTGAAGAGCCCCGGCCAGGCGCCGGATTGTCTCGGTGTCCGGCGGCCTCAGGCTCGGAGTCCGCCACGAGTTCACTGCGTGCTGCGTCTGAATCTCCGCTTGCTGAACGTCCTTGGCCAAAAGGAGCACGGACGGGCCGCGCGGCGGGGCGAGCGCTCGGGCAATCGCCTCCTCGAGAAGGCGCGGGACGTCCTCGGGCTGAGCAGCGCGCGCGCACCATTTCGCAGCGGCTCCGAAGACGGCCGCAGCATCGACCGTTCCCGCTTGCCCGCTCGTGTCTTGAAACGCGCCGCGCCCCTGCAATGAGCGCGGGGGCTCTCCGACGATCGCCAGGACGGGCACCTGCGACGCGCGCGCCTCGGCCATGGAGTGAACCAGGTTCATCGCTCCCCCGCCGGACGTCGCGAGCACCATGCCGAGACCTCCGCTGATGCGCGCGTAGGCGTCTGCCGCCGTTCCCGCGGCGTGCTCGTGCTTGGACAAAACGACGCGCATTTCGGGGCGGCGTCGCTGAACGGCGGCGAACATGTCCTCGATGTTCGCGCCCCCGACGCCGAAGACGTGGGTGACGCCCAGACGGAACAGCTGGTTGGTGATGTACTCGCTGGCCCTCATGTCCCCCCCTTTGCGCCTCCCGTGCCAGCGTTAGGTATCGCCGCAGGTCGGCGCAAGGGTGCGTGGCCGGGCGGAGCAACGGAGGCTGGCGTGATTCCCGAGTGCGGTGGGCCGCGCAGCTTTTGCGTGTGACTTGCGAAAGATGCGCCTTCGAGCGGGCGCCGCGGTAACACTCCTTTCATGCGAATCCTCGTCGCCCCCAACGCGCTCAAAGGCAGCCTCGGTCCGATCGAGGCCGCGCGCGCCATCGCCGAAGGACTCGCGCAAGCCCTTCCGCACGCGGAAATCGAAGAGCTGCCCATTGCCGATGGTGGAGACGCGACGGCGGCCGTGCTCGTTCGCGCGTTGGGGGGCACATTCGCCGACGCCGCGGCGGAAGATCCACTGGGTCGATCGAGGCGGGCGAAGTTCGCCTTGATGGACGATGGGAGGGAAGCGGTAGTCGAAGTCGCGCAATCGTCGGGCCTCGCGCTTCTGCGCCCCGACGAGCTGCAGCCCTTGACGTCGAGCACCTATGGCGCGGGGCAGCTCGTGCGCGCGGTGCTCGATCGCGGGTGCCGACGGATCGACATTGCCCTCGGTGGATCCGCGACGGTCGACGGAGGGGCGGGGCTCGTCGAGGCGCTCGGCGTAAGGCTGATCGATGGCGACGGAGCCGTCGTACCGCGGGGAGGGGGAGGGCTCGGGAAGCTCGACCGCATCGATCCGTCGGCCATCGACCCTCGCCTGAAGGAGACGGAGATCGTCGCCATCTGCGATGTCGACAACGCGCTCCTCGGCGAGCACGGTGCGGCGCGCGCTTTCGGGCCGCAAAAGGGGGCCACGCCGAAAATGGTGGAACGCCTCGAAGAAGGCCTGGCGCATTGGGCTTCGGTCATCGAGCGAGATATCGGTCGCGACGTCCGCGGATTGCGACATGGCGGCGCGGCAGGGGGCTTGGCGGCGGGCATCGCGGGCATCCTGGGGGGGCGACTCGAAGCGGGGGCCGACTTCGTTCTCGAACGCGTGAAGCTGCGCGAGCGATTGGCCGGCAAGGACGTCGTCTTGACGGCCGAGGGGCAGCTCGATCGCCAAACGCTGCAGAACAAGGCTCCTTACGCTCTCGCGCGCGCTGCGCGGGCCATGGGGGTTCCGGTCATCGCCCTTGCCGGCGGAATCACCGACGATGTCGAGGCGGGGGCGTTCGACCTGTTCGACGCCATCGTGCCCATTGCCTCCCATCCGATGGGGCTCGAAGAGGCGATGCATCGCGCCCGCCAGCTTTTGACAGCAGCTGCGGCGCGCGTCGGGCGACTCTTGCGGCTCGGCGGCGCCATCGGTTCCGCGGGTCGCGGCGCGTAGGTCCGGCCCATGTCGGCGCTCGCAGAGCGTGCGCGTCGATGCTAGTTTTGGCGCCTCCCCCGACTCATGCGCCCGCACTCCTCAATCCTTGCACGAACCTCGCGCGCTTTGGCCGTCATCGCATCCCTCTGGCTCGGAGGGTGCGGCAACGACAACCCTCAGAGCGAAGCGGAGGCTTGTCCGGCCGATCCGTCGGGATCGACTGCGACGCTCCCTCTCCCCTCGGGCGCACTGTGCGGGACGCTCCAGCTGCCGTCGGGGTCGGGCCCCTTTCCCGTGGCGCTCATCGTCGCTGGTTCGGGACCCACCGATCGCAATGGCAACAGCGCTTTCGGTCTTCGAACCGACGCCTATCGCGAGCTCGCCGAAGAGCTGGCCCTGCGCGGCGTGGCTTCGGTCCGTTACGACAAGCGGGGTGTCGGCTCGAGCGCGCGGGTCACGGAAGTCGACTTGCGCCCGGCGGACGAGGCAGACGATGTGGCGGCTTGGTTGTCGCAATTGAAAGCCGACCCGCGATTTTCCAGCGTCGTCCTCGTGGGGCACAGCGAAGGATCGCTGCTCGGCATCAAGGCCATGCAAAAGGTGCCGGCCGCGGCGTTCATTTCGTTGGCCGGACCGGGCCGTCCTATGGCGCAAGTGTTCCGCGAGCAGCTCGCGCGGCAGCTGGAGGGCGCGCTTCTCGAACAGGCCAATCACATCGTCGACGAGCTCGAGGCGGGGCGCACGGTGGCCGACGTTCCGGCCCAGCTCGCGTCTGCGTTTCGACCGAGCGTGCAGCCCTACGTGATCGCGCTCTTCCAATACCAGCCCTCGGTCGAGATCGCCAAGCTCACCCTTCCGACGCTCATCGCACAGGGAACGACGGACATTCAAGTCACCGTGGACGATGCGCATGCCCTCGCAGCGGCTCGGCCTGACGCGCACGTTCTCGTCATCGACGGCATGTGTCATGCGCTCAAGATGGCGTCGCTCGACAACGCCGATCAGTCCGCGGCGCTGACCGACCCCAAGCGGCCGCTGGCTCCGGCGCTCCTCGAAGGCATCGGCGTCTTTCTTCGAGGCGAAGACCATGCGATCCCCGGCGGGTGAGCGCGAGACCATTCGCGTCGGTATCATCGGCACCGGCCGCGTCGGTCAGAGCCGCTTCCGAACCTACGCCGGAATCGAAGGGGCGCGTGTCATCGCCTGCGCCGACGTGAACGAAACCGAGGCGCGCCGCGTGGCGGCCGAGCACGGAGTCGCCCACGTGTATGCGAGCTTTCGCGATCTGTTGGCGCGCGATGACATCGACGCCGTCGACGTCTGTTTGCACAATAACTTTCACATGCCGGTCACGCTTGCCGCGCTCGAGGCGGGCAAACACGTGCATTGCGAAAAGCCGATGGCAGGCTCGTACCGCGACGCCGAGGCGATGCTCGCCGCCGCGCGCCGGCACGGCCGGCTCTTGCACATCGAGCTTTCCAGTCTTTACACGGACGAGACATTGGTCGCGCGCGAGCTCATCGCCGAGGGGGAGGTGGGCGCGATCTACCACGCGCGCTCTACGGGTTTTCGCCGGCGCGGGCGCCCCTACGTGGACGGCTACGGCACGGCTCCCTTCGTTCAGAAGCGGCAATCGGCGGGCGGTGCGCTTTGCGACATGGGCACGCACCACATCGCGCAGCTCCTTCACTTGCTCGAAAACCCGCGAGCGTTGACGATTTCGGGCGCGGCATATCAAGCGACCGCGATGGACGAGCGACGCCGCCAAGTCTCGGGCTACGACGTCGAAGAGCTCGGGGTGGGGCTCGTCCGTTTGGCGGGGGGAATCACGCTCGATATCGTGGAAGCGTGGGCTGTGCACCTCGACGGTTTCGGCGGTTCGGTGCTGCTCGGTGCCAAAGGCGGGGTGCGCCTTCAGCCGTTCGGCTTTTTCAAGAGCTGCGGCCATCTCGATATCGACGCGACCGTCGATCTCGAGCGCGCACGCCGTCGCTTCGATCAGGTCCGCGGCGATGCCGGCGCCCTGGCGAGCTCCGCGGCGCATTTCATCGCCGCCCTAGGAGGCAAGATCGAGCCGCTTCCCACTGCGGAGCTCGCGCTCGCGACGCTGCTCATTACAGAGGGCATTTACCTGTCCGGCGAGCTGGGTCGCGAGGTGACCGCCGAAGAAGTCGTGACGCGTTCGATCTCCAAGGTGCTCGAAGCTTGAAGAGCGCAGTGCGGAGATACGCGTTCGGCTAACTGGATTTGCTCGGCGTTTGGGTGAGCGTGCGCCCCAGCGCGACGAGCAGAATCACCGCCGCGGCGAGCACGAAGATAAAG
>Ga0111538_10007371_pt1 | contig 14838 bp, 14 predicted proteins | sample SoiMethybrSBSTD1_FD_79669 | JGI IMG/M metagenome (GOLD analysis project Ga0111538, IMG submission 79669) | Bulk soil microbial communities from a Populus tree surrounding site in Tennessee, USA - Soil MetaG P. TD hybrid SBSTD1 (version 2)... | ecosystem: Environmental > Terrestrial > Soil >... | reverse complement strand
CTGCCCTGGCGGCCGATGAAGTTGCGGTTGCTGGAGGAGGCGCTCATCTCGCGCCCCTGGAGCTTGTCGTCGTTCATGCCGAGGCACATCGAGCAGCCGGCCTTGCGCCACTGAAAGCCCGCGGCCATGAAGATCTCGTGGAGCCCCTCCGCCTCCGCGGCCTTGGCCACGGGCTGGGAGCCGGGCACGATGAGCGCGCGCACATGCTTGGCCACCTTGCCCTTCTTCGCGACCTCGGCGGCGACCCGCAGATCGGAGAGACGCCCGTTGGTGCAGGAGCCGACGAAGGCCACGTCGATCCTGGTGCCCTTGATGGGCTGGCCCACCTCGAAGCCCATGTGGGCGAGCGCCTCGCGGTAGGTCGGCCGCTCCGCCTCGGGCTTGCTGTCCGGATTCGGGATCCGCTGCCCCACGCCCAGCGACATCTCGGGATTGATGCCCCAGGTCACGACGGGCTCGAGGGCCGAGCCGTCGATGGTCTTCACGTCGTCGAACTTTGCCTGCGATTCAGTCGCAACAGACCTCCACCACGCGGCGGCGCGGTCGAAGGCCGCGTCCTGCGGCGCGTAGGGCTTGCCGCGGAGGTAGTCGATCGTGGTCTGGTCGGGATTGACGTAGCCGAAGCGCGCACCGCCTTCGATGGACATGTTGCAGACGGTGAGGCGCTCCTCCATGGTCATGCGGTCGATGACCGGCCCCGCGTACTCGTAGGCGAAGCCCACGCCGCCCTTCACGCCGAGCTGATTGATGATGGCGAGGATCACGTCCTTGGCGTAGACGCCCTTGGCGAGGGCGCCGTCCACGCGCACCTGGCGGAGCTTGGGCTTGGCCATGGACAGACACTGGGTCGCCAGCACATCGCGAACTTGCGTGGTACCGATGCCGAAGGCGATGGCGCCGACGGCGCCGTGCGTCGAGGTGTGGCTGTCACCGCAGGCGATGGTCATGCCCGGCTGGGTGAGGCCCTGCTCGGGCCCGATCACGTGGACGATGCCCTGCTTGCCCGTGGCCATGTCGAAGAGATTCAGGTTGAAGTCCTTCATGTTCTTGTACATGTGCGCGGCCATGTCCTCGGCCATGGGATCGGCGTAGGGCCGCGCCTGGTCCGTCGTGGGGATGATGTGGTCGAGCGTGCCGAAGGTGCGCTCGGGCATGCGCACCTTGAGCTTGAGCTCCTTCAGCATCTGGAAGGCCTGCGGCGTCGTCACCTCGTGGATGAGGTGCAGGCCGATCAGGAGCTGGGTCTGGCCGGACGGGAGCGTCCGCACCGTGTGCGCTTCCCACACCTTGTCCAGCAGCGTGCGTGCCATGTGACTCCTCCTCCTTCCGGGGAGGCTCATCGTGCCCCAGCCGTACCGTGTAGTCCAGTGAAAGGTTCTTCGTCGAATGGTAAGCTGAGCTTCATGGTCGACGTCGCGCTGTTCCCCGCACTGGAGACCCTGCTCGCGGTGGCGCGCACCGGCTCGGTGGCGGCGGCGGCGCGCCAGCGCCACATCACGTCCTCGGCGGTGAGCCAGCAGATCCGACGCCTCGAGGCCCACTTCGGGCTCAAGCTCTTCGAGCGCGCCGGGCGCGGCGTGCGTCTATCCGCCGCGGGCGAGACGGCGCTCCCCGTGGTGCGCGCGCTGTGGACGGAGGCCGAGGCGGCCTTCGCCGAGCTCGGCTCGCTGGCCGGCCGCCCCGCGGTGACGCTTCGGATGGCGGTGAGCGACTATCTGGGCAAGGGGCTCCTCGCGCCGGTGCTGCGCGACCTCCTCGACGAGGATCCGCCGCTCCGCTTCGAGATCATCACCGCGCATTCACGCGCGGGCGTGCGGCTGGTGGCGGCGGGCGAGGTGGACCTCGCCGTGGTGACGGGCCAGGACATTCCACGCGGGCTGGACGAGCGCCATCTCTTCGATCAGGCCTTCGTCTGGGTGGGTCCACGCCGCGCACGCCGGCAGCGCGCGCCGCTGACCGAGCGGCTCCAGCGCGAGCCCGTGCTTCGCCTGGCCGCGGAGAGCCGCGGGCGCGCCGTGCTGGACCAGTACCTGGCGGATCACCGCATCCGGCCCGTCTCCACGATCGACGTGCCGAGCGTGTCGCTGCTGCTCTCCTACGTGTCGGGCGGACTGGGCATCGGCCTGGTGCCCGCGCTGGCGCTGACCGAGGCGCCGGCGGGCGCGGTGGTGAAGGAGCCGGCACGCGTGCCCGCGCTGCCGGTGGCGCTGGTATGGCGGGCAGCCGCCCGGCGGCAGCCTGCGCTCACCCGCCTCGCCGATCTCCTCGCCGTCGCGGGCAAGCGCGCGGCGGCGAGGCTCGGCGCCTGAGGTGTTAGAATCCGCCGTGCCAAGGAGGCTCCCATGAGAATCCGACCCAATCGCGTCAAGGAGCGCCTGGCCGCCGGCCAGGTGGCCACCATCATCGCCGGCACCAACGAGCCCGACCTGATCGATCAGCTCGGCACGCTGGACGTGGACGGCATCTGGCTGGAAGGCGAGCACGGCGGGGTGGACTTCGCTGATCTCGGCAACCTCACGCGCGCCTGCGACATCTGGGGCAAGACCTCGGTGGTGCGCGTGCAGGACAACGACTACGCCACCATCTACCGCACGCTGGACCGCGGCGCACAGGCGATCGTCGTCCCGCACGTCAACACCCGGCGGGAAGCGGAAGCGGTGGTGGAGGCGGCCAAGTTCGCGCCCGTCGGCAAGCGCGGCATGTTCACGAGCCGCCAGGGCTTCGGCGTCGAGGACTATCTCAAGACTGCCAACGACCAGAGCGCGCTCATGATCCTCATCGAGGACATCGCCGCGGCGAAGGCCCTCGATGAGATCGTCAAGGTGGACCACATCGACGTGTTCTTCGTGGCGCCCGGCGACCTCGCGGCCTCCATGGGCCACATCGGCCAGATGACCCACCCCGACGTGCAGAAGGTCATCGACGACGCCATCGGCACCATCGTCAAGGCCGGCCGTACCGCGGGCACGCTGGTGAACCTGGGCAACGTGGAGCGCTACACCACGCTCGGCGTGCGCGCCGTGATGACGCCGTTCTTCCCCTGGATTCAGGCCGGCCTCAAGGACCTGACGGAGCGCGCGGCGAAGGGGGCCAAGGGATAGCGTCCATGCGCCGGGCGCGCCTGGCCGCGCTGCTCGCGCTGCTCGCCGTCCCCCTCGCCGCGCCGCCGGCCGGCGCGCAGGGCGCGCGGGTCTATCGCATCGGGGTCGTGGAGCAAGGCGGCCCCTACGGGCTCGCCATCGAGGGCCTGAAGGAAGGGCTCCGTGAAGGCGGGCTCGAGGAAGGGAAGCACTACGCTCTCAAGGTGATCAACGCCAAGGGCGTCCTCAAGGCGGCGGAGGCCGCGGGGCGGCAGCTCGAGGCGGACAAGGTCGACCTGATCTTCGCCGTGTCCTCCTCCACCGCGCTGGCCGTCAAGCAAGGGACCAGCCGCGTGCCCGTCGTGTTCTACGCGGGTACCGATCCCCTCGAGTCGGGTCTCATCGCGAGCTTCCGGAAGCCGGGCGGGCGATTCACCGGGGTCTTCGGCCGCCAGGCCGACGTCACCGGCAAGCGGCTGGAGCTCCTCAAGGCGGTCGTGCCGAAGCTCCGTCGAGTCTTCGCCCCCTACAACCCCAACAATCCGATCGCCGTGCGGGCCTTCGCCTCCGCGCAGGAGGGCGCGCAGCAGCTCAAGCTCGAGCTCGTCGAGCACCGGGTGCCCACCGTGGATGAGCTCCGCGCGGCCGTGCGCGCGATCAAGCCGGGCGAGGTGGACGCGTTCTTCTACGTGCCCGATTCGATGGTGACGAGCCAGAGCGAGATGATCATCGACACCGCGCGGGAGAAGCGGCTCCCCACGATGTTCACGGACACGTCGACCGTCGCCCGGGGCGCGCTCGCCAGCTACGGCATCAGCTTCCGCGCGGTCGGCAAGCTCGCGGCCAAGCATGTCCAGCGCGTGCTCAAGGGCACCCCGCCCGGCGACATCCCGGTGGAGCAGATGGATCGTCTGTACTTCGCCATCAATCTCAAGACGGCGAAGGAGATCGGCCTCGAGATTCCTCCCGCGATCCTGATGCGGGCGGACGAGGTCATCGAGTGACGGTCCGGCAGCCGTTGAGCGCCGCTCTCGGGCTCAAGCGCGACGAGACGGTGGCGATCGCGGGCGGCGGGGGCAAGAGCGCGGCCATGTTCCGGCTGGCGCGCGAGGCGAGCGAGGCCGGCGGACGCGCGGTCACCACCACGACCACGCACATCTTCGCCTCGCAGCTGGCACTGGCCCCGGCGCATCTCCTCGATGCGGAGGTCACGCGCCCGCGCCTGCAGGCTCTCCTGGACGAGCACCGTCACGTCCTGGTCACCGGACCCACCAACCCGGAGACGAAGCGCGCCGCCGGCATCTCGCGTGGCCGCTTCCACGAGCTGCGAGCCTGGTGCCCGGACGCCTGTCTTCTCACCGAGGCCGACGGCTCGCGCATGCATCCTTTCAAGGCGCCCGCCGAGCACGAGCCGGTGATTCCCGCCGAGAGCACCCTGGTGCTGGTGGTGGTCGGGGCCGACGTCCTGGGCGTACCGTTGGATGCCGAGCACGTGCACCGGCCCGAGCGCGTGAGCCTGCTCAGCGGGGCGCGTCCCGGCGCGACGGTGACGCCCGAGATGGTGGCGCGCGTGCTCGCGCATCCTGACGGCGGCCGCAAGGGCGTGCCCGCCGCCGCGCGCCTGATCGTCCTCGTCAACAAGGTCGAGACGCTCCCCGACTGGACGCCGGCGCACGAAACCGCGGAGCGGCTGCTGCGTGAGCCCGCCATCGAAGCGGTGCTTCTGACGACCTTGCGGGAAGACCACCCCGTTCTGGAGGTCTGCGCTCGATGACGACGACCGTCGACACCGCGCTCGGGTATTCGGGCTCGAGCACTTCCTGCCTACCGAGAAGCGCGTGGAGGTGCTGGCGCGGCTCTGCGCCGAGGGCTACGCGCCGAAGATGGTGCTCTCGCACGACGCCAACTGCTGGTCGGACATGCTGTCGGAGGAGGCCAAGGTGCGCACGCGGCCGAAGTGGAACTACAACCACATCCCCGACGACATCCTGCCCGCGCTGCGCAAGGCGGGCGTGAGCGAGGATCAGCTGGACCAGATGCTCGTGCGCAACCCCGCGCGATCTTCGAGGCGCGGAATCCCGGGAGGCTCTGATGCTGCCCATCACGCTGACGTGCGGCGACTACGCGCGGATCATGCCCCTCGCCACCGGCGAGGTGAAGCCCGAAGGCATCGCGCTCACCATGGTGCTGGGCAGCCGGGGCTCGTGGCCCGCCCGCGCGGACATGATCAGCCGGGCGGTGTCGGATCCGGCGGTGCAGGGGGGCGAGTGGTCGATGGCGCAGTACCTCTACCGCATCGACAAGGGCGACCATCGCTTCGTGGGCCTGCCCGTCTTCCCGCTGCGGAACTTCACCGCGCGCGATCTCTACGTGCGGCAGGGCGGCCCGGTGCGCCGCCCGGAGGACCTCGTCGGCAAGCGCATCGGCATGTACAGCTGGAGTGCCAGCGGCTCACTGTGGTATCGCCATTTCCTCCGATACATCGGGATCGACCCCGCCAAGATCGAGTGGTGGGTGGGCGACATCGACACGCCCTGGTCGGCGCAGCCCATGGATGCGGCCGGTCTGCCCGCCGGCCTGCGCACGCCGCCGGCCGGACGCTCGCTGTCCGATCTCCTGCTCGCGGGGGAGCTGGAGGCGATTTACAGCCCGCCGCGCCCGGCGCGCTTCCATCCGAGCAAGGGACCGATCGTTCGGCTCTTCCCCGATTTCCGGACGACCGAGAGCGAGTATTACGCGAAGACCGGCGCCTTCCCGCCTCAGCACCTCATCATCCTGCGGCGCGAGGCCTGGGAAGCGAATCGCTGGATCGCCACGCGCCTCACCGACGCGTTCATCGCCGCCAACGACACCTTCACCGCCGCGCAGCGCGGCTTCCCCTACGCCACGCCGTGGACGGAGGCGGAGCTGGAGCACACCGACGCGGTGATGGGCGAGGACTTCCATCCCCACGGCTACGAGAAGAACCGGAAGCAGATCGAGATGTTCGCCGGCGAGGCCTTCAGGCTGGGACTGACCAGCCGGCTCATCACGCCGGAGGAGTACTTCGCGGACTTCCTCGAGGAGGCCTGAGGCGGTGTCGGTGATGCTGGGGACGGGGGTCCACCGCTACGAGGCCGTCTCCGGCTGGGCCAAGCTACCGCCCGGCTACGAGTTCAATGCCGACGTGGCCGGGGTGGGCGTCGACGCGCAGGATCGCGTCTACTGCTTCAACCGCGGCACCCATCCCATGGTGGTGCTGGACCGTGACGGCAATTTCCTTCGCTCCTGGGGCGAGGGCGTGTTCAAGCGGGCGCACGGCGTGCACATGGCGCCCGACGACACGCTCTGGCTCACCGACGACGGCGACCACACCGTGCGCCACTGCACCCTCGACGGCAAGGTGCTGCTGACGCTCGGCGTGCCCGGCAAGCCGGCCGCCTACCTGAGCGGGGAGCCCTTTCACCGCTGCACGCACACGGCGCTCGCTCCCACCGGCGAGCTCTACGTCTCCGACGGCTACGGGAACGCGCGCGTGCACAAATATTCCCCCGACGGGAAGCTCCTCCGGTCGTGGGGCGAGCCCGGCACCGACCCCGGCCAGTTCAACATTCCCCACAACATCGCCTGTGATGCCGACGGCTGGGTGTACGTGGCGGACCGCGAGAACCATCGCGTGCAGGTGTTCGACGGCAACGGACGCTTCGAGACGCAGTGGGTGAACATGCACCGGCCCTCGGGTCTCCACCTGGCGCGCGGCGGCGAGCCGCGCTTCTACGTGGGGGAGATCGGCGGGGGCGTGGCGGTGAACCAGGACATGCCCAACATCGGCCCGCGTGTGAGCATCTACACCGCGAAGGGTGAGCTGCTGGCGCGGCTGGGCCAGCGCCCCGCCGGGCTCGAGCCGGGGCAGTTCATCTCGCCCCACGGCCTCGCGGTGGACTCGCGCGGCGACATCTACGTGGGCGAGGTCTCGTACACCAACTGGGGCCGCCGCGGGCCGATCCCGCCCGGGCTGCGCTCGCTGCAGAAGCTCGTCAAGCGGTGAAGGCGACCCGCCCGGGGCCCAAGGGCGGCTACTTCACCGGGAGCGTGACCGACTTCCGGCGGGATCAGCTCGGCTTCTACGAGACGTGCGCGCGGCAGTACGGCGACGTCGTCCAGACGAAGATGGGGCCGTACCGCATCCTGATGATCTACCACCCGGACGCCATCGAAGAGCTGCTGGTGACGCGGGCGCGCGACTTCATCAAGAGCCCGGGCGTGCAGCTCCTGCGGCCGCTGCTGGGCGACGGTCTCCTCCTCTCCGAGGGCGACACCTGGCTGCGGCAGCGCCGGCTCGTGCAGCCCGCCTTCCACCGGCAGCGCGTGGCCGGCTACGGCGAAGTGATGAGCGCCTTCGCCGATCGGCACGTGGCCCGCTGGAAGGAAGGTGACGTCGTCGAGGTGTACGCGGAGATGATGGCGCTGACTCAGGCCATAGTCGGCAAGACGCTGTTCGACGCGGACGTGTCCGGCGACGCTCACGACGCCGGCGAGGCGGCGCGCGTGCTCGCCGAGGACTTCGGCGCCCGGCTGTCGAGCTTTCGGCTCCTGCCCGACTGGCTGCCCACACCGAGGAACCTGCGCGCGCGCCGTGCCATTCGCCGGCTCGACGCCATCGTCCACCGCATGATCGCCGACCGGCGCGCGAGCCGCGAGGACCGCGGCGATCTCCTCTCCATGCTCATGCAGGCCCAGGACGCCGACGACGGGAGCCGGATGACGGCGCAGCAGGTGCGCGATGAGGCGATGACGATGTTCCTCGCCGGCCACGAGACGACGGCGGTGGCGCTATCGTGGACCTGGTACCTGCTGGCCCAGAGCCCGGAGGTCGAAGCCCGGCTCGGCGCCGAGCTTCGCGAGGTCCTCGGGGAGCGCGCGCCCACCGTCGCCGATATGCCGCGGCTGAAATACGCCGGGATGGTCGTGACGGAATCGATGCGACTCTATCCGCCGGCCTACGGGCTCGGGCGCCAGGCGGCGCGTCCGACGGAGCTGGCCGGCCACGTCGTGGGGAAGGGGGACATCGTCATCGCGCCGACCTGGATGGTGCAGCGCGACCCGCGCTGGTTCGGGGAGCCGGAAGCCTTCTGCCCCGCGCGCTGGGAGGGCGACCTCGCGCAGCGGCTGCCGCGCTTCGCTTACTTCCCCTTCGGCGGCGGCCCGCGACAGTGCATCGGCAACACCTTCGCCCAGATGGAGGCGGTACTGATCCTCGCCGCCATCGCCCGGCGCTTCCGCCTCGCGCTGGTCCCGGGCCAGCGGGTGACGCCCACCCCCTATGTCACACTGCGGCCGGAGCCGGGCATCCGCATGCATCTCGCGGTACGATGAGAGCCATCAACCCAAGCAGGGCGCGCTGCTACTAGCTATTCATCTGTGCGTTCGCGCGCTCAGTTCGGTCGCCACACCGTTTTCGAGAACTGTACGACCGAGCGCGAGGTGAGCGAGCCGGTCCACGACATGCTGTGGAGGGTGATGCACCAAGGGTCGCACCGCATCACGCCGAAGTCGTCGCTGGCGGGGCCGCCGTTCCAGAACATCGCCGGGTCGTAGCCGTACGGATGCGGGTGCGACTTGAAGAGCTCCCAGATCCGGGTCTTCTCTGCGACGTCGTCGACCCACTGGCACCGGCACTCGGCATAGACCTGCTGATGCTGCGGGTCCCAGTAGGAGAGCGCGACGAAGGGGTTCTTCGCCAAGTGCTTCTCCTTGATGGAGTGGCGCCCGGTGCAGATGTAGGCGATCGGCCCTTCCCACACCGGATGGACGATCCGCACGCGCGGGCGCCCCCTGGTGTCGACGGTGGCGACCGTGCACCAGACGATGCGGCGCACACGCGATTCGAACTCGGGCTGAATGTCGGAGAACGATGTGGCGTCCGTCACGGCCCGATTCTACACGCGCTATAGCCGGCAGTCTAACGTGACGGCCCCCCTCAAGCAGGTCATCCTTGCGCCGACCGGCGCGGACGGCAACGTGGTAGCAATTCCGGTAGCCCGGACCAAAATGCTGTATACCAAGTGGCAACAACACCGGAGGGTCCTTGGCCATTCTGCATCGCAAGTTGATGAAAAGGGGGGAACCTAAATGCCTCAGCCCGTGACGATGAGGATCTTCTCCGACTACGTCTGACCCTGGTGCTATCTCAGTACCGTGCGTATTGAGAAGCTCAAGAAGGAGCACGGTGTGAAGGTCGAGTGGGTGCATTTCCCGCTGCACCCCGAGACGCCGGCGGAGGGGCAGTCACTGGAGGAGCTGTTCAAGGGACGCGCCGTGGACCGCACGGCCATGCACGCGCAGATGAAGGCCCGCATGGACGCGGAGGGCCTGCCCTACGGCGAGCGCACCATGACGTACAACAGCCGGCTCGCCCAGGAGCTGGGCAAGTGGGCGGACACCCAGCCCGGCGGTGGCGACGCGTTCCACGACGCGATGTTCCGCGCCTACTTCGTTGACGCGCGCGACATCTCCAAGCCAGACGTGCTGCTCGAGATCGCCGCCAAGGTCGGCCTCTCGGTGGAGAAGGCGCGCGAGGTCCTGGAGCAGCGCACCTTCAAGGCCGCGGTGGACGAGGACTGGAAGCTCTCGCGCCAGTTTGGCGTGACCGGCGTGCCCACCTTCGTGGTGGGCCGCTACGGCGTGGTCGGCGCCCATCCCTACGAGACGCTGGAGCAGCTCGTGGAGAAGGGCGAGAAGAACGAGGAGGACGGACACGACGGGGACGACGAGTAGCGCGCGTCGCCCTCACGCGTCGGGCGGCCGCCTGGGCAGCCCGAGCGAGATCAGGATGCCCAGGACATTGCCCGCCGCCGCGATCAGCATGGCGGTGCCGTAGCCCTGCGTCAGGTCGTACAGCCGGCCCGCGACGATCGGCAGCACGATGGCGGCGGCGGACCACGCGATGTAGAGACGGCTCGCCATGCGGCCGTAGAACGCGCGGGACCAGTAGACCGCGATGGCGCCGGCGGTGATGCCGGAGATGAGCCCGTAGCCGAGCCCCACGAGCGCCAGCGCGAGCACCGCCATCGCGGGCCCGGGCCAGAGGATGAGCGCGAGCGCGCCCGCGAGCGAGACGGCGTGGGCGCCGGCCGCTACCCTGGGGATGGCGAGCGCGTCCACCATCCAGCCGCCGGTGATGCGGGCGGCGGCGACCACCGCGGTGATCAGCGTGGTGCCGTAAACCGCCACCATGGCGGCGCCGCCGTAGGCCGCGATCATGCCCGCGCCCTGGCTCAGCACCATGAGCCCCGCGGAGGCGGCGAGGAAGAACACCAGCCAGAGCCGCCAGAAGACGCCGGTGCGGCGCTGGGCGGGGGTCATGCGCACGCGCGTGGTCGCGGAAGCCAGCGACACGCCCGAGCGCCAGGTGAGCCACGCGCTCAGCACGCCGAGGGCGGCGAGGACCGCCGCGAACCACCCCAGCGCCGCGCGCACGCCGATCTGGGGAATGACCCACCCGAAGACGGGCGCGGTGAGCATGGCGCCGAGCGGGAGCAGGCTCACGAGGTAGCCGTTGACGAGCCCGTGACGCGACTTCACGGCGAGGTTCACGATCTGCTGGAGGAGCACATAGGCGCCGCCCACGCCCGCGCCGAAGAGGGCGCCGTAGCCGAAGGCCAGCTGGCGCAGGCCGCCGGCGCTGGCCGCGACCGCGACGCCTCCGGCGCCGAGCGCCGCGCAGGCGAGGACGAGCATGGGCGCGGACGCGCGCCCGAAGGTGAAGGGCGTCACGTTCATGCCGACGGCGAAGACGCTGGCCGCCACCGCGAAGACGAAGGCCAGATCCGCGCGCGAGAGCCCGAGCAGCGCCTCCAGCGGCTTGAGGAACACGCTGTAGGCGTAGATCGAGCCCAGCGGCGCGTTGAGCGCGGTGGCGGCGGCGATGGCCCGCCACGCGCTCGTCGACGCGGAGTCCGCCACCGGGCCCGATCAGCTCGGGATGCAGGCGACGACGGTGATCTCGATCACCAGCTCGGGCTGGTTCAGCGAGGCGACCGTCACGGTGGTGCGTGCGGGCTTGTTGGTCGGGAAGTACTTCGCCCACTCCTCATTGTAGGCGGGCACATCCTCGCGCCGGGTGACGTGGGTCATCGCGCTCAACACGTTGTCGAGCGAGGTGCCGGCCGCCTCGAGGATCACTTTGATGCGCTCGAGGATGAAGCGGGTCTGCTCACGCACCTCCTTGCCCACCTGGCCGGTGACGGGATGCCGCCCGGTCTGGCCGGACACGAACACGAGATTGCCGAACTTCGTGGCGAGGGAGAGATTCGGGTTCGGCTGGCCGATCTCGACCTGGACGACCTCCTTGCGGGGCATCAGCGGAGCCCCGCCGTCTCGCGGAAGCGGCGCAAGGTCTTCACGTGCTCATCCGGCGAGCCCAGGCCCATGCCGGTGGTGTGCACGCAGAGATGCGAGATGCCGCGCATCGCGCGCCAGGCCTCCAGCTCCTTCGCCCAGTCGCTTTCCGGGATCTGGGCCAGCGTCATCCGCCCCTCGACGCCGAACTTCGCCGGATCGCGGCCGGCGTCGCGGACGAGGCCGTGGATCTTGTCCACCGCGGCCTGGCCCACGTCGCCCGCGCGGAAGTGCGGCATCCAGCCATCGGCCAGCCGGGCCATGCGCTTCTGCACGGGCTCGCTCTCGCCCCCCATCCAGATCGGAATGGGCCGCTGCACCGGCAGGGGGTTGAGCCCCGCGTCGGGGATCTGGTGGAACGCGCCCTTGTAGGTGATGAGCTCACGCGTCCACAGCGCCCGCATCACCTCCACCTGCTCCTCGATGCGGCGGCCGCGGTTGTGGAAGTTCTCGCCGAGGGCCTCGAACTCCACCGCGTTCCATCCCACGCCCACGCCGAGGCGCAGGCGTCCGCCCGAGAGCACGTCCACCGCCGCCGCCTGCTTGGCCACCAGCGCGGTCTGGCGCTGCGGGAGGATCAGGATGCCGGTGACCAGCTCGAGCCGCCGTGTGGCCGCGGCGAGAAAGCCGAAGAGCACGAACGGCTCGTGGAAGGCGTGGCGATACGTGTAGGGACCTTTCCATCCGCCGGGCCGCTCGGGATTGGCGCCCACCACGTGGTCGAACACGAGCGCGTGGGCAAAGCCCATGCCCTCGACGGCCTCGGCATACGCCTTGATGGCGCCGGGGTCGTTGCCGATCTCGGTTTGCGTCAGCACCACGCCGATCTTCATGGCTGGCCTCCTCGATGCACCGTCGATCGATGCACGGTCATTTGCTGCCCGGGACCACGCCCGGCGGCAGCGACTCGATGTGGGCGCAGATGTCGCGAGGCCGCGTGATCCACACGCGGTCGCGGTGGGCCAGAATATGCTGGAGCGCGCGGCGCAGCCGCCGGATTCGATACGGCCGCCCGATGACGAACGGGTGTAGCGAGATGGGACACACCACGGGCTGGCGCGCGGACTGGGACAGCATCTCGTCGAACTGGTCCACGATCATCTCGGCGAACTCCTCGGACGTGTAACGGTACCAGACGATACCGCGCGTGTCGTTCACCTCGATGGGATAGGGGATCGAGAGGATGCGGCCTTTACGGGTTCTTAGCCAGATGGGCTGGTCGTCCATGGTCCAGTCCATCACGTAGCGGTAGCCCGCCTCCTGAAGGAGGTCCATGGTGACGGCGCTGTTCGAGAGCCACGGGCTCATCCAGCCCACCGGGGGCTTGCCCTCGTGCCGGGCGATGGTGGCGGTGACGCCCTCGATGAGCGCGCGCTCGGCCGTCTCGGCGAGATGTCCCTGCTCGTCGGAGTTGGTGACGCCGTGGCCGAGGATCTCGTCGCCGCGCGCGCGCAAGCGGGCGGGGATGTCCGGCGCCGCCTCGTAGATAGCGGTGTTGATCTGGGCCTCGGCCGGCAGCCCCAGCTCGTCCAGGAGCTCGAGGAGGCGCCAGATTCCCACGCGGTTGCCGTAGTCGCGCCAGGAATAGATGCTGTGGCTCTGCGCCTGGTCGGGCGGGGCAATGGCCGCGCCCTTGCCCACGCCGAAGCCGAAGGCCTCGATGTTGAGGGCGACGTAGACGGCGAGCCGGCGGCCGCCGGGCCAGGCGTAGTCGGGACGCGAGACGATGCTGGAGTAGTCGTAACGGCCGTGGCCGGGCAACATGGCGGTGGTGGCCCTCCCGGCCCGGTATCGTATAGCATCCAGGCGATGACCGACAGCTATCCCATCGTCCGGCACCCCGCCGCGGGCGCCCGCGCGCCCATCCTGGTGAGCGTGCCGCACTACGGGACGCGGCCCCTGCCGCACATCACGCGCGAGCACTACGGTGAGCCGCGGTTCGAGACCTTCGCCTATGGCTTCGCCGATCTCTTCGCCAGCGACGTGTACGGCGACCTCCACGATCACGGCGCCACCGTGCTCGCCACCCCGTTCTCGCGCATGTTCGTGGACGTGAACCGCCGCCGCGACGACTACGAGCACCGGGACGGCGAGGTGCGCTCGCGCCGCGGCGTGGTGCGCACCCACACCATGAAGGACGTGCCGATCTTCGCGCGCCCCCTGGGTCGCGACGAGCTGGAGACGCGGCTGCGGGCCCTCTACGATCCCTACTACACGACGCTGGGGTCGTTGCTGGACGGGCTCCGCGACGACTACGGACACGCCCTCCTCATCGACGGGCACACGGGTAGCCCGCGGCGCATGAAGGACCATCAGGTCATCCTGGGGACGCGGCACGAGACGACGTGCGGGCGCGCGATCGTGGACACCGTGGCCCAGACCTTCACGCGCCACGGCTTCGACGTGCACCGCGACGTCTCGGGCTACACCGGCGGCAACATCGTCGCGACGTTCGGCCAACCGGGCGCCAGGCGCGTCCATGCCCTCCAGATCGAGATCAACTCGGCGCTCCTCATCACCATCAGCCGCGAGGAGCTGATCGCCCACATCTCACGGGGCGGCATTCCCGAGAAGGCGGACGCGACCTTCGTCCGGTTGCGGCAATGCCTGGGCGAGGCGCTGGACGAGCTGCCGGCGGTCGTAGCCGCCTGTCACGCGGCCCCGAAGGAGACCCGGCGTGGCGCGCATTGACCTGGTGGACGTCTGCAAGACGCTCCGCGATCCCGGCGCCGGCGCGGGCCGCCCGTCCACCTTCGCCATCCGAGACCTGTCGCTCCGCGTGCCCCACGGCAAGACCATGGTCATCCTGGGGCCGAGCGGGTGCGGCAAGACCACGCTGCTCAAGATCATCGCGGGCCTGATCCGGCCGGACTCGGGCCACGTGCGCTACGACGACGTCGACGTGGATGACGTGCGCCCGGGCGACCGGCGCATCGGCATGGTGTTCCAGAACTACGCGCTCTACCCGCACGTGACGGCGCGGACCAACGTGCTGTCCTATTTCCTGTTCCGGAAGAAGACGCCCGAGATGGATGCGCTCGAGCGCGCCAAGTATCAGCGCACCAGCGAGCTGATGGGTGTGGAGCTGGCGCATCTCCTCGACCGCATGCCACCGACCCTGTCCGGCGGGGAGAAGCAGCGGGTGGCGCTGGGTCGCTGCATCACGCGGGACGCCGCGCTGTTTCTGGTGGACGAGCCCTTCGCGAACCTCGATCAGGCGCTGCGCGAGAAGTACCGCGTGAACCTCAAGACCCTCCTGCGGCAGTTCGACATCACCACCGTCTACGTGACCCACGACCACCACGAGGCGCTGATCCTGGCCGACCTCATCGCGGTGATGGACCAGGGGCGCATCGCCCAGGTCGGGACGGCGCGGGAG
>Ga0111538_10007369_pt1 | contig 14839 bp, 12 predicted proteins | sample SoiMethybrSBSTD1_FD_79669 | JGI IMG/M metagenome (GOLD analysis project Ga0111538, IMG submission 79669) | Bulk soil microbial communities from a Populus tree surrounding site in Tennessee, USA - Soil MetaG P. TD hybrid SBSTD1 (version 2)... | ecosystem: Environmental > Terrestrial > Soil >... | reverse complement strand
GCGGTACCTGACACTGCCGCGCCGTTCTGGGCGATTGTTTACATGAGAGCCGGATGCGGGAAATCTGCACGTCCGGTTCGACGAGGGGAGAACGGGCCCCGCCCGTTCTCCTACTCTACTCGCAAGGCAAGTGACCTGACCTGCCCCTGGCCCCGGGTAGAGTGTCTTCGCCCCAGAAGGACCTTTGTGAAGACCAAGACTCAGTACGCCTGCCAGCACTGCGGCTACATTTCAACGAAATGGATTGGCCGCTGTCCATCGTGTCAAGAGTGGAACTCCTTTTTGGAGGAACGCCAGGCACCTATAACGGACGATTCGCGCCGCTCGTGGGATTCTGTCCCGATTGATTTCGGAGAAATAGCTGGCGCCGAAGTACCGCGCACGCCCACGGGGATAGCGGAATTCGATCGGGTTCTGGGAGGGGGTGTCGTCCCGGGCGCGTTGATCCTGCTGGGGGGAGACCCCGGCGTCGGAAAGTCCACGCTGATGTTGGATGTGGCTTCACGGTTGTCCTCCAAGATGAAAGTGCTGTACGCGTCCGGCGAGGAGTCGGCACAGCAGATCAAGCTTCGCGGCAGCCGGATGAATATTTCTGCAGGCAATCTGCAGATATATCCGGAAATGAGCATCGAGAAGATCCTTGCGGCGGCGGAGACTTTGAAAGCTGCGGTTCTGATTCTCGATTCCGTGCAAACGTCATTCAGCGAGAAGCTTGAAATGGCGCCGGGAAGTATTGGACAGGTTCGCGAGGTCGCGTCCCAGCTGTTGTTCTGGGCCAAGAAGACCCATGTGCCCGTCTTCGTGATCGGGCATGTCACGAAAGATGGTTCTCTGGCCGGGCCCAAGGCGCTCGAGCACATCGTGGATACAGTTCTCTACTTTGAGGGACCCCGGCAGCATCCTCACCGCATCGTTCGCACGATCAAGAATCGTTTTGGCCCCGCGAACGAGCTGGGCATTTTTGAAATGGCCGGCTCGGGTCTGCGCCCCGTGGATAAGCCGTCTGCACTCTTTTTGTCTCAGTCCGAACACCTTAAACCCGGTTCGGCCGTGGTTTCCTGCGTTGAAGGTTCGAGGCCCCTGCTGGTTGAAATCCAGGCGTTGGTCTCGCGCACGCATTTTGGTACGCCGCGGCGTCTTGCGACCGGGGTTGACCCACAGCGACTGGCCTTGCTTGCCGCAGTGCTGGAGAAACGTGTCGGCGTGAATCTCTGGGATCAGGACATCTACCTTAACGTTGTTGGCGGCCTCGAAGTTGTGGAGCCCGCGGCGGACCTTGCGATTGTGGCCGCAATTCTTTCGAGCTTCCTGAACAGACCGTTGACGGGTTCCACTGTTGTGTTTGGTGAGGTGGGACTTGGCGGTGAAATTCGTCCGGCGATGTTTACCGAGATGCGTTTGAAAGAAGCCCTCATGCTGGGCTTCACGCGTGCGGTGATTCCGATAGTGAGTGCGCCGCTGGATCTGAAACGGAGCGCCATAGACGTGGTGTGCGTTCGCAACGTCGCGGAGGCACAGGAAGCCCTCCTGGGTTAAGGCGCAACCTATCTTTGAATCCGACGGCCGGAAGTGCCATTATCCTTTCCGCTAATCGTCGAAAGGAAAATCCGGTATGCGAAGAAACTCCTTCCTGCGAATGATCTTCATACTGGCGGTTGTTGTCCTCGTCGGAACGTTAGGCCAAGACACCGCCGCGCAACAGCAACTGACATTGACCGTTAGAGCGGACCAGCCCGGAGTGAAGATCGATCCGATGTTTTATGGATTGATGACGGAGGAAATCAATTTTTCCTACGATGGCGGGATCTATGCAGAGTTAATTCGCAATCGCACGTTCCGCGATAACCCGCAGAATCCCGTGAACTGGAGCGTCGCCAAATACAGCGGCGCTGAGGGTGCCATCGCGCTCGAAAACAACCCCGTGCCCAACACGGCGCTCACGACGGCGCTCAAGCTGGATGCAGGCAGTCTGGCTGCAGGGCAACGTGTGGGTATTGCGAACGAGGGCTATTGGGGAATTCCGGTCAAACCGGATACCACTTATCGCGCGTCGTTTTACGCAAGGGCCGGAAGCAACTTCAGAGGGCCACTGACGGTCGCCATCGAAAGCAACGACGGTAAGACGACCTTTGCGAGTGTCCAGGTGTCCGGCATTTCGCTGGAGTGGAAGAAATTTATAGCGACCTTAAAGACGGCAAAGGTCGCGCCGTCCACGACAAATCGGTTTGTCATTTCCACTGGAGCACCTGGAACTCTGTGGTTCAGTCTCGTTTCTCTGTTTCCGCCAACCTATAAGAACCGTTCGAATGGGAATCGCATCGACATCATGGAACTGCTCGCGGGAATGAAGCCGTCGTTTTTACGGTTTCCCGGCGGCAATTACCTCGAGGGACCAAATTACGAGAATCGATTCAACTGGAAAGAAACGATTGGCCCAATCGAGCAGCGACGGACCCACATGAGTCCGTGGCGTTACCGTTCATCGGATGGGCTGGGCCTTCTTGAGTTTTTGCAGTGGGCCGAAGACTTGAATATGGAACCGATTCTTGGCGTCTACGCTGGGCTTCACATCGACAACGGCGCCCGAATTCTGACCGGCGACGAACTGAAGCCCCACGTTCAGGATGCCCTCGACGAGATCGAATACATCACCGGCGGAACGGATACCGCGTGGGGTGCAAGGCGTGCCCGCGACGGACATCCGCAACCTTTCAAGCTTCGCTATGTGGAGGTCGGCAACGAGGACTGGCTCAACATGGGGACGGCCAGCTATGACGGCCGCTTCACGATGTTCTATGACGCGATCAAGGCCAAATATCCGGACATTCAGATCATTTCCACGATGCGTTCGCAGGACCGTAATTTCGTCCATACCCGCAAGCCGGACATGCTGGACGACCACTTTTACGTGAACGTTCCCACTGCCCTTCGACAGGCGCACTTGTATGACAACTACGACCGCAAGGCGACGAAGATTTTTGTGGGCGAATGGGCAACAAATAATCCCCGCGTCGGGGACACACCCATGATGGCATTTGCCCTGGCGGACGGCGCCTGGCTTACCGGACTGGAACGCAATGCCGATGTGGCGATCATGAATTGTTACGCTCCGTTGTTCGTGAACGTGAATCCCGGCGGCCGACAGTGGGCTGTCAATTTGATTGGCTATGACGCCCTGACAAGCTTTGGTTCACCTTCCTACTACGTGCAGAAGATGTTTTCCAATAATCGCGGCGACGTTGTCCTTCCATCGAAGTTCGACCCGCTGCCCATGCTCGCGCCGGACGAGATCCCTGTGGCGCCTCAACCTCCTCCGGCTCCTGGAGCACGGGCTGGTGGCGGTCGCGGTCCTGCGCCGGTGACAGGAATGTTCGACGGCGTCTACGTGAGCGCAACTCGCGAGAACCGGACTGGCGACGTCATCCTCAAACTTGTGAATATCCAGTCGAAGCCCCAGCCTTTGCGGCTCGACATTCAGGGCGTACCCACGATCAAGAAGGAAGCCAACGGCGAAATGATTACCGGCGAACTGGGCGCTATTAATACCGTTGCAGAACCGATGAAGGTTCTTCCTCGTCCGATCTCGATCAAGGACGCCGGCCTTCAGTTCTCACACGAACTTCCTGCGCACTCCGTCAGCGTTCTCCGGTTGAAGACCCGCTGATGCGCGAAGAGGTCGAACATTGAGCGCTGGAGTTCGCTGGGAACAACGATGGCATCCACTTCGCGAGGAATGGGTCATTATTGCGGCGCATCGGCAGGATCGTCCCTGGCATGGCGAGATGTCGAGTGAACCCCGTCCTGCGGATCTTCCCGCGTATGCGCCCGACTGTTATCTCTGCCCTGGAAATGTGCGCGTCAGTGGCATTCGTAACGAAAACTATTCGGGAATTTTCGTGTTCGATAATGACCATCCCTGCGTGGGGCCAAACGCTCCCTTCGATCTCGTCCGGCCCAGCGGGTTGTATGAGAACCGTCCGGCTCAGGGGATGTCGCGCGTTCTCTGCTACAGCCCCAAACACAATGCGACTCTAGCCGAACTGCCATTGCCGGAGATCGAAGATCTCGTCGGTGCGTGGCGCGATCAATACCGGGATCTCGGGGAGCGGCACGACATACGTCATGTACTTATCTTTGAGAACAAAGGTGCTGTCGTGGGCGTTTCGAACCCGCATCCTCATTGTCAGATCTATGCGACAAACTTCGTGTTCAAGACAATCCAGAACGAGGCGGATATTTCACGCCGGTACCGTGACGAGAAAGGGCGGATCCTTTTTCAGGACATCCTCAAGGCCGAGCAAGCTGATGGTCGCCGAATCGTGTTTGAGAATTCCACTGCCATCGTTTTCGTGCCGTACTTTGCCCGATACGCCTACGAGTGCTTTGTCGCGCCGAAGGAAACGCACTCGAGCCTGAGCAGCATGAATGCCGGCGAGTTGCACGATTTGGCCGAAGCGCTGCAAGTTTTAACAGTCCGATATGACAATCTTTGGCGAACGTCTCTTCCTTACGTCATGACGTTGCACAACGCCCCCACCAATGGTGCCGATTACAGCGCGTTTCATTTTCACATTCAGTTCTACCCACCACTGCGAAAGCCAGGGCTTCTGAAATATCTCGCCGGACCAGAAATTGGAGGCGGCAATTTTCTGAGCGATACCTGGCCCGAAGACAAAGCTCAGGAACTGAGGAGTGTCGGAGACGTTCATTACAAGCGGGAACCTTCAGCATGACCGATCGCGTGCAGGGCCTCGTCGACGACATTCGAACAATCCATGATCACCTCCGCGAGGAGGTGGTGGTTGCAACGGAGCGGGAACACGTCGATCAACTCTCTCGTGTTGATCGAGAGGAGACCGAAGACACGATCTATGCCCTTGATGCTGTCAGCGAACCACGGCTTTTGGATCTTTTCGGAGACCTCTCCCGGCGCCACTCCTTCGTGATGATTGCCGAAGGCCTCCGCGGCGGGTGGATGACGTTTCCTTCCGGTACGTCGGAAGCTGAGGCGGAATGGCGCATCATCGTGGATCCTATCGACGGGACGCGCGGTGTGATGTACCAGAAACGGAGCGCATGGATATTGACCGGTGTCGCTCCAAATCTGGGTGCTGAGACATCCTTGCAGGACATTGTTTGTGCGGTTCAGACGGAAATACCGCTCATCAAACAACATCTCTCCGATCAGTTGTGGGCGATACGAGGGCAGGGGGCGTACGCCGAACGATTCAACCGACTCGACGATACGAGCACGTCGATTCGCCTGCGACCATCACGCGCGGAGACAATCGCTCATGGCTTTGCCATGATCGCCAGGTTTTTCCCCGGGGGGCGAGATGAACTTGCGGCGATCGATGACGAGATTGTTCAGTCCGTGCTGGGTTCGCCCGCTCCGGGAAAAGCTCAATGTTTCGAGGATCAGTACCTTTCCACGGGCGGACAACTCTACGAATTGCTGGCTGGCCACGACCGTTTTGTCGCTGACTTGCGGCCGTTATTGCAGCCCCTTCTCAGCAGGCGTGGTCTTCCCGCCGCTTTGTGTTGTCATCCCTATGATTTGTGCACCGCGCTGATCGCGAGCGAGGCGGGAGCGGTAGTGACCGATGTTTCGGGTCAGCCTCTGGCGGCGCGCTTGAACGTGGATTCAGATGTCGCGTGGGCAGGATATGCCAACGAGGCTATTCGCCGACTCGTGCAGCCTGCCCTGCAAGCAGCTTTACGGCGTCGCGGGTGGTTGCCTGATGCGCAGTGAATTCCCCGGCGTTGAACCGTTTGTTGAAACTCTGACTACGTTGGATCGCCACGCGAACCCTCACCTTCGAAATTTTTTCGATCACGGACCCGTCACGATTGCGCGTGCTCCAGGCCGCCTGGACGTGATGGGCGGTATCGCCGACTATTCCGGATCGCTGGTTCTTCAACGCCCGACCGCCGAGGCAACATTCGTGGCGCTGCAACCGTCGGACTCAAGCAGGGTCGAGATCGCGAGCTTGAAGAAAAATCGCGGTGGGGAACAGTTGAGGACGTTTTCGATCGAGCTTGGCGCATTGGCTCCAGAAGCCGAGCCGCTGGACTACGAGTCCGCTCGCATGCTTCTCACTCAGGACGCGGCGAATCATTGGGCAAGCTATGTGATCGGGCCACTGCTGGTCCTGATGCGAGAGCGAGATGTCCGGCTGCCAAAAGGCGTAAGAATATTGATCTCTTCCGCGGTGCCTGAAGGTAAAGGCGTAGCGTCTTCCGCCGCACTGGAAGTCTCGGTGATGAAGGCCGTCACGGAGTCTTTGCACGTTTCAATGGACTCCCGCGCGATAGCCCTGCTGTGCCAGAAAGCGGAGAACGCGATCGCCGGAGCTGCGTGCGGCGTGATGGATCAGATGACAGCAGTGTTTGGCCAGGCGGATTCGTTGTTCGCGTTATTGTGTCAACCCGCGGAACTTCAGCCCTCAGTTCGCGTGCCGGCCGAGATTGCTTTCTGGGGCCTGGACTCCGGGGAGCGGCATGCGGTTGGCGGCGCGAGTTACGAGTCGGTTCGCACAGGAGCGTTTATGGGGCATCGGATCATTGGTGGTGCAGCAAGCGTCGACTACCTCGCGAATGTGGATCCTTTCGAATTCGAGCGGCAGTTCGCGCCGGTTCTTCCGGAAGAGATTCTCGGGGAGGAATTTCTCGCACGGTATGGCAGGACGTCCGACTCCGCTACCCGCGTCATCCCATCGCGGGTTTATAAAGTGCGGCAGCCTACAGCTCATCCTGTTTATGAACATCACCGCGTGATTCAGTTTCGCGAGCTTCTTCTGTCCAAGGGTGGGGAAGAGCGATGGACATCTATGGGTGAGCTGATGTATCAGTCCCACGCCAGTTATTCCGCGTGTGGTCTGGGGTCGTCAGGCACAGACAGAATTGTTCAATTTGTCCGCGAAGCGGGGCCGGCCAAGGGACTGTATGGAGCGAGAATTACCGGGGGCGGCAGCGGCGGGACCGTTGCTGTGCTGGGCCGGGCCGATGCGGATCGCACTGTACGAGGTATCGCCGAGCGTTATTCGGACGCAACCGGTCATGAGCCGGTGATCTTTTCTGGTGCGTCGAGCGGCGCGGAGAGTTTCGGTTCGCTGACCGTGAACCTGTGAAATAGAGGAGAATTCGTGAAAAAACGTGCCGTTGCTTCATTACTTTTCGCTGTCCTGCTCCTGGTGTCCTGCAACTCCGGTGGAAACGACACCGCCTCAAAAGGGTTCAAGCTCGCCTTCGTCACCAACAACGCGGCCGACTTCTGGACGATTGCGCGCAGAGGCGTCGAAAAGGCTGATGAGGAGCTGAGCGAAACCTCTGTGGAGTTCAAGATCACCTCGGATCCGACAGCTGCCGAGCAGAAGCGGATTGTGGACGATCTGTTGGCGGCCGGTTTCCAAGGCATCGCGATATCGCCGGTGGATCCACAAAATCAGACGGGATTGATCAATGAGGCTGCGAGCAAGGCACTGGTCTTCACACAGGATAGCGATGCCCCGGACAGCAATCGCGCGTGCTACGTTGGGACAGATAACGTCGCAGCGGGCCGTCAGGCCGGCGAACTCGTCAAGGAAGTCCTCCCCAACGGTGGGAAGATCATGTTGTTTGTCGGCAAACTCGACGCAAAGAACGCACAGGAGCGGATCCGTGGGATCAAGGAAGTCCTGGAGGGAAGTAAAGTCGAGGTCCTGGATGTTCGAACCGACGACGTCGACAATGCCCGGGCAAAGGCCAATGCGGCGGACGCTATCGTCAAGTATCCGGACATTAAGGCGATGGTCGGACTTTGGAGTTACAACGGCCCGGCCATCTTGAGTGCCGTGAAAGACGCCAAGAAGACAGGACAAATCCAGATCATTGCGTTCGATGAGGCCGACGAAACACTGGCCGGTATTCAGGAAGGCGCAATTTATGGGACCGTGGTCCAGCAGCCTTACGAGTTTGGCTATCAGGCGATCAAGTTGATGACCCAGGTATTGAACGGCGACAAATCCGTGATTCCGGAAAACCGGCAAATCATTATTCCTACGCGTGTTGTTAAGAAGGGCGAAGTGGAAGAGTTTGCGGCGAAAATTCGGGAATTGCGGGGCAAGTAGAGGACGGATTAGGAAAAAACTCTCATCCTTTCCTACTAAGGTTGGGCCTAACTTGCTCGTCAGGCTATAATCGCGAGGCATGAAGCCCAAAGAGGTCGACGGCAGCCTGTCTCCATCCAAGGATGATCTCGGCATCGACGTCCAGAAGGAACAGAACTACCTTCTCGACATCATCCTGGTTCGCACGATATTTGCGATCGTACTGACGGGCGCGGCATTCGTTATTGAGCCTTTTGGGCTGAGCGGGCCCTCCACTGTAGTGCTCGGTGTTGCGGCGGCTCTCGGCATCATCTACTTCGAACACCGCCTGAAGTCTGCAACTCTTAAGCGTCTGATTGGCGGCGCCATTGGCTCAATTCTGGGCATCATCGGGGCTGTTCTGATCAGCCATATTCTCGAGACCACCCAGTACGACAAAGGCTCGGTTTCCTTTATTAAGGTCTTCGTCCTGTTCTTGATGGGTTATGTCGGTCTCGTCGTCGGTGCAAGAAAAGGGGACTTCCTGAATCTGGCTGCCCTCGGCGGTATTTTCGGTGGCGAGCGGCCGGTCAAGAGGGTCTACAAAATTTTCGACACGAGCGTGATCATCGATGGTCGCGTTGCAGATATCTGCGAAACCGGCTTCATGGACGGCATCCTGTTGATTCCGCATTTTGTGTTGCGCGAACTGCAGCAGGTTGCGGATTCCGCCGATGCATTGAAACGCAATCGGGGACGCCGGGGACTGGACATTCTTCAGCGAATACAGAAGATGTCGGGGATTACGGTTCAGTTTGTCGAGAACGATTACCCGGCGATTCGCGAAGTGGATATGAAGCTGATTGAACTCGCGAAGGAGTTTGAGGCCAAGATCGTAACCAACGATTTCAACCTCAACAAAGTCGCGCAGCTTCGCGGTGTTGAGGTCCTCAACATTAACGAACTTGCGAATGCTCTCAAGCCTGTTTATCTGCCGGGCGAAACGATGAAGGTCTTCATCCTCAAGGAAGGCAAGGAATTCAACCAGGGTATAGCCTATCTGGATGACGGCACGATGGTGGTTGTAGACAATGCGCGAAAGATGATCGGCAAGACCATCGATTCTTCAGTAACCAGCGTTCTTCAGACGACAGCGGGAAAGATGATTTTCGGAAGATACGAAGAGCGTCGCGGAGAAGTCGTTCATCATCCTGCAAAGGAAGAACGAAGCGCCACAGCTTCCGAGAGCCGGCCCTCGGACCGTCCCGCATCCGAAGTCTCCCACTAATCTGCAGACATGAACGTCACCGCTATCATTGCGGCAGCTGGTGCCGGCAGGCGGATGAAAGCCGATCGGCCGAAGCAGTTGCTCACGCTCGACAACACGCCGATTCTCATCTACACGATTCGCAAATTCGACGCATGCCGGATTGTGGACAGGATTCTCGTGGCGGCGCCCCAGGAGTCTGTTGACGAAGTTCGCAAGCTGGTTGCTGGAGCCGGCTTCTCAAAGCCAGTGACTGTTGTTCAGGGTGGGGCACGACGGCAGGACTCTGTGGCGATCGCGATGCAGCATATCGGTCCGGAGACGACGATTGTGGCAGTGCACGATGCCGTAAGACCTTTTGTAAAAGTGGAAGAGATCGAAGCAACGATTCTGGAGGCTGACAAGAGCGGCGCGTCTGTCCTGGCCATACCCATCGTCGATACAGTCAAACAGATTCGAAAAGACGTGATTGATTCCACGCTCACGCGCGAACACCTCGTGCTTGCGCAGACCCCGCAGGTTTTCCGCATCGAGCTTCTGCGAGATGCTTTCGAGCGAGCGCGCAAGGACGACTACTACGGTACGGATGAGTCCAGCCTTGTCGAGCGACTCGGGCATCCGGTGGCGGTCGTTCGTGGTTCCGAGCGCAACATCAAGATCACCCGTCCCGACGATCTGGCATTGGCCGGCTTCTTTCTGCGCGAAGAGCGGGCAGCCAAATGAAGTTTCGGGTGGGAGTCGGTTTCGATCTGCATCGTCTCGGACCTGGATCCCATTTGATTCTTGGCGGTGTCGAGATTCCGCACGACCGAAGCTTCATCGCGCATTCTGATGGCGATGTGCTCTGCCATGCCATCGTCGATGCTCTCCTCGGAGCGGCCGGCTTAGGAAACATCGGCGAGCGATTTCCGGACACGGACGTGCGATACAAGGGCATGTCGAGCCTGACATTTCTTACGGAAGCGACAGACCTGCTGTCGCAGAACGGCTACCGCATCGAGAACATCGACTCCAACGTCCTTGCTGAAAAACCGAAACTGCTACAGCACTTTCCGATGATGCGCGAAAGGATGGCGGCCGCTGCAGGGATTCCGATCGATCGCGTTTTCGTTAAGGCGAAGACGATGGAAGGCGTCGGCGTTATCGGGCATGAGGATGCGATCGCAGCCGAAGCGGTTGTCCTGATCTCTTTTGAGTGATGCGAGACGTTTCCAACATTTGCGGTGTCCATGCTGTTCACGAAGCATTGGCTGCAGGCCGCCCCGTGGAGCGAATATACATTCTTCGTAATGCTCACCTGCCGCGTCTGAAACCGATCCTCGAACTTGCGCAACAACACGGCGTGCCTGTCCGAAAAGAGGACCATACCCTTCTGGAGAAACTCGCCGGCGGGGTTGCGCATCAGGGCGTGGTGGCAGTAGTGGGCGCGGCTTCCTATGCGCCGCTGGAGAAAGTGTTCGAAGCGCAGACTCCGTGTGTCGTCGTGCTCGATGGTGTTGAAGATCCGCACAATCTTGGCGCGGTAATCCGTACCGCGGAGGCGTCCGGCGTATCGGGTGTTGTTATCCCCGAAAGGCATTCGGCGCCGCTGTCCGCCGTGGTCGCAAAGTCTTCGGCTGGAGCTCTGGCTTACGTTCCCGTTATTCGTGTTCGCAACGTTGCGACCACCCTGGACGAATTGAAGGAAGGCGGACTCTGGATTGTCGGCGTGGATGCGGAGGGAGACAAACTCTGGACTGATTTCGATTACACCGGACCGGTGGCTCTCGTCTTTGGCGGCGAGCATCGGGGGGTGCGCCGCCTGGTGCGCGAACACTGCGATGTTGTCGTCCGGTTGCCGATGCTTGGGAAGATCAGTTCACTCAATGTTTCCGTGACAGCTGGAATCGTATTGTATGAGGTAGTTCGGCAGCGAGACGCGGCTGCACGGCTCCGATCCTGACCCGTCAGTGCTTTAGTCGGTTTCGAAGTAGCATCTGGGACCTATCCCGACTAGAGCCCTCTTTACAATGAGTACTATTGCCTGAGTGTTCTATGTATTTATGGTGCGCATCTTTCGTCAAGCGGACTCAGTAGAGAGTTAATGCCTGTAAACCTCGATAAGCCCCATCGGTGGAAAGGAGACATCGCTCGTTCTGTCGATATGTATAACTCGTGGTTTATGCGATTTGCTCCGACCGCCTTCCGTGAATCGCGATCGAAAACCATTGCTGATGTGGAAGCGACTCTGCGCGCCACTTCAAACTTGACCAACATTAAGCCGATTATATTGCGTCACCATCCAGGCATTCTTTCAGCACTCAGGATGTCAACGTGCCCGCCACTTGCGGTAGATCGACTTATCGGGTTGTCTAGTGTTCCCGCGGGGCTGGTTAAGACAATGGAAATAGAGAAGAGAATCCCTCCGAAAATGAATGAAAGAGAGTGTGAGGCGCAGTTATCTAAGATAGCGGCGATTGTAGAGAAATTGGCTGATCCCGATATTTTTGTTTGGCTTCGTCGTGACCCTCCGGCAACCGATTCCGAGGTCCACCGAGCTGCAACCATCGTGGCTGATCGTCTTTGTGGGTCATTAGCGAATCCCATAATCCGCAACGCGCAGGAGCGCCGTCAACTCGAGGAAATCAAACACTGGCTAGAAGGGAGGGGCTACCATCAAGTTGCGGAAGGGACCAGATTTCACAAAATGTTGCCAGGTACGTTTGCGTTTCGCATGAATGTGCCAGTCAAGCTAGATGGGACTGAGAAGACGATTAATATCCCCATTGATGCAGCAGTGATGCCCGAGCACGCGCAACCCGGACAATTGCCTCTCCTATTTGAGGCGAAGTCGGCGGGCGACTTTACCAACACGAATAAAAGGCGGAAAGAGGAAGCTACGAAAGTAGCCCAACTCAGGCGCAATTATGGCGCGGACGTTCGATTCAATCTTTTTCTGTGTGGCTATTTTAACAGTGGGTACCTCGGTTACGAAGCGGCAGAGGGTATTGATTGGCTTTGGGAGCACAGAATCGATGACTTCCTAGAATTTGGTATATGAAGAGTTATGTGAACGCTGATCAGTTGGAATCGAAGAGAGCAAAACTTCAGACCGTGCTCGACTCTGCAAAGACTCAGGGCGAACGGAATTTTCTTGGCCAATTTGCAACTCCAATTTCTTTGGCGGAAGACGTCTTGGCTCACGCCAAGCGACTTTGCGATTTGAGGGTCCCGATAAAATTTCTCGATCCCGCAATCGGCACCGGATCGTTCTATTCGGCCCTCTTGAAGGTTTTCCCTGAAGAGCAAATCCACAGCGCGCGAGGTTTCGAAATCGATCCGCATTATGGTTTTCCGGCAAAAGACCTGTGGAAGGACACGGGACTCGATTTGGAGATCGGAGATTTCACGTATCGAGAGCCCCGAGAACTATGCAATCTATTGATCTGTAATCCCCCTTATGTCCGTCATCACCATATAGCAAACGAAACAAAAACGTCGCTTAGTGCAAAAGCTTTGCGAGTCTGTGGAGTCCGCTTCAGCGGACTCGCAGGTTTATATTGCTACTTCCTAGCGCTATCGCATGCTTGGCTGGAACGTGACGCGCTTGCAGGCTGGCTTATTCCCAGCGAATTCATGGACGTCAACTATGGTCAAGCTGTGAAGAGATATTTGTTGAAGGATGTGACGTTGCTGCAAATTCATAGATTTGATCCGAACGACCTTCAATTTGCGGACGCCCTCGTTTCTTCAAGTGTCGTGTGGATTCGGAATTCTCCGCCACCATCTGGCCATGAGGTGTTATTCACATTCGGCGGTTGCTTAGAGAAGCCTACTTACTCGAAGCGGGTACCAAGCCATGTGTTGGATAAGGAAACGAAGTGGACTCGCTTTCCTGTCTCAGAACCACGTGCGAATACGGGTGTTCCGATTCTTGCCGACTTTTTCCGCATTAAGCGAGGCCTTGCAACAGGGGACAACGGTTATTTCATTCTTTCGCCAGACGAAATCCGAGCGAGAGATTTGCCCATGCAATGCTTTCGTCCGATTCTTCCTAGTCCGCGGTACTTGTCGAATGATCAGATTGAAGGAGATCGAGACGGTAATCCCCTCGTTGATCGAAAACTTTTCCTGCTTGATCCTCCATTCGATTGCCTTGAGATCCAAACGAAGTTTCCGACATTGTGGTTGTACTTGGAGGAAGGTAGGACGAGTGGATTAGACCAGCGCTATCTTTGCCGTCACAGAAACCCGTGGTATGCGCAGGAGAATCGTCCGCCACCTCCTTTGGTATGCACATACCTGGGGCGAGGGGATACGAAGAGCGGCCGACCCTTCCGATTCATCCTGAACCGCTCGAAGGCTACTGTCGCAAATGTCTACTTGGCGATGTATCCGATGCCATTTCTGACCCAGGCCCTTGATGCTGATCCGAACCTAATTGTGCGTCTTTGGGAAACCCTGAACGACATCGCTCCAAGGAGATTACTAAGCGAAGGAAGAGTCTACGGCGGTGGGCTCCATAAGTTGGAGCCTCGAGAACTGGCGAATGTAGAGATACCTGAGCTTGCTGACCTGCTGGACAGGAAATCTCTTCACCAACACCAGCAGCTTCTCTTCACCAAATGAAGTAACAGTTGTTACCTGAAACTATAAGTTTTTTTGAGCAATGGCGGCGCTGGAAGAGTTTCCAGTACACTTACCGGGTTGCGATAGGTTTTGCTAGGCTGCGGGAGCAGTGTCTGTGTTTGACGAGGCTTGTGAGCGCGGTGAAGTTTTCTCAGACTCGTGAGTGAAGTGTCATCATCCGAAAACTGAAAAGAGCGAAATTTTCTGCAACCGACTGTTGAAACACCTATTTGGCTATGTTAGAGTCGGACGTTTGTCGATGCTGGCGTAGCTCAGTTGGTAGAGCAGCTGACTTGTAATCAGCAGGTCGGGGGTTCAATTCCCTTCGCCAGCTCCTAAGGTAGCGGCGACTCGCCGCCAGATGTAACACGGACAGGTGGCCGAGTGGTTAAAGGCAGCAGACTGTAAATCTGCCGCTCCTTGCGGGCTACGGAGGTTCGAATCCTCCCCTGTCCATGCGTAGGGGAACCGGCCGATGGGGAACTCGCGGCGGTGATGAGCGAAGCGATCCGACGGTGGGCCCGACGCTGGGGAATGCTGGATTGGCCCACGTAGCTCAGATGGTAGAGCGCGTCCTTGGTAAGGACGAGGTGACCAGTTCAATCCTGGTCGTGGGCTCTCTTGGCGTGGGGAACCGGTGGGCCCGACGCAAAGATAAGAAACGAAACGAAAGTTTGGGCGGGAGTAACTCAGTGGCTAGAGTCACGGCCTTCCAAGCCGTTGGTCGCGGGTTCGAATCCCGTCTCCCGCTCCTCCTAGCAGGCGACTACACGATTTAAACCGGAGAGAAGGTATGGCGAAAGAGAAATTTGACAGGTCGAAACCGCACGTGAACGTGGGGACGATCGGACACATCGATCACGGGAAGACGACGTTGACGGCAGTGATCACGAAGGTG
>Ga0111538_10007365_pt1 | contig 14844 bp, 17 predicted proteins | sample SoiMethybrSBSTD1_FD_79669 | JGI IMG/M metagenome (GOLD analysis project Ga0111538, IMG submission 79669) | Bulk soil microbial communities from a Populus tree surrounding site in Tennessee, USA - Soil MetaG P. TD hybrid SBSTD1 (version 2)... | ecosystem: Environmental > Terrestrial > Soil >... | reverse complement strand
TGCAGGCTCAATAGTAAATGAACCTGACTGCAGAGGAAATAACTGCACTTTCCTGATCAGGTGAACATAATAATTCTGACCATTGTATTGCTCAACATCGGGATGATTATTATAGGCGTCTACCATTTCTATTACGCTAAACCCGCTGAGTGAAGGTCTCTTCAGCACCTGCGAATTCGCATCGAGACGCGAGTATGCTTTAAAAACCGCCATCAGCGGTTCACCAACATAACATTCTGTTTTGCTTACTTCCGCTTTTAAGAAAAAATTCTTCCTGATCTTTTCATCGGCATTTTCTCCAGGGCCTAATTCTGAGTTATCTTCAACAATTCCAGTGTTCTGGGCAAACAGGTTGCCATAGAAACTATTTATTAGCAAAAAAAATATCAGGAAAATATTTTTCATAGATCACCCAGTTGCGGACGTATCACAATTTCTTCAACACAAGCCTGGGGCGAAAGACTGGCAGCAGTAAAGATCATTTCTGCAATGTCGTCCGCCGTCATAATGCGATCCGGATCCACACCGCTCGAATCCCAGGATGCTGTATAAGCAGCTCCGGGGAAAACTGCAGTAACTTTCACACCGTATTTTTTCATTTCATCTCTCAGGTTGGCAGATAATCCCGCCATTGCATACTTGGTAATGCTATAGGATCCGCCATGTTTGTAAGCTTTCAACGCTGCGATTGAGCAAATATTAAAAATGTGACCGCTCTTGCGATCCATCATTGGAGAAAGAAGATATTTAGAAAGATAATATGCACTGTAAAGATTTGTTTCCATTAAAAACTCGATCACACCGTCTTCTTCTTCATGTACATGCCCGGGCACGAAACTTCCTGCATTATTAACGAGGATATTCACAGCATCAGTTTTGGAAAGTACCCATTGCGCAAATTCCTTCAGTTCAGTTTTTTTTGAAACATCGCAGATTTTGTAATCTACATGAACACCTGGAAATTTTTGTGAAATATTATTGGAAGTATCGGCAAGTTCCCTTTCGTTACGCGCGCAAAGGAAAAGAGAGTAACCGTTCGCGGCAAATTTCTCTGCGATAGCTTTTCCTATTCCTTTCGATGCGCCGGTTATTACAATGTTCATAACATGCAGGGTGCCCAATATAGGCTATTTTTGATGAATGAAATACCGGCATATCTTCTTCGATCTTGATCATACCCTATGGGATTTCAACGAAAACGCCCGGCTCACTTTACTTGAATTATATCATGAGCTCGGGCTAGAAAAAGCCGGTGTCAGCAATTTCGAACATTTTATTAAAGTATACCTCGAACATAATGAGCAGTTGTGGGAAAAATACAGGAACGGTGTGATGAAAGCTGAAGAGCTCCGATGGAAAAGAATGTGGAACACATTAAACGAATTCGGTGTTACTGACGAAAATCTTGCCAGGCGTTTGGGCACCCGTTTCCTTGAATTGCTGCCCACCAGGAATATATTATTTGCCGACGCAGTCGAAACGCTAAAATATCTTAAAAATAAAGGCTACCAGCTGCATCTTATTACAAACGGATTCGAAGAAACCCAACATAGCAAGCTGCGTAATTGTGGCATATCAGAATATTTTGATGAAGTGATCACTTCAGAAGGAAGCAACAGCATGAAACCCAAAAAAGAAATTTTCGAGTACGCTTTGAATAAGGCGAAAGCGATGCAGCATCAGAGCATCATGATCGGCGATAGTATTGAAGTTGATATTAAAGGAGCGATCAATGCGGGCATCGACCAGGTGTATGTAAATCACCTCGGGGAAATCTGTAACATTAAGCCTACTTACACGATTACTTCATTAAAAGAACTGCAGAATATTTTCTGATCACAATTTAGCGAGAACACTCACTCCGCCTGTCACTACCTGGTTAAGTTTTACTTCAACTTTTGATCCGGGGGGCAGCAGCACATCTACCCTGCTCCCGAATTTGATGAAACCCATTTCCGCGGCCTGGTCTATTTTCTGCCCTACCTTAAGATAATTCAATATCCGTCTCGCCACTGCACCTGCAATCTGTTTCACCAGTACTTCGCCTTTGTTGTTCATGATCACTACAGAATGTCTTTCGTTCTCAGTCGATGATTTAGGGTGCCAGGCCACCAGGTACTTTCCTTTATGGTACCTGCTGTAAACAACTTCTCCGGTTGTCGGAGCTCGGTTCTGATGCACATTTGCCGGGCTCATGAAAATGGAGATCTGTAATCTTTTATCTTTAAAATATTCTTCATCGTATACTTCTTCTATCACTACCACTTTTCCATCTGCAGGAGATACAACGTAATCGTCATTCGTGACAAGTTTTCGCGAAGGCACACGGAAGAATGAAATGATAAAAACCCAGAAAGCAATTGTTACCAGGAAAATAACCCAGCTCAACCAGGGATAATTATAACTGAGAAAATAAAACGACACCAGGTTAATGGCCCCAAATAAAATAGCGGTCACCATAATCGTTTTAATACCTTCTCTGTGAATCGTCATGAATGTTGATGTTGAGTCTCAAAAATAATCAAACCTTTTCCCTTATCTTAAAAATATCTCTACATACAGCCATACAAATGGAGTGGCCACAAGTAATGAATCGAACCTGTCTAGAAATCCGCCATGTCCCGGCATGATATTACCACTATCTTTCACTCCTGCAACCCGTTTGATCTTACTTTCAAGAATATCCCCGAAAGTTCCGGCAACTGATGCGATCAGTGAGATCATCAGCCAATGTACAAAATGAAAATCGCGAAGGGTAGGTATATAACTGCTCCCGATCGTTACTATTGTCATGCAGAGTATAATACCGCCGATTGTTCCCTCCCAAGTTTTTTTAGGAGAGATGGATGTAAGCGGGGTTTTGCCGGCCAATGATCCAACGATGTATGCCATCGTGTCGTTGATCCACATGCACGCTATAATGATCAGCGGCATGAGTGGTGTGGACATGAATGGTAAGGAAGGAAAGATCAGCAGATCGATCATCAGTCCGCAGCTAAGGGATATATAGATCAACCCTAAAGCTGAGTACCCAATATTTTTAAGTGAGATATTATGTGAAAAAAGAAGTTCAGTGATAGGAAGGAGAAATGCAAATAACAATGCGAGCCACCAGCCGACAGGATGCAATACAAAATCGCCGAAACGGAAGTCATTGTTGGTAAAATAAAGCATGACGCACCAACCCGCGATCATAATTCCATATCGGTGCAGTTCGGAGATCGAACGGTAATCTTTATCTATTAATCCTACCAGCTTCTGGTATTCAAACCAGCATCCGAAATGTATGATGGAAAATAGAAAGAAGAACGTCCAGTGGCTGATCAATAAACCTGACAGCATCACCACAACAAACACTGCGGCCGTGAGCGACCTGGTTTTAAAAGTTCCTCTGTTCAGCGCCATGAAAATCGTTTAAGCAAGAAATTCGTTATTCCTGTTCAGATCATCAGGTTCATATATTTTCTGATAAGTGACCTTCGAGGTGGATTTGAACACCCATAAAAGTCCCCAAATCAATAATCCACTGAAAGCCGCAAGCAAAATCGGAATAGGTGGATTTTTTTCAATGTATTGAGGCGCATAGGAAACCACGATCACCTGCAGGGCATTGTTAACGAAATGCGCAAATATGCTGGGCCAGAGGCTTCCGCTGTACCAATAAATAGCTCCCAGTATTACACCGAGGAACATTCTCGGTAAAAAACCCTGGAATTGCATATGCAACGCAGAAAAAAGTATGGAAGTTGCAATGATGCCTGTCCACGCATTTTTAGTAATATGGATCATGATCCTTTGCAATGCGCCCCGGAAACATACTTCTTCGCATATTGCCGGAAGCAGTGCAATGATCAGCACATTAATGATCACATCACCTCTATGGTCGGCCTTTAAAAACTGCTGCATCTGTTTTGTTGCTTCGTTTTCGAGCGTACCCATCCATTGTGGTAAAGGAATTAACTGGTTCAATTCACCTAACCAGAAAACGAAAGGAAATGCTACCATTATTATTACGATCGCAAGCACATACATCGGTTTAAGCGGGGCCGGTTTGAATCCTAAAAAATTTGTGGCTCTGCCGTCATAAACGATAAATGCGAAAAGCCAGGCAGGCAGGAAAAAAATGAGAATGGAAGAAAGTGCCTGTATAACCTTCATACCTGTTAGTACTTCAGGCCTGCTCCAGTCGAGTTTGCCCATGGATGAGGCATTCTGCAGCCCCATTGAAAAGGCCACAATGCCCATTATGAGATACCCCACAATAAATCCAGCTCCCAAAAGACCGAAAAAAATGCCCAGCTGAGACCATGGAGATTTAACGCGTAGATGACCTGTCATACAAGATATATGTGTAAATTTGCCGGATTTTTTTACAAGATACGGATTCGCGTTCAGTACCACTTTTAAGGTATGCCGACGGTTGAAAATGATTAAGATAGGCAACATATCACTCCCCGATTTTCCATTGCTTCTGGCACCGATGGAAGATGTAAGCGACCCGCCGTTCCGGGCCGTTTGCAAGGATAATGGTGCGGACCTGATGTATACCGAGTTTATTTCGTCGGAAGGACTCATCCGCGACGCGATAAAAAGCCGCAAAAAGCTCGACATCTTCGATTATGAACGGCCTGTCGGCATCCAGATTTTTGGTGGTGATGAGGAAAGCTTGTCTCTTGCCGCTAAGATTGTGGATGTAACTAACCCAGATCTGCTGGATATCAATTTCGGATGCCCGGTTAAAAAAGTAGCCTGCAAAGGAGCCGGAGCAGGAGTGCTTAAAGATCTCCCACTTATGGTCAGGCTCACAGAAGCGGTAGTGAAATCTACCAGGCTTCCGGTTACCGTTAAAACAAGGCTGGGGTGGGACAGCGATTCTAAAAATATTGAAGAAGTGGCAGAACGTCTGCAGGACGTGGGTATCAAAGCTCTCGCGATACATGGCCGCACGAGAATGCAGATGTACAAAGGCTCTGCCGACTGGACGCTGATAGGAAAAGTCAAAAACAATCCGCGTATTCAGATCCCGATATTTGGCAACGGGGATATCGACTCACCTGAAAAAGCTCTGGAATATAAACACAGGTACGGAGTAGATGGGATCATGATCGGAAGGGCAGCGATTGGTTATCCATGGATATTTAATGATATCAAACATTTTGTAAGAACAGGAGAACATCCTGCTCCGCCAACTATAGAACAAAGGATAGAAGTTTGCCGCAAACATCTGCACAGGTCATATGAATGGAAGGGTCCTGTAGTGGGTATTCTCGAAATGAGAAGGCACTACGCAAATTATCTGAAAGGGCTTCCAAATATAAAAGAATTCAGGAGCAGGCTAGTAGTGATGAAAGAACTGGAGGAGATTGAAGAAGTGCTCAGCGAAATAGTAAAAGAATACTCAGGCTTCGAGTTCCAGAAATCTGTAATAGTGCTGGAAAATTATCACGAGAAGTGCGCCGTGTAATTAATTAATTTTATTTATGGTTTATTTTAATGTAGGTTCTTCTCCACTGAAGGTGTCGGGGATCGGGTTTGGGTGCATGTCTTTACCAGCAGATGAAAAATCGGCAATCCCTGTGCTTCATAAGGCAATAGAGCTTGGCATAAATTATCTCGACACTGCAGATATTTACAATGATGGAATCAATGAACTGATCATCGGCAAAGCAATCAAAGGTAAGCGTGATAATGTTGTGCTTGCATCTAAAGCGGGTAACGTAAGAAGACCAGATGGTGGGCTCGACTGGAATCCAACAAAGCAACATATCCTTCGCAGCATTGAAGGTAGTCTTAAACGGCTACAGACAGATCGTATCGATCTTTACCAGCTGCATGGTGGCACCATCCAGGATAATATTGATGAGACCATTGAAGCTTTTGAATTGTTGAAACAGCAGGGAAAGATCAGGTACTATGGTATTTCGTCAATACGTCCCAATGTGATAGAGGAATATATAAAAAAATCTTCCATTGTTAGCGTGATGACTCAATACAGCCTGCTCGACAGAAGGCCGGAGGAAGAAACACTTGAACTGCTGCATCAAAATAATATCGGAGTGTTGGTAAGGGGAAGCGTAGCCCAGGGATTATTGATCAATAAAGTTGCCAAACCATATCTTGATTTTTCAGTTGAGGATGTCGCAAAAATGGGGAGGGCTGTTAATGAATTATCAGGTAAAGAAAGAACCGCAACACAAACCGCCATCAAATATGTATTGCATCAAAAGGCTGTTACTTCCACAGTGGTAGGAATGAGAACCCTGGAACAGGTGGAAGAAGCAGTTAATGCAGTAAACGTCGCTGATCTTACATCTTCAGAATTAGAAATGCTTAAAAACACACTAAGGCCCAATATTTATAAAGAACACAGGAAAATTCACTTTTAACTTTTCACTAGTGTCATGACCGATGAGTATTATATGAAATTCGCCCTGCGGGAAGCGCAAAAGGCATATGAAGCGGAAGAAGTACCTGTGGGAGCGATCATAGTGCAGAATGAAAAAATTATTGCGAGAGGATACAACCAGGTGGAAAAGCTCAACGATCCCACAGCCCACGCTGAAATTCTCGCGCTTACTTCTGCTTTCAATTTTCTCGGAAGCAAATATCTCACTGAAGCCGCAATTTATATTACTGTGGAACCTTGCCTGATGTGCGCAGGTGCCTTGTACTGGAGCAAGATTGCGCGGATAGTGTATGGTGCGGCTGATGAAAAAAACGGTTACTCATCCAAAGCCCAATGGCCATTCCATCCCAAAACGGAATTAACAAAAGGGGTACTCTCTGATGAATGTGCTACATTAATGAAAAATTTTTTTAAAGCACGGAGATAGGGGAGGTTAAATTCAATATCACTAATTTTATAAAATCGTTTAATCTAAAATATCATCAGTTATGGCATTTACATTACCAGCTCTGCCCTACGCGCACGATGCACTTGAGCCTCATATCGACACAACCACAATGCAGATACATCATGGAAAGCATCACCAGGCTTACGTTGACAATCTTAATAAAGCTATCGCCGGAACACCGAATGAAAATAAATCGCTTGAAGAACTTGTTGCATCAGCAGGAACCATCAGTCCTGCAGTACGTAACAATGGAGGTGGCCACTGGAATCATACATTTTTCTGGGAAAGCCTTGCACCCAACGCAGGAGGTACTCCTACAGGAAAACTGGCTGAAACAATCACTTCAACATTCGGCTCTTTTGATGCATTCAAGGAAAAGTTCAACAATGCAGGCATGACTCGTTTTGGTTCCGGATGGGCATGGCTTATTCTGAATAATGGCAAACTCGAAATTTCTTCCACACCAAACCAGGATAATCCGCTTATGGATGTTGCTGAGGTGAAAGGAACACCGTTGCTTGGAGTAGATGTATGGGAACATGCATATTATTTAAAATACCAGAATCGCAGGGCGGAATATCTTGGCGTTTTCTGGAACGTAGTGAACTGGAATAAAGTGAATGAAAGATTCGGGAAGTAAAAAATATTGATACAACCAGTTTAAATCCTTTTTGGGAATATTGTAAAATGTTCTCATCAAGGATTTAAATTTTAAAAACTACTTCGATGAAAATTTATAAAATCGTACTTATTTCAATAGTGTCTTTTTTGTTTTATTCCTGCAGTGGTGGTGGAAAGAAAGTTGTGATCATGGCAAGTGGTAAGATTCAGGCCAATGGAAACAATATTACGCTTGAACCAGGCTCCACACATAATGAAGAAACAATGGTTCCCGACGGTGATAAGATCACTGTAACCACTCCAACTGGCAATAAAGATTTTGAAGTGAAAGAACCAGGATTATACCTGCTGAATATTAAGAAAGATACGCTTGCTGGCAGTTACCAGAAAACAGGTACCGACAATTCACAGATTGTAATTACCCAGGAGAATTTATGGGAAAGGGTCGACAGCCTTACATTGTTGATGAAAGGACAGGGAGTAAGTGAAGCAAAAAGAAATTACAGCATCCCGCCGATGTCGATCGCCAAAATCACAAAGAATACCGACGCGCAGATCATTGGACCATTCAGAAAAATTCCAGGCTCATTCGATCCTTCAAAAGAACATGAAGTTTACAAGTTCTTTACGAATAAAGAAATATCCGACATCATTGAGAAAGTGAAGAAGAATATGGCGAACTAATTAATTTCTTCGTTTCTCATCTGCGGAAAAAATAATACATCCTGTATGGAGGGCTGATCCGTCATAAGCATACAAAGGCGGTCGATACCGAAACCGATTCCTGCTGTTGGTGGCATGCCATATTCAAGGGCGCGGAGAAAATCGTAATCAATATACATGGCTTCCTCATCTCCTCTTTCCATCAGCTTTGCCTGCTGCTCAAATCTTTCGCGCTGGTCGATGGGGTCGTTCAGTTCCGTGTATGCGTTCGCCATTTCTTTTCCATTGATCATTAGTTCAAATCGCTCTACCAGGCCTGGTTTGCTGCGATGTTTTTTGGTAAGCGGACTCATTTCAACGGGGTAATCAATGATAAAAGTTGGCTGAATAAAATTCTTCTCACATTTTTCGCTGAAAATTTCATCGATGAGTTTCCCCGAACCCATAGATGGATCAACAGAAATATTAAGCGTTGCGCAAACTTTTCTTAAAGCTTCCTCATCCATACCCGTGATATCGTAACCTGTATATTCCTTTATCGCATCATGCATCGTAAGTCTTCGATACGGTGCTTTAAAGTCAATCTCTTTTCCGTCAGCAACAACTTTTGTAGTTCCGTTTGTTTCCATGGCAACAGTCTCAAGCATCTGTTCCGTTGTTTCCATCATCCATTTATAATCTTTGTAGGCTACATAAAACTCGAGAACAGTAAATTCGGGATTATGTGTTCGGTCCATTCCTTCATTGCGAAAATTTCTGCTGAATTCATATACCCAATCGAATCCCCCGACAATAAGTCTTTTCAGAAAAAGCTCATTGGCTATTCTTAAATACAATGGAATATCGAGTGCATTGTGATGAGTTTTGAAAGGGCGTGCAATGGCTCCGCCAGGAATATTCTGTAATACTGGGGTATCGACTTCAAGCGCGCCTTTATTGTTCAGAAATTCACGGATCGCGTTCATCATTTTTGTACGCTTGATAAAAGTTTCTTTTACCTCGGGATTGATGATAAGATCTGCATACCGCTGCCTGTATCTGAATTCAGGATCTGTAACGGCATCAAATGTTTCACCTTCCTTTTCTTTCACGATCGGAAGCGGTTTGAGCGATTTCGAAAGAAAAGTAAGTTCAGTTACGTGAATAGATATTTCGCCGGTTCGTGTTGTGAACACATAACCTTTTACTCCGATAATATCGCCGATATCGATTAAGTGCTTCCATATTTTATCATAAAGGCTTTTATCTTCACCATTGGCTATATCATCTCTTTTTATATACAGCTGTATCTTTCCCGCAGCATCCTGCAACACAGCGAATGAAGCCTTACCCATATCACGGATTCCCATGATGCGACCGGCAATAGAAACATTTTTAAAATCTGCTGCGTTTGATTCGCCTTTATAATTTTCCCTGATGTAAGCGCTGGTAATATTAACCGGGTAAAGTGAAGCCGGATAAGGGTTAATGCCCATTTCCTGCAGTTGTTTTAACTTATCCCTTCTGATGATCTCCTGGTCAGATAAATGCATTGTTCCGAATTAAGCCGCAAAAATAATTGTTTTCAGATGAGTGGTAGTTCAGCTGTTCTTTTTAAGTTGAAGTATAGAAAAATCGCTTTCTTCTTTGATAAATGTATTTTTTAATATTCCCAACTGTTCTACTTCAAGCTCAACAACATCACCTTCCCTAAGCCATTGCTCTTTATATCCGGGATTGTTAAGCTTACCTGTGCCGTTCAGTTCGAGGAAACATCCTGTTCCAACGGTTCCGCTTCCTATGATATCTCCCGGATGCAGATCGGCACCATATGACGCCCTCTCAATGATCTCGGCGAAGGTCCAGTCCATGTCACCCAAATTGCCGTCGCTTACCTGCACACCATTCACCCGGCATTGCATCCTGAGGTTCCAGTTTTTACCGATATGGCCAGGTTTCGGCGGAATTTCAAATGATTCGAGTTCGTCAAGCGTTACAAGGTATGGGCCGGTTGAAGTAGCAAAATCCTTCCCCTTTGCAGGACCAAGGTTAAGCAGCATTTCTTCGAGCTGTAGTTTTCTTGCGCTCACATCGTTCATGATCATCATTCCAGCAATATATTCATCTGCCTCGGCTGCTTTAATATTTCTTCCGTGTTTAGCAATCACTATCGCCACCTCCAGTTCAAAATCCAGCATTTCGAAATGATCGGGCATACATTGAATATCGCCCGGACCTATAATGCCATGATGATTGGTGAAATAAAATATCGGGTATTGGTCGAAAGCGGGGATCATTTCCGCATTCCTGTTTCTCCTTGCCGCCGCCACATGCTGCCTGAAAGCATAACCATCCCTGCAGGAAGAAGGAAAAGGAACCGGTGCGATGATATCCACAGATTCAATATCAATTCCCTTGTCCTTATATATTTTCCCTTCATTTATCATCATTTCCCCTCCTTTCGCCATAGGCAGGGCATCTTCCCAGTACTGGAGGAACATGCTCATGTTCGTAGGAAGGTCGGGGTGAAGATTCTCCATGTTGAATAAAAGTCCCTCTGATAACAACGCCAGGCGGTCGTGGCCATCATCCAGGTAAGTAACAAGCCTCATGAATAAGCAGGTTTTTATCTTTTTAAAATATGAACGCGCAAAGGTAACCCGAATTAGCGGCTAAAGAAATCAGTTACTAATCGTATTTTTGGTGATCGAAACAGGCTTAATCATGAAATTCGATAAGATCAATAATAAAGGACAGGCACAACTTTTTAACAACAGTTATCTCGAGATGCTAACCAAAACACATCCTCTTGTGATCTGGGGCCTGTATCTTCCAATAGCTGTTGGATTATCATATTACTCCTCTGCTTCTCTCAACAATCCATATTGGAAAATATTGTTGTTATTTTTTGCAGGCATGCTGTTCTGGACACTTTTCGAATATATCATGCATCGTTTTATTTTTCATCATGTAGCCGAAAGTGAGAAAGCAAAAAAGATCATTTACATCCTTCATGGCAACCACCATCATTTCCCAAGAGATAAAGAGAGGTTGTTCATGCCACCTGTGCCCAGCCTGATTCTTGCTTCAGTAATTTTTAGTCTTCAATACCTGTTGATTGGTAAATCAGCATTCATGTTCTTCCCTGGTTTTCTTATCGGTTACCTGATGTATGGCAGCATGCACTACGCCATACATGCATGGAACCCTCCCTTCAAATGGGTCAAACCTTTATGGAGGAACCATCACCTCCATCATTATAAGGATGAAGGCAAAGGATATGGAGTAAGCACCACTTTGTGGGACCATGTTTTTGGTACTATGTTCGATCTGAAGAAAGAAAAAGAAGATAAAGAAAGGGTTAAAGATCTCATGTTCAGATAAGGTTCCCGTCCCTTAACTTTACTGTTATGGCGAGGTTCAATCTGAGCGATACCATTAATCTCCTGTCGAAATTAACGTTACGGAGAACATGGAACGCGGGTAAGGTGCTGAGCAGTTTTTATATCAGTAAATGGACCCGCAAACCTATCCAATGGGGATACCCTGTTTCTATTTCATTCGAACCAACAACATCATGCAATCTCCGTTGCCCTGAATGCCCCAGTGGATTGAGATCATTTACCCGTGACACCGGCATGCTGGAAAATAATTTTTTCAAGGATACGATCGACCAGATTGCCGGTGAGTTGCTATATCTCGTTTTTTATTTCCAGGGCGAACCCTATCTTAATCCTGATTTTCTGAAGATGGTATCATATGCCTCCTCCAAAGGAATATATACAGCTACTTCCACAAATGCTCACTACCTTAATGACGACAATGCCCGGAGAACAGTAGAGAGCGGACTTGACAGGCTTATCATCTCTATCGATGGAACAACCCAGGAAGTTTACCAGCAATACCGCAAGGGTGGCAGGCTCGATAAGGTGATAGAAGGAACAAAAAATATAGTGGCGTGGAAAAATAAGCTTAAAAGCAGTACACCATTTATTTTTTTTCAGTTCCTTGTGGTGAAACCAAATGAGCACCAGGCAGGTGAAATAAAAAAACTTGCGAAAGAATGTGGTGTTGATGAAGTGCGGTTCAAGACCGCGCAGATCTATGACTTTGAAAATGATCCGAACCAGCTTATTCCGGTTACCAATAAATTCAGCAGGTATAAAAAAGATAAGAATGGTACTTACCGTTTGAAAAACACACTTTCAAACCATTGCTGGCGCCTGTGGCACGCTACAGTAATTACCTGGGATGGAATGGTGGTTCCCTGCTGCTTTGATAAAGATGCTCAGCACAAACTCGGCGACCTGAAAGGAAAATCTTTCAGTGAAATCTGGAAAAATGACGATTATATTCAATTCAGAAAAAAGGTACTTCGCGGACGTAGAAATATCGACATCTGCTCTAACTGTAGCGAGGGAACTAAGGTATGGAGCGAATAATTATATACCGACAATTCATAATACAATCTCCTTATGAGCATTGAAAACGATATTCACCAGACGAAGTTTAACAGTGAGTACCACAAAATGAGCGTTAACCTAATCTACACATATAACTGGGCAATGGAGAGGGCTAAGCGTTTTTTTGAAAAGGCGGATCTCACCATGCAGCAATATAATATCCTCCGAATTTTGAGAGGGGCAGGCAAACCTTTATCCACTTTGCAGATACGCCAGCGCATGCTCGATAAAATGAGCGATACCAGCAGGATCGTCGACAGGTTGCTGAAAAAAGAGCTGGTTGAAAAAGTGGTTTGTAAAAACGACCGCCGACTTGTAGACGTTACCATTTCAGATAAAGGCCTCGCGCTGTTGCAGAAACTCGACAACCATACACACGAGCTGGATTCACATCTTACAAGTATTTCTGAAGATGAAGCGCGCACGATCAACCATCTTCTTGATAAACTTCGCAGATCAGAGTGAGCGCACGATTATCTTTGCATCACTGATGGCCACCAAAAAAACCGACAGATTATGGAAACTGCTCATTGTTTGCATTGGATTGAGCATAACTGTTATGTTATTTCTTTGGGGCTATGAATGGTGGATGTCGCGGAAAGCGCACTACACACGCTATGATGAATTTGGAATAGATATTCCTACCAATTATTCCGTTCACGGCATTGATGTTTCAAAATACCAGCACGTGATCGACTGGGCAAGTGTAAAAGCAATGAATGTTGAAAATGTTCATATCAGCTTTGCTTTTATCAAGGCCACAGAAGGAAATGTCAATGAAGACAAATATTTCGAACGTAACTGGAAGAAGGCACGTTCAGCAAATGTGGTACGTGGGGCCTATCATTTTTTCCTGGCTACCAAAAGCGGGAAAACGCAGGCTGAAAATTTTATCAGCAGCGTAGACATTGAACCCGGAGATCTGCCACCTGTGCTTGATGTTGAACAGATATATGGAGTACCGGTTGCAAAACTTCAGCAGCGAGTTAAAGAATGGCTGGTTACCGTTGAAGAATTTTATGGCGTTAAACCTATCATCTATACCAATGTTGATTTTTATAAACAGTACCTCGAGGGTCAATTTGATGATTACCCGCTATGGGTAGCGCATTATATTAACAAAGGAAAACCCCGCATATACCGCGACTGGCATTTCTGGCAGTACAGCGAAACAGGCAGGGTTAATGGTATTCTTAGTAAAGTTGACTTTAATGTATTCAACGGCGATTCCGCCGACTTTCATAAATTACTGGTGAACTAAATCTTCAGGTTCTTCATATAATCAGCATCCACCTGTGCACTTTTCAACGGCGTGCTGTTCGTATACTTCTCCTGCTCAACAATAAAATACTCAACCCCGGTATCTTTTGCAGTCTTAAGGATCTTTTTAAAATCAAGTCTGCCGGTTCCTAGATCAACTGAGGCGTCATCAACAGTTTTCGGGGCAGTCTTATCCCTGTCCTTCACATGCACAAGTTTCCATCGGCCGGGATACTTTTTAAGCCACGCTTCCGGATCCTCTTCAGGAACAGCAACCCAGTAAATGTCCATTTCAAAATCCACTGTTTCAGGGTTTGTACCCTGCATCATAATATCCTGCGGGAATTGATCTTCGAGCTTTTTGAAAGAATATCCATGGTTATGATAAGCGAACTTAAGCCCGTTCTTTTTGCAGATATCGCCGCATTTATTGAACTGCTCCGCAAATTTTTTGAAGTCATCAAGTTTTTTCTGAGGACCCAACCATGGAGCAATCAGGTATTTCAAACCGATCTCACCGGCTTCTCCAGCCTTTCTTTCAAAATCTTTTTTGAATTCACAATGACTGGACACCATTACAAGCCCTATTGAATCGAGATATGATTTAAAATCCTTGTTGCTCATGCCCCACCACAAACCTGTTTTTCCTTCGTAACCTTCAATTTGCTTATACCCCATATCAGCCACCTGTTTCAAAATTCCTTTGGGATCTTTAGGCAGGTCATCTCTTAGCGTATAGAGTTGCAATCCGAATTGGCCTATCGCCTGTTCGGCTACAACATTACTTGCGGTGTCAGTTGTTTTTGCTGAATCGGAGCCATCGCCTTCGTTGTTGCCGGATGGTGATGTGCAACCAATTCCCGCTAAAGCGATTCCGGAAGCAAACAAACCGCTGTTTTTCAGAAAAAGTCTCCTGTTGTAATTCATAATTGATCTATTTATAATTTCAAGTAAAACTTCTCCCTTCTTCTTTTTATAACGCCCATGCCTTCTCACCCTTATGA
>Ga0111538_10007361_pt1 | contig 14848 bp, 18 predicted proteins | sample SoiMethybrSBSTD1_FD_79669 | JGI IMG/M metagenome (GOLD analysis project Ga0111538, IMG submission 79669) | Bulk soil microbial communities from a Populus tree surrounding site in Tennessee, USA - Soil MetaG P. TD hybrid SBSTD1 (version 2)... | ecosystem: Environmental > Terrestrial > Soil >... | reverse complement strand
CTGATTAAGCGCACAAAAAGCACAAAAATCATTTTGTGCTTTTTGTGGGTTAACTTTTGTGCCTTTTGTGTACCTTAAACCGCTCGCCGGCCGGTCACCAGGTTGATAATCAAAACAACCACTGCCACCACTAGCAGCAAATGGATAAGGCTGCCGCCGACATTTGAAAGCAAGCCTATCAGCCACAAGACCAACAGAATCACAAGAATTGTCCACAACATGATCCGAATCTCCTTCTCAAATCTGTCCTGACGTGTACCTGTAGCTGAGCAACGTGCATGCCGCGTCAAGAAAGTGCGTTGGCGGATGTACTCCGGCGTTTTCCTGCATTACAATCATCCGGCTTTCCGGTCCTCCCGTTGACTTATGTTTTGAATCAGGTCAACAAAACTTGAACACGAAGAGATAAACTGATTATCATTACCGGGCGCAGTTTAACCCATCTTTCTTCGCGGTCCGCAAATACATCATGGCAGATCCAAAAACGATCACTCGGGAGGCAGAGCAAGTTTCTGCGGAACCGGTACCTGAAGGGAAATACGTCTATTGCATTATCGAGACAGACGAACCGCGCTCGTTCGGGCCGGTAGGTATCGGCGGGCGGCACGATGAAGTTTACACCGTCCATCACAAAGGACTGGCTGCGGTGGTCTCAAACACGCCGTTAGTTGTTTACGATCCCACGCGCGAGAACGTGTTCACGCACGAGCAGGTGAACGAAGCCGTCATGCGTGAGTTTACGGTTTTGCCGATGGCGTTCGGCGCGCTGTTTCGCACCGAAGATGACATCGTCGAGCTGATTCGCGGCACGTACGATGCTTTGAGAGACGTGCTGACGAAGATGGAAGGTAAGGTTGAGTTTGGTTTGAAGGTGAATTGGGATCGCGACAAGGTTACGGCTGAGCTGGAACAAACGGACGACGAGATCCGGCACCTGAAAGAGCAGATTACGTCGCGAACCACCGGTTCGACTTACTTCGCGCGCATGCAGCTCGGACGGTTGATCGAGACGGCACTGACGGACCAGGCCGACGCGTACATTCGCGAGGTTTATTCGCACTTGCGAGACACGGCTGTCGCCTCGCGCGCCAATAAGCCCATTGGCGATCGGATGATCATGAACGCGGCGTTTCTGATCGAACGCGATCGCGAGGCGGAGTTCGATCAGAAGGTGAAAGAGATCGCGTCGAAGTACGAAGGAAAGTTGTCGTTCAAGTACACAGGCCCCTGGCCGCCGTACAATTTCGTTCACATTCGTCTTAAGTTAGAGCCCAACATCCCCGGAACAAGCGCAGCCGAAGCGGTGGCCCAGTTAAGAAATGTTTCTGATTGACGATCTACTTCTCGCGCCGGTCAACGGTTTCAAGTTCATCCTCGGCCAGATTCAGAAGATGGCCGATCAGGAGTTGAACGACGATACCGTGATCAAGGAGCAACTGCTCGAGTTGCAGATGCGTCTCGAGCTCGAGGAGATATCCGAAGAGGAATTCGCGGAACGCGAAGCGGAGCTGTTTGCGCGACTGCGAGTGATCAAGCAGCGCCAGCTCGGGTTGATGCATGAGGCGGTGCACACGAAAGAGTCTTCAAGCTTTGTGATTGAAGTTGGTGGCGACGAAGAAAGCCACAGATAACACAGATGAATGCGGATTCAATCCGTATTCATCTGTGTTATCTGTGGCTTAATGAACGAGCGCTACATTTTCTTTGGTGGCAAGGGCGGCGTGGGAAAAACCACGGCAGCGTCAGCTACCGCTCTCTTTCTCCTGAATCAGTCGAAGCGAAACGATTCCATCCTCTTATTTTCGACTGATCCTGCGCACTCTCTCTCAGACAGTCTTGACGTAAAGATCGGCAACCGGCTGGTTGAAGTAAAGCCACGACTGTTTGCGTACGAGATGGACGCGAGCCTCGCGCTGGAAAGGTTTCGTGCCGCACACGGGAAAGTGCTCGCCGAGATCGCGGAACGTGGGACTTTGCTCGACGAAGAAGACATCAATGAGTTGTTGAGTCTTTCGTTGCCGGGGCTGGATGAGGTGATGTCGTTGTTTGAGTTGAGCGAGCTTGATCGGCAGGGTCAGTATGCGCACATCGTCGTCGATACAGCGCCGTCTGGTCACACTTCGCGCTTACTCCGGTTGCCGGAGGTTTTCGATCGGATGGTGAAGGCGCTCGATCTGATGGGCGACAAGCACCGTTACATCGTTGCCCACTTTGCTCGTCGTAAACCGATTGCAGATGAGGTGGATCTGTTTCTGCGCGATCTGAGTCAGAGAATCGAATCCGTGCGTGCGTTACTTCATGACAAAGAGCAGACGAGGTTTGTGCTCGTGACGATTCCGGAGGCTATGAGTATTCGCGAGACGGAGAGGTATCTCGAGCTGCTGCGCGGGCAAGGCGTGCCGGTGCGCGATCTGATCGTCAACCGCGTCGAAGAGGAACACGACGATTGTGAGTATTGTCATCGACGGGTCCAGACGCAGCGCCCCTGGGTAAAACAGATCGCGAAGTCGTTTGGAGATCTGAACCGTCATGACGTGCCGTTGATGGCCAGGGAAGTACACGGAGTTGACGACTTGAAAAAGATTGGAAAGCTGATATGGGATCCAAAGAGATCGTGATCTTTGGAGGCAAAGGCGGCGTCGGCAAGACGACTGCCGCCGCCGCATTTGCACTCGCACATGCGCACGCGAATCGAGATCAGAAGCTGTTGATCTTCTCGACTGATCCCGCACACTCGCTGTCAGACAGTTTTAACGAACAGATCGGTGAGTTTAAGAGTGGCGTCGGGGGTTGCGAAAACCTCGACGCAATGGAGATCGATCCGGGCAAGTGGTTTGAAGAGTTGAAGCAGCGTTATCGAACCTGGACCGATGAGTTGTTTGCCTCGCTCTCGGGTGGTTCGCGCATGGAGATCAAATTCGATCGAGAGGCGATGCGGGAATTGGTTGAACTGACTCCACCGGGCATCGACGAGATCGCAGCGCTCGGCACCATCAGCGATCTTCTCGAGGAGGAGCGCTACCACACGATCGTTCTCGACACCGCGCCGACCGGACACCTGATTCGTTTTCTCGAGCTGCCTCGAGTCGCGCTTTCGTGGATCAGGACGTTCATGAAGTTGCTGTTAAAGTATCAGAACGTGTTGCGCGCGACGCAGGTCGCCGAAGAGCTCGTGGCGTTGTCGAAGAGCATCAAGAAGGTGCTTGCGTTGCTGACGGATAGTGAGCGTTGCGAGTTTGTGGGCGTCGCGATTCCCGAGCGAATGAGTCTCGAGGAGACAATCGACCTGGCGAAGTCGCTGGAAAAGCTGAAGGTGCCGTTGCGCAGACTGCTGATCAATGGAGTTGTGCCGTCAGACGCAGCCGCCGATTGCAGCTTTTGTAGGTCACGACGAAAAATGCAGGATCAGGTGATGGGCGAGTTCCGAAGGCGATTTCGCCCACGTTCAATTGAAATATCTACTGCGCCGCAGCAGCCACATGAGATTAGAGGCGCGAAGGATCTGGTCGGCCATTTTCAGGCGTGGCAGAATATGTCGACGAAGACCAAATGAGCCCAATCGCCTTTTACGTCTACTGTATCGCCGAGAGCGCAGCCGCGTCGCAGTTGCCGGCGGATTCACTGCCGGCCGCAATCGAAGAGGATGCGGAACTCGAGTGGATCTCCGTCGCTAACCTCGCCGCGCTTGTGAGTCGCGTTCCGCTGGATATGTATAACGAGGAGAGTTTGGCGGAACACCTGACCGATGCGACGTGGACAGCTATTCGCGCGATGCGTCACGAAACAGTTGTCGAATACGTCGCGAAACGCATCAGCGTGGTGCCTTTGCGTTTCGGAACGATCTATCTCGAGCGCGCTGGTATCGAGAAGATGCTCACGGAAAAGGCTCGCGAGCTCGAAGAGATAATTCAGCACCTGCAAGGCCGTGAAGAGTGGGGCGTGAATGTTTTTTGTGACCGCGCAGTGTTGATGTCGAGCATCACGTCTGTGAGTCCGGTGTTGCGAGAGATGGTTGAGATTGCGGAGCAGGCGTCGCCGGGACAGTCGTACCTGATACAGAAAAAGATTGGTGCACTCAAAGCCGACGAAGCCCGCATAACGGTGAACGCTATTGTCGACGAGATCGAAGAGCGACTAAAAGAGCAAAGTGACGACGCACGGCGTCTCCGCATTTTGAAAGTCGAAACAACGGAGCACGGTGAATTGAAAGCGAAGTTTGCATTTCTTGTGAAGCGGTCGGCATTCGAGGAGTTTCGCGACGCGGCCGAGCGCCTCGCGCAAGAGAACCAGGCGGCGGGCATTCGTTTGGAACTGACTGGTCCTTGGCCCGTCTATAATTTTACGGCGCGTGAGGGAATTTGATTTCCTCTGCGGCCCTCTGCGTATCTCTGCGTCCTCTGCGTTTAAGAGCGCTATTAACGCAGAGCACGCAGAGATACGCAGAGGGCCGCAGAGAAAGCAGAGATGAGTTTCGATCAATTAATCGTAACTGAAGAGTGGGAAGAGACTGATCTCTCGCTTCTCGAAACACTCGATCACGTGCTCAACCGCGGTCTAGTGATCGCCGGAGAGATCACGATCTCGGTCGCCGACATCGATCTGATCTTCGTCGGCTTGAATGTTTTAGTAAGCTCAATCGAGACAGCACACGAAGTCTTGCGCAAGCGGCAAACCGAATGAAGCTATACGCGTACTGTCTTGCGGACGATATCGACGTGCTGGAGGAGCCGTCATCGGGGATTTCGGGCGCGCCCGTCCGATTGTTGAAAACCGAAGGTTTCTCAGTTTTGGTTAGCGACCTTGACGCGGACGTCGTGCAGGTAACGCGCGAAAATGCTTTGGCCCATGCGGCGGTGGTCCGAAGCATCCTCGATCGCACGACACCTCTGCCATTTAGGTTCGGAACACTCGTGACGGAACAGCAACTCGTAAACTATCTTTCCGCTCGCAAGCCAGCGCTCGAAACCAAGCTCGCCGAGGTGCGCGGGTGCGTCGAGATGAGCGTGAAGATCATTCGGGAACCGGCGGCCCACGAATCCGAGCCAGATGAAAACATCAACCAGGGCGCCGGAACGAGCTTCCTCGCACAGAAGCGACGCGAAATTCTCGGTGGCGAGCAGAGCGCAGCCCAGGCCACAACAATCTCGACGTGGTTGCACGAACAAATCAGCAGTCGTATACGTGCCGAACAGGTCACCCTTCGCCCTACTGAAAAGCTGGTTTTGGCCGCAGCGCACCTCGTTGAACGCGCCAAAGTCAAAAAATACCGCGAAAACATGGCAGAAGCCTGCCAGTCACGGCCTGATTTGCACTTTCTTTTGAGCGGTCCGTGGCCGCCGTATAGTTTTGCAAACATTGAGCTTGAGTTTAAAACACAGTTCGGAGTAAGCTGATGGAGCTTTCCCCCGAAAATCCCCTGACGGCTGAGCCGGAAATCGAAACTTCGCACCCCGAGGAGTTCGTCGAACAACTGCGTTGTGTCGCCGACACTCTTCCGTCGCGAATAAACATCGATGCCCAGAGTGTCGAACAAGGTCTGGCGAAGCTGGTTTTAACTTTGATCGAGTTCATCCGCCGTCTGCTGGAAAAGCAGGCAGTTCGTCGCATGGAAGGCGGGGATCTCTCACCTGAACAGATCGAAGAGTTGGGATTGGCGCTCATGAGATTGGAGGCAAAGCTTCAGGAGTTAAAGACTCAGTTCGGATTAGCCGATGAAGACCTCAATCTCGATCTCGGTCCAATCGGGCGCCTGATTTAGCAGTCTGAGTTTGCCCCGGCAGTAGTATTCGATGGTAGCGGCCATCTAAGTTTTTTGAGTAAAGCCGCTTCCTGATAGTGGAGGGCGATAGTGTCCAGCGAGCGGTCTACCCTTATTACGGCCCGTCCCCCGGGTCTGGTTGATGTTCTCGATCGTATTCTTGACAAAGGACTGGTGATAGCAGGCGACATCAAAGTGTCGCTGGCGAATGTAGAACTACTAACGTTGCAAATCCGTCTGCTGGTTTGTTCCATCGACAAGGCAGAGCAGATCGGTTTGAACTGGTGGCGCTACGACACCAACCTGACAACACGTGCGGAGCGTGCCGAAGCCGAAAACCTCGAGCTGCGCGAAAGGCTTGCTGAACTCGAATTGGAGATCAGGAAGCTTGCCACGGCCGGCGAGACGGTGACTACTGTTACGCGTCGAGTTAAAGGCAAACGTCGCAGGACGTAATGAAGTAATCATTGGTCATATATCATTTGACATTTTTCATTTGTCATTTGATTGACCGGACAAATAGTAAATGACAAATGTCAAATGATATATGACCAATGACAGGAGCAAGGAGGCGCCGTCAATCCTCGCGCAGTATGCTCGTTTTTCCAAACTAACTAAAGAAGGAACCGAAGCAAATGGCTGTCGAAAGAGCACCAGGCGGTACTAGTTTAATAGACGTCCTCGATCGCGTGCTGGATAAAGGCATCGTCATCGACGCGTGGGTCAGAATCTCCCTGGTTGGTATCGACCTGATCACAATCGAAGCACGTGTAGTAGTTGCCTCCATCGATACCTACTTGAAGTACGCGGAAGCGGTAGGTTTGACCCCCGCGGTTTCTCGACCAGCACTAACTCCCGGAGGTGAAGTAGTAGAGACGGAGACACGCCGCCGTGTAACGGTTGAGACGGAGAAGAAGTGAAACAGGATGAGCAGGATTAGAGAGGATGAACATGATTCGGTTCAATCCTGAGAAATCCTGTTAATCCTGTCTATATTGTTTTATGGGAGAAGTTCCAACAGAAGTAGCCGTAAGAACCGCCCCATCAATTGCGGATTCCGAGCGCGTTGATCCGTACCTTCGTCTGTACGACGCGTTTCTCGAGACGACGACTCAGATGCTTGCCACACCCAAGCTGAATGAGCGACTGCTGCTCGCCCTCGAAGGCATCGACAGCATTTTCGGACTCAAGCAAGCAGCCATCGCAATCATCAACGAACGAGACGCGGAGCTGCGAATTCGTGCGGCCGTTGGTTTCGACGGCGAAGCCACTCGCGTCGAAATGCCCCTCGACTCGAGCGCTGCCTGCGTGCGAGTGATCCATGATGCCGTTCCTCTCTGGATCTCAATCGACGACGACGAAGGCTCGCGCACTCTCTTCGACAAGATGCGCTGGCGCCAGGACGTCCTCGCGTTGCCGCTATTTGGCATTTCGGAAATCGGGCAAAAAACCGCGCGCGACGTCAACGCCGATGCGCGGCCTCCCGCTCACTACTGGACCTTTGATCCGGGCGCGCGACTCGGCGTTCTTTACGTAGGCGCGACGGAAAACAGCCTCGATCCGATTTCGCTTAAACTCATCAAGCGATTTGCAGATCGCGTCGGCGTGATCGCCTCTCTCGCAATTCATCAGGAACGACTCGTCAACTCTGTCACCAAACTTCAACGGGAGCGACAGTGGATCGAGTCGATCATGAAGTCTGTCGCCGATCCGATCGTCCTCACGGATCTGGACAATGAAATACTGCTGCAAAACCGGCGTGCTGAAGATCTGTTTAGCGGATCGGCGAACGCCGGCGAGGGCAAGCGACGCGCGTTGAAGATGAACGATCTGCTTTTCTCGGCGTATCTCTCGAGCGCGACGGTTTCGTCGTCGGAGGTTATTCAGCGCGACATCACGCTGGTCGATCCGATTGAAGGTTCTGACATTCACTTCGAAGTGATTTCGACTCCCGCCGCCAATGCACGGGGCGAGCCGCTCGGCCTTGTGTCAATCTTTCGAGACGTGACAGACCTTCGTGAAGCCAACGAGGAGTTGGCGCGGAACTTCATCAAGCTGCAAGATGCTGAAGCGGAGTCGCGGCGCGAACGCGATCGGCTGGATCTGATTATTGAGAACGTCGGCCATCCGATTGTCGTCTGTGATTCGGCAGGGAACTTCATCCTGTTTAACCGTCGCGCGCAGTTGCTGTTTCAGGAGAACGCCTCGTTCCGCTCTCCGGCTGCTGCTGCGGTTCGAGCAAATGCCGTCAAACTCACGTCGTTTATTTCAACTCTCGCATCGGCATCGGAAACCGGCAGGCAGGCCGAAATCGAACTGATCGATCCGGAAGACGGGCGCTCTTTACCGATGGAGATAACCGCACGTGAAGTGTTGGATCCGAGTGGGCAGGTAACCGCAGTAGTTTCCATCCTCCATGACTTAACAGAGATTCGCGAACTCGAGCGACGGCGCGTCGAACAGCAGTTATTCGAGTCGGAAAAGCTTGCGGCCGTCGGACGCCTCGCAGCCTCGATCGCGCACGAAGTCAACAACCCGCTGGAAGCGATCAAGAACGCGCTGTACCTGATGGAATCAAACTCGGAATCCGACAAGAACTCGCGCTTTCTTGAGATTGCGAGAAAAGAGACGGAGCGGGTTTCACACATCATCCGGCAGATGCTCGGCTTTGCGCGCAGGCCCGGTGAGGTCGATTGGGTCGACATCAACCAGTTGCTGGAAGAGACGCTGGTCCTGATGGAAAAGAAGATGCGCCAAATGCGCATTCGCATCGTCAGAAGGTTCGACGAGGAGCTGCCGAAGATTCGCGCTCGCGCGGATCAGTTGCGCCAGGTTTTTCTGAATCTAATCATCAACGCTCAGCAGGCAATCCAGGGTGAAGGTGAAATCGTGCTTTCGACTTTTCGATACGAACAATCGCTGCAACCGTCGATCGTCGTCCAACTCAGCGACAGCGGCGTCGGGATCGCGGCGGATGACTTGAATCGCATCTTCGATCCGTTCTTTTCTACCGGGAAGAAGGGAACCGGCCTGGGGTTGTGGGTTACGCAGGACATCGTCAGGCAGCACGGCGGGCGCATCGAAGTGACCAGCGAGATTGGTCGCGGAACAGTTTTTAGCATCGTGCTTCAGGTTGAATCTCCCATTTTGGAAGATCTTGAAAAGGGGTCTAAGCAGTCACCGAAATGAGTCAATCAATCGATCAAAACGGTTCACCACACGACGATGCAGGTGTCTTCGTTCCGATTTTGAATGAAGCCCGTTTGCTGGTTGTCGACGACGAAGAGAGCCTGCGGATCACGACAGCCGCAATCTTCGAGAAGGAAGGCTACATCGTCGATACCGCCTCCAGCGGTGATGAAGCAATCAACCTGCTGAATGCAGCCGATTACGACCTCGTGCTGACCGACCTGCACATGGAAGGCGGCGACGGTCTTTCGGTGCTCAGTCAAATCAGACGACACGCGCCACTCACAATCTCCGTGGTGCTGACGGGTTTCGCATCAGTTGAATCTGCGATCGCCGCGTTACAAGAAGGCGCCTACGACTATCTCGTCAAACCCTGCGATATCGAGAGCATGAAGCACACGATTCGCAGGGGTGTCGAGCACCGGCGACTCATGCTCGCCGAACAGAAGGCGCGCACGGACTTGCAGCAGTTGAACCTCGACCTCGAGCGGAGAATCGAAGAACGAACTGCCGAGCTCAAGCGGCTCAACGCCGAGCTCGCGGAAGCCAACCGTGCGAAGGACGTTTTCCTCGCGACGCTCTCTCACGAACTGCGAACGCCGCTGACGCCTGTTGTTGGATGGATCAAATTGTTACGGAGCGGATCGCTCGATGAGAAGAGCGTTTTGCAGGCGCTCGACGCAATCGAACGCAATGCGTGGCTTCAATCGCGGCTTATCGACGATCTGCTCGACACCTCGCGCATCGCTACCGGTAAACTGCATTTCGAGCCCAAGCCAACTGATCTGAACACGGTAGTGAGGGCGGCGGTCGACACGGTGCGTGCGTCCGCTGCTGCTCGCAATATCGATCTGTCGATGTCGTTGTGGCCTTCGAGCCTGGTGGTGATGGGCGAGCCGGTGCGTTTGCAGCAGATTGCGTGGAACCTCGTCTCGAACGCGATCAAGTTCACCGATCCGGGCGGCAAAGTAAGTGTAACGACCAGATTAAGCGATCGACAGGCACATCTTGTCGTTGCTGATACGGGTGTCGGGATCGAGCCTGAGTTTCTGCCGTACGTGTTCGACCGTTTTCGCCAGGCAGATGGTTCGACTTCGCGCCGCCACGGCGGATTGGGTTTGGGGCTAGCCATTGCGGATGCGCTGGCGAAAATGCACGGCGGCGGGTTGGAAGCGCAGTCTGAGGGGCAGGGACGAGGGGCGTGTTTTACGTTGCGAGTCAGTTTGGCGACCACCGACAAGATTGCTTCCGAGATCGTGGAACAGAAAGTTCATTCGTTGCAGGGGTTGGACGTTTTGATCGTGGAAGACGCGGAGGACACGCTCGAACTGTTAAGCGCGGTCTTCAAGCGTGAAGGTGCGAATGTCACAACCGCGACCTCGGCGGCAGCGGCGCTGCATCAAGCAGTCATGAAGCGACCTACCGTCATTGTTTCGGATATTGGAATGCCGGAGACGGACGGATATCAGCTTCTGGAGCAAATGCGTCTGATCCCGGGTCTCAGCGAGATTCCAGCCATCGCCATCTCAGGTTATGCGAGCGAAGAAGATCGGGAGCGCGCACTCTCCGCCGGCTATCTGGCCTTAGTGCCCAAACCCATCGACGTCGACGTCCTCTTCGGCCTCATCCACGACCTCAAATCACCGGCTTTGAAGTAGCTCACAAAACCCACAAAACTAATTCACACAAACATTTGACAAAATTGAAATTGTAACTATAATGGTTACAAAACGGAGCCCTCGTTCCCGAATTTGATTTGATATGTCGACAAACAGCAGGTTCGCGGTTGCGGTACATGTACTGAGTTTGATGGCCTGGTCAGGCGAAGAACCCCTTAAATCCGAACAGGTTGCAGAAAGCGTAAATACCAATCCAGTCGTGATCCGGCGCATGTTGTTGGAACTGGCGGAGGCGGGTTTGGTTGTTTCTCAAACCGGTTCGCTGGGCGGCTCGCGGCTGGCAAATGACCCCGCAAAAACCACCCTTCTCGATATTTACCGGGCGCTCGGATACGGCGGCGTCTTTTCGCTGCACAAACAGCCTCCCAGCCGGGACTGCCCCGTCGGCGTAAATATCGAGACTGTTTTGGGTGAGGTCCTCCTGGAAGTCGACTCCGCGGTAGAGAGGGTGCTGGAGAAAATAACAATTAATGACGTGGTACAGCGCTTGAAACCCTGTGGGGCTGCTGTGTCATCGAAGCCTATTGAGAAGAATGGTAAGAAGAAACATTACGACCAAAAGCAGCTTGCTTTGTCCGACTTGCGAGCAGGGGCAAAGAGCCGGAGGGCACGGGCCTTCCGAACTGCGTAAACAAACCGCGAGAAAGGAATAACAAATTTGGCCAGGCTTGAAAAAGATCAAAGCGGTATTGAGCTCATGAATTCGGTTCCTGGCGAGTTCGTCAACCTCAGCGAGGAATTGACCGACGACGCCGTGTCGATCGAAGACATCGACGAAGTTCTACAAACGCTCGAGAGAGCGACCAGTAGTGAAACCGAGATCGAGGAGCCTTTGATCGAGGAATCCTCGTCTGCGGTTGAATCTGATGAAGCCATGAGCGAAGAGGTCGAGCTCGATCTCTCCGCCGGCGAGATGGATAAAACCTCGGACCCGATTCGCGTTTACATGCGCGAAATGGGTGTGGTGCCGTTACTTACACGTGAGCAGGAAGTGTCGATCGCGAAGCGCATCGAGCGCGGTCAGAAACGCGCCGAGAAGGCGATTGCGCGTTCGCCGATTGCAGTAGTTGAACTCTTCCGGATCGGCGACGAGCTGGCCGCCGGTGCACTCAACATCCGCGACGTCGTTGCGTTCTCCGACCAGATGGAGACTGAAGAGCACGAGGATCGCAGTGAAGAGTACTTGCAGTGGACGATCGAAGGACTGAATAACATCCGGCAACTTTACAAGCGCGGCTTGAAGGAGTTCGACAAGTTTGCAGAGGAGTTGAGAGCGTCGCGGGGCAAGCGTTCGAAAAAGCTTCTGCGTTTCAGGCGAAAGCTCGCCCGCACTCGTTTGGAAATCGCAACCGAGATCCGCAGCCTTCATCTGAAAGAGGCGGCGCGACAGAGACTGATCTCTGCTATCGGCGCCGTACACAAGGAAGTGCGTGGCCTCGAACGTGAGATCGAAGGTAATTCAGAGAAGCTGAAGCGCAAAGGCCTGAAGGCCGACAAGCAGAAGGAATTCCGAAAGCATATCGCGACCGCGAAGAAGCGTTTGAAGGAGATCGAGACCGAGCATCACCTGACAGCGCTCGAGATCAAGCGTTCGCACCAGATGATCGCGGTCAGCGAAGCGCAAACAGCACAGGCGAAGCACGAATTGACCGAGGCCAACCTGCGTCTTGTTGTTTCGATCGCGAAGAAATATCAGAACCGTGGTTTGCAATTCCTGGATCTGATTCAGGAAGGCAACCTCGGTCTGATGAAGGGCGTTGATAAGTTTGACTGGCGTCGTGGTTACAAGTTTTCGACGTACGCGACGTGGTGGATCCGTCAGGCAATCACTCGCGCGATCGCCGACCAGGCGCGCACGATTCGCATTCCGGTACACATGATCGAAGTGATTAATAAGTTGAAGAACACTTCGCGTGAACTGGTGCGTGAGCTCGGGCGCGAACCGACGACTGAAGAGATCGCGAAGAAGATGGATACTTCGGTGGACAAGGTCCGCAAAGCCCGCAAGCTGATGCAGGATCCGATCTCTCTCGAGACGCCGATCGGTGAGAATGGCGATTCGCAGTTGGGCGACTTGATCGAAGACAAGTCGAGCGAGAGTCCGGCGGCGCGTGTGATCACTTCAAACCTGCGTGAGATCGCAGGCGACGTATTGCAGACGTTGAGCCCGCGTGAAGAGCGTGTCATTCGTCTGCGGTTTGGACTCGACAACGGTGGGCACGAACGCACTTTGGAAGAAGTGGGTCAGAACTTCAACGTCACACGCGAACGCATTCGCCAGATCGAAGCGAAGGCGTTGCGCAAGTTGCGGCATCCATCGCGCGCACGACTGTTAAAGAATTTCCTCGAAGGCGAGGGGCAATAAGTATAGAGCCGAGCGCGGTAGCGCCGGGTAATCAGCAGATTAGGAGCGAAACATGAGTGAATTTGTGAAAGAGGTGAGCGATAGCTCGTTTGAAAAAGATGTACTGGGTGCCGATAAACCAGTATTGGTGGATTTTTGGGCTGAGTGGTGTGCCCCTTGCCGCATGCTGGCGCCGACCGTTAACGCTGTCGCAGAGCATTATGGCGAAACAGCAAACGTGGTGAAGCTGAACGTCGACGACAATCCTTCGACGGCACAGCGCTACGGTATCAAGGGGATTCCGACTCTGATTCTTTTCCGCGAGGGCAAAGAAGTCGAGCGAGTGGTTGGCGCCACGAGCAAAGAGTCGATAATGAGAATGATCGAGAAGTACGTTGCCGTGAAGGCGTAAGTGTTTCGAGATTTCGGGTTTTTGAAAGGCCGGGCGCCCACGCTCGGCTTTTTCTTTTGTGTCTTTTATGCATCTTGCGGCTAAAATGAGTAGCGAATATGGAACACGCGAAGCCTACACGTCTCATCGTCGGCATCACTGGCGCTACGGGAACGATCTTCGGCGTGCGTCTCCTACAATTGCTGCACGGCTCAGGGGTTGAGACGCATCTCGTTGTCAGCAAGTGGGCGGCGCGGACACTCGCGCATGAAACTCCGTACTCGTTGAAGGACGTGCAGAGCCTCGCGACGCAAAATTACGGCGTCGGCGCGCAGGGAGCAGCGATCTCGAGTGGATCGTTTGTGACATTGGGAATGGTCATCGCGCCGTGTAGCATGCGCACGCTTGCGGCGATCGCGCACGGCCTCGGCGACAATCTGATCCATCGTGCTGCAGACGTAGTTTTGAAAGAGAGACGTAAGCTCGTGCTCGTCGTGCGTGAGTCGCCGTTCAGCGAGATACATCTCGAAAACATGCTGAAACTCGCGCGGATGGGCGTAGTGATTCTTCCCCCTGTGCCGGCTTTTTACAACAACCCCCAGAACCTCGACGACATGATCAACCACATAGCGATGCGCGTGATCGATCAATTCGATATTCACCTCGACGTAATCAATCGCTGGGATGGTGTACTGCTCGATCGGAAACGATCGACAACGGAGTAAGAGCATGGGAGAAATGGTCCAATTTCCGTACGCGGGTGGAACTACTGGCGGATACATCTCGATTCCGGAGAGTGGCAGTGGTCCGGGTGTGATTGTGATTCAGGAGTGGTGGGGTCTCGTGGATCACATCAAAGACGTTTGTGACCGGTTTGCGGGTGAAGGTTTTGTCGCGCTCGCGCCGGATCTATATCACGGGAAGACGACGAAGTCGCCTGACGAAGCGGGGAAGTTGATGATGGCCCTGCGCATCGATGAGGCTGAAAGAGATCTGACCGCGGCCGGAGAATATCTTTCGACTCACGACGCTGTTACGAGCGAAAAGACCGGCGTGGTTGGATTCTGTATGGGCGGCGCGCTGTCGTTGTACACGGCGACGAAGAATCCACACATTGGTGCGTGCGTGGTGTTCTACGGCGGGCATCCCAACGTCAAGCCTGACCTGCCGAATCTTAAAGCGCCGGTGCTCGGGTTGTATGCGGAGCGCGATGGCTTTGTAACTCCGGCATTGGCGCGCGAGTTGGAACAGAAGCTAAAAGAGCTCGGCAAGCAAGTCGAGGTGCACATTTATCCCGGCGCCGATCACGCATTCTTCAACGATGCCCGTCCAGAGGTTTACAACGCCGGCGCTGCTGACGATGCGTGGCGTCGCACTATAGAATTCCTTCGCAAGCATTTACAGTAAAATCCGTGTTAATCTGTGGCAGCTATCGGCTTTGCACAAAAAGTCGAAGACGTCCGGCGACCTTGAGTTTTTCTCTGCGG
>Ga0111538_10007360_pt1 | contig 14850 bp, 12 predicted proteins | sample SoiMethybrSBSTD1_FD_79669 | JGI IMG/M metagenome (GOLD analysis project Ga0111538, IMG submission 79669) | Bulk soil microbial communities from a Populus tree surrounding site in Tennessee, USA - Soil MetaG P. TD hybrid SBSTD1 (version 2)... | ecosystem: Environmental > Terrestrial > Soil >... | reverse complement strand
GAGTGCGGCATCGGCTTCGAACGCTTCAACGACATCAAAGTCGGTGATGCCATCGAAGTGTTCACCATGGAGAGGGTCGCAACGCCGGCCTAACGGCCGGATGAATTTGGGAATTGGGAATGAGGGAGTGAGGGAATGCCAATGGAGGGAATCCTATTCCCTCAATACCTATTTACATTCCCTCATTCCCTCAATCCCTCAATCCCAAATTCTTGAGTTTCATTTGATGTCCCAGGGTTCCCGTCCCGATCGCGTCGCCGACCAGATTCGCGCCGAAGTGGCGTCGCTGCTGGCGCGCGAGGTTCACGACCGCGGGATCGGGTTCGTCACCATCACGCGGGTTCAGCTCAGCCCGGATCTGCAGCACGCGCGTGTACTGTACACGGCGCTTGGCGACGACAAGGCGCGGGCCACGACGGCACAGGCGCTGCAACGCGCGGCGCCGTTCCTGCGCCGGCAGATCGGCACCCGCCTTCGCTTGAAGCGCGTGCCGGAGCTGCGCTTCTTTTACGACGACGCCGTGGCTGGGCAGGATCGAATCGAGCAACTGCTGAACCAGATCCATCGCGAGGACGCGGCGCGCCGCACCGACACGACCGATGACGACAGTGACGCCTCCTGAAATTGCCGGTATTGCCGCGGCGATCCGCGCCCGGCGCCGCTTCGTGGTCTCTTCACACTCGCGTCCCGACGGCGATGCCATCGGATCTTCGCTGGCGATGGCGTTCGCGCTGCGCGCGCTCGGTAAAGAAGCGCATGTGGTGAACCGCGACCCGATCCCCGCCCCACTCGCCGAGTTTCCGGGCGTCTCTGAGATCGAGATCGGGTCGAGCGTCAACGGGCACTATGACGCGGCGATCATCATGGAGTGCGGCGATCTCGCCCGCACCGGCATCTCCGGGCTGGATCGCACGTTTGTCATCAACATCGATCACCACCCGGGCAACACCGGATTCGGGAATCTCAACTGGTTCGATCCTTCGGCGGCGGCCTGTGCCGAGATGGTGGTCGAACTGATCGACGCGCTTGGCGTCCCGCTGTCGATCGAGATCGCCACCCACGTCTACCTGGCGATTCTCACCGATACCGGGTCGTTTCATTTTTCCAACATGACGCCGCGCACGTTCGAGATCGCGCGACGCGTGGTCGAGGCCGGCGTCGATCCGGCGCAGATGGCCAGGCGCGTGTACGACAGCAACACCATCGGTCGCGTCAAACTGTTCGGCGCCGTGTTGAATGGCATGGAGATCGACCGGACCGGACGGATTGCCGTGCTCTACATCGATCACGAGATGGCGCGTGAGGCGGGCGGCACCTATGACGACATCGAGGGCCTGATCAACGAGCCGTTGACGGTGAAGAACCTGGTCGCGGTGATCTTCTTCAAGCAGAGCCACGGCAACGAATACCGGGTCAGCCTGCGGTCGAAGAACGACATCGATGTCGGCGCCGTCGCAAAGCAGTTCGGCGGCGGCGGCCACAAAAACGCCGCCGGTTGTACTGTGGCGGGCAATGTGGACGAGCTGAAGCCATTGTTCATCGGAAAGGTCGAAGCAGCTGCCGCGCTCGCCGGCTGGTAACAGGAATTCATCCTTCAGACAATCCGGCAATCCTCCAATTTCTCGAGTCTCCCAACCCATGGATCGCCCCGAGGGCCTGCTCGTCGTCGATAAGCCCGTCGGTCCGACCAGTCATGACGTGGTCGATCGCCTGCGGCGCGCCCTCGGCGAGAAACGAATCGGCCATACGGGCACGCTGGATCCGGCAGCGAGCGGCGTCCTCGTCCTGCTGGTCGGCCGTGCGACGCGTCTCGCGCGATTCATGGCAGCCGACGAGAAAGAGTACCAAGCTCGCATCCAGCTAGGCGTCGAGACCGACTCGTACGATGCTCGAGGCACGATCGTCGGACCACCCTTCACCGGTGTGTGGCCAACAGAGGCGACGGTGAGGGAGGCTGTCGAAAGCCTCGTGGGAACGCTCCCGCAGGTGCCTCCGATCTACTCCGCCAAGAAGATTGGCGGACGCCCGTCGTACGAGCTGGCGCGCAAGCGATCAGTGCTCGTGTCCGACGAGAACGAACGCCGGCCGGCGCCCGTCGAGGTGACGCTTTCAGCCGCCGTCGTCACGGCCTGCGGCGATGGCATCATCGACCTGCAGCTGACCTGCTCCGCGGGATTTTACGTGCGTTCCCTGGCGCACGACCTCGGGGAGCGCCTTGCGACGGGCGCACACCTGGCCGCGCTCCGGCGGACGCGGAGCGGTTCAGCCACACTGCTCGACGCCCATCCGCTAGCCGAGCTCGAAACGAACCGGAACGCGGTGACGGCAATCGTGCCCATGGCGCGCATGCTGCCGCACCTGCCGTCGCTGGTCCTCACCCAGGCCGGAGTGCGCAAGGTCGGGCACGGTCAACTGCTCGGGGCCGAGGACTTCGAGGCGAGCGGGACGGAACCGCCAGCCGGCGACGTGCTGAGGCTCCTGACTCCGGCCGGCGCGCTTGTCGCCGTGGCCAGGTCAACCGAGCACGAAAGCGGCCTCAGAGTTTTGCATCCCTCTGTTGTCCTGATGTAACATGTTGCTCTTGTTCGAGTAAGAGAATTTTTCGCATACGGCGGTACAGCCGGGATCGCGTTCGCTGAACGTCCGCATCTGGAGATGGGACTCCCTGCGGCACTGGCATCACGGCTCCTGGACCGTTCGTGGAGGACGCAGCAGTGGCGTTGACCAAAGATCGCAAGACGGAACTGATCGGCTCCTACAAGACGCACGAATCCGATACCGGTTCCCCCGAAGTGCAGGTCGCTATTCTCAGTGAGCGGATCAACTACCTGACCGATCACTTCAAGGCGCACGCCAAGGACCATCATTCCCGGCGTGGGCTGCTGATGCTCGTTGGTCGTCGCCGCCGCCTGCTCGATTACCTGAAAGCCAAGGACGAGCAGCGCTACGCCGAGCTCATCAAGCGCCTGAACATTCGGAAGTAGCGGGCCGCGCCCAGCCCGCGTTTCCTCGCAACAGCTCACGACACCAGTCGACCTATGCACACCCGCGAACTGACGATCAACGGCAAACCTCTCTACTTCGAAACGGGCAAGCTGGCCAAGCAGGCCGGCGGCTCCGTCATCGTCCGGTACGGCGATTCCGTCGTGCTCGTCACAGCCTGCCGTGCGGCCAACGCACGCGAAGGCATCGACTTCCTGCCGCTGACGGTTGACTACCGCGAGTACGCTTACGCTTCGGGCCGCATCCCGGGCGGCTTCTTCAAACGCGAAGGGAAGTCCGCGGAGAAAGAAGTCCTGACGAGCCGCGTGATCGACCGGCCCATCCGGCCGCTGTTCCCCGCAGGCTGGCGCTACGAGACGCAAATCATCGCGCTCGTGCTCTCGGCCGACGGTGAGAACGACACTGACGTTCTGGCAATTACCGGCGCGTCGGCCGCCATCGCACTTTCGGAAATTCCGTTCGAGAAGACCATTGCCGGCGTTCGCGTCGGCCTCGTCGACGGGCAGTACGTCATCAACCCCACCTTCGAGCAGCGGAAGGTCAGCAAACTGGATCTCGTCGTCGCCGGCAGCAAGGACGGGCTGGTGATGGTCGAAGCCGGCGCCAAGGAAGTGTCGGAAGCGCAAGTGGTCGAGGCGCTGGGTACGGCGCACACGGCGATCAAGCAGATCGTCAATGCCATCGACGACCTGGCCAGGGCCGGCGGCAAGGCCAAGCTCAAGGTGTCGAAGAAGGAGATCGGGCACGAGGTCTATCGCGAGGTTGAAGAGAAGGTGCTCGTCCCGTTGACCGAGGCGATGCGGATTCGCGGCAAGCTGGAGAACTACGACAAAGTCGAAGAGGTCCTCGACGAGCTCGTCTCGTCGATTCCAGAGGGCGAGATCGAGCGTCGAACCGACGCGAAGAGCATCTTCAAAGAGCTCAAAGAGAAGGTCTTGCGCGACGAGGTCCTCGATCTCGGCGTGCGCCTCGACGGACGGAAGTTCGACGAAGTCCGACCGATCTGGATTGAAACGAGCGTGCTGCCACGAACCCATGGATCGGCGGTCTTCACGCGCGGAGAGACCCAGGCGCTCGTCACCTGCACGCTCGGCACGGCAGAAGACGCCCAAAAGATCGAGAGCTTCGAAGGTGAGACGTGGAAGAGCTTCATGCTTCACTACAACTTCCCGCCGTTCTCGGTCGGTGAAGTCGCCTTCATGCGCGGTCCGGGACGACGCGAGGTCGGCCACGGAGCGCTGGCAGAGCGATCGCTCGTGCCAATGATTCCTGGTGAAGAGACTTTTCCTTACACCATCCGGATCGTTTCGGACATCCTCGAGTCGAACGGATCGTCGTCCATGGCCTCGGTGTGCGGCGGCTCGCTGGCGATGATGGACGCCGGCGTGCCGCTCAAGTCACCGGTGGCGGGCATCGCCATGGGCCTGGTCATGAACGAAGCCAACGGTAAGTACGCGGTGCTCAGCGACATCGCCGGGGCCGAGGACCACTATGGCGACATGGACTTCAAAGTCGCCGGCACGGCCGAAGGCATCACCGCGCTTCAGATGGACATCAAGGTCGGCGGCATCACGACCGAGATCATGGAGAAGGCGCTCGAGCAGGCGCGCCGCGGCCGCCTCCACATCCTGGAGAAAATGCGCGAGGCGCTCGCCTCGCCGCGGCAGTCGATCTCGGCGCATGCGCCGCGCATCGTGACCATCCGCATACCGGTCGACAAAATCCGCGACGTCATCGGACCCGGCGGCAAGATGATCCGCAGCATCATCGAGCGAACCGGGGTGAAGATCGACGTCGAAGACGACGGCCGGGTGAACGTGGCATCGGCGGACGAGACGTCCGCGCAGAAGGCGATCTCGATCATCCAGGAACTGACCGCCACGCCGGAACTGAACAAGACCTACCTGGGCAAGATCCAGCGCATCACCGATTTCGGCGCGTTCGTCGAGATCATGCCGGGAACCGACGGGCTCCTGCATGTGTCGGAGATCGCCAACCACCGGGTCAAAGACGTGCGCGACGAGTTGAAAGAAGGCGAGCAGATTCTCGTCAAGGTCATCAACATCGATCCAACCGGCAAGATCCGGCTGAGCCGGAAGGCTCTACTTCAGCAAGAGTAGCAGGCGCACCCCTCCGGTCGAGCTGGCTCGCAGGCAATCGGCGTACAATCGCACGATGAGCCTGCCTGTCCGGCTCGCTTCGGCTGCGATGGTCGTCGTTCTGCTCACCTCCACCGACTCAGCTCTGACGGTCCAGCCGTCTTCCACCCCGGAACACACGTTCTCGATCAGCGCGAAGCGTTATGCCTTCTCGCCCAATCGGATAGAGGTCATCGAGGGCGACCTCGTCCGTATCGATCTGCGCTCCGAAGACATCGCGCATAGCCTGACCATCGACGGCTACCGAATCGCCAAGCGCGTCGAGTCGGGTCAACCGGTCGTGCTCGAGTTCAGGGCCGAGCGGGCAGGGACCTTCCCCTTCTACTGCAACCTGCAGATCGACGACGGCTGCCGCCGCATGCGCGGCGAGCTCGTCGTCAAGCCGCGTCGAGTGTCCACGCCAGCCAGCCGCGACTGATCAACGGGCAGCCGACAGCCATCCCGTCAGCCGTTCGTTCGTCACTCGTGAGGTGACACTCGTCACCGAAACCGGTGAATCGCGCACATACGTCTTCCCGGCCGGCCCGGCCGTCGCTGACGATCGTCCAACCCGAACCTTTTGAACTGGCGAGGGTTCGACGAGGAGAACAGGCATGGCCCTTCGAAGAATCGTATGTGCGATCTGTCTTTTGCTCTGGACTACCGTCGCTGGCGCGCAGGTACCGACAGGCACACTGTCGGGACGGGTGACATCGTCGGATGGACTGTCGCTCCCTGGGGTCACGGTCACCGTCACGTCGCCCAGCCTGCAAGGCCAGCGGCTGGTCGTGACCAACGACAACGGCGACTTCGTCGTACCTCTGTTACCGCCAGGCGACTATTCCGTCACTTTCGAGCTCTCTGGATTTCAGACGCTGACGCGGTCAATTGGGCTGGCCGGCACGCAGACGATGCCGCTCAACGAAGCGCTGGCCGTCGCCGGGCTCGACGAGCGTGTCGAAGTCACGGCGCAGTCACAGCCGTTCGTTGAAACGGCAACGGTCGCCACCAAATTCAGACAGGACCTGATGGCGACGCTGCCAACCAACCGTACGCTCGACGCGACGATCCTGATGGCGCCGGCAGTCCACGCTACAGGCCCGGCGGGAAACTACTCCATTGCCGGTGCCATGTCGTTCGAAAGCGTGTTTACGGTCGACGGTGTCGTGTCGACCGAGAACCTGCGCGGCCAGCCGTACACGCTGTATATCGAGGACGCGCTGCAGGAGACGACGGTTGCCACATCGGGCATCTCCGCTGAGTACGGCCGCTTTGGCGGCGGTCTCGTGTCGGCGGTGACGAAGTCGGGCGGCGATCTGTTCAGCGGATCGTACCGTCAGTCGTTCAACAACGACGACTGGCGCAGTACCACGCCGTTCGGTGAGGCCAAGCTGGACAAGGTTGTGCCAACGTATGAGTACACGATTGGTGGTCCCGTCTACCGCCAGCGGCTGTGGTTCTTCAACGCCGGGCGGTTCCAGCAGCAAGAGTCGTCACGGTCGACCACCGGGACGAACATCCCCTTCACACGCACGAACGACGAAAAGCGATTCGAGATCAAAGGCACCTACTCGCCGCTTACCGGACACACGGCGAAGGTCGCGTACACGAAGATCAATCAGAGCATCGAAAACTTCCAGTTCCAGAACGTCCTCGACCTGAGGAGTCTCTTCACCTACGAGCAGCCGCAGGACCTGCTCTCGCTGCACTACACGGCGGTGGTGAAGAGCAATCTCGCCATTGAAGCCCAGTGGGCACAGCGCAAGTTCACCTTTGTGGGCTATGGCGCCCCGTCCACCGATCTCATCGATGGCACGCTGCTCATCGACCGGTCCCGTGGCGGCACGGGCTTCCGCTACTGGGCGCCGACCTTCTGCGGTGTCTGCGACCAGGAGGAGCGAAGTAACACGGACCTGATCCTGAAGGGCTCCTACTTTCTGTCGACGGGCTACGGCTCGCACAACATCGTGTTCGGCTTCGACAGCTACAACGATCACCGCTTCGCCAACAACCACCAGTCGGGCAGTGATTACCGCATCCTCGGAACGTCGACGATCACGCAGGGCACCGACGTCATCCCGGTCTTTCTCCCGACCTCGACAATCATTCAGTGGAATCCGATTGACCTGAGCAGCCAGGGGACTGACCTTCGTACCAACTCGTTCTTCGTCAACGATCAATTGCGGTATGGGCCGAAGCTGACGCTGGGGCTTGGCCTGCGGTGGGATCTCAACGACGGCACGGACGCAGCCGGCAACGTCATCTCCGACAGCAGCAAACTCAGCCCGCGTCTGTCCGCGGTTTACGACCTGCTCGGCGACGGCCGCTGGTCGGCGTCGGCCAGCTTCGCCCGCTACGTCTCGTCGCTGAATACCGGGATCTCCGACGTGTCGGCCGGCGGCAATCCGGCGACCTATCAGTGGCCGTATCAAGGACCGGCCGTCAATTCAAATCCATCGGGGCCCCTCGCGACGACTCCGCAGGCGATCCGACAGGTCTTCGACTGGTTCTTCGCCAATGGCGCCGCGACTCGCCCGTACAGTCTGGTCGACATTCCGGGAGTGTCGACGATCATCGGCGACTCGCTCAAGTCACCGAACGTGAATGAAACGGCGGTCGGCCTCTCTCGCCTGTTTCCGCGCGGATCGATGCGCGTGGACTACGTGCACCGGAGCTACGCCGACTTCTACGCCACGCAAACTGACACGACGACCGGCCGCGTGACGGATCAGCTGGGAAATCCGTACGACCTGAGCCTCATCGTGAACACCGATGTCGTGAGCCGCGACTACAACGGATTGACGCTCCAGGGGAGTTACCGCGCCGGCTCTCGCGTCGAGGTCGGCGGCAACTACACGCTGTCAAAAACCTCGGGAACGTTCGACGGCGAAGACTCGGCCAGCGGACCGGTGACCACCAAGTTGCTGTCCTATCCGGAATTCGTGCAGGCAAGCTGGAACAGTCCGGAAGGAGACCTGAGCGTGGACCAGCGGCATCGCGCCCGGCTGTGGGCCACTTACAGCCTGCCGATGCCGAGCAGCGGCGGGAGTCTCATCGCCGGAGTCGTGCAGACGCTGGAATCCGGAGTGCCGTACGGCGCGGTGGGAGCCATCGACACGACCCCGTATGCCAACGACCCGGGGTATCTCAACCCGAGCGGCGACCGCAGCGACGGCTTCTGGAACTACTACTTCACTGCGCGCGATGCCTTCAGCACGGAGGGCGCGAAACGCACCGACCTGTCGCTCAACTACGCGTACAGGATCCCTGGCGCCGGCCGCGTCGAGCTCTTCGCGCGCGGTGAGCTGCTCAATGTCTTCAATCAATTCCAGCTGTGCGGCTGCGGCAACACGGTCTTCTTGAACGGTGGGGGCACGGACCTGGCGAAGATCAACCGCGGCGTGCTGACCGCCGCCAACTCGCCGACCATCGCCGCGTTCAATCCGTTCACGCAGACGCCGGTCGACGGCGTGAACTGGGCGAAGCGGCCGAACTTCGGCACACAGGTGGACCAGTTCTCCTGGACCACGCCGCGGACGTTCCGTTTCAGCCTGGGACTCCGCTTCTAAGCGTCACCCGTTCCGGCGCGGGCGGGATTCACGACCGTGGGCTGCGTTTGAGAAACGCACCCGCGCCCGCCCGCCCGCTGAATTTTCCGTTATCGACGATGACGCGTCCCCGCGAGATGACCGTCTCGCTGACGCCCGTCACCTCGCGGCCCTCGTACGGGTTGTAGTCGACCTTCATGTGGAGCGTGTTGACCGACAGCCGCGTCTTCTTCTCGGCGTCGAAAATCACGATGTCGGCGTCCGAGCCAGGCGCGATGGTGCCCTTGCGCGGAAACAGTCCGAAGATTTTGGCCGGCGAGGTCGACGTCAGCTCCACGAAGCGGTTCAGCGAGATCCGTCCGGCTCGGACACCGCCGTCGAAGACCAGGCTCATTCGCGTTTCGATACCGGGCGCGCCGTTGGGAATCTTCGAAAAGTCGTCGTGACCGAGCGTTTTCTGCTCTTTCATGCAGAACGGACAGTGATCGGTCGAGATCGCCTGCAGATCGTTGAAAGCGAGACCACGCCACAAGCGGTCCTGCGTCTCCTTCGGCCTGAGCGGCGGGCTCATAACGTATTTCGCGCCGTCGAACCCTGGCTCTTCGTAGTTGTCGTACGACAGAAACAGATACTGCGGACAGGTCTCGGCGTAGGCCGGCAGGCCGCGGTCGCGTGCCTCGGTCACCATCTCGAGAGCTTCAGCGGCCGACAGGTGGACGATATAGATGGGCACGTCAGCGATCTCGGCGAGCGCGATCGCGCGGTGCGTCGCTTCGGCCTCGGCCCGCGCCGGACGCGTCAGCGCGTGGTATTTCGGCGCCGTTTTCCCCGCCGCCAGCGCGTTCTTCACCAGCACGTCGATGACGCCGCCATTCTCGGCGTGCATGCAGATCGTTCCGCCGTTCTTCCCCGTCCTCAACAACGCTTTGAAGATGCTCGCGTCGTCGAGCATGAACACTCCGGGGTAGGCCATGAACAGCTTGAACGACGTGACCCCCTGGCGGACCAACGCGTCCATTTCCTGCTCCACCTGATCGGTCAGGTCCGTGACGATCATGTGGAAGCCGTAGTCGATGGCCGCCTTGCCCTCGGCCTTCTTCGCCCAGGTTTCCCAGGCGTGATGCAGGGTCTGCCCCTTGTACTGAATCGCGAAGTCGACGATGGTCGTGGTGCCGCCGTGCGCGGCGGCGATCGTGCCGGATGCGAAGTCGTCGGCCGAGGTGGTGCCGCCGAAGGGCATGTCGAGATGGGTGTGAACGTCGATGCCGCCGGGAAAAAGGTACTTCCCGCGGGCGTCGATCACCCGATCGGCCGGCAAGTCGAGCGATGACCCGATCGTCGCGATCCGCTCGCCGTCGACGAACACGTCACCTTGGTACAGATCGGTGGCGGTGACCACCGTGCCGTTCTTGATGAGCAGGGTCATGGGAGTTGTTCCACCCTCGGCCCGTACGACTCCGGCCGCGGGTCGAACGGCATCGCCGGATCGGTAATCGGCGAGCGCGCGTGTATGAGGCCGCAAACGACTGTTCTGGGCATGCTGACACCGCCTGGAAGGCCGGCTTTTGCACCAGCTGGCGGCTTCATTATAGATATACTGAGGTTATCGAGGGCCCATCATGAGCATCCAGCTCGAAACCACGTTCACCGGCCTTCGCTTCGAGAACCCGTTTCTCCTGGCCTCTGCACCACCCACCGAGTCTGACGACAACATCATGCGCGCCTTCGATGCGGGCTGGGGTGGTGTCGTCACGAAGACGATTGGATTGCATCCAGTCGTCGACGTCGCGGGGCCAAAAACCAAGTTCATTCGCGCCACGCCGGACTCGCCGCACCTGTCGATGCAGAAGCGTCCTGGCACCGCGCTGCACTCGTCGTGGAACTGGGAGCTCATTTCCAGCCGGCCGCTCGATTGGTGGGTGCCGCGTCTGTCGCGAATCAAGCAGGGACACCCACGCCGCGTGCTCGTCGCGTCGATCATGGCTGGATCCGGCAGCGATCAGGAGCTCCGCCACTGGCAGACGCTGGCGACCGCCTGCCAGAATGAAGGCGTCGACGCCCTCGAGTTGAATCTGTCCTGCCCGCACATGGACCGCAAGGACATGGGCTCGAACATCGGCAAAGATCGAGAGCTCATTTCGGTCGTCACCCAGGTCGTCAAGGAAGTTGCGCGCGTGCCGGTCTGGGCCAAGCTCACCCCGTCGACCACCGACATCGTCATCGAAGCGCGCGGCGCATTTCTCGGCGGCGGTGATGCGATTTCGTCATCCAACACCTTCCCCTCGCTGCCGCTCATCGATCCGGGGACGCTCGAATTCGAGATCAACGTCGACGGCCTCGTCTCGAGTGGCGGACTCGGCGGACCGGCGATTCTGCCGCAGTCGCTCGCCAAGATGTCGCAGCTGACGCAGGCGTTTCCGGAGAAGGCCTTCTCGGGCATCGGCGGCGTCGCCGAATTTGCCCACGCGCTGAACTATTTTCTTCTTGGCTGCGGCACCGTCCAGGTCTGCACGGCCGCGATGCTCGACCACGCGATTGGACCGAACGTCATCGCCCGGCTCAGCGCCGGCATGCGCGAGTGCATGGACCGCCACGAATGGCAATCGCTCGACGATTTCCGCGGAATGAGGCGCGATGCGATCGTGGCGCACTCGAAGATCCGCCGGCCGGACGCCGGCGCCTATCACGGCGGCTACGAGGCCGAAGGCTACGCCGACGAGGCGAGCCCGGTCGAGCGCCGCGGATGATCGCAGAGAGCAGCCCGCCCGCGTTCGTCGAAATCACCGACGACCTCTCGTCGAGTCCACTCTGGAATCCCGATCTCGCGCCGACGCGCCTGTCCCAGCGCACGTGGTCCACGTACCACATCGCAGCGTTGTGGATTGGCATGAGCGTGGTCATCACGACCTACACGCTGGCTTCGGGCCTCATGCAGCAAGGCATGACCTGGTGGCAGGCGATGGTGACGATCCTCGGCGGCAATGTCATCGTTCTCATCCCGATGATTCTCAATGCGCATGCCGGTACGAAGTACGGCGTCTCGTTCCCCGTGTTGTGCCGCGCGAGCTTCGGCGTGCGCGGCGCCAACGTCCCGGCGCTCCTTCGAGCGCTGGTCGCCTGCGGGTGGTTCGGCATCCAGACATGGATCGGCGGTCTCGCGCTGCATACGTTGCTTGGTGCGGCCTTTTCAGCGTGGACGAGAATGCCCGGCGCGGTCTGGGTGGCGTTCGCGATCTTCTGGCTCATCCAGGTGTTCATCATCTTGAAGGGGCTGGAAGGCATCAAATATCTCGAGAGCTGGTCCGCTCCCCTGCTGCTCAGTGGCGGAGCGTTGCTCTTGTTATGGGCGATCAACCGCGGCGGCGGACTCGGTCGTATCCTCGCCGAGTCGGTTCGCCTTCAAACGACGCATCTGCCGTTCTGGCAACTCTTCCCCGCGGCGCTCACGGCGAACGTCGGCTACTGGGCCACGCTCAGCCTGAATATCCCAGACTTCACGCGGTACGCGCGGAGCCAGCGATCTCAAGCCCTTGGCCAAGCGCTAGGCCTGCCAGCAACCATGACCGCGTTCGCGTTCATTGGCGTCGCCGTGACGAGCGCGACCATCGTCATCTTTGGCGAGGCGATCTGGGACCCTGTCGCGCTCATCGCCCGCATCGGCAGCCCGCCGATCATCATCTTCGGCGCGCTCATCGTCCTCGTCGCGCAGTTGACGACGAATATGGCCGCGAATGTCGTCTCGCCGGCCAACGACTTCTCGAGCCTCGCGCCGCGGCACATCAGCTACCTCACGGGCGGTCTGATCACCGCGTTCATCGGCATCGCGATGATGCCGTGGAAGCTGTACGCCGACGCCGCCGCCTACATCTTCACGTGGCTCGTCGGCTACTCGAGTCTCATGGGCGCGATTGGGGGCATCCTGATCGCGGATTACTGGATCCTTCGCCGCCGCGAGCTCAATCTTCGGGATCTCTTCAACCCCGCCGGACGCTACGCCTACAGGAATGGCGTGAATCAGCGGGCGATGGTCGCACTCGTCCTGGCGATCCTGCCAGTGCTCCCCGGATTCCTGCGTGCGGCGACAACGTCGGGCGGGCAGGTGGCCCAGCCGAACTTTTTCGACTTCCTGTACACCTACGCGTGGTTCGTCACCTTCGCTCTGAGCTTCGGGCTCTACGTGTTGATGAGCCCGCGCGCACGACACAGCGCCTAGGCCGCCAGGACTTCGTGGACATCTCGCTTCGACGCGAAGAGCTCACATCCGACGCTGCACAGGGTCTCATCAAGGCGCTGAATACCGAGCTCAGCGGTGCTTATGCCGAGGCCGGAGCCAACCATTTCAGCCTCAACGCGGCCGAGGTCGCGCCAGGCCAGGGCGGGTTCTTCATCGCCTATCTGGGCGATCGGCCAGTCGGCTGCGGCGCCGTCCGGCTGCTGGACCCGGCGACGGCGGAGCTGAAACGAATGTATGTCGAGCCGGCGCTTCGGGGCTCGGGAATCGGGCGTCGGCTCGTTGAAACCCTGGAAGTCGAGGCGCGTGCGCTGGGCGCCACGCGGCTGGTGCTCGAAACCGGCACTCGCCAACTGAATGCGCTCGCTCTCTACGCCCGGTGCGGCTTCACGCGGATCCCGCTCTACGGTGAATACCTCGCATCGCCAGCGACCAGCGTCTGCCTCGGCAAGGAGCTGGGCTCCTGACTCAGCCAACGAGCGGGGCAAGCGCAGCGGCCAAAAGCGATCGATGTATGCCGATCACATCAAGCGGAGAAACAACGCCAGCCCGACGGCCGCCGACTGCCAGCGCGCCCACGTCGGCCGTGTGTGCTTCCACCAGTTCCAGTACCAGGCGAGCAGCGTCATCGCGCCGATCAGCAGGACCACGATGAACAGCATTTGTCCCGGCGTCCGCGTGCTTCCGTAGGCCTGCGCCAGTCCTGGACTCCAGATCGAGCCGTACACGATACACAGATGCAGGAAGTAGATGAGCAGCGATTCCTGCGCGACGGCACCGAACACGTGCGGTAGCTTCGACAATCGCCGGCTGGCATGAGCGATGACCCCCAGAAGTACAAAACACGAACCGGTCCGCAGCAGGACGTTTCCAGGCACGAACGCGAACGGCCCGACGCCGAACAGCTTCTCTTGACCGCGATCGAGCGCGAACGCGATCGGCAGGAGCACGACACCCGGCAGCAGCAGGATTCTGTTGGCATAGTCACCGAGACGACCGGCCCCCCACGTCGCGTAGATCTGCCCGAGACCCGCTCCGATCAGGATGAAGGCCGCCCAGGGGAAGAGCGGGAACTGCGACCCTGTCGCCGGCGAAAAGTACGACGCCAGCGACAGCGGCAGCATCCGCAGCCAGTCCAGGCTCCACAGAAACGGCGTGAACAAGATCGCTGCCGCGGCGATGAGGAGCGTGACGACCATGAAGACCTGCCGTCCGCGTGAGGCCAGCACCAGTAACTGGACGCCGATGAACGTGACGCCAATCAGCTGCAGGACGTCAACGGCCATGAACGACCGCCACTGCGCGTCGGAGACGCCCGGCAGTCTTGTCAGCGGTGTGACCGGGATGCGAAGCGAATAGCCCAGGAGCACGAACAGCGCAAACCGGCGCAGGCGTTTCACGAGCGCGGGCGACAGGCTCACTTGCGTCGCCCAGTGCCGGGCGGTGGCAATGCTGAACGCAAACCCTGACAGCAGCAGGAACAGGCACGACGTCAGGCCCCGCTGGAACTGCCAGACGCTGTAGATGAGACCGGAGCGGAACGCCGGGGCGAGCAGCGCGTCCACAGCATGGCCGTAAAGCATGAATATGACCGCCAGGGCCCGCGCGAGGTCGATGAAAATGACGCGCCGCGCGTGGACGGCGGCAAGAGACTTGTCCGCCCGGTGATGCGGCTCCGACACCGACCACATCGTATCAGCCGCGGAAGTCGTTGGCGGCAGCGATGCGTTCGCTGAGCGGCGGATGACTGTGAAACAGCACCTGCACGAGCCGCGATGGGTGCTCTTCGGCCAGGTTCTGCGCCCCGAGACGGCGCATGGCGGAGACGAACGCCGACGGATTGCCCGTCAGCTGGAGGGCGAACCGATCGGCGCGCCGCTCATGCGCGCGCGACAGAGCCCGCGCGGCCGGCGTCATGGCCAGCGAGACG
>Ga0111538_10007359_pt1 | contig 14852 bp, 12 predicted proteins | sample SoiMethybrSBSTD1_FD_79669 | JGI IMG/M metagenome (GOLD analysis project Ga0111538, IMG submission 79669) | Bulk soil microbial communities from a Populus tree surrounding site in Tennessee, USA - Soil MetaG P. TD hybrid SBSTD1 (version 2)... | ecosystem: Environmental > Terrestrial > Soil >... | reverse complement strand
TCGGATGATCGGTTCAACTATCGCGTGGCCTTCGTCGAGTCGTTCCGCCGGCGCGGCATTTATCCGTTGAATGTCGGCGTTGCCGCGGCCGACACCCCGCGCTCGCTGTCGGTCGACACGTTGCGCTGGCAGGGATTGGATCTCGAGAAGTTACCGAAGGAGACGCGGAAGACCATCGGCAGGGAATACGAGGCGATCATCCGCCGCCTGAAGCGATATGCCGACGCCTGTTTCTACATCAAGGACCGGCGTCAGCTCTTCACCGCGACGCGCGAGCAGCGGCGGCTGCTCCACAAGCAGCTGGCCGAGGCGTTCAGCTCCGCTCCGGAGTTCGCTGGTGAGCTCGGCCTCGACCCCGCGCGCAGCTTCGAGGTCCACGAGCTGCGGCGTGCGCTCCGCGTGGGTCCCGACGGCAGTCACGTTCCGCAGGCGATCGTCGCGCTCACGCAGTCGCAGGTGATCGACGATCCCGAGGCAGGCGAGCATCTTTTCCGCGGCGGCTCGACGATCGTCGTCGACCTGTCGCAGCCGGCGGTCAAGTACCGAATCTTCAAGAACATCAACAGCGTCGACCGTCGCGCACGCACTGCGGCGTTCGTCCAGGCGGCTGCCGCCGATCCGCTGCGCGCGCTCCTCTACGCGCCGAATCGGCCAGAGCCGTTTGCCGCGCTGCATGCGCTGGGAGACGCCTACTGAATCGATCGCTCCGTCGGCCTTCGACATTGACAGCGACTGTTCAGCCTCTTAGGCTTAGGCGTTCGGACAACGATTACAGGGCCGGCTTCAGGAGGCGAACATGCGGCTCACCGCTGCGCTTGCGGCAATCTGTGCGATCGGTTTCGTGGCGTCTGTCTCGGCGCATCACTCGCACGGGCAGTACGAGGAGACCTTCAGGGACATCTCGGGTGTCGTGAAAGAAGTACATCTGCTGACGCCCCACTCCTGGGTCTACATCGAAGTCAAGGACGGCGGCGGTGCGCCGCAGTTGTGGGCGCTCGAGGCGACCAGTCGTCCAGGACTCGAGCGCGTTGGCGTGACGCGCGAGTCGCTCAAGGCGGGCGACACCATCAAGGCGCGATGCCATCCGCTGCGGGACGGCAGCAACGGATGCCTGCTCGGGTTCCTCAAGGCGCCCGACGGCACCGTCAAAGACTGGGACGGCAACAACGCCCAAAACCCCGCCGACTTCTAGGGAGACCGTGATGACGGCCCGCTCGGCCTGCGTGTGTGCGATCGCGTTCCTGGTCCTTGCCGGCAGCGCGTCGGCGCAGGAGTGGGATCAGTTCACGAGCCTGCAGGATGGCTTCCGCATCAACTTTCCCGGCCAGCCCAAGGTGACACAAGGCACATGGACCTCGCAGCTCAATTACAAGCTGCCGATGAAGGTCTACGGTGCGGAGAAAGGGCAGGAGCGCTACACGGTCACTGTTGTCGATTACTCGCCCATCGAGCAGATGGGCATCGAGCGCGCGAAGACGTGCCCGCCGGGAAACCAGAACTGCCGCGCGAACGCGCCGCCGGCGCTTGGCCCCGGCTACGCGCATCATGACGAGCGCGGCGCCATCGTGTATGCGACGTTCAAGCTGCTCCAGCGAAACGCAAAGGTGAACTTCTATGCGTGGGAATGGCAGGACATGGTCGAGGGTCATCTCCTGCAGCTGACCAACGCCGATCAGTCACGGACGTTCGCGTGGATCGGCATGCATCAGCACAAGCTGTACATCATCGAAGGCACGGTGCCCGCCGGATTGCCGGAGCCAGGTCTGTTTCAGCAGTCGCTGGAATGGGTGGACAAGGACGGCAACCAGATCCGCTACACGACGGTGTACTCGAACTCGTATCACGGCATGGGTGTGTATGCCGAACCCGGACGCGCGCGCATCGGAGGTGCCGGCGCGGCTGCCGGCGCTCCGCAACCGGGAGGCCGATGATGCGCGCCGCAGTCATCGTCGCCGCGCTCCTCCTCACGATCGCGGCTTCCTCGTTCGCACAGGAATGGGCGGAGTTCGTCAGTCGCGACGATCGGTTCACGGCGAACTTTCCGGGCACGCCGCAAGTCGCGCAGACCACATACAAGTCGCAGTTTGGCGCTGATCTTCCGGCGCGCGTCTACAGCGCCGCTCAAGGTCCCAGCCGCTTCTCGATCACCGTCGTCGACTACAACCCGATCGAGAAGATCCTGACGGAGAAGTCGAAGTCGTGTCCTGCCGGCGCGGAAACGTGCAAGGGCAATGCGAATCCGACGAGTTCAACAGGCGCAGGCTACTGGAAGGTCGATCTGGCGGGCGCGATGATCTACGCGACGTGGCGCTACATCCAGCGCGACGCGAAAATCACCGAGTTCGGCTGGAACAACATCGACCTGGTCGAGGGTCATCTGCTGCACCTGACCAATCGCGACAACTCGCGGACCTACGTCGGCATCTTCATGCACGAGAACAAGCTGTACATCAGCGAGGCCACCGTGCCGCCCGGCGCTCCCGAGCCCGGCTTGTTCCAGCAGGCACTCGCCTTCATCGACGAGAACGGCAAGAACATCCGCTACTCGACCTACTATCACAACGGATTCCCGGTCCCGTCGCGCTCGCGCTGAATTCGGAGCATCAGCATCCAGAAGTTCCGCCATGGTCGAAGGCACCTGCTGCACCTGACCAATCGCGACAAACTCACGGACCTACGCTCGCCTTCATCGACGAGAACGGCAAGACCATCCGGTATTCGACGTTCTATCACAACGGATTCCCGGTCCCGTCGCGCTCGCGCTACGCTCAGTCCCGGCGCAGGGCCACGGCCGGGGAAATGTGCACGGCTCTCAACACCGGAAGTGCACTCGCGAGCGCGCCCACGGCCAGGAATATGATGGCGGCCAGCGCCAAGGTCGCCCCGTCGTACGGGCTGACTCCGTAAAGCAGCGACGACAACGCCTGCCCCAATCCAAGGGACGCAGTGATCCCCGCCACGATGCCGAGCGCATCCATCCGCAGCCCGTCGACGAGGATCAACCGGAACACCGAAGCGCGATCGGCGCCGAGCGCCTGGCGCAGGCCGATCTCGTCCGTGCGCTGGGCGACGCCGTACGCCATGACGCCGTAGATGCCGACCGCTCCGAGGAACAATGCGATCCCCGCGGCCAGTACCAGGACCGTCATCGTAAAACTCGTTCGGCTCATCGACGCGCCGAGCACAGTCTGCAGAGTCTGGATGTCCGACAGGGGGAGATTTGGATCCGCAGCCGCGATGGTGCGGCGGATCTCCGGCAGCACCGCCAACGGATCGCGATCGGTCCGGACCGTCACCGCCATGGCACGGATGCTACCGCCGCGTTCGTCCAGCATCGGTTTGTAGACGACGGGCTCCACGGGTGCGTCAGGCGCCGTGTCATGGACGTCGGCGACGACGCCGACCACGCGCGCGGGCGCTCCGGTGGCGACGACCGTGACTTTCTTGCCGAGGGCGCTCGACCGCGGCCAGTATTTATTCTTGAGCGACTGGCTGATGATGGCCGACCCGAGCCGCCGCTGGTGGTCGTCGTTGATGAACGTACGGCCCTCGATTAGCCGGATGCCCATCGTTTCAAAGTAGCCCGGAGTCGCGCGGCGGAAGACCGAGTTCGGCGCCCTCGCGCCCGGCTCCAGTGGAGCATCTTCGATCTCGGTGCCGAGAAACGGCCCGCCGAGACCGCCGATTCCGCCAGTCATGGGCAGGAACGACGCCGCACCCGCGGTGACCACACCCGGGATGGCACGGACGCTCTCCAGCAGAGTGTCGTAGAACCGCGCGACGTCCTCGCCGTCGGGGTACCGGGCGGCGCCGGGAGCGACGCGAAATGTCAATACGCGCGACGGATCGAAACCCGGATCGATCGCGGACAGCGCCGCGAAACTCCGCACCATCAGTGTGGATCCAACGAACAGTGCCAGCGCGAGCGCCACCTGCGTCACAACGAGGCCCCGACGCACGACCTGCCGCTCGCGTCCGGTGCTACCGCTGCGTCCAGCCCGCAGCGACGTGAGGACGCGCGACGTTCTCGTTCGCAGCGCGGGCAGCACTGCGAACAACACTCCCGCGGTGAGCGAAATCATGGCGGTGAACACGAGTACCGTGAGATTGAGACCGATCTCGTCGAGCCGCGGGATGCTGGCAGGGGCCAAGGCGATCACTCCGCGCAAACTGCCGTACGCGAGCGCGACACCGCCCACACCGCCGGCCAGCGCGACGATCAGGCCCTCGGTCAGCAGCAGCTGAACGACCCGCCGCCGCCCCGATCCGAGCGCGACGCGGACCGCCGCGTCCACGGCGCGTGCTTCGGCTCTCACCTGAAACAGATTCGCGACGTTGCTGCATCCAATCAGCAGCACAAACGCCATCGTCCCCAGCAGCACCAGCAGCGGCTGACGCGAGCGACCGACCACGTCGTCCTTGACGGTGCGGACATGGGCCTTGCCGGTAATGATGTCGCGCGTCCAGTTCAGCGGGTAGCCGATCGCCGCGAAGCCGGCGACGAGCCGTTCGGCGTCGCTGGTGGCGGATTCAACAGTGGCACCGGGCGCCAGGCGGGCGATGAGGCCGATGCTCGGGCGGTTGACATTTCTGCTCGTGGGATCGAGCTGGAACGGAATCCAGACATCCACTTCCGCCTGCGGGAACTTGAACGACGCCGGCATGACGCCGATGACCTCCCACGGCGCGCCGTTGACCTGTACGGTGCGACCGACAATCGACGGGCTCGCGTTGAACATGCTGCGCCAGAGTGCGTCGCTCATGAGGAACACGGGCGGTCCACCGGGCCGGTCCTCGGCTTCAGTGAAGAAGCGACCCACTTGCGGCGCCATGCCGAGCACCGCGAACGCCCCCGCCGTCATCCGCGCGACGGCCAGCGGATAGGGCGCGCCGCTCCCTGTCAGGGCCCATTCGTCGTTGCCATTTGTGCCGGCGAAGATGCTGACGCCGCCGACGCGGGCGAACGTGCGATTGTTCGCGACGAAATGGAAGAAGCCCAGCTCCGCGAAAGGCATCTCCACCGTGGCATTCGCCTGCGGCCGCGTGTGCAGCGTGACGCGGACCAGGCGGTCGGGATCGGGAAAAGGCATTGGCCGCAACAACACGCCGTCAACGACGGAGAAGATCGCCGTGGTGGCGCCAATCGACACAGCGAGCGTCAGGACCGCGGCGATCGTGAAGCCGGGCGATCGGCGCAGGCTCCGCACGGAATGCCGCACGTCCATGATGAGGCTCTCGAAGGCAAACAGCGGATCGTTTTCGCGCGCCTGCTGCTTCACTACCGCGGGGTTACCGAAGCGCCGTCGTGCCGCGCGACGCGCATCATCCAGTGTGAGGCCGAGATCGACTTGGGCCTGCACTTCCATCTCGAGGTGCGCGGCGACCTCTTCGTCGAGCTCCGTGTGCGAACGCCAGCGTAGCCATCGTGGGATGTTCATGTCGCGCTCCGTGGCTTCAGGACGCGGGAGATGACGCGCACCGTCGCCTCCCAACGCTGTGTTTCGGCGACGAGTCGTTTGCGGCCGGTACGAGTCAGCGTGTAGTAGCGGGCGCGTCGGTTGTTCTCGGAAATGCCCCATTCCGACGTGATGAGTCGCGCCCGTTCGAGCCGCTGCAGCGCGGGGTAGAGCGAGCCGTGATCGACGAGGAGTTCGTCCTCGGTCGTGCGCTGGATGCTCGTCGCGATGCCGTGCCCGTGCAACGATCCGAGCGCGAGCGTCTGCAACACGACCAGGTCGAGCGTGCCCTGTAACAATTGAACGCGTTCCCGGTCCGTCATCAGGTAGATACACTACCAGAACTCTAGGAGCCAATCTACTAGAGACATCGGTGCGTTCGCAATCGAGACTCTCAGCGCGTGGTCAGCTCCCAGCTGCGCCGAGACGGATTTCGCCTTTCGCAATTTGCCCAAGCGTTTCGACCACGAATGCCTTCTCTCGTGCCCGTACTCGGGCCTTCAGATCGTCGAGGGAATCGCCGCGAAACACCGGCACCTTGCACTGACGCACGATGGCGCCGGTGTCGTAGTCAGCATCGACCAGATGAATCGACACACCCGACTCCGCCTCGCCGGCCTCCAGCACTGCTTCGAACACCCGATCCCCATACATCCCCGGTCCGCCGAATCGCGGCAGGAGGGCAGGGTGAGTGTTGAGGATCCTGCCCTCGAAAGCCCTGAGTACGAGGGGGCCCAGTCTCTTCATGTAACCCGCCAGGAACACGACGTCGACGTCCGCCGCAACAAGAACGCCTCGAATCGCCGCGTCCAGCGCGGCCGGATCCTCGTGCGTTTTCGAAGACAGATGAACGGCCTGAACACCGGCCTGCCGAGCCCTCCTCAAGGCGCCCGAGTCGCCATTGTTGCTGACGACAACGGCTACGCGCCCCGGAATGCGGCCAGCCGAAAACGCATCCAACAGGCTTTGCAGCGTCGTTCCCGCATGCGATGCGAGCACTCCAACATTCATGGATCGGGCTGGCTCCGTCGGCCTCATAGCCGGTGGTGACTGGTCGTCATGGGTTGCCATGGTCCAGAAGGTCGAGCACATCGGAAAGGCGATGGATTCGCACACATCCCTCGATGACCGGAGCGTGAGCCGGGCAGAGAAGCACCGGACGCAGGCCGGAGTTCTGTGCACCGATGACATCCCATCGGGCGTCGTCACCCACAAAGATCGCGTCCGCCGGCGCGACATGTATCAATTCCAACGCGCGGCGAAACGGGGCCGGGTTCGGCTTCCGCCAGCCGACGTCTCCGCAAAACACTGACGCATCCACCCGCTCGAGCAGCCCGTGGCGCGCCAACTCGTTTCGCCACATGGTCGCGCTGCTGCCCCAGGGCGTATTGGAAACGATCGCTGTCTTGATCCCTCGCTGCCGAATTTTCTCCAGCAAGGGCAGCGCATCTGGATCCAATCGTGCGAGCGCAAAGATCGGTTTCAGGAACGCTTCACAAACAGCCGTCAGTGCGGAATCGTCGAGTGACGCGTACTCCCCAAGCAGCTCGCTCAGTCGCTCGTCCAGCGCGCGGACCTCGCCATTCGGTCGCTCCGCGTTCAGCGCCATGGCGCCGACGAACATGGCGTGATCGCGTTCAGAGTCCTGCGGCCACCCGAGAGCATCCCTGCACTCCTGCAAGCACCGTTGCAAGACAGCGGGAAACTCCGCTGTTGCGTAGTACGTGACCAGCGTGTTGCCCAAGTCAAAGAGCACGGCGCGGACTCTGCGGTGAGGTCTCAAGCGGCCTCCGTCACCGATGCTGAGAGATCCGGTACTCGACCTACTACCACAACGGATTCCCGGTCCCGTCGCGCTCGCGTTGATGCCGCGAGAGCGTGACCGTCACGAACGCACCGAGACGCAAGAGAGAATTCGGCCCGAACTCGAGCAGAGAGACTTTCGGAACGGCTCGTCGGCTGCAGCGGCTGTTAGCCAGGCTCCGTGCTGCGCTTCCGCTCGAGCCACCGAAGTTCGGCTGATGCTGTCTCAATCGGCCTCGACATGCAGCTCGATGTCGAGAGCGGATTTCCTTCCGCGAAGAATAGGTAACGCCGACCAACCTCGAAGTCCATCGAAACGGTGCATGCAACCCCGGCACCGCCACACGCACTCACCTCCAAGGTTCTTGCACGCGGTCCCTTCCAACTTCGTTCCACGTTGACCGTTGCGACGGTCCGCACATCCAAGGGATCCGTCGCTGAGCGGACGACGCGAGTGGCCACAACTTCTCCGACGAACACGGCTTTCGCGGTGCGAAACCCAGGCCCGACTTCGAACACCGCACAACTCGCGGCCACGTGGTCTGTCAACGCGACGACGACGAGCAACAGGGATAGCGTCCTCATTTCGAACGTCCTCGAGGCGATCATGTGCCTATTCCGACCTGGCTAACGACATGCCGCTCAACGCGAGCGGCGTTCACTATCACGTCGAATTTGCCCGAGTGTCCGCGCCGCTCGTCAGCTGCGACGGCCTGTTAGGCCGCGGTATTGATGAAGCACTCTCCCGGTACTCGGCCGTGGCCTCCGCGAGCTCCTTGGCGATGAGTTCGTCCAGCAACTCTCGACTGATCGGCTGCCAATCCATCGCTTGTCCGTCCAACGTGCGAAATGAGCCGCGCGCCACGGCCAGATGGTCGCACAGCGCTGCAACCGCGTCGGCTCTCACGGCGGTTTCCGTATCGATTGATCTATCGTGTGCGCGACATCCTGGTGGCCTCGAGTCCGGAACGTCAGCCGGCGTCGGCGAATTGATCGTAGAACTTTGCTCCGCTCCTCTTTTCGGCCTTGCGAATGATCGCGGTCGAAAGGCGTGCCTTTGCACTCTCGGTCAGCTCTTCGAATCTTCTGGCGATACGCTCCTGGCGTGACGCACGCTCACCTTCGGGCCTGGAAAGCGCCGCGCCGGCCGCTATCGCAATGCTTTGGTGAAGTTGAGCGAGGCGGAGGCACTCGGCCTGATACTCATCGCATTTGAGTGCCTTGTGAATCGTTACCAGAATGGCGGCGACCCCTGCGAACGCAGCCGCGGGAGGAATTTTCAATGAAAAGATCGCGAAGTCGTTCGTCTTGCTTTCAGGGAGTGCCGCAACAATCGCGGCGGCCGTGGCCAGAACCGCGGGAATAACCACAAACATCAGATTTGCCCACCAAAGCCGACTGAGCTCGAGTCTGTAGGCTTCGGAGACTAACGCTGCGCGCGCTTCGGTTTGTTGGAGCCATTCATTGACGTTATCCATGGAAGGCATCTCCACTCGGAATCACATTGTCAGGATGCGGTTACGGCTTCGCCGACCGCCACCGGCACGTACTCACCGCTCGTGAATCGTGCGTGATACCACTGCGTCGATGAAGTCGCGTAATGCTCCTTTACCGAATCGCGATGGTGACTTCGTTGCTTGGCCGATCGAGGTAGAAGAGGCGCACGGGGACGGCATCTCCTGGTGCGATGGCGCCAGGCACTCGCACCCTTATCTGGTTCATTCCCGCAACGCCACTCGGTTGACGGAACGAGATGATTTCGGCGAGACGGCCGCCGATGGACACCTGCGGTGGTATTGCGCTCCCAGTATCGAGTCCGGTGCTGGAGAGATCTATTAACTCTCCGACGCCAGCGGGATCGTCCGGCGCGGCGAGGTGGGATGTTCCGGCGTGATAGATCGCGCCCTGGCTGGTCCCCGACGCAAAAGCAAGCGCCGGCGCCGGGACCAATACGTCTGGAGCGTAGAGCTCCGCGCTCGCCGTGGCTCCGTAATAAATGCCGATGCCTCCGTATGAATCGCCGCCTGCGATGAGTACTCTGCCATCGTCGAGAAGGGTCGCGGTGTGGATTTCCCGCTTAGCGGTCATATCCGCGGTCGCCATAAAGGTGGCCGTCGACGGATCGTACAGCTCCGCCGTCGCCAGAGTGCCCGCGAAGGTGCATGCGTTGGCGCTGCAGCTCTCCGTTTCCCCGCCGGCGGCGAGCGCCTGTCCGTTGGGGAGCAATGTGAGGGTATGCCACCCTCGTCGCCACGCCATGCTGGCGATGACCGTGAACGTATGCGTGTCGGGATCGTAGAGCTCGGCGGCGGCCGACCTGCCGAAGTCACTCTCGCCGCCGGCGAACAACACCTTTCCGGTGGTCAGCAGCGTGGCGGCGGACTGCTCTGCCTTCATCATTCCAGCCGGTGTGAATGAGTTGGCCACGGGATCGTACAGCTGCGCCGGATATTGGCCCGGAAAGAGCACCGTGCCATCGGTCAACAGAACGGATGGCGCACAGAAATCACAGCCTCCGCGCGCAACGTATTCCGCCGCCGCGGTGAATGTCTCTGAAGACGGGTCGTAGATTTCGGCCGGCGCAAGATTCGGATACGCGTTGACGTCATAGCCGCCGACAATCAGCACCTTGCTGCTCGCAAGCAGGATTGCTGAATGTCCGCCTCTCGCGGTCACCATGTTTCCTGCGGCTGTAAAGGTTCCTCTGGAAGGGTCGTATAGCTCGGCGCTCTTCAGCGCTACTCCTGCTGCCTCGTAACCTCCAACGACCAGGACCCTCCCGTCGGGAAGCCGCGTGGCCGTGTGCATCCTGCGGCCAGTGGCCATGTTGCCGGTGCGTGTGAACGTTCCTGACTTCGGATCGTAGATTTCCGCACTGGAGAGGCTCGAAAAACCGCCCGACTGCGTTCCGCCGGTCATCAGAACCTTGCCGGTGGTGAGCATCGTTGCCGTGTGCTGAGCGCGTGCCGTCGTCATGTCGCCGGTTCGTGTAAACGTGCCGGGCGATTGCGCTTGCGCGATCGCGGCATTGCCAGCGGCTGCAATCACAAGCAGACTGACGAGTGGGAGATAACGAGGGATCTTCGCCGCGAACTGCAGGCGACGTCTCATATTCGGTTAAACGAGATTGGTGTGCTTCGCGAACCTCGAGGCGAACTTCACGCGCCTACCGGCACCGCGCGGCGCCGGCGCTCGTTCCCTCCTGCGCACCGTCGCGATAGACCTTGTGGCAGTTCGCGCACGCCTCGTTGAGCTGTTCGCCGACCTTGTTCACCGCGTCGACGTCGCGTGACTGCGACGCCTTGAACGCGGTCTTGCCCAGATCGATGAGCGCGTTCGTGTACTGCTTCCAGTCCGCGCGATCGACCGGCACGGGTCTGCCGTTTTCGCAACGGCGTCCAGGCAGAAGGAAAAGGGGAGTCGTTTCCGTGAGGGCGAGCGCCGCCTGATCGACGGCCTGCCAACCGTAATACACAGTGGCTCCCCACGCGACGTAGTCGAAGGGCACGGGTATCCCAGGCTTTGGTCCCCCGGGATCCTTGACCTGCACGTTGAACAGGATGTTCGCGTTCGGGAAGGTCACGGCGCGCATCAGCTGCGCGAGATTGGCGTTCGGTGCGAGCGATGCGGCGACACCGGCTGCAGGCGCAGCCGATCGCACGGCAGGAAAGGCCAGCTGTGTCACTGCAGCCGCGCTCAGCTCTGCTGGTCCTGCGGCGAACTTCGCGGACTGAAGCAGATACGCGACGATGTCGATTGCTTGAGCGCGCGTGATGCTGCCCATCTGCTGCGGCGGCATCGTCTTTTCGATCTTCTCGACGACGTCCGCCAGCGGACGCGCACTCCACGCAGCAAGGAACATGTCACCAGTCAGAGGCGGACCCACGCGACCTTCGAGACTCGCCCCGTGACAGGTCGCACACTGAGCATCCACGATCTGCTTGCCGCGTGACGCTTGAGCAGACGAATACGAGCCACCGGCGACGGTTCGCACTTGCGCGTCGCCGGTCAGTGTCAACGCACCAACGAGCGTGGCGACGCACATGAACAGCCACACTGGAAAACGCGAAAGTCCAAGTCGCAGCATGTGAGACACGCGTCAACTCCCAATTCCCAACTTCCAACTCCCAAAACCGCCGTGGAGTGGCGATTGGAAGTTGGGAGTTGGATCGTGCGTCAGAGAGTTGGGAGTTTACAGCCTCCTCGACTCATCTCAGGCCCATCGGAACCCGTGCTTGGCGATCGGAAGCGACCTGAAACGCTTGCCGGTGATCTTGGCGATCGCGTTGGCAATCGCTGGAATCGTCGGCGGCAGCGCCGGCTCGCCGAGGCCGGTCGGCGGGTTGTTGGTCTTCAGGAAGAACACGTCGACTTCCGGTGGTGCCTGCACGAGTCGGGTCGGCTGGTATTGATTGAAATTCGACTGCACGACCCGACCGCCCTGGATCGTGATCTCCCAGTTCATGAGATGACTCATGCCCTCGACCACCGCGCCCTGCCCCTGATTGATCGCGGAGCTCGGATTCACGATCTGACTGCCGATGTCGCCGACGACCCAGACCTTGCGCACCCGCACGCGGTTCTGATCGTCGACCGAGACTTCCGCGACGTTCGCGAAGTAGCCACGATGTGCGTACTGGAACGCCACGCCCAGCGCGGTGCCCTTCGGCAACTGGCGCGTGCCCCAGCCTGAGCGCTCACGCACCGCCTGCAGCACGGCGCGCGCGCGATCGGAACGGAAGCCGTCGCCGCCCTGCGCCGGTTCCGGCATGCCCTCGCCGGCGAGCATGTCGAGACGGAACTGCAACGGATCCTTGCCGGCCGCTTCCGCGAGCTCGTCGATGAACGACTGGAAGACCCAGGAGAACGCGTTGCTGCGAGGAGCGCGTAGTGCGCCCGTCGGAACGCCGAGCGGCATCAGCGTGGTCTGGAAGTCGAAGTTCGGCACGAAGCGCGCCGGGAATTCGACCCCGTTGATGTTGGCCGAATTGGCGAAGCCCGGGATGCCCTTCTCGTTCTCGCCATAGCTGACGAAGTGGTTCCGCCACGCCACCACCTTGCCCGACGCGTCGACACCGGCCTTGAGGAAATGGAAGCCGCCGGGGCGATAGTGGTCGTGACGCATGTCGTCTTCACGCGTCCACAGCACCTTCACCGGCACGCCGATCTCTTTCGCGATCGCGCACGCCTCGCCCATGTAGTCGTTCGTCAGTCGCCGGCCGAAGCCGCCGCCGGCACGCTGGATGTGGAGCGTGATGTTGTCCATCGGAATGTTGAGCACCGAGGACACGAGCTGCTTGCCCTGTTGCGGCGTCTGCGTCGGCGCCCAGATCTCCATCTTTCCGTTCTGGTAATGCGCCGTGCAGTTCTGCGGTTCGAGCGGCGAGTGAGAGATGAATGGATACGCGTACGCCGCTTCGACGATCTTCACTCCAGGAGCCGTGAGCGCCTGATCGACGTTGCCGTCCACGCGCAGCGGGAAGCCGGGCTTCTGCGTCGAGATCTGCTGGGCGCGCGCAGCGAACCCTTCGCTGCTCTGCTCCGACGTCGGATGACTCGCCCAGGTGACCTGCAGCTTCTCGCGCGCGGTCTTCGCCTGCCACCAGCTGTCGGCGACGATCGCCACGCCAGGCATGAGGCCACGAGTGTCGGTCGTCCCCTCGACGACGAGGACGTGCCGCACGCCGGGGAACGCCTTCACCTCGGCGACGTTCGCGCTTTGCACCTTCGCGCCGAACACCGGCGACTTTTCATAAACCGCGTACAGCATGCCGGGGAGCGTGAAGTCGATCCCGAACGTCGGCTGACCGGTGACGATGCGGCGATTGTCGTAGCCGCCTTTGGCCTGACCGACGATCTTGAAGTCGCTTTGCGGCTTCAGCGGCACTGAATCGAGCGCAGGCGGCGTCATCGCTGCCGCTTTGGCGGTCAGCTGGCCGTAGGTGAGCGTGCGATTGCTGCCGCGATGCGCGACCCGCGCGTTCGCTGCCGCGCACTCGGACTCGGGTACGCCCCATGTCTCCGCGGCCGCTTTGATGAACGTCAACCGCAGCGCCGCGCCGACCTTGCGCAGCGGGTCGTAGTTGTTCGGCGTCGCGGTGCTGCCTCCGGCGTTCTGCTGGCCATACTTGGATTGATCGAGATCCGCCTGCTCGATCTTGATCGCATCCCACGGCACCTCGAGCTCCTCTGCGATCAGCATCGGCAGCGCGGTCTTGATGCCCTGACCGATCTCCGGATTCTTCGAGATGATGGTCACGACGTTATCGGGCGACACCTTGATGAAGGCGTTCGCCACGAACGCGGGCGCCGGACCGGCCTGCGGTCCCTGCGCGAACACGTCGGCGATCGGATCGAGATAGGCGGCGGCGATGAGTCCCCCGCCCGTGAGTGCGCTGAAGCGGAGGAACGAGCGACGATTCATGGTGAGCGTCTGCATGGCTCCTCCTTAACGCTGCGCCTGTGCGGTCTGCACCGGTCGTGTGACCTGACCCGCAGCGCGGTGAATGGCTTCGCGGATTCGCAGATACGTCCCGCAGCGACACAGATTCCCGTTCATCGCCCGGTCGATGTCCGCGTCAGCGGGCTTGGGCGTCGACGCGAGCAGGGCCGCCGCCGACATGATCTGACCCGCCTGGCAGTAGCCGCACTGCGGCACGTCGAGGTCCTGCCACGCGACCTGCAACGGATGCGTGCCGGTGGGCGAGAGCCCCTCGATGGTCGTCACCTGCGCATTTGCCGCTGCCGATGCCATCGTCTGGCACGAACGCACCGCACGGCCGTTCACATGGACCGTGCACGCACCGCATTGGCCAATGCCGCAGCCGAACTTCGTTCCCTTGAGGCTCAGGACGTCCCGCAGGACCCAGAGCAGCGGCATGTCGGCCGGGACGTCGACCGAGGCCGGTTTCCCGTTGACCGTCAATGTGAAAGCCATCAACGCACCTTTCGTTTGGGTGGCTGGGTCGTTGGGCAGCTGGGTGGCTGGGTGTGATGTACGCGAGAGTCCGAGTACACCTCGAGGGTTCCTGACCCAGCTACCTACCTGCCCAATGACCTGACAACCTAAAATCGCGCGGATTGTACCACCGCACCGCGGAGCGAATACGCCTGAAGTATCGTTGTTCCCGTCAATCGCGAGGAGACACGTCGATGCTGAAAAAGGGCGTTTGCTCAGCTCTAGTGGCGCTTCTGTTTGCCGCCGTGCCCGGGGCGCAGTCGAAATTCACGCTGAAGGTCCACACCGGCCGTGGGCAAACCGGCTACGACGTGAACTCGACGATGGTCATCGGGCAGAGGGACATGCTGGTCATCGACCCGCAGTTCTCGTTGAGCGAGGCGCACAAGCTGGCCGCCGAGATTCTGGAGTCGAAGAAGCACCTTGCGGTCATCTACTCGACGCACCCTCACCCCGATCACCTGTTCGGCCTCGCGGTCCTGAAGCAGGCGTTTCCCGACGCGAAGATCGTGGCGTTGGCGGCCACCGTGAACGCGGCAAAGACCGGCTGGCCGGCGCGCCAGAAGTTCTGGGTCGCGACGTACGGCAACAACATTCCCGGTCCTGAGCCGGTGTTGCCCGAGGAACTGACGTCC
>Ga0111538_10007357_pt1 | contig 14853 bp, 12 predicted proteins | sample SoiMethybrSBSTD1_FD_79669 | JGI IMG/M metagenome (GOLD analysis project Ga0111538, IMG submission 79669) | Bulk soil microbial communities from a Populus tree surrounding site in Tennessee, USA - Soil MetaG P. TD hybrid SBSTD1 (version 2)... | ecosystem: Environmental > Terrestrial > Soil >... | reverse complement strand
TCACGACGATGCCGGTCTCGACCGGGTGCAACACGGCGGACGCGGCGAGATCGCCGAGTGTTGTGGCGAGCGCCGGCGGCGCCGCCTTCGGATCCACCGCAACGGGGGGGACGGAGGCCGCCGCGCCGAAGAGGATCGCGGCGCAGGGGGCGAGCCAGGCGACGCGGACCCGGGGGGACATGAAGGCGGCGGATTCTCGCACAGCGTGCAAGGGCTGTCAAAACAAGGGTTTGACACTCCCGGAAGGGGATGATAGAAAGCCCTTTCCCCGGAGGGCCCGGTGAAGATCCACGAATATCAGGCGAAGCTCCTGCTGCGCGGCCACGGCATCGACGTCCCGAAAGGGGACGTCGCCTTCAGCCCGCGCGAGGCCGCCGCGCAGGCGGCCAGCCTCGGCGGGCGCGTCGTCCTGAAGGCCCAGGTGCACGCGGGCGGGCGCGGCAAGGGGGGCGGCATCAAGGTGGCGGCCGACGCGGTCGAGGCCGCGGCCCTCGCCGAAAAGATGATCGGCATGACGCTGGTCACGCCGCAGACCGGTGCCGTGGGGAAGAAGGTTCGGCGGCTCCTGGTCGAGGAGACGCTCGAGATCGCCCGCGAGCTGTACCTGGGGATCACGCTCGACCGCGGGCGCGGTTGCCCGGTTGTGATGGCCTGCGCCGAGGGGGGCATGGACATCGAGGAGGTTGCCGCGAAGGACCCCGGGGCGATCCTCGTCGAGCCGATCGATCCGCTCCTCGCGCTGCGCCCCTTCCAGGCGCGCAAGATCGCCTACTTCCTCGGTCTCGAGGGGGACCAGGTGGCGCGCGGCGTCGCCCTCGTCTCGGCGCTCGGCCGCATGTACGAGGCGATCGACGCCTCCCTCGTCGAGATCAACCCGCTCGTGGTCACGAAGAGCGGTCTTCTGGTGGCGCTCGACGCCAAGATGACCTTCGACGACAATGCCCTGTACCGCCACCCGCGCATCCGCGAGCTGCGTGACCCGGACGAGGAGGAGCCGCTCGAGGTCGAGGCCTCCGCCCACTCGCTCAACTACATCAAGCTCGAGGGGAGCGTCGGCTGCATGGTCAACGGCGCCGGCCTGGCGATGGCGACGATGGACATCATCCACCACGTCGGCGGCGCCCCGGCGAACTTCCTCGACGTCGGCGGAGGGGCGTCGGCCGAGCAGGTGGCCGCGGCGTTCCGCATCCTCGTCGCCGATCCCAACGTCAAGGCGGTCCTGATCAACATCTTCGGCGGCATCCTGCGCGTGGACGTGCTGGCGCGCGGCCTCATCGAGGCGGTGCACACGGTCGGCGTGAAGGTGCCGATCGTCGTCCGCCTCGAGGGGACGAACGTCGAGGAGGGGAAGCGGCTGATCGCCGAGGCGAAGCTGAACGTCACCGTCGGCGACGGCATGCTCGACGCGGCGAAGAAGGTCGTGGCGCTGGCGCAGGCGGGGGGCCGATGAGCGTTCTGGTCGGGGCATCGAGCCGGGTCGTCGTCCAGGGCCTCACCGGGCGCGAGGGATCCTTCCACGCCCGCCAGTGCATGGAGTACGGCACGAAGGTCGTCGCCGGCGTGACGCCCGGGCGCGGCGGCCAGAAGCACGAAGGCGTCCCGGTGTTCAACACCGTGGCCGAGGCGGTGTCGAAGACCGGCTGCGATGTGTCGCTGGTGTTCGTCCCGCCCCCGGCGGCCGCCGACGCGGTGCTCGAGGCGGCCGATGCGGGCGTCAGGCTCGTCGTCTGCATTACCGAGGGGATCCCCGCCGCCGACATGGTGCGGGTGCGCCCGTTCGTGGCGTCGAAGGGGGCGCGGCTCATCGGTCCGAACTGCCCCGGGATCATCACCCCGGGGCAGTGCAAGGTCGGGATCATGCCGGGCTACATCCACAAGCCGGGGTCGGTCGGCGTCGTGTCCCGCAGCGGCACCCTCACCTACGAGGCGGTGGCGCAGTTGACGCGGCGCGGCATCGGGCAGTCCACCTGCATCGGCATCGGCGGCGACCCGATCATCGGCACGACCTTCCAGGACGCCCTCGCCCTGTTCCACGCCGACGCGGAGACGCGCGCCATCGTCCTCATCGGCGAGATCGGCGGCGGCATGGAGGAGGAGGCCGCGGCCTATGCGAAGGCGACCGTGAAGAAGCCGATCGTCGCCTTCATCGCCGGCCAGACCGCGCCCCCCGGGCGGCGCATGGGGCACGCCGGCGCGATCATCGCGGGAGGCAAGGGGACGGCGGCCGACAAGATGGCGGCGCTCGCGGCCGCCGGGGCGACGGTGCTCAAGACGCCGGCGGAGATTGGTGAAACCGTCGAGCGGCTGCTCGGCGCAACCGGAGGGGGACGATGACCGAAAGGACGCTCTCGATCGTGAAGCCGGACGGCGTGAAGAAGAACGTCGTCGGCGAGGTGATCCGGCGCTTCGAGGCGGCCGGGCTGAAGATCGTCGCGCTCAAGATGACGCGGCTCGACGCCGCCGGGGCCTCCGGCTTCTACCACGTCCACCGCGAGCGGCCGTTCTTCCAGTCCCTGGTGTCGTTCATGACCTCCGGCCCGATCGTGCCGATGATCGTCGAGGGGCCGGAGGCGATCGCCACGGTGCGCCGCATCATGGGGGCGACCGACCCGGCGAAGGCGGAGGCCGGCACCATCCGCAAGGACCTGGCCTCGTCGATCGAGCAGAACATCGTGCACGGCTCCGACGGCAAGGAGACGGCGGCCCTCGAAACCGCCTACTTCTTCAGCGCGCTCGAGGTCCCGCCCCGTTAGAATCGGCTCCATGCCGGCGGGAGCGGCACCATGAAGGACCTGCTGCGGCTGGTCCAGTACGTCCGGCCTTACTGGCACCGGATGGCCGCCGCCATCTTTTCAGCGGTGATGATCTCGGTCTGCTTCCTCGCCCTCCTGGGGCTGGTGCAGCCGATCCTCGACGAGGTCCTGCCGAAGAGCATCGCCACGCCCACCGCCACCGCCGGCAAGTTCCACCTGCTCGAGCAGGTCCGCGGCTTCATCGACGCGGGGGCGCCCCGCTCCGAGCTGCTCGCCCGCTGGTCGGCGGCGCTGCACGACGGCTCCCGGGGCACGACCATCCTGGTCGCGGTCCTGATCGTCTTCATCTTCCTGCTCAAGGGCGTCTTCACGTATCTCACCGCCTACTTCACGCGCTGGACCGGCCTGCAGGCGGTGCGCGACCTGCGCGCCGACCTGTACTCGCGCATCCAGCGCCAGTCGCTCGCCTTCTTCTCGGAGCACTCCACCGGGCACCTCATCTCCCGCATCCTGGGAGACGTTGGCCGGCTGCAGCGGACCGTGGCGGGGGACCTGGCGGAGGTGTTCCGCCTCTGCGCGATCGTGCTCGGCCAGGCGATCGGCCTCTTCTACCTGAACTGGCGCCTTGCCGGCTTCTGCCTCGTGCTCCTGCCGATCCTCGTCGCGCCGGTGGCGCGCATCGGGCGGCGCCTGAAGGAGGCGAGCCGCGGCAGCATGCAGAAGTCGGGGGACGCCGCCCTCATCATGAAGGAAGGGCTCGCCGGCGCCCGCATCGTGCAGGCGTTCGGGATGGAGGACTTCGAGGTCGGGCGCTTCGTCCGGGCGCTCGACCGGGTCCAGCGGGCGGAGAAGCGGGCGGCGCGACTGCAGTCGATCACCGCCCCGGTGATGGAGACGCTCGGGGCGCTCGGCGCCGCCGCCCTGTTCGTCTGGGCGGGACACCGCATCGCCCTGGGCAAGCTGTCGGCGGGGGAGTTCGGCATGTTCGTCGCCGCCCTGTTCGTCATCTTCGCCGGGATCCGCAACCTCGTGAAGATCAACAATGATTTGCAGCAGGCGATGGCGGCGGCGCAGCGGGTGTTCGAGATCATGGACCAGGCGTCCCTGGTGACGGAGCGCCCCGGGGCGGCCGACCTCCCTCCGTTCCGCGATCGCATCGAGTACCGCGGCGTGTCGTTCTCCTACGGGCGCAACCCGGTGCTCGAGCATCTCGATCTCACCGTGAAGCGTGGCGAGATGGTGGCGCTCGTCGGCAGCAGCGGCGCCGGCAAGTCCACGCTCGTGAACCTCCTGCCGCGCTTCTACGACGTCACCGGGGGGGCGCTCCTCATCGACGGTGTGGATGTGCGGGACGTGACGCTCGCCTCCCTGCGCGGGCAGATCGGGCTCGTGACCCAGGAGGTCCTCCTGTTCGACGACACGGTGCGTAACAACATCGCCTACGGGCGCTCCGACATCCCGATGGAGCGCGTGATGGAGGCGGCGCGGGCCGCCAACGCCCACGCCTTCGTCGAGGCGCTGCCGCAGGGGTACGACACGCCGCTCGGGGAGTCGGGGCACCGCCTGTCGCAGGGGCAGCGGCAGCGGCTGTCGATCGCCCGCGCACTCCTGAAGAACTCGCCGATCCTGATCCTGGACGAGGCGACCTCGTCGCTCGACTCCGAGTCCGAGCACGAGGTGCAGGCGGCGCTCGAGAACCTCATGCAGGGGCGCACCGTCTTCGTCATCGCGCACCGCCTGTCCACCGTCCGCCGCGCCGACGCCATCCTGGTGCTCGACCACGGGCGGATCGTCGAGCGGGGGCCCCACGCGGAGCTCCTGGCCCGCGCAGGCGTGTACGCCCGCCTGCACCACATGCAGTTCCGCGACGACCCGTCTCCGCGCGCCTCCGTCCTTTGAACGATCGCCCCCGCGGCCCGCGGCCGGCGGTGCTGCTCTTCGCGACCGATCGCCGCATCCTCCTGCTGCTGCTCGCCGCGGCGCTGCTGCTCCTCGCCACCGGCGTCGGCGGGCGGGATCTCTGGGACCCGGACGAGCCGCGCACCGCGACGATCACCGCGGGCCTCCTGCGCAGCGGGGATTGGGCCGTCCCGGAGCAGCAGGGACGCCCCTGGCTCGAGAAGCCGCCGCTCTACTACTGGCTCGCCGCGGGCGCCTCCGGCGCGCTCGGGGGCGTGACGGAGACGGCGGTGCGCCTGCCGGCCAATGCGTCGGCCGTTCTCACCGCGCTCCTGGTCTTCGCCCTCGGGCGTGCGCTCTTCGGGCGGCGGTGCGGGGCGCTCGGGGCGATCGTGCTCCTGACCACCGAGGACTTCCTGGTCGAGGCGCGCTGGGCGCGCCCCGACATGCTCCTGGCGCTCTTTCTGACCGCCGCGGTCTTCTGTCTCTGGCACGCGACGCAGGCGCGCGGTGCCTTCTGGTGGGCGGGGTTCTTCCTGGCGTGCGGGTGCGGCGTCCTCGCCAAGGGGCCGGTCGGTCTCCTGCCGATCCCGGGCGCGCTCCTGTACCTGGCCTCGACGCGGCGCCTGCGGCGCCTGCTCGAGCCGGACTGGGTGGCGTCACTGCCCCTGCTGTTCGCGCCGGCGGGTCTCTGGATGCTGGCCTGGAGCGCCTCCACCGGTGTGCGCTTCCCGCTCGGAGAGGCGCTCGGCCGGTTCTCGGAGCGGGTGCTGTCGGGGCTGCACCACCCGCGCCCCGTGTGGCACATCTTCACCACGCTGCCGCTGGCGCTCGTGCCGTGGATCGCGCTCCTGCCCGCGGCGATCGCCGAGACCTGGCCGCGCCCGGGGCGGCCGCGCGACGACCGCATGGTGTTCGTCTATTCGCTGCTCCTCTGTGACGCGCTGATCTTCGCCGCCTCGGTGGAGAAGCGCGGTGTGTACCTGCTGCCGATGGTGCCGCTCCTGGCGCTCCTCGTCGGCAGGCTCTGGGATCTGTCGCTGTTCGACTGGGATCCGCAGCCGTCGCGCCGCCTGATCGGGGCGGGCCTCTGGGGCTGGGCCGGGATCGTGGCCGCGGCGGCGATCGTCGTCGGGCGGCGCGCGGGGCGCGAGGTCCCGGACCTCGTCAGCGCCGGGGCCTGGCTCGGGCTCGCGGGGCTCCTCGCCTTCCTGCCGCCGGCGCTCCTGCTGCGGCGCATCGGCACCGGCCGCGCCATCTCCCTGTTCGCCGCCGGCGCCGCCGTCACCGGTCTCGTGATCGTCCACGTCGCGCTCCCGGCCCTCGATCCGCTCAAATCGGCACGTCCGCTGGCGCTGCGCGTCGCGGAGGCGGCGGGGGAGGCGCCGATCGGCATCCATCCCGATCCGCACGCCGGGCTCGCCTGGTACCTGGGGCGGCCGGTGGCGCTGCTCCCGGATGGTGATGCGCTCGCACGGTTCCTCGCGGCCGCGGGCCTGGCCCTCGTCGAGCGCACCGCGTGGGATCGGGCGGAGTCGGAGGCCCCTTCCGGCACGGAGGTCGTCCTGTCGGGGCACGTCGGGCATCGTGAGTTCGTGCTGGTGCGGCGGACCGGCGACGCGCCGGAGGTCCCCTGAAGCGTTTTCGCGGGCGAGGTCCCTTGGGCGCGATCGCGCTGACGGGCGCGATCCTGGGCCTGCCCGTGGCGGTGGCGCGCGCCGCCGAGGTGCCGCACGATCCGCCGGCCGGCGACGAGGCGCGCGCCGCGGACGCGCCGCTCGACTGGCGGCAGATCGGCCGCGACGCGCGTTATGTCTTCGGCCGGCCGGCCCACCTGGACCGCGCCGGGTGGGTCCGGCTCGGCGCGGGGGTCGGGACCGGGGCCTCCCTCTACCTCGTGCGCGACGAGGCGCGCGACTTCGCGCTCGAGCACGGGGGGGAGCGCTGGGACGACGTGCTCGACGGGGCGCGCAACATGGGGAAGCTGGCGACGCCGCTGCTCGCGGCGGGCGGCTTCTACCTCGCCGGCCTGGCGCGCGGCTCCGATCGGGACCGCGAAACCGCCTTCGTGCTCCTGGAGAGTCTGGCCTTCTCCTCGGCCATCGCGGCGACGGCGAACTATGTGGTCGCGGCCGAGCGGCCGCGCGACGGGGACGACGTGAACCTCTTCGCGAAAGACGGCCACAGCGTCTCCTTCGACGTGACGATCGCCGCGTCGATGCTTGCGCCGATCATCGATCGTCACCTGGAGGTGCGGCCCGGGGACGGGGGCGGCGTCCGTTTCTGGAAGCGCTTCGGTGCCTGGGGCCTGTACGGCACCGCGGGGCTCGTGGCACTGCAGCGTCTGAACGTCGACGCCCACTGGCTGCCGGACGTGTACTTCGGCTACCTCAACGGGCTGTGCGTCGGACGGATGGTGGTGGACGCGCACCGCGGCGGGCGCGCGGCCCGCGCCGGCGCGGCGGCGCCGGGCTCCGGAGAGGGGGAGCCGGCGGCGCGGCCGCGGCGCGTCACGATGCAGCCGGGGCCGGGCGGGGTGCGGTTTCTCTTCTAGCGTCCCGCTGCCGCGCCAGGTCGTAGCCGGCGACCAGCTCCTCGTCGAGGACGGCGCGCCAGTACTTCTCGATGGTCCGCCGCGCGCCGACGAGCCGCGCCATCGGCAGAAGCGCCCGGCGCAGGCGCGTCCGCACCCGCTTCGACGCCCGGATCGAGGTGAGGCCGGTGCGGCCGACGAGATCCGGATGGTTGCGGAACGCGACGTAGAGCGACTGCCCCGCCTTGAACTGCCGGCGGCGGTAGTCCTCGAACGAGCGGCGGTGATGGTGGTACCCGAGCGCCTGCTCGTCGTAGTGGAAGACGAAGCCGGCCCGCTCCAGCCGCAGCGCCAGCTCGAGGTCCTCGAAGCCGTAGACGATCTCCTCGTCGAACGGGTGATCGAGGAGGGCCGCGCGCTTCATCGACACGTTGCAGGTGTAGAAGTGCTTGAAGGTGACGGTCGAGCGCCCGGCGACCTGGTGGTAGCGGAACTGCGGGCCGCCGTTGTCGAGCCAGGCCATGAACGGATCGATCCTCCAGTCGGGAGGCCAGGTGACCCGCCCCACCCCGGCGGCCGTCGGCTCGGGGTGCCGGGCGTGGATCGCCAGGTGCCGCTCCAGGAGGTCGGGGCGGCCGACGATGTCGTCCTGGATGAACAGCAGGACCGGCGCCGCCGCCTCGCGCGCGCCGCGATTGCGCGTCGCCGAGACGCCGCGGTTCTCCTGCGTCATCCAGCGGAAGCGGAGCGGCGTCGCGCCGGCGATCGCGCGGAGCCGCGTGGTCGTGTCGTCCGGCGACCCGTCGTCGATCACCACCACCTCGAACCGATCGCGCCCGATCGACTGCCCCTCGAGCGCGCGCATCACGAGCGGCAGGGTCTCCGACTTCCCGTACGTCGGGATGACGACCGACAGCTCCGGACGCGGCTCCTCCATGCGCGCGACGTTACCACACGCCGCAGCGGCACCGGCGCGCCGCGTTGACCCCCCGCCGCATCTCTGGGAAGATGCGCGACGATGCGCCTGCTGCTGGTCCTGAACGGCGGTCCCGATCATCCCAGCACCCGGTTCCGCGTCCTGCAGCACCTCGATCGACTGCGCGCCCGGGGGATCGAGCCGGAAATCCTGGTGGCCAAGCGCGCCGAGGGGTACGGGCCGCTCCTCCTGCGGCGGCGCGCCGGACAGTCCGACGCCGTCCTCATCCAGAAAAAACTCCTCTCCCCGTGGAAGCTGCGCCTGCTGCCGCAGGGGGTGCCGGTGGCGTTCGACTTCGACGACGCGGTCTTCGAGGTCAGCCCCTCGGAGTCGGCCCGCTACGGGCAGGAGAAGGCGGAGCGGCGCGCGGCGGCGCGCCGGCGGCGGCTGCGCGCGGTGCTCGGGCGCGCGGCGCTCGTCCTGGCGGGGAATCGTTTCCTGCAGGAACAGGCGGCCCGCCTGGCGCCCGCCCGCGGCGGGCGCATCGAGATCCTGCCGACCGGCGTCGATCTCGCGCCGTTCCCGGAGGAGCGGGTGCGCGCCGCCGCGGCGCAGCGCGCCACCGCGGCGGGAGCCGGGCCGCGCATCGGCTGGATCGGCAGCCGCGCCAGCCTGCGCTACCTCGCGGCGCTCGCGGCGCCGCTCCGTGCCGCGTGCGCGCGCGTCCCGGGGGCGCGTCTGGTGCAGGTGTGCAACGACTTCCTCGACTTACCGGGGGTGCCGACCGAGAAGGTGGCATGGAGCGCCGAGCGGGAGGCCGGGGATCTGCTCGGCTTCGACGTCGGGCTGATGCCGATCGACGATCGCCCCTTCAGCCACGGCAAGTGCGGATTGAAGATCCTGCAGTACCAGGCGGCCGGCGTGCCGGTCGTCTGCTCCCCGGTCGGGGCCAACCTCGAGATCGTCGAGGAGGGGGTGAGCGGCCTGTTCGCGTCCGGCGAGGGGGAATGGACCCAGGCGATCGTGCGGGTCCTCACCGATCGGGAACGCGGCCGCCGGCTGGCCGCCGCCGGCCGGGCACGGGTCGAGGCGGTCTACTCGGCCGAACGGATCGGAGCGCGCCTGGCGAACGCGCTCGCCTCCCTTCCCGCCGCGACCGGAAGGCCGCGCCGGCGCCAGGGCGCCGTCACGACGCCGGTGGCGGGGGCGCCGGGCTCAGGCCGCAGGGACGCGGCTCGCGAGCCAGGCAAAGGCGGCGACGAGCCCCAGGAGCACGAGCGGCTCCTGGTTCCGGACCATCTGCGCGAACGACCAGCGATCCTGCCCGCCCGGGTACGCCCGCAGTGAGGGGAAGAGGATCGGCACGCTGCTGCGCCAGCGGACGAAGGCCTCGCCGTGGATCCGCTCCAGCCGCGCCCCTTCGACCCGGAGCTTGCGGGGGATGTAGTAGAAGAAGAAGATGGCGTACCCGATGACGAGCGCCGCCCAGTTGAGCCCCCACGGGGTGCGCGCCGCGATTCCCAGCCCGGTCAGGATCAGCAGGCGCCCGAGGTAGAGCGGGTTCTGCGTGTGAGCGTAGGGACCGGAGACGGCGAGACGCACCGATTTCTTCAGATGACCGGCGGCCCAGAGCCGGATCGCCTCCCCCGCCGCGGCGATGCAGGCGCCGGAGAGGACGAGGCCGCGCGTCGGCCGCGACACCGCGATGAGGGCGAGGACGAACAGGAACAGCGCCACGAGACGCAGGCGGCCGAGCAGGACGCTTCGTTCGCTCAAGGGAGTTCCCCCGCGGGCGCGCGCATCCTAGTGAACCGACGGCGGGCTGTCAACGCGGCGCTCGTTCTCTTCGGCCTCCTCCTGTTCGGCTGGCGCCTCGGCGGTCACGACCTCTGGCCTCCCGACGAGCCGCGCTTCGGCCTGGTGGCGCGCGAGATGCTGGATCGCGGCGACCCGATCGTCCTGTCGCGCAACGGCCGCCTGTACACCGACAAGCCGCCGCTCTTCTTCTGGGCGATCGACACGGCGGCGATCCTGCGCGGCGGGGGCGTGGACGAGACGGCCGCCCGGATGCCGTCCCTGATCGCCTCGGTGATCGCGCTCCTCTTGATCGCCCGCCTCGGGGAGCGCCTGTACGACCGCGCCACGGGGGTCCTCGGGGCCGTCCTCTTCGCCACCAGTCTGCAGATCCTCGAGCGGGCCCGCTGGGCGTCCATCGACATGACGCTGAACGTCTTCATCCTCCTGGCGATCCTCCTGCTTTGGGAGGAGGCGGAGGGGGAGGGAGGCCGGCGGCGCTGGCGCGCCGTCGCCGCCTGGGGAGCGATGGGGCTCGCGACGCTCGCGAAGGGGCCGGTGGGGCTGGTGCTGCCGCTCCTGGCGCTCGTGCCGGCGCTCATCGTGCTGCGACGCGCGCGCGATCTGCCCCGCCTCTTCCCGCCGGCCGGGGTCGCGCTCTTTCTCGCCGTCGTGGCCGCCTGGTTCGTCCCGTTCGCGGCGCGGCTGGGGCCGGCGGAGGCGGTCGGGATCGCCACGCACCAGACGGTCGATCGGTACGTCAACGCCTGGAACTCCCGACACTCGGTCTGGTACTACCTCTGGCGCTTTCCGGCCGGGTTCCTGCCCTGGAGCACCTTCCTTCCGGCGGCGCTCCTCGCCGCCTGGCGGCCGGAGCGTCCGGACGCGGCCGGGGATCCGGCCGGGGCGCGGGAGCGCGGGGCGGCGATCTTCCTGACCGTCTGGAGCGCCGCGATCCTGATCTTCTTCTCTTTCTCGACCGGCAAGCGCGGGGTCTACATCATCCCGATGTATCCGGCGGCCGCGCTGCTCGTCGCGCGTCTGTTCACTCGTGCCGCCAGCGCGCGCCGCGCGGTGCGCGGAGCGTTCGCCTTCGCCCCGCTGGCGATCGCCGTGGGACTGGCGGTGGCGCTGGCGGTCCCGCGGCGGCACCCGGAGTTCCGCGCCGCCGCCTGGACGGTGGCGGGGCTTCTCGCCGCCGCGGCCGCCGCCACGGCGTGGCTCGCCGTGCGCCGCCGGGCGAGACTCGTGCCGTGGGGGATCGCCGCCGCGATGACCCTGGTGATGCTGGTCGCGTGCGAGACGGTGCTGCCGGGCGTCAACCGGCACCTCAACCTCTCCCGGTTCGCGGCGGAGGTGCAGGCACGGCGCGACCCGTCGGTGCCGCTCGGGGCGACCGAGGAGAAGCGGGAGGCCTGGGTCTTCTACCTGCGCACCACGGTCGAGGAGCTGGACGAACCGGACGCGATCGTCGCCTGGATCGCCGCCGGCCCGGATCGCGACCTCCTGATCGAGGACGCGGTGTACCGCGCGCTCCGGCCCCGCCTGCCGCCGGAGGTGTCGGTCGCCTACACCGGCCGCGTCTCGGGCCGGCCGTTCCATCTCCTGTCGCGCCGCACGCCGGCGCCGGCCGCCGGAGCGCCGCGGTGAGGATCGCCCGGTTGCTCGCCGGCCTCCTGCTCGGCGGAATGCTGGTCGGCATCGCCTGGTTCGCCGGCTGGATCACCCCGCCCGAGTCGCTCGCCCGGCGCGTCGCCCTGTGGGCCACCCTCTACCCGGCCTCGACCGCCGGGGGCGTGATCGAACCGATCCCCTGCGAGCCGCTGCCGCGGGTCCGCTTCTACGTCGTCTGCACGGAGGAGTGCGAGGGGGTGTGGCGCATCGCCGCCGTGAAGGGACTCCGGACGATCCAGCTCGCGAACCTCGCGCGCACGCCGCCCGAGAGCGTCCCGGTCACCCGCCGCCGGATCAACACGATCGTCCGCGGCGAACGGGTCCTCGTGACCGACGATCAGGCGCGTCGGATGGTGGAGTTCTACCTGCGTCTCGAGGGGCTGGCGCCGGCGCGCCTCCTGGACGAGGCGGATCGCGGGGCGGTGGAGGAGACCCGCACGGAGGGGGAGGAGGCGCTCCAGGCCCTCGCCGCGCGGATCGCCGAGGGGGATCCGCTGGAGCGCATCCCGATCGAGCGGGACGGCGGCGGGCTGCGATCGACCCTCCTGTACTGGGACACGGCGCGGCGCGGGTGGCCGGTCGTGGAGATGAGCTTCCGCATGGGGGGATTCGGGGACGTGCTCGACGTCCGGGTACGGCAGCTCTCGTCGAGCGAGGACGAGGAGGAGGCCGCCCCCGTGGAGACGGCGCCGGACAGCTCCGGGGGTGCCTCCGGGCAGAGATGACGAAAGTGTCGCTTGCCCTGTGGGGAAGGTCATGACATGTTCCGGGGGTGCTCCCGATGACCGAGGATCGTCGATGACGACGCGCCCCGCTTCCGCGTCCCCCGCGGGGCTCGTGGTGCGGGGTCCGCGCGTGCCCGAAGGGGAGACGGTCCTCACACCGGCCGCGCTGGCCTTTGTCGAAGACCTGGCGCGCCGCTTCGGGCCCGAGGTCGCCCGTCTCCTCGAGGCGCGGCGCCGGCGCCAGGAGGAGTGGGATCGCGGGGCCCGTCTCCGCTTCCTCGAGGAGACGCGGACGATCCGCGCCTCGGACTGGACCGTCGCGCCGCTCCCTCAGGATCTCCTCGATCGCCGTGTCGAGATCACGGGGCCCGTCGATCGCAAGATGATCCTGAACGCCCTGAACTCCGGCGCCAGCGTCTTCATGGCCGACTTCGAGGACGCGACCACCCCGACCTGGGAGAACCTGGTGCGCGGGCAGGCGAACCTGCGCGACGCGGTGGCCGGCACGCTGCGCCACACCGACCCCGCGACCGGCAAGGAGTACCGGCTCGGGGCCCGGACGGCGGTCCTGTGCGTGCGGCCGCGCGGCTGGCACCTGCCGGAGGCGCACGTGCTCCTCGACGGCGCGCCGATCCCGGGAGGGCTGCTCGACTTCGGGCTGTTCTTCTTCCACAACGCGCGGTCCCTCGTCGAGCGCGGCACCGGGCCGTACTTCTACCTGCCGAAGATGCAGAGCCACCTCGAGGCGCGCCTCTGGAACGACGTCTTCCTGCGCGCCCAGGAGCGGATCGGCCTGCCGGCCGGGACGATCAAGGCGACGGTGCTCATCGAGACGCTCCCCGCCGCGTTCGAGATGGACGAGATCCTCTGGGAGCTCCGGCAGCACTCCGCCGGGCTCAACTGCGGCCGCTGGGACTACATCTTCTCTTTCATCAAGACGCGTCGCAGCGATCCTGAGGCGGTGCTGCCGGATCGCGCCCAGGTGACGATGGAGCAGCCGTTCATGCGCGCCTACACGCAGCACCTGGTGCGCGTCTGCCACCGGCGCGGTGTGCACGCCATGGGCGGGATGGCGGCGCAGATCCCAATCAAGAACGATCCCGCGGCGGGGGAGTCGGCGCTCGCGAAGGTGCGGGCCGACAAGGAGCGCGAGGCGCAGGACGGCCACGACGGAACCTGGGTGGCGCACCCGGGGCTCGTGCCGCTGGCGCGCGAGGTGTTCGACCGGATCATGCCGGGACCGAACCAGATCGCCCGCCACCGGGACGACGTCGACACCCGCGAAGAGGACCTGCTCGTCCCGCCGCGGGGAACGCGCACCGAGGCGGGGCTGCGCCGCGCCGTGCTCGTCGGCGTGCGCTACCTCGACGCCTGGCTCTCCGGGCTCGGCTGCGTGCCGCTCGACCACCTGATGGAGGACGCTGCGACCGCGGAGATCTGCCGTACGCAGATCTGGCAGTGGGTCCGGCACGCCGCGCGGCTCGAGGACGGCCGGGTCGTGGACGCGGCGCTCGTGCGGCGTCTCCTGGCCGAGGAGACCGGCGGGCTGCGCCTCCGCCCGGAGACCGTGCCGCTGTTCGAGCGGGTGTCCCTCTCCGATCCGCTCATCGAATTTCTCACCCTGCCGGCCTACGAGCGCCTGGTCGCGCTCGAGCCGGCGTCCGATTGAAGGAGCCCCGAACATGTCGGTCGTCGCCCCGAAGGAAGGCCGCGCCGTGAAGAAGCCGGGCCCCGCCGGCGATCGCTTCGCCGGAATCGTGCGGCCGTACACGACCAAGGACGTCGAGCGTCTGCGCGGATCGGTCCGCATCGAGCACACCCTCGCGCGCCTCGGCGCCGAGAGGCTGTGGAGCCTCCTGACCGACGGGCCGTACGTGCATGCGCTCGGGGCGGTGACCGGCAACCAGGCGATGCAGATGGTGCGCGCCGGGCTCCAGGCGATCTACTGCAGCGGCTGGCAGGTGGCGGCCGACGCGAACCTCCAGGGGCAGACCTACCCGGACCAGTCGCTCTATCCCGCCAACAGCGTGCCGGCGCTGGTGAAGCGCCTCAACCAGGCGCTGCAGCGGGCCGATCAGATCGAGCACGCCGAAGGAGGCGTGAAGCGACACTGGTTCGCGCCGATCGTCGCCGATGCCGAGGCCGGCTTCGGCGGGCCGCTCAACGCCTTCGAGCTGATGAAGGGGATGATCGAGGCCGGCGCGGCCGGGGTGCACTACGAAGACCAGCTGTCGAGCGAGAAGAAGTGCGGCCACCTCGGCGGCAAGGTCCTGGTCCCGGGGACCCACTTCGTCCGGACGCTGGTGGCGGCGCGCCTCGCCGCCGACGTCCTCGACGTGCCGACGATCCTCATCGCCCGCACCGACGCCGACAGCGCGCGCCTCCTGACCTCCGACGTCGACCCGCGCGACCGGGAGTTCCTGACCGGGGAGAAGACCCCGGAGGGGTTCCACCGGATCCGCGGCGGCGTGGAGATGGCGATCGCGCGCGGCCGCGCCTACGCCCCGTACGCCGATCTCCTGTGGTGCGAGACCTCGACCCCCGACCTCGAGGAGGCGC
>Ga0111538_10007354_pt1 | contig 14858 bp, 14 predicted proteins | sample SoiMethybrSBSTD1_FD_79669 | JGI IMG/M metagenome (GOLD analysis project Ga0111538, IMG submission 79669) | Bulk soil microbial communities from a Populus tree surrounding site in Tennessee, USA - Soil MetaG P. TD hybrid SBSTD1 (version 2)... | ecosystem: Environmental > Terrestrial > Soil >... | reverse complement strand
GGTTCATAAAAGTGAACGAGCAAACGAGCAAGCGTTGTCTTTCCGCTTCCCGTGCGACCCAACAGCCCGAGCACACGATTAGGCGCAAGTCGAAAAGAAATATTTCGAAGAATAGGTATGCCTGGCTGGTACTCAAAAGAGACGTCGTCAAAGTCGACCGCCAGAGGCTCTGACTTCCAAGAAGCTTGCGAGGTCAAAGAGCCTTCATCCGCCGGCACAATCTGAAGCCTGCTCCTTGTGTGATAAAGCTCATTGATGCGGACCAGACCAGCTCTCGCGCGCTGCAGCGTTTCCAACTGTTCAGTTATTCGAAACACACTCCAACCCGCCACACCCGTAAGGTGAAACGCGAGGTAAATCGTTCCAATCGTGATCAACCCCTGATTCAAACGGTACACCCCTATGGCAAAGACGAACGCAGTCACCAAAGCCAGTAAGATCACTGATGCGCTTTGAAAGGCTCTGAACATCACCAGACTCTTGCGTCCTATGTGCAGGAGAGAGCGAAGCAACTCATAGTAACGACGCATCACATGCATCTTTGCTCGATTGGCGCAAATGTCCTCCCTGGCGGTGAGTCGCTCTTCCCAAAAACTCACGATGTCGGCGGCAATCTTCCGGTCGGCCTGGAAGTAGGGCGCAGCGAGCCATTGAATACGACTCAAAAGAACCAGACCAACAAACGCATAGACCATTAGGGCCAGTCCCAGACGCCAGTCTGCTACGAGAAGGACGGTCACAATGCCGATCAGCAGGAGGAGATTGCTTAAGACTCGAATGACGAATTGAGAGAAGAAGTTCGAAAGAATACCGACGTCTCCATCGATTCTTTCAAGCAACTCACCTGGAGGGTGTTCGTGGAGAAACCACATGTCCAAACGCAAACAGTGCAACGTTAGATCACTTCGCAGATTGTTAGTGGCGGTCCAACCAACGTCGGCGCTCAAATAGGTGGAGAGAGCTGAAAGCATTTGGTTCGCGACCACCACGCAGATAAAAAGGATGGCAGCGTTGGTTAATACGTTTGAGGGGCCAACCGATTTGGCTACATCGATGAAGTAGCGAAGGATAAGTGGATTCAGGAGCTGTAAACTGATGCCGGCAAACAGGAAAACAGCGAGCAGCAATACTCTGAACCATTGAGGCTTGAGGTAGGTCCTGAGTAACTCCCAGTACTGTCTCGCTGAAAGCTCCATCTTTCACATATGAATTCAATTTGTCAGTCAAGCAGGGCTTTTTCGGGCCCGTTTGAAAGGCTTACGATTTTTCGCGCGAAACCGATCAGTCTATTCTCAGGCTTTCTCTGTGCAACCTCTGTGTGTTCTCTGTGTCTCTGTGTTTGTGGAGACTCGAGATACAACAACCACAGAGTCGCAGAGGTTGCACAGAGAAGAACTCCAGGGAGTTTACAAATCGTGATCACCTGCCGACTCGGGCTGGTACAGGATCTCCTCAACTTTCAGCCTCCGCAAACCCGACGGCACGGGCCATTCAATGGTGTCGCCCCGTTTGTAACCGAGGATGGCGGTACCGATCGGCGCCAGGACAGAAATCTTTCCTTCGGCAAAATTTGCCTCGGTTGGAAACACGAGTGAGTAGGTATTACTTTCCCCGCTCACTAAATCCTTCAAGCGCACTTTCGAGCGCATCGTGACTACGTCTGCCGGGATATCTTTCGGATCAACAATCTCTGCTCGATCAAGCTCTCGTTCCAACTTGTTCAGGTATTCTCTATCATCACCATTGCCCTCACGCGTACGATCGATCAGTCCGCTAAGACGGTTATGGTCTGGTTCTGTTATGTAGATAGTTGTTGTCTTTTTTGATCTGCGTTTCATTTCACTAACTCCAATCTCGTTGCACTGAGTGATTTACTACTCGGGACCTACGCGGCTTTCGACTCTTGCAATCCGTCCGCTCTCACTTCATTACCAGTCTGTGCAGCGTCCTTAGCGCGAATGACCCTGACTGAACAGTGCGCCTGGCTTGCAACGGCGGCAGACGTGCTGCCGAAGAGCAACCGACTTAAACCGCGCCGTTCGTTTGTCCCGAGAACAATGAGATCAGCTCCCCAATGCTTTGCGCGCGCAATAATTTGCCGCCCCGCTCTACCAGCGATCACTTCCGCGGAGATCTTCACAGGCGCCCCACTCAAAACTTGAACAGCACTTCCGATTGCGCGATGTGCGCGGTCAGTGGCTGTGCCACCAGTTAGCCCAAGCTCCTCAACCGAATAGATCAATGGATTCACAGCACTCACCACTCTGACCTCGGTGTTCTCCGGCCAACTCATTTCCGCGACCGCCTCGGATGCAGCTATCGACGCAGCGGAGCCATCCGTAGCTAGCAATACTCGGAAGGCGCGATCATCGCTATCGGCTTTCTCACGAGCCCGCACGAGCTCGACGGAACAAGGCGCACTCTCCACAACGGATTTCGCAACACTCCCGAGCAACCGGCTGCGAAAGTCTTTGCGATTGTGTGCCCGTATGATGATTAAGTCAGCCGGCCAACTCCGCGCAGCGAACGAAATCAGGAATTCGGGATTTCCACGCATGATTACCACTTGCGATGGAATTCCCATCCTTCGCAGGCGTTCGACCCCTAAAGCAGAAAGCTGTCCGCCACGCCGGTTCATCTCTCCTCGTACGGCCGAAACTCCGTAACCTTCATCGCGCCAGGTTTTTAATGGGACATCACCGTCGTCTACAACCGAAAGCACTCGCGCTTCCGTTCCGGCAGGCCACGAACGACCACTCATTTCATTAATGAGCATGTCCAAAGTAATAATCGAATCTACTGCTACTAAAACTTTCATCTTATTTCCTCCAACCCCGACCGACTTTATTCACTGCCATCACCATCAATCATGCGGCCCGTTCTAAATATTGATTATTCGAATTGTTCGCACGTACGACGGTCCATCCATCCTTCCCGAACCATCACGACTCATCAAAGCGTATCGCCGTAACTTCCAGGACTAACTGTGCTCGATCGGAATCCTTATCAAGGCCATCGAGCAGAATGCGAGTGTTAATTCCCTCACCCGACTCAAGTAACGTTTGTTGTCGCGGAACAATCACTACGGTCCTTTCCCGCACACTCGAGTTGTTGCTGTCCAGAATCGCACCGCGCATTTCCAGTCCACTAATGTTTCGGCCCGTGTTATTTCGTACGGTTGCTGTCATCGCGACGGCCAGGGTATTGAATGGGTGCACTTTCTCAGTGCCCACCAATTGCTCGATTGCAATCTGCCGTCGGAATTCTTCAAACTCCGGTTGACCCGGCTGCAACGCCCCTTCGAGCCGCGGCTCCGAATAAGAACCAACATCGGACTTTGTCATTGCCGCGTAATACAAACTCGCGGTAAATATCGCGAGCAGCGCAGTAATAACAGCGGCTAGAATTAGAATCGGCCAACGTAGCTCAGGCTCCGCAATCAACGCTGGACCCCGATAAGTAGTCATCGATATCTCCTCCCAAACTTTACTGATCTTCGCGAGATTGTTTGGCCAAATCATCGTCTGTAATGTTGAAACCGTGTCCACAGTCCTTACAGACATATTGGTCGTTTTCGCATGCTCCTACGACTAAGCGAACTTCCGAGCATTGCGGGCATTGCACCAGCCATCGCCTAAGAATTTCGAACGGTCTATCTCCGTCCCTTTTTACTTCCGGCAAAACGATATACTTGTTCTCAGGTAAGGCCATTCCAGATCCGCTCCCTTAGTTAATCTCGCTTCTTACAGTCTCAGACTAAACGGAAACGCCATCTGGAAATAGCGTGTTAACACCTGATTGCGGACGTATTTACACGTACGGCAGGATGCGTGCAGGAAGGTGGCGACAGGGTTCTTATGAGGCTAATCTGATTGGCGGTGTTCTCGCACGTGCAGCGCTAATTCCACGCGGTTGCTCAAATTCTTCTTATCGAGAATGCGGCTGATATGACCCTCTACTGTTCTTAAGCTGAGCTTTAACTCCGCAGCGATCTCCTTGTTTGAGAGCCCGCGAGCTACTGCCTCCGCGACGCGCCATTCTGCGTCTGTTAAATCTTCATCGCGTACAAGATCTATAGCAGTGCCTTCTTGATCTCCAAACATTCGTGCGAGGTCGGAATGAGTACGCTGCACTCTTTCGAGAATACTCTTCACGATAGCGATCAGCTCTTCGGTTTCGAAAGGTTTTGTGACGTAAGCGTCGACGCCGGTACGAAATCCAGCGATGCGATCGGAGGTTTCATCTTTGGCCGTGAGGAAGATGATTGGCACGAGACGGGTTCGCGGCGACGAGCGCAGATTTCGCACAAGGGCGTAACCATCCATACCAGGCATGCGAATATCACTGATGATCAAGTCGGGGAGCGATTCGGCAACGCGGATCATAGCCTCGCTTCCACGCCGAGCTGTCTGCACCTCATAACCTTCCGCCCTTAGCGTTTCCGAGACTGCCAACAATAGACTGGGATCGTCATCAACGACCAACAACTGTTTTGCCATCGTTGCGCTCCTCACTACTACGGTTGTTGCAACCTCCATCACGCCATACCGGGAGATGCAACTTAAATGTGCTGCCCCGCCCAACCTCGCTCTCGACGGTGATACGCCCTCCCATCTGCTCCATCACATTTCGTGCCAAATATAAGCCGAGGCCGACGCCGGAAACATCGGCGTCCTCTAAAAGCTCATCATCAGTTGTGGCATTACGCATGGCCTCGGAATGTCGCGCTGGGCGCCCGCGATGAAATTTGTCAAAAAGGATCGGCATGTCTTCCGGCGGTATACCTCGGCCGTTATCTGCGACGCTTATAGCTACCTGACTGTTCTGTTGAGATGCAGACAAAACGATCCGCCCGCCATCTGGCGTGTACTTGATAGCATTCTCCACTACGTTAGACAGAACACGACGAAGCTCTTTGGCATCAGCGCAGACTGGCGGCAGTTCAAGGTTTGAATCGAATCGAAGATCGTGCCTTCTCTTTTCCGCCGATCGTGTTTCGGATTTGACGACAGACGAGATCACTTCCTGCACGTCCACTCGTTCGTGCGTAACACGCAGCACGCCGCCTTCGATGCGGGAAAGGTCCAATAGGTTAAGAACAAGATCAATCTGACGATCGCACTCTACGGAAATCGTTTCAATGTATTCACGCCGTTTCGTCTCATCCAGTCCGTTGCGCATTAATAGACGTGTCAATGCTTTGATTGTAGTCAGAGGTGTACGCAGTTCGTGCGAGACCGTCGAGACGAACTCCGATTTCAGTCGATCGAGTTCGGTGAGCCGCTCTTGTCTTTTCTGCAGACGCTCCGCCATTGCATTGAAGTTCATGCCCAGGCGTGAGATCTCATCCTTTCCTTCAGTCGGCGCACGCGCAGAGAAGTTTCCGCCGCCAAACTCCTCGGCAGCAAAACTGAGGAGACGGACAGGTCGCGCGATACTTCTTGCAATCAGCAGTGCCGCCGTCACCGCGCAAAAGACAACTATCAAACCGATGACGCTATAAGTCATCAGTTGTCTCCATGCTGAGGCGTAAAGAACGGCGCTTTGGACGCCGACCATGACTACATAGCCGGTATTACCTACGCGACTCAGACCATATACGCGCTCCACATCATCAACCGAACTTTTCGTAACAACGACTGCAGTAGTGCGTTGGTTTAGCGCCGAGAGTTGATTCATCCCGCTGAGATCCAGGCCCACTGACGACTCTGCGGTTTGGCTGCGATAAATGATGCGATTATTTTGATCGAGTAATGTGACGACCGCTCGCTCGGGTAAAGTGATCCCATGAAGGGCGTCCTTTAACGCCGAGCCTTCGATACGCGCGATCACCGCACCACCTTCCAGCGGTGCTTCAACAGCAAGGAGGTAATGTCCTTCTCCTCGCGTCCAGTCTGTTTCGATTTCGGAAGCACCACGCTTCGCTTCGTTAAGGAGCTTTTCGCTCAACCCGGATGGAAGATTGCCCGCGCCTGAGGGTTCTATCGCCACAACCTTTCCGGCTGAGTCTAAAACGCGGAGATCGATCCAATGAGGGCGGCGGACTGTTGCCGCCTGCAGATTGCCTTTGAGCGCGGACGGGTCGTTCAGGTGATCAGGCGGGTATGATGCTATGGTTCTGAGCGGTTGGTACTGAGCGTCAAGCCAGCGGTCGAAAACCACTCCCACCAACTCTGCCTGCTGTTCTAAAGTCTCATTTAGTTGATTTCGCTTTTCATTCCAAACTATCCACAGTACGGCGAGGCCGACTATTAGCAACGGAAGAACACCTCCCATTGCAAGGGTCAGTAATCGCCCACGGATACTCATCGTCACCTCTGAATTGATGTGTCAGGAGTATAGCAATGCTGCCTTCCCCTGAACACAGGAGATAACTCCTGCAATGCACGCGTGAAAACACTGTCGCTCTCGATTGGCGTGACGACTAATATTCAATGAAGTAAAGGAAAGTAATATGGAAAGCTTAGAGTTCGTACAAGATCAGATCGTGCCACTTGAGAATCTTACTGACGAGCGCGAACGGCACCTTAGATTGTTGGCCGAATTTGATAACTATCGCCGGCGGACAAAAGAGGAACGCGCGCTTGCGGAAGAAACCGGCAAACGCGAAGTTCTGCTTGCGCTTCTCGACGTGATGGACGACTTCGAGCGGGCGCTTTTGCACATCGGGAACAGCTCAGGTCCGGTCGCGGAAGGTCTCCGGTTGATTTATCAACGACTCAACAACGTACTTGAAACACACGATGTCACGCCATTTGAAAGTGAAGGCAAGCTATTTGAACCGGAACTTCACGAAGCGATGACTGTGATCGATGGGAATGGAGACGAATCCGGCACTGTATACAGCGAACACCGGCGAGGTTACTTGATCAATGGGAAGCTGTTGCGTCCCGCACGCGTTGCCGTGTTGAAGTAATGTTTTCGGCGGAAGATTCGTGAGCAGCAATAGTTTTGAAGGAAAAGCAGAATGAAAGCGAATCACCGAAAAATAGACGGCCACGATCGCGAAAGGGATGATCGCGAAACCCATCATCCCTTCACGCCACCTCTTTCTGTGCTGCGGCAGAGACGGTTGATTCTGCATTTCGGGTATCCATTTTCTTAAGCGCTGCCTGGTGCAGCTCCTGATCTCGAGCTTCGAGATTGGACAACATGACTACGACCAACAATGCGCTTATGGCCAAAGTTGAGAGCACATAAAGCACCGCAGCCTGCTCCCAATACAGCAACGCAACGACAATGGCACTCGTGCCAAAGATCCAGGCGAATTTACGGTAACGCCGTTCTAAACCTGTTTTTGATTTACTATTAGATCTCACTAGACCGCCCTCCGCACGTTGAACCTGGAAGTGGTGACACCCTGCCACCCTCATTTTCCCACCTCTCAACCGATTTCATGTCGTCTCTTATTGCAATGTCATTAGTCATCGTCTTACCTCGATTCCTCAACTACGATTTTTACGCAATCGCAGAAGGCCGCTCTTCTGCCAATAGACTCCTGAGCATCCATGCGGCCTTCTCATGCGCCGCTAACCGTTGCGTAAGCAAATCCTCAGTTGGCGCATCAACAGCCTTACGCGCAACCGCCAGACTTGAGCGAACAGTCCGTGCAGTCGTTTCATGATCTCGTAACAACTCCGCGATCATTTCGGCGGCATTCGTTGCCGCCGGCATCTCGTGGAGATAGGTACGCTTGGCAAACTCTCCATAAGATCCATGCGCGATGAAGCCGAGCGAGCGAATACGTTCGGCGATTGCATCAACGTTCAACCATAGTTCGTTGTATTGCTCCTCAAACATCTTGTGCAGTGTCCCAAACATTGGCCCAGTAACATTCCAGTGATAATTGTGCGTCTTTAAATACAAGATGAATGTGTCCGCCAGTACATTTGATAAGGCGTCCGCTACTCTCTGCACGTCCTTGTCCGGAACGGTGGGCAGCGGCATTGTTTTCATTTCAATTCCTAAAGCAGTCGACATCTATATTCTCCTCAGTAAAAATTCTAATTGCTCCCTACGGGAATCAATGTTCACGGTTATCAGAGTAAGGTGAATTGTGCCGCCTCGAAACCGTGTTATCACGTATCGATTGCAGGTGTTTTCACGTTCCGGATGAGGCGAATAACCACTCTAAGACAGCAAGTGAAAACTCGCTGTCGAAGCCCGCCTTTAGGGGTTAGTCTAAGGTCACACTTAATGAAACACGGATCAACGCGCCGGCGTGGTTGCGGTCGCCTGACGATATTTCGTATAGAGGTCAACCAGCCGATCGACGGAAGCCGGGTCGCTACGCGCCAACAGAGTGATCGTATCGTCGCGCGTGTCGAACACAGAACGCAAAGCGTTTCGCTGCCCTTCGTTGAAGACTGAATCGCCTCCACGCGCGACCTCAGTTCCTAAATTCGTAAAGAAGTCGCTGGCGGCTTGTCGCGCAGGTTCATATTCTCCACGACGAGCGTCAATCGCGGCGTTCGCCAGACTGTTCTGCAGCCTGCTAACTTGCAGTGAAGCTTGCGCTGCGTCGCGCTCGCGTACGTACGTGCGGGATGTCCACCACATCGGTACGAGTCCGGCGAGAAAAACGACAAGCAGCACTGCCGCATAAAGAATCAAGCGCCTGACGCGATTGTTCTGCGAGATGGAATTGCCGCTGCTCGAGCGCGCTGGCTCGTCTTCATTGGTGGTGCTCATGCCGGTTCTCCTTTAATGAAACTTTTAATTCTTCTCGCTGCCGCGACGTTTAATGCGTTGCGAGAAGCCTGCAAAAAGAATTGAACGTACTGTAGGGGCGTGTGCCGACGATGGCTCATAGGTGACGTTTCACTTTCAAATACCCTTCAGCCGATTTGCACGCATAGCATGGAGACGGACCCTCTGTCGAAGCCATCCACCGGAAAGCTAATCGGCTCATCTTCTCTCTTTAGAGCAATCACGTACAGGAGCGGCAAATAGTGATCAGGTGTAGGAATCGACAAGATAGCGTCACGTCCTAACGTCTCGTAGGCGATGAGCGGATCGTGTGTGCCTGCACGCAAAAGATCTCGAGCTCGTTCTTCAAAGCGTACGGCCCAGTCGAGCGGCTCAACCTGTTGGCGTCCCCACGCATATGCATGCAGATTGTGTACGAGGTTGCCGCTTCCAATGATGAGCACTCCTTCGTCGCGCAAGCTGGAGAGTCGCTTTGCAAGTTCGTAGTGAAACTCCGCCGGCTGCGTCTCGTCGATACTGAGTTGTATAACGGGCACATCGGCCTGGGGAAAGACGTGACAAAGCACGGACCAGGTTCCGTGATCTAATCCCCACCGGTTATCTAATCCCACAGAGACTGGCGCGAGTAAATCCATTACGTGATTCGCAAGCTCCGGGTCGCCAGGCGCCGGGTACTTGACCTCGTAAAGCTCGCGCGGGAATCCACCGAAGTCGTGGATCGTGCGCGGTCGCTCCTGCGCGGTCACCAACGTAGCAGAGAGATACCAATGTGCCGAGACGCAGACAATCGACTTCGGCTTCGGAACGCCATCGCCGATAGACGCCCAAGCTTTGGTCCATGCGTTACTCTGCAGTGCGTTCATCGGATTGCCGTGGCCGAAAAAAATGGCAGGCATTGGCTTACGTAATTCTTCCGCCATTGACTCCTCCTCTCTTCGTTAGTCAAATCGCGCAGCCGACGGCGCCGGTTTCATCGGCTAACTCCGACTCGCTTTCTTCGTGGCGTCGCGGATAGAGAATGATCGTTCCCAACACGGCGGCGATAAGTGACGCGATGAAGATCGCGATCTTGGCGGCCGCATAGTCGGTGCTATTCGGGAATGCCAGTCCAGCGATAAAGAGCGACATGGTGAAACCGATCCCACCGAGCGCGCCTGCGCCGATCAACTGACGCCACGAATAAGCGTCGGGTTTAACGGCGATGCCGCTCCGAACCGCAAGCCACGCCGCCGTCACGATGCCGATCGACTTCCCCACAACCAGTCCCAGCGTGACCGCGACCATCAATCTTCCGTTTTGCTGAAATACGTCAGTTGACCAGGCGACGCCGGCGTTCGCCAATGCGAAGATCGGGAGCACCACGTAGCTCGACCATGGCTCGACTGATCGAAGGAGCTTGTCCGCCGGCGACTCGATCCGCGAGTGGATCGTATCCAGCGTCCGCAGGGCCGGCTCGGAGGGTCCGGGACGCATGGCTTCACCTCTACGTAGATTTTCTTCGTGGATCACTGTGGCTGCCTGCGCCAGCAGCGCTTTGAGGTTGGCCGGAGGACGCGTGGGTATCAGCACTGCGAGGACCACGCCCGCCAGCGTGGCATGCAATCCGGCCTCGTGAAGGAAGAACCAGAGCACGATGCCGCAGACCGCGTATGGAAGTGCTGCGTACACGCCGACGCGGTTGAACACGATGAGCAAAACCAGCACAACGGTGGACGCGATTAGATAAGTCGTTGCGATCTCGCCGGTATAGAACACCGCGATGACGACGATTGCCACGATGTCGTCGATGATGACCGCCGCGGTCAGAAACACACGCAGCTCGATAGGGACGCGGTCGCGAAGCAACACGATCAGGGCGACTGCAAAAGCAGTGTCAGTACCGATGGGAATTCCCCACCCGTGCCTAAGATCCGGCGGCGCAATGAAGGCGTAGATCACTGCCGGTAAAACGATGCCACCCAGCGAAGCAATCACCGGAAGCGCTCCCGATCGAAAGCTCGCGAGATGGCCCACCGTAAACTCACGCTTGATCTCAAGTCCAACTACGAAAAAGAAGATCGTCAAGAGCCCGTGGTTCACCCAATCGAGCAGTGTCAGGTCGAATGTGGCTGAGCCCCATTGAAACCCTAGCCTGGTCTCCCACCAGGCCTGGAACGCAGCGCCGACAGGTGAATTGCTTAGCACCAGCGCGAGCAGCGTCGCTAGCCCAAGGAGCAATCCCGACGACGGTCCCCAGCGAACAAACTCGAATGCAGCAGCCTGAATGCGGTGGCCCAATGGAGCAAGCATCGCATCGGCCAGCGAGCTTTCGTCCCAAGCTCCCGCATAGCGGCGGCGGTTGATGAAGAAGGTCGGGGTCACTCGCGCACCACTGCGTTGCGCACTCTCGACGTTCTCGCGAACACGCTCCTTCGCCGCCTTTAATGCGGCCGCGTGCTCCCCGGCGCTAGGAAGGTTCAACTCTCGTGCAATCCGTCCGAAGTCGCCCTCGGAGAAGGTGGGCCCGCGTTCCATCAATGCCTGGTGAGCTTGCCAGAAACGTCCGGTAGTTTCCGCCGCGTACTCCGCCAACTCTGAGGCGCGTAAGGCGTCCTCGCTGTCAGCCATGGGGAGGTGCCGAAATACATAGCGCATCCGATCGCCGAACCGGCTCCCTAGGTCCGCGATGACTTCATGCACCGCGTGACAGTGAGGGCAGGCGTAGCTGCCGTACTCGAGAAGCGTGAGCTCGGCGTCGCGTGGTCCCAGAATGTGGTCGTGGTCCAGGTCAATCGGACGATCAAGCTTTTCGAGTGTCATATCCCGCACGTAGTGTCTTTTCTTCTCTGTGCAACCTCTGTGTTCTCTGTGACTCTGTGGTTGTTGTATCTCGAGTTTCTACAACCCCAGAGACACAGAGGTTGCACAGAGAAATCCAATTCCACAACTTTAGCGGGGGTTCTGCTCCTCATCCTGATTGAAGCCGGGGATATCGTCAAGCTCAAAAGTTTCGCCACACCGAACGCTGCCAATCAAGTAATGGCTGGCCCGCGACTCCTGGTCGAATCACGTCTTCTCTGTGGTGTGTTTTGCTTAGCATTGTAAGCACGAATCGGGCTGTGCCCAGTCGTCGAACCGACGAAATCGCCGATAAAATCGACGTTGCTTGCGATACTAAGCAGAATAACAATTACGAACCGCACTTCTGCTAGTGCGGCGTAGACTGCTTGCGAGCGACCGCTGTACGCGGCACCAGACTTCGCCCCCAAAGTCTCACGCAGCCAAATCACCCGAATCGAAATAAAACACGAAGAGGCGAAGGACGCGAATGCCGCAGAATCAAAATTTGAAGGCGCTGAGAATAAACCGCAATGTTACGGTTCGGGAAGTCGAAGCGCAGAGCCGGAAGATTGCTGAGGCGAGGAACGACAAAAGATTTTACATTTCCAACGCTCGGCTCACTCAACTGGAGAATGATCCAACTTCGGAGCCGGGTCTCTGGAAGCTCTTCAGTTTGAGCGAAATCTACCAGGTGAGCATCACTGAATTGATGCGCTTCTACAATGTGGATCTAGATGAAGTCGATAAATACAGCACAATAGCGACGCCACGGGAAACGTGCTTATTATCGAACGTACCGCCCATCTACCCTACGAAAGAGTTCGTAAAAAATGCAGTCAAGCAGCCGGAGAAAACCACTCTCCTGCCGCAAGCTCGGGATCACAAAACACAAACCGCAAATTTTGATCCTAACGATCAGGTTTTAAGCTACGGCTATATCGGGCTCGACGACTTCACCATGTACCCTTTGATTAGACCCGGTTCACTCGTCAGCCTCGATCCAACTCAGCGCAAAGCGCAACCGACGGTCTGGCACACCGAATATGAGCGACCCATCTACTTCCTGGAACATCGGCATGGTTACGCCTGCGGTTGGTGCGAGTTGCAGGCAAAACACCTTCTACTCATCCCGCACCACGCTTCGCATGCCAGTATTCAGCGCTTCGTTTATCCGAACGAAGTTGAGATTGTTGGACGCGTTGTCAGGATCAGTACTTCCTGTGTTGACGACGACACCGAGAAGAACCACGTCGCACGACCAAGTTGAGCTCTGACAACTGCACATGATTTCCAACAGCCACATAGTTGAGCAGGTTCATGAAGTTAACAACCAGGACGAGATTAGGTGGCTCATCTCGGAAGTCAGACCTTTACTGAAACAGCATCTGGGCAGCTATTTCTGTATCGTGATCACCGGTGCGCTTGTACTCATCGATCCTTTGATCGTCAGGTTGATCATCGACGACGTCATTCCGAACCGGCGCGTGACATGGCTGCCTCTTGTCGCCGCCACGTTTCTTTTGACGTATGCAAGCCGGTTAGCGTTCGAAAGCTTCGCAAGCATCCTCAACTTGCGCGCCGTGCAGAAGCTGACCTTTCGATTAAGACTGAAGCTGCTTCGTCATCTGCAGCGACTGCCCGCTGAATATCATGACAACCGGCCATTGGGCGATACACTTCATCGTCTGCAAATAGATGTGGACCAGGTAACAAGTCTCAGCGGTGAAGCGATTCCAAACATGTTGCGCCTCGTGACGACGTTCACTTTCGTCATGATAACCATGCTCTTTCTTAATTATCGGCTGGCGCTAATCGTGCTACCGTTTGTGCCGGTGTTTATTCTCGTGCGCCGGCGATTTCATCACCGGTTGCGTTTCGCTTCCGACGCAGTTCAGGCGCAATCCGGCAAAGTCACGAGCTTCCTTGAAGAACACATCTCCTCCATCATTCAAGTGCAGTTGCTTTCGTGCGAACAAAGAGAAGCCCGCCGTTTTGTGCGGCTCTCGGCCGGCGCCGTGCGCGCACAAATCAAGAGACGCCGCACCGAATTGTTTTTCAGCGGGCTCCTCTACCTGATTATCGTGACCGGCATGGCCGGTGTTCTTTGTTATGGTGGATACCAGGTAATGAGGGGAATGATGACTGCGGGAAGCCTGGTGGCATTCTACGGATATACGCTGCAAATATTCCTTCCCCTCTACGGCGTCGTAGACATCTATTCAAAACTGCAGCGTGCGGGAGCCAGCATTCGACGCCTTATGGAAATCACGGAAGCCAAAGTGACTCTGCACGATGGTCCAGGCGCGCTGCCACTGGACGAAAATATGCCGATAGCGATCGAGCTAAAAGACGTATCGTTCAGTTATCATGCCGATCGTCCGGTGCTGAATGGTATTAGTGTGCGGGTGAATTCGGGGGAACGCGTCGCACTCGCGGGCACGAGCGGTAATGGCAAGAGTACTATCGCCAGGTTGATAGCACGTCTTTACGATGCACGAGCCGGAACTGTACTGGTGAGCGGTTTGAATGTTCGGGACATAAAGCTGAAGAGCTTGCGATCGTCCGTTGTCTTTGTGCCGCAGGATCCGGTGCTATTTAATGTCACGCTGCGAGAGAACCTGCTTTATGGAAACCCCAACGCCAGTCAGGAGGAGTTGGACCGCATTACCCGTCTGGCGCAGTTGGAGGGTTTGATCCGCAGGCTGCCAAATGGTTGGGACGAACCATTAGGGCCACACGGAAACAGACTTTCAGGGGGTGAACGACAGCGTGTTGCGCTGGCCCGTGCGCTGCTTCAACACCCACGCGTATTGATCCTGGATGAATGTACTTCCGCACTCGATGGGCCCACCGAAGAATGGGTGCTGAACGGTCTCAGTGTTTACTTGCAAAATATCACCACGATCATAATTTCCCATCGACCTTATCCAATTGAATGGGCCGACCGCGTGGTCTATTTGGATTACATGCCGGCCGGGGCGAGCCCATCTTTCTAACACTGTTAATTTTGTTCTTCCCTGATATGCCTGCTCACTCCACTTTGCACATAAACTCCTAAATCCTGCCAACGGAAGTTTGGCGGATACTTCAAGTCCAAACTCAGAGAGGACTTGAACAATCCGCCAACTTCCGTTGGCGGGATTCAGATTTGCGTAATTAGTTTTAGATAGAAAGGACCTGAACCATCCGCCCACTGCCGTGGGGCCGGATTTAAGAGTTCTTGTCAAAGCCTGCTCAGTCCCCGAAGCAACTGGAGATTGCTGCGTCGCCCACGTTTATATGAAAACAATAGGTATTTTAGAAAATGAAAAATGTTTGCTCAGCGGTCT
>Ga0111538_10007353_pt1 | contig 14859 bp, 9 predicted proteins | sample SoiMethybrSBSTD1_FD_79669 | JGI IMG/M metagenome (GOLD analysis project Ga0111538, IMG submission 79669) | Bulk soil microbial communities from a Populus tree surrounding site in Tennessee, USA - Soil MetaG P. TD hybrid SBSTD1 (version 2)... | ecosystem: Environmental > Terrestrial > Soil > Tree... | reverse complement strand
GTTATAGTCGCCGCGGCATGGCCAAGTACAACTAAGGACGATATACCCATTATCAAGGCAACAGCAGCGGCCAATAATAACTAGGCAACCTTGAAGATCCTGTCGTCCGCGGGAACTAATCCCAGCGGAGCCCGTGGTTTTTTTTATAACAATGACCTGAACGTCGCAGGCGGGTTTACTCCCTCGGGAACAGCAAAGATCATTACTTCCACATATCAAGGCAACAATCATAATATCTATGTAAACAATGGCGCTGCGTACAATGATGGCGGCGGTTTTCCCGCCAGCACAACGCTTGGCCAAGGCCTACAAATCGGTGGATGGAGTCAATTTCCTGCTGCCTCAACTGTTTCCAGTGCAACCATTGGTGAAGTGATTTTTTATAACAAGCAATTAAGCTCTGCCGAAATACAAATTGTAAATAATTACCTTGCAGCGAAATATGGCTTATCGATTTCAGGTGAGCTTTATGACGAGGACAACGTCGCCAACGGCAATTACGATTATGATGTTGCAGGAATCGGGCAAGAAGCCGGCGGGAATAATTTAGACGCAGAAGCTAGTATTATCCGAATATTTGACCCCACCGGCATAGCAAATGGTGAATATTACCTGTGGGGACATGATAATGGCGCGCTAGTTCCAACAACGGCGGGGGTACCAACGGGCGTTCAGGCGCGATTAACCAGAATTTGGCGAGGATCCGAAACGGGGACGATAACAAACTTTGACGTACAGTTTGACCTGACCGGATTGGGAAATGTCGACGAGACTGACTTAAGATTGTTGATCGACACAGACAATGATGCGACCAACTTTTTTGCTGACGAAACTATAGCAGGCGGGGGAATAATATCCGGGGCAGTTGACTTGGGAGGCAATATCTACCAGTTTAACAATGTTATTGGTTTGAATAATAACATCCGATTTACTTTAGCAACTACTAATAGCACCAGAACTCCTCTACCAATTGAACTTCTTTCGTTTGATGTTACCAATGCAAAAGATAAAGTCTTATTAAACTGGACAACAGCTACCGAAACGAACAACGATTTCTTTCAGGTGGAGCGATCACTTGATGGAATTCAATGGAACATCTTAGACACTTTGAAAGGGGCAGGAAATTCCAAAGAATTAGTTTCCTATGAATATGCCGACCTACTCCCCTATCATGGACGAAACTACTACCGGCTAAAACAAGTGGACTTCGATGGAAAATTTGAATACTCATCGGTGAAATCAGTGGTTTTCGATTACGGTAGCACCTTATTTCCGAACCCAACCACAGGCATCGTTAACGTGATCAGCAAAGATGATAATACAGATTTAACCGACGCGCATGTTTACAACACCATGGGGCAACTGCTCAATGATAAGGTAACGATCACGGTACTTTCCAAAACACAGATCCAGGTCGATCTGACCAATCTACCTCCGGGAATCTATCTAATTAAAACAAGAACAACCTCCGAAGTAGTTTCAAAGGAATAAGCAAGAATGCATAGCCTCTTTTTTTGGTTAGCTATCCTGCCCTTATTAATTTCACAGTAATTTTTACTGCTGAAGTTTGTCCGAAAAAATTTTTGACGTACTCATCGTCGGCGCTGGACCTGCCGGCGCCGCCACCGCCATTGCCCTGGGAAATTCAGGGCTATCGGTCGGCCTACTGGATAAGGCCAAATTCCCCCGCGATAAAACCTGCGGCGACGCATTAAGCATTGATGTCGTCAATCAACTAAGAATACTATCGCCCGCCCTTTCAGACGCTTTTGAACAATTTGCATCAAAAGTTTCTTCCTTTGGCGTTAGGATAGTCGGGCCGGATGGAAATCACCTCGACATCCCCTTTGTCCATGATCAGCAAAAAAGGCCTGGCTACGTTTGCTCACGAATGGATTTCGACAACCTTCTTGTTCAACATTTGGCTGCCTATCAAAACGTGAAGCTTTTTGAGGAGCACACTGTAAATCGTGTCGAAAATGTAAACCATCAAATTTGCATTCATACGAACAACGGTTCTTTTTCTTCACCGATTGTCGTCGGCGCGGACGGCGCCCATTCAATTGTCGCCAAAGAACTAAGCAATCTAAGACCAGATAAGGATCATTACAGTGCGGGACTACGCGTTTATTGCGAAGGTGTTAGTGACTTTCATCCTGAAAATTTCATAGAGCTTTACTTCTTTCAAAATATTCTACCGGGATATCTATGGATTTTCCCGCTGCCCGACAACAATGCTAATGTGGGAATCGGTATGTTGTCTTCTGCTGTTTCAAAAAAGAAAGTCAATCTGAAAGCCACGTTACACGAATTACTTTCGACACATCCTGCATTAGAGAAGCGATTTAAAAATGCCCGGCCTAAAGAAACGGTGAAGGGTTATGGCCTTCCGTTAGGTTCCAAAAAAAGATCGCTTTCCGGAGAACGATTTTTACTAGCTGGCGATGCGGCGTCGCTCATCGATCCATTTTCCGGGGAAGGTATAGCGAACGCCATTCGAAGTGGACGCGTAGCGGCTTCCCATATTTTGAAATGTTTTGAACAGCAAAACTTTTCAAAACCATTCAATGCTCAGTACGACAAAGAAATTTATCGTCGCCTGTGGAAGGAATTAAGGTTAAGCAGAACGTTGCAACAACTTTGTAAGTATCCGGGGTTATTCAATTTTGTCGTCCGCAAAGCAAAACAAAATGACCATGTGCATCAATTGCTGGTTGATGCATTGGCGCACGTCGATAAGAAGAAATCATTGGGAGGGCTGGGGTTTTATTGCAGGTTGCTTTTTAGCAGAAAGCTGAAATGTTAAAGCAGAAAGCTTGCGTGCGTTCATTACGCGGCTGCATCATGGTATAGAGCTGACAGCACTCAGCAAACAGCATACAGCTTTTGCAAGGCAACTTCGAACATCAAACTAGAAACTAAATTATTCCGATCGAAGCACTTTTGCGGGGTTGGTGTTAGCTCCTCGCAGGATTTGAAAGCTTACTGTTCCCAAGGAAATAACAGCGAGGATCAACACAGGAATAAAAAATAAGTCCCATGCTAATCCAATTCTGAATGCAAAACCATCTAGCCACTTGTCAATACCAAGCCAGGCAAGAGGCAATGCAATTAGACTGGCAATAATCACCAGCTTTATAAATTGATTCACCAATAGCGCAGCAATATTAGTCAGGGAAGCTCCCATGACTTTGCGTATGCTGATCTCTTTTAATTTCTGAGTGGTGGTAAAAGATGCAAGGCCCCACAGCCCCAGACATGCAATGATGATCGCAAGCAAAGCAAACAAGCTAAAGATTCTGCCGAATTGCTGATCGTCCTTGTATTGCTTATTGAAGAAATCGTCCAGGAAGTAGAAATCAAAAGGATTGCCTGGGAAAGCTTCTTTATAATGTTTCTCAACTTGCTTGATCAAGTCAGTCATGTTGGTACCGCTCAGGTGAATAGAAAAAGCCCTCCTCGATATGGTATCAGCCTTGAACAGCCAGGGAGTATGTTCCGTTTTCAGCGAGTTCCAATGATAATTTTTCAAAACGCCGAGGATAGCAACGGTATCGTCACCCAAAATTATTCTTTCATTTAAAGCATTTTCAGGATTTCCTAATTTGAATGCGGTGAGGGCGGCTTCATTTACCAAGACTGAGCTCATGTCCGAAGCTATTTCAGGATTAAACGCCCTTCCGGAGAGCACGGTAATGCCATAGGTTTGTATAAAGTCAGGGTCTATCCAGACCACACTTCCTGTTTTATCCGCCTCGCGTTCGGTTCCATCTTTGCGCATCCCTGTCCCCCAGTTAAATCCCCCTCCAGGAATTGCACCTGATGTAGTAACATTTAACACACCTGGAATTTCCTTTAACCTGTTCTTTAAAGTAATGAGCCTCTCTTTGGCACTTTTACGTTCTAGTACGCTCGGTCCGTTCACGATGAGCATTTGTTCCATCGTAAGGCCCTTGTCCTGATGCCGCATGAATACGATCTGCCTGTAGATCGCAAAAGTTCCGGCAATTAGGATTAACGATGAAGCAAACTGAAAGACTACCAAAACTTTGCGCAAAGAAAAGCCACCGCGCACATTTTCCGATTTTCCTTTCAAAACTTCTGTTGTGTTAAATGAGGAAATTACAAATGCCGGATAGGCACCTGAGATTATTGATCCCACCAAAAATAATCCTGCGACGATCAACCAGAATCGCGGATCGCCAAAATCAAAAGTAAAATTCTTATCGACAATTCGGCCCAGGACCGGTAACAATCCTATGGCCATGAGTACAGCAATAGCGACTCCAAAAAAATTCACAAGAACAGATTCAAAAATAAACTGCGAAATAAGCTGGCTCCGGTAAGCACCAACTGCTTTTTTTATACCAACCTCTCGTGCACGCTCCATGGCGCGAGCCGTTGAAAGATTTATATAATTGATCCAGGCTATGGACAAAATAAAAATAGAGATGATAATGAAGAAATAAATTGTACTCGTGCTCACGGTAGCGCTGGACTCATTATCGTAACCAGGACTGAGATGAATATTTCGCAGCGGTTGAAATATCAAGCTTAGCTTGCCATTTGATTCCGCTAAATCCTTGCCCCTGTACTTCTCAATAAATGCCGGCATTTTTTCTTCGACATCCTTGACTTTCACATTAGGATGCAACTGGATATAGGTTACAAAATTATTCCATCCCCATCCATCATCCTGTTTGTATTGGTTATTTGTCAACAGGTTATGGGTGGGCAGAAGGAAGTCAAATAAGAAATGTGAATTCTGAGGAACATCCTCAATTACTCCAGTCACCTGATAGTCACCATCGGACCATCCCCCTGAGACCTGCATTATCTTGCCTATTGGATTTTCATTTTTGCCGAAATATCTCTCTGCTGTGTTTTTGGTAATTACAACGGAGCCAGGATTATCCAAGGCTGTTTTTAAATCTCCATGAATTGCAGCGTACGTAAAAACATCAAAGAATGTCGAATCCACAAACTGTAATTTCTCTTCATGAAATGTTAACGCATCGCTTCCATCCTTTTTAACCGTTACAACTGCGCCCCCATACATCGGGTGAGTTCGCACAGCCGTTTTTACTTCTGGTACATCTGCGACTAAGGAAGGACCCTGCGCATATCCGGAAAGCGGACTTTTACCCATGGGTTCATTATTTTGGTAATAGATCGTTGTAGTCCTGTAAATGCTGGCGGCATTTTTATGATAATTATCATAACTCAATTCAAAATCAACATACTTCAAAATCACAAGGCATACCGCCACTCCAATCGCCAAACCAAAAATGTTGATAAAAGAATATAGTTTCCGTTTGAGAAGGTTGCGAATGGCGATGGTCAGATAATTACGTAACATTTGAGTTGATGGTTAATGGTTAATGGTAGTACGATGGTCGCTGTTAAAATTAAGTTTTAACTTCCCTAAAAAAGTATACTTTCCTATTATTGAATAGTTACAGTGTTACATCATAAACTTCCTTTTCACTAGTAGGTAGTCTGTGCCGTTTAATTCTCTTTGTGTAGCTTTCCCCAGGAAGTTAAAAAAATATTAGCCAACCGCTAATTAAGGGTAGAAACCGTTGTTAATGATTCTTTAAACAGCTTCCTTGCCTTCCAGGTAAATTTCAATCCACGTATTTATTCGATTTGTACATTGACTTTAAATTTTAACGAAATGAAAATCAAAGGCATTTTTTACCTGCTTGCAATTTTATCTCCCCCCATTTCTTATAGCCAGGAACAGCCGAAGGAAATTCCACTATGGGCAAACGGTGCCCCAGGTTTTGAAAACAGACGCAATGAACCTACACAAGCAAAGGACTGGTGGGTAAAAAATATTCATAACCCTTCCATTACAGTATATGCCGCCCCTAAGGATAAAACTACAGGGACTGCCGTAATCGTCTGCCCCGGTGGTGGTCATCGTGAACTCGTTTTTAATGCGGAAGGAAAAGAAGCCGCTGAGTTTTTGAACAGCATCGGCGTAACGGCTTTCGTGTTAAAGTACAGGCTCGCGAATGAAGAGAACTCACCCTACACGCTGGAGAAGCATGTGCGGGAAGATGCTTATCGAGCGATGCGCCTGGTGAGAAGCAGAGCCAAAGAATGGAATATTAATCCCGAAAGAATTGGGATGCTTGGCTTTTCGGCGGGTGGGGAGGTAGTTGCTTTGGTTGCCTATGCATCTGGCGAGGGTAATCCATCGGCAGCAGACCCGGTTGACAAAGTGAACGGCAAACCCAATTTTCAAATGCTAGTTTATCCGGGCCCTGGCTTTATACCAAATCCTATCCCAAAGGACGCGCCACCTGTATTTTTGTTGGTTGCTAACGACGACCCGTGCTGTTCGGAACCCGTTCTAAAATTGCTCCAGGGATACCGTGCAGCGAATCTCCCCGTCGAGGCACACATTTATTCTCAGGGAAAACATGCCTTCAACATGGGTAACCGTTCCCAGTTGAATTCCATAAAAACATGGCCGCAACGTATGGCGGATTGGATGACAGACACAGGCCTTCTCAAGCCCTCTAAAAATAAATAAACAAGAATGCAATTTTAAAAAGATATGAACAACAATAGTGTTTCGAACCATTCACGAAGAGAATTCATCGCCTCAGTATCCTCAGTACTCGGCGCGATTTCCTTTATGCCCCACGCTGGTTCCGCAGGAATTGACTTCAAGGTGCCAATTGAAAAAATGACTGTTAAACAGGTGATTGATTTAATTCTTACCACCATACCTGGAGCTCCCTTCAAAGAAACTGTCGATACTATAAAATCCGGCGACGACGGCGTCGAGGTTAAGGGAATTGTTACGACGATGTTTGCAACGATAGATGTTATCCGGCAAACCGCCGCCCTGGGCGCAAACTTTATTATCGCGCACGAGCCCACGTTCTATAATCATCGGGATGAAACGGCATGGCTGGATAAGGATCAGGTTTTTCAATTCAAGGATGACCTTCTGAATAAACATGGTATCGTGGTCTGGCGTTTTCACGACTATTGGCATACACACCGGCCCGATGGTGTGCAAATGGGAGTACTGACTAAACTGGGCTGGCAAAATCATTACAATGCCGAAAATCCCAGGATGGTTGTTTTGCCAGCAATGACGCTAGCGGAAGTTATGAAGCACGCAAAAAAAAGTTTGGGCATCCGGCAGGTAAGATTTATCGGTGATCCCAAACAGGTGTGTAAACGTGTTGCGCTGATGCCCGGTGCCGCTGGGGGAAGGTCACAGATCCAATTACTACAAGTAGAAAAACCAGACGTTCTAATCGTTGGGGAGGTTGCTGAGTGGGAAACGGCCGAATATATCCGGGATGCACAGGCAATGAAGTTACCGATGTCATTGATCGTCTTGGGACACGCTGAAAGCGAAGAACCAGGAATGGAGTGGCTTGTTCCCTGGCTTCAACCAAAAGTGTCGGATATTAAGGTGACGAATGTGCCCTCTCATTATCCATTTAAGGAAGCCTAACGGTCAGGCTCCTGGAAGTTCCCTGGTTTCTAGTTTGAAGTTCTAGTTTCCGCCATTCGGAGTGCGCACGGAAAGTCGAACCAACAAAGCAACCCGAGCCTTGAAACAGGAGTGCCGGTAGCACTATTTAAATTATAGTTCAGCAGCGCTTGGCTTGCTCAATGGCTTCATGCCTTTTTCAAAGGGAAATTTTGAATAGGCATGCGCAGTTCTAAGGGGCAGAATGATGTGAAACTGTGCCCCCTTGTTCACTTTACCATTTGCAAATATAAACCCACCGTGGTTTTCAATAATTTTCCGTGCGATTGCTAATCCTATCCCAGTGCCTTCGTAATTTCTTCCATGAAGTCGTTGAAAAATACCAAAGATCTTTTCCCTGTATTTATCTTCAAAGCCAATACCATTATCCGCCACAAGAATATTCACAAAATTATTCGCATTAATTCCCAAACTATCGGCCTGATCATGCGTAATTGGCTGTGGCCTTATATCGATCAGGGGAGATTCTTTGTCGCTAAATTTCAATCCGTTGCTGATGAGATTTTGAAATACCTGATGCATTTGCCCCGGCACCGCATCAATTGGTGGCAAGGGTTCGCTGATGATTACAGCATTTTTTTCGCGAATGGTAATTTCCAGGTCTTCCGTGATCTGTTTTATAATTTTATTTAAATCGGTTTTTTCTTTTTCGGAACTTCCATTCGATAATTTCGAAAGCGTCAATACATCGTCAATAAGAGACTGCATTCGGTTAGAAGCAGAAATAATTTTTGAAAAATAATTTTGTTCTCCTTCTGATAGTTTGTTTTTGATTTTCGTTTGAAGAATATTTCCAAAGGCTTGAATCTTTCTCAAAGGTTCCTTCAAATCATGAGAGGCGACTGAAGCGAACTGCATTAAATCAAAATTTGATCGCTCAAGCTGTGCGTTTGTCTCCGATAATTTGTCGCTGGTTAGTTTCAGATCTTTAAAACTTTGTGCGATGAGATCAGCGTTCTTTTTACGGTCCGTGATATCTATGTGGGTCGTAACGATGCCATCGAGCATTTTAACGATGGTTGTTTCATACCAACGGTCATCACTTGTCTGATAAAATTCCAGTTTTTCCGGAACACCTGTTTCCACAACCTTTGAATAAACCTGGAGGTATTCATCGGGCGTTTCTTTAAATATTTCGGTCAAACGTTTCCCTATCAACGAACTTTGCTTCACTTTAAACATTTTTTCTGCGGCCTCATTGACTGCCAGGTATTCAAAGTCAATGATCTTGTTATTCCTATCACGAATGGCTTTCTTGGCTGTAATCCCGTTGGTGGAGCTCTCAAATATTCCTTCTACAATACTCGCCAATCTCTTCGACTGTGATATATCAATAAAACTGATGACTACGCCATCCATTGTTTCATCGCGTCGAACGTATGGACTGATACGCATGAGATAATAATTGCCACCTTGACCCTGAACTTCTTTTTCTTTCGCCTTTGAGATTCGGATGACCTCTGAAACCTCACTAATAAAGTTGGTATTCTTGATATTGGTTGTGATATCTACCAGCGATCTTCCAATGTCAACCTCCATGAGATTTATCATTTGTTTGACGGCCGGGCTGAATTTTCGAATAATCATTTTACTATCCACCAACACTTGTCCTATTTCAGTATTGTGGAAATAATTATTGAGGTCATCATTCAATTCATACAACTCTTTTATCTTGAGCTGATGCTCAGCACTCACCGTATGAAGTTCTTCGTTTAATGATTGCAATTCCTCATTCGTACTTTGCAATTCTTCGTTGGTAGAGATCATTTCCTCATTGCTGGACTGCAATTCTTCGTTCACAGTTTCCATTTCCTCGATCACCGCTTGTAGATTTTCGCGGGTCTCCACCAATTCGTTCTCCAATGCCAAAACCTGCTCGCTATTTTCAACGGCACTTCCCGAAATAATTCTGGCGGGTTTGGCTTCGGCAGAATCTTCAATAACGATGGAGATAAATGGATATTGAAAGTCCGCGCGCTGCATGTATGGCTTTGCGATGATGTTAACCAACCGCACCCCTTCGCCTTCATGAAGCGCGACCTGCTTCATGATGCATTTTGTATTCTCGGCAATTGATTTTCGAATAGCAACACCCAGCGCAACGCCCAGATCGCTGGAAACCATTCGAATTAAATTAAAATTAAAACTTTCCTCCGGGAAGTTGAGATAGCTTTTATAGCTTCCAACAGCTTGTTTAACATTAAAATCCTTGTCTACTATGATCAACGCCACCTTTCGATCTTCAAGAAGGGTGTCCTTTAGAATTTCAGGCAGGTTAAGGACATTATTCTTGCTACCGACGGAATGAAATTTCGGATATACGGTGTTTTCCAGCGGAAGAAACATCGTTTCGGAATCTAATAATCTTTTTGTAATGCACCGGTAGACTTTCCATTTCCGGTTTACTTCATTGGTAACGTCCTTTAGGATCCCGATATTTTCACTGGGACCCAACATGAGGTACGAATTGACATTTAGCGCGAAATGAAATTTTTTCAGGGCCTTTCTTTGCAACAGGGTATTGATATAAATGAACATGTTACGACACATGATCAGGTCCACACGGCTAAACGGAGGATCTTGCAACACATCATGATTTGCAAAGACGACCATCTTGCGCAATTCGGGAATTATCCGGAAAAAGTCACCTTCTTGAATAAAGTATTTCTGAAGCAACTCTTTCGGTACATCTTTTTTTATATCGTTGGTGTATACTCCTCGTGAAGCCGTCTCAAGCGCCTCGGAATCAATATCCGTAGCAAAAATTTTAAGGTTAGAAAATAATTTTCCCGTTTTCCCGATGTGCTCCAATAATAAAATGCCAACCGAATAGGCTTCCTCACCACTGCTGCACGCCACAATCCAAATCTTAACAGTATCATCTGCTTTCTTAGCGGAGAGAATAGTGGGTATCACTTCCGTTTTCAAGCATTCAAACCCTTCGGGGTCTCGGAAAAACTTGGTAACGTTTATTAAAAACTCACGGCTTAACGTTTTTACTTCTTCTTCGTGCTCGAAAATGTAATCCCTATAATGTTGGAGTTGCTGAATGCCTAACTCGGACATCCTTTTTGCAAGTCTGCGAAATAGCGTCGGACGTTTGTAATGATTGAAATCATGCCGGGTCGTTTTATTGAGAAGGTCGAGAATCTCCCGCAAAGTATTCTCATCCTTTTCACTAAAGGCGTTTAGGGACTTAACCAATGGGGCATCTCTGATAAACTCTATCAGTTCCTCTCCGATCATCTCCGGAGGGAGAACTATGTCGGGCGACACACCCTCCACTGCGCTATTTGGCATGCCGTCAAACGTGGCGGTTAGGGGATCTTGAACGATCGCGATGCCGCCTTCGCGTTTTATAGCTTTAAGACCTTTTGTACCATCAGTTCCTGTGCCCGACAAAACAATCCCTACCGCCTTCTTTTTTTGATCTATAGCCAAGGACTCAAGAAAAACGTCGATGGCATGGTTAGGGGTCCTGGACTTTAGCTTTTCGCCCAACTGGAGGCGGCCCTTGCTGATGGAAATTAGCTTCTTATTTGGTATCACATAAATGCTATCCGGCTCAATCACCATATTCTCAGACGCTTCCCGCACTTGCATTGTGGTATGTTTAGAAAGCAATTCGCCCATGAGGCTTTTATAGTCTGGGGAGAGATGTTGAATAACAACAAAGGAAAATCCCGTATTAGCGGGCATATAATCAAACAAGTCATGTATCGCCTCCATGCCGCCGGCAGAAGCCCCGATACCGATTATAAATGATGGAGAAACTAATTTGCGCTCACGGGCAAGCGTATTTTTGGCCATATTGATCTTTACTAAAAACTATAATTACCTTTGATTGTAAAAGAAATCTGTGCCATATTTCCCAAAACTTGGTTAAATGTCGAGTCCGCTTAATATCCTTTTGGTTGAAGACGATCAGGATGACGTAGAATTGATGCAGGATGCCCTTCGTGATAACAAGGTGCAATTCTCTATGGATATAGTTCGACAAGGGGATAAGGTGCTTCCGTACTTAAAATCGTGTAAAAATCTCCCCAGTGTGATACTTCTAGACCTGAATCTTCCTAAAATGCATGGACGAGAAGTGTTAAGTAGAATCAAACTTTCAGAAGACCTTAAACAAATTCCCGTGGTTATTCTAACGACTTCGTCCTCTCAAACGGAAAGGGAATTTTGCCTGAGTGCGGGTGCTTCCAAATTCCTAACCAAACCATCTACCGTTGAAGGGTTCAATAAAACTATCGATACCATTTTGAAAATCGCGCTTCAGGGACAGAAGATCTAGAAACCTCAATTTGACACTTTTTTGGCTTTTATTTCAAAAATGAAATAACCGTCTCAATTATAGACTTATCCATTTCACCAATCCTTTAAATCAGCGTGTTTTCACGGTTTTCGACCATGGCTCCAAATTGGAGTTACTGTCATCAAAAACCTCGAAAGTCATGTTACACAAGTTCCTTTTTAATCGTATGTCGTTGGAAAACAAGGTCAAACATTTACACAAAAAGGGTGTTGCCTTGGGTTCAAGAATTAAAGATGGCCGTCAGATCCATATGTATATGCTTCGCGATCTATTTGTCGAAGTCACTTATACAGAGGATAAGTCCTATATGGCGCCTGAAAAGGTGAAGGTATTGAATGGCCTGAACAATCTTCAGCAATATCTGGAAACAGAATTCCGAGCTCGTTTTTAAGTCTTTTTCATAAATAGTTGGTTGTTTTTTCTTAGTGGATTTGATTTTTTCCTTGAGGATAGTGTTTCGGTGAAGATAAGTCGGAGTGGTCGCCGACTGAACTTCGCCCTGACACTATCTTTCGATGGCTGTTACCACTCATAACTTTTCCCCTTAAATTCCCACAGTCCAGAACAGATCATGACAGATGAAACTCCTGAGTTTCTACCTTTGTCATTTGAAAATAATCTCTTTGCCGGAGCATTATCTTTTCGCATTGACGTAAATCTATATTCATTATAAAAATCTGCATATGTCTGTCAGCACTGTCCTAAAATTCAATCATGTAAGTTATTTGTGGGATGAAAAAAAAGCGATGGAGCTTAAAGGAGACGAGGTGGCTTTATTGATCTACCGGTCTAATCTTTTGGGTGCCGATCTCCGCCTCACAAATTATGGAGGTGGAAATACATCGTGTAAAGTTTTATCCAAAGACCCGTTAACGGGCGCTCCTACTGAAGTAATGTGGATCAAAGGTTCAGGAGGCGATCTGGGTACACTGAAAAAAAGTGGATTAGCTGCGCTGTACGTTGATCGTTTAAACAGCCTGAAAAAAGTGTACCGCGGTCTTGCGCACGAAGACGAAATGGTAGAACTATTTAACCATTGTATTTACGATCTCAGTTCAAAAGCCCCTTCAATAGATACTCCGTTGCACGGTTTCCTCCCTTTTAAGCACATCGATCATTTGCACCCGGATGCAGCAATTGCTATTGCAGCAGCAAAAGATGGAAAAAAAATAACGCAGGAATTATTTAACGGAACGATAGGATGGGTAGAATGGCAGCGTCCTGGTTTTGATCTCGGATTAAAATTGCAAAAATGCCTGGAAGAAAATCCCGGGATCCGAGGCATTATGCTCGGGTCGCACGGACTTTTTACCTGGGGTGACACCGCTTATGAAAGCTATGTCAACACGCTGGAAGTTATTGAAAGGTGTTCTGAATATCTCGCATCCAATTATGGAAAACGGAGGCCGGTTTTTGGGGGAGCCAAGATTGCATCATTACCCGCAGCCGAACGCGGAAAAAAAGCTGCAGCGCTTGCCCCCGTACTTCGTGGATTCTGTTCAAGTCACACACGAATGGTCGGGCACTTTACCGATGATGATCGCATCCTGGAATTTATCAATTCGAACGATCTTGAAAAGCTTGGCCCAATGGGGACCAGCTGCCCTGATCATTTTCTGCGGACCAAAATCAGCCCGATGATCCTGGGCATGAGAGCCGAGGATGATTTAGAAAATGTTGCTGCAGCGAAAGAAAAGCTGTTGCCGCAGTTTGAAGCATACCGACAGATGTATCGGGAATACTATGAGTCTTGTAAGCACCCCAATAGCCCTACGTTGCGAGATTCGAATCCAGTCGTTATACTTTACCCTGGTGTGGGGATGTTTACTTTTGCTAAGGATAAGCAAACAGCACGCGTGGCAGCGGAATTTTATATCAATGCCATCAACGTGATGAAAGGTGCCGAAGCGATTTCAGAATATACATCACTTCCCCGGCAGGAAGCATTTAACATTGAATACTGGTTATTGGAAGAAGCAAAACTTCAGCGAATGCCCAAACCAAAAGCATTGTCTGGCAGAATTGCGCTGATCACAGGAAGCGCCGGGGGCATCGGAAAAGCTATCGCAAAGAAATTTTTGGAGGAAGGTGCATGTGTCATCATCAATGATAACGATGCTGGGCGCCTGGAAAAATCTCAGGATGAATTTAAAAAATACGGAAAAGACAGTGTCACATCCGTGGTGTTAGACGTGCTTAGTACCGCAGACATTCAAAACGCATTTACCGCAGCAGTTCTTGCCTTTGGTGGTGTGGACATTGTGGTCAATTGCGCAGGACTTTCAATATCCAAGACCCTGCCGGATCACACCGAAAAGGATTGGGATATTTTATACGATGTTTTGGTGAAAGGACAATTTCTCGTAACGCAGGCAGGCGTAAACATTATGCGTAAACAAGCCATTGGTGGCGACGTAATTAATATTGTGAGCAAAAATGCATTGGTTTCCGGACCAAATAATGCGGCATACGGTTCAGCAAAGGCAGCGCAGCTTCACCTGAGCAGATTAAATGCAGCTGAGTTGGGCGTTGACAAAATCAGAGTCAACGTAGTCAATCCGGATGCTGTTATCGCTGACAGTAAAATTTGGGAAGGCTCGTGGGCCGAAGGTCGTGCAAAGGCCTATGGCGTGACCGTTGCAGAATTACCCGGGTACTATGCTAAAAGGACTTTATTGAATGAAATCATATTGCCAGAAGATATCGCCAATGGCTGTTTTGCCGTTGTCGGCGGGCTATTAAATAAGTCTACAGGCAATGTCATCAATGTCGATGGTGGTGTCGCTGCCGCTTTTGTTCGCTAAAAAAATTCCTGGTAAACCACGGTAAGTTCCCGCACGCTATGAAGATCGAAAAGCACAAACTGGATGATCACAATGAAATTCATTTTGCCAGTCATAAGAAAAAATGGGAGGCATTAAGAAATGAGATTCCAAAAGCGGAAGACGTAGTCAAAAAATTGATTGATTTCCAGATCGCCATTCCCAGCTGGGCTTTGGGTACTGGGGGAACGCGTTTC
>Ga0111538_10007352_pt1 | contig 14859 bp, 11 predicted proteins | sample SoiMethybrSBSTD1_FD_79669 | JGI IMG/M metagenome (GOLD analysis project Ga0111538, IMG submission 79669) | Bulk soil microbial communities from a Populus tree surrounding site in Tennessee, USA - Soil MetaG P. TD hybrid SBSTD1 (version 2)... | ecosystem: Environmental > Terrestrial > Soil >... | reverse complement strand
TGGTACTGTGTCTGAAATTCCTGAACGTAACTGAAACCATCATCGCCGATCACCAGCAGCCGGAACTTCCGATAGAACGGTTCCTTGAGGAAATCGTCCGCACGCGCCGAGACCGGAAAAAGCTGAAACCGCGCCGATAAAACGTCCGAATCCCGCCAGCTATTCACCGTCACCTTTGTTGGCCGCGCGATCTTCAGTGTTCCGACACTCCAGCCGTTCGAGGGCGCAAACCGCCCGAAGGATCTCGAGAGAAACGTCCCATGCAAATAAACATTCGTCCGCCCGACGCGCACTCCTGACAGCACGAGTCGCGAGCCATCTGCCAACGTGCGCGTGTGCGCACGATCGCGCCAGAAAAGCAGTCCGATGACCACGCAGCCCACGAGAACCGATGCAATGATCACCTTCCGCCTCACGCGTCGTATCTGCCATAACACGGCAGCACCTTCTCGTCAGCAAGCATTGCGCACCCGACCCGCGTTACAATAACGTAGCCGGCATGCACCAGTTTTTGCCTTCCCTGGTGAAGTGTAACTTGCATCGGGTGTGATAATGGACGCTCCTTCGCCATCCCCACCTACACGCAAACCGTTCTACACGCACCTCTACGTCCAGGTCATCGCCGGCGTTCTGCTCGGTATCCTCGTCGGCGGAATCTGGCCGGAGGCCGGAAAGGCCCTCAAACCGCTCGGCGATGGCTTCATCAAGCTCATCAAAATGATGATCGCGCCGATCATTTTCTGCACCGTCGTCCACGGCATCGCGTCGATGGGCGAACTCAAAAAACTCGGACGGCTCGGCTTAAAGGCGCTCGTTTATTTCGAAGTCGTTTCCACGCTCGCTCTCTTCATCGGCTTGATCATTGTCAACGTCGTCCGGCCCGGCGACGGCTTTGACATCGATCCGAAAACCCTCGATCCCAACCTCGCACAGGGTTACGCGAAACGCGCCGAGTCCCTCACCACTGTCGGTTTCCTGCTGAACATCATTCCCGAAACATTCCTGCAACCGTTCGTCACCGGCGATTTGCTGCAAATACTCTTCATCGCCATCCTCATGTCGTTTGCCATCGTCGCCCTCGGCGAAAAAGGCGCGCCCCTGCTGCGCGCGATCGACCGGATCTCCGAAGCCTTCTTCGCCGTGATGAAGATCGTCGTCAAAGCCGCGCCCATCGGTGCGTTCGGCGCGATGGCCTTCACCATCGGCAGCTACGGCTTCAGTTCGCTCAACCGGCTCGTCGCGCTCATGCTCTGCTTTTACGCCACCGCCGTAATCTTTGTCCTCGTTGTGCTCGGCACGATCGCGTGGAAGAGCGGGTTTTCCATCTTCCGCTTTCTGCGCTTCATTCGCGACGAACTCCTTCTCGTCCTCGGCACCAGCTCTTCCGAGACGGCTCTGCCCGGGCTGCTCGAAAAAATGCAGCGCCTCGGCTGCTCGCGCTCCACCGCGGGCCTTGTCATTCCGACCGGCTACAGCTTCAACCTCGATGGCACTAATATTTATATGACCATGGCCGCGATTTTCCTGGCCCAGGCCACCAACATTTCGCTGACCCTCGGTCAGCAACTCCAACTCCTCTTCGTGGCTATGATCACGTCCAAAGGCGCCAGCGGCGTAACGGGCGCCGGCTTCATCACGCTCGCGGCGACCCTCGCCGCCGTCCCGATGGTCCCCATCGAATCATTGGCGCTACTCGTCGGCATCGACCGTTTCATGAGCGAATGCCGTGCCTTAACGAACCTGATCGGCAACGGCGTCGCCACCGTCGCCATCAGCCGCTGGGAAGGCGAAGTCTCGCCAGAAACTCTCCGCGCGCGCATGAGCAGCGAACCCGTCTCGCACGAAGCGCACGCCCCCGCGCCATCTCATTGACGCCCTCATTTCTCCAACAGCGCCTTTCGCATTTTCCAGACTTGCCGTTACTTCTTTCGAATTTCCAATTCCCCGGGATCAATGTAAAAAGTGGGTCTATGAAAGGATGGCTGCGTCCTCTGCTGTGCGTGCTGGCGCTCAGTGGCTTCAATCCGCATTCGCTCTGGGCTGCAAAGCCCGCACCCGAAATTACAAGCTTTCTCTCGGCCAAGCGTGCTTATGTCGAGCGCGTCGCCAAAGACCTCGATGCCAAACTTCCGCCGGAAGTGGCCCGACTATTTGACACTGCAGCCCACGGCAACTGGCATTCGGTCTCGAACCTGTACGAAAGTCTTGATGCGAAATACGGTCCGAACGTCGCTGAGTCACCCATCCCGCGTGAATTATGGTACGTGCTTCAGGAGGTTCCTTTCGAAATCCTCGGCGTCTGGGATCCGAAATACACGCGGCAATTTGCTGACGAAATCTTCAAAGTCGTTCCGACCAATGCTGTTTACTTCGGCGGCACGGATGCCGGCCGTAACATTATCACTGCCTTCAGCACGTCGCACGAACAGGGTCAACCGTTTTTCACTCTGACACAGAACCAATTGGTTGCCACTGGCTACTTGCAGTACATTAGACGGATTTACGGCGGCAAACTCAAGCTGCCCGCCGACAACGATTCCACTCAGGCATTTCAAGACTACCTCGCCGGTGCGCAGCGTCGGCTCGAGCATGACCGCAAGTTCCCCAACGAACCGAAGCAACTCAAGCGAGGTGAAGAGCTGAAGATAATCGATAACCGCGTTCAGATTAGCGGCCAGATCGCGGTCATGGCCGTTAATGCGCTGTTGGCGCGCAAGATCTTTGATCTCAATCCCGACCGCGAATTTTACCTTGAAGAAAGCCTGTCGCTCGACTGGACATACCCGCACCTGATACCCGCAGGACCCGTCTTCAAAATCAACCGCACAAAGATCGAGAGCTTGTCGGCGGAAGTGATCGCGAAGGATCGTGCTTATTGGGACGCACGGATGAAGACGACCCTGGGCCGGCCCGTCACTGACGAAACCTCCCTGGCCGATGTCTGTGCGTTCGTCGACAAAATCTATCGCGAGCGCGTACTCGACGACTTTGAGGGCGACCGCACATATCTAACGCAGCCGGACGTCCAAAAGAGCACTGCCAAACTGCGAGGTTCGATTGCAGGCGTTTATGCCTGGCGCGCCAATGAAGACCGCGGCGCACCGGAGCGCCGGCGCATGCTCAAAGAAGCCGAAGTCGCCTTCATGCAGGCTTACTCACTTGGCCCTGCGAATTCCGAGGTGGTCACGCGAGTCACCAGCTTTTTCATTGAGGACAACCGAAAGGAAGACGCCCTCCGCTTCATCCGGGCCGCTGCCAAACTCAACCCGAATGATAAACATACCGCAGACCTGTTATCAGGCGTCGAGGCCTGGGATCAGAACAAAAGCGGCGATTAATCCCTGCTACGGCGAAGGCCTCCCAACGCCACGCTCAATCCGAAAGTAATGCCGGCTTAACCAAGAGCGGTGCAGTCGGTCCCAGGGGCTCGGATGGTCCAGCGCGGTCAATCCCATCGAAAGCGCCGCAAATGTTCCCGCCTCGATTTCACGTTCGGCGCTGCTCATGTTTTCCCCCATGTCCGCAGTCACGTAATCGAGATAAAGCGCCTTGTTGATCCAGCCCAGGTCGGTGATCGCTTCCAAAACTCCCTGCGCCATGTGTTGGTGATCGGCGTGATCACCGACATTCTTCTCGATGTTGATATCAGGAATATTCACCCAGGCGTTTGTCGCCGTCCCGCGCTCGTGATCAATGAGCTTCCGCAACGTCGTGCGCAGATCCGGCCAACCCTGGTAGGTCGTCGAGTTGTCGATGGACGTCATCGTGCGGATCGCTCCCTCGTGAAGCCGCTTGAGCGATTGCTCCGCAGTGGCGACATATCCAGTCCCTTGCGGGCTGCCGTCCGGCAAGCGCATGAAATAACTGACGGTGTTGCGATAAAGCCATCGCTTGATCTGGTGGCCCGAAATCGAGACAACCGAATCCACCGGGACTTCCGGCGCTTTGGCGGCATCCGCCAGAAACCGGACCGACAACTTTGCGCCGTTCTCGCGCGCCAGATAGTATGGTTGTGACCGTCCGCCGTTTCCCAGGCCGAGCCCGGCGTCTCCAGCCGTTACGTAAACAAACACGACTTTGTTCGATGGCTTTTGCACATCGTACCAGGCATTCGGATTCATGAATAACTGCCAGTCATCCGGATGCGCGCCAAAATAAAACGCAACGGTGTTCGTGTTCCCGGCCGGCGTTACGGTGTACTCGGCGCATCGGGCCGCATCGACCAAAGGGAGGAGGCAAAGCAACAGGATATTCCGCATCGCCCTGAATCCTGCACCGACTCGTCTGTTACTGCGATATCAGAAAACCAGACCCATACCCTCCTGCCGATCTTCTCGAACTTTGTTGAAAGACTCCTCGGCACGGCTCGTTAATGAACGTTGAGATTTAAGGCGTGGCGTACGCGAGTGATATTTATGAAAACGCTGACTTTTCCCAATACCGGTGCGTTGCTGTTGGCCCTTTGTTGTGCGACGGAAGGTTTCGCCGCGATCGATCGGACATTCAGACCCGGAACAGGAATCAGCGGCGGGGACGAGACCAGCGGCAACGTTGTTGTCCCGCTGGCCGATGGAAGAATCCTGCTCGGCGGTGACTTCAGTACTTACAACGGAGTGGCTCGGCCCGACCTGGTCCTGCTCCACGCAGACGGTTCACTGGATGAAAGCCTGCACCTCGTGGGCGGAGTAAATGGCCCCGATGAACCGGCAATCCGCTCAGTTGGCTTTCAACCGGACGGAAAGATTATCGTGTCGGGGAACTTCACTACTATCAGTGGGGTTGCTGCGCGCTTCGCCCGATTGCATCCAGATGGCACGCTGGACACGACTTGGGTACCCCGGTTTCGCCAACTGGGCGGGTGGGTCCAGTCGATTGTACTGCCGGATGGCCGGATATTGGGATGGAATCCCTTCGGCATAGAACGGTTGAACGCAGATGGTTCCGCAGACACGAACTTCAACGTAGTCGTCGGGGGCCGTTTTCTCCGTCTCAGCTCAGTCAGCCTTCAAGCCGATGGCCGCATTCTCCTCGCCGGCGCCCTCGACAGCGTCAACGATGTTCCTGTGCGCAACGTCGCCCGGCTGCACGCCGATGGCTCCGTCGATACCAGTTTCCTCGCGGGCCAATTCGGGTCAGGTCCTGATGCGTTCAACTGGGTTAATGGGGCCGAGCAAATGCCGGACGGACGAATCCTCGTGTTCGGCCGATTTGGTGCCGTCGACGGCCACGCCCGCCCCGGGTTGGCCATCCTCCGCTCGAACGGCCAGCTCGATATTTCCGCTCGATTCGGCGGCCAGCGTGATTACGTCTGGCGAGCGCGCGCGTTGTCTAACGGCAGCATCGTCGCCCATTCCGTGCGTGAAGCGCTCTTCCCAAACGGATTTGACGTGACTCTTTATAGCGAGCCTCGAGGCCTCGACAAATTCAAGGGCCGTCCCTGGAAGATCGAGTTCTCTGTCTTCCCGAACGCATACGTAACTGACATCGCCGAAGACGCCCGAGGGCGTATTCTGATCGTCGGTGAGTTCTGGAAGCTAAACGGTGTTCGCGTACCTGTGGGCATCGCACGCCTCCGGCGGAAATGAGGCATTTGCGTTTGGCGCGACTCGGTACTCAGCGGATTGCACCTTGATGCTTCTCCTCTCCGGGACTTTGTGGTAATGCCGGTGCGTGCCCGTTTCTATCCACTCAAGCGCTGTCGCGCCGCGCATGCGCTGGTCCATCGTCATGCTGCTCATGGCGCTCTGTTTCATCAGTCACATGAACCGTGTCAGCATGTCTACCGCAGCGGACGAGCGAATCATGGCGCAATACGGAATCTCGCCGCCAAGGATGGGCACGGTTTACTCCACGTTCCTGCTCGTCTACACGCTGTTCATGCTGCCCGGGGGCTGGTTCATCGATCGTTTCGGAGTTCGGGTCGCACTTGGCCTGATGGCGCTCGGCACCGCATTGTTTGGCGCGTTGACGGGCCTTGGAGCGGTCGCCGCCGCGGGCAATCTGTGGCTCTGGCTCATCGTCATCCGCTCCGTCATGGGCTTCTTCACTGTGCCGCTGCATCCGGCTTCGGCGCGCGCAGTCGGCATTTGGCTGCCCGCCAAAGACCAGGTGTTGGCGAATGGACTTGTCACGGGCGCGGCGTTGCTCGGCATCGCCTGCACCTTTCCGGTCTTCGGCGCGCTCATCGACTGGGTCGATTGGCCCGCCGCTTTCGCGGTCACGGGCACCTGCACTGCCATGCTCGGCGCGATCTGGTTCATCGTCACGCGCAACCTGCCGCAGCCCGGCGTCGCCCGCGCCGAGGCGATGGGCTGGACCCTGTTCGGATCGCGCAGTCTGATTCTGTTGACTTTGAGTTACGCGGCGATCGGTTACTTTCAATACCTTTTCTTTTACTGGTTGCACTACTACTTCGACGAAGTGCTCGTGCTCGGAAAGATGCGAAGCCGGATTTTCGCGGCGCTACCTGTCCTGGCGATGGCGTTTACAATGCCGCTGGGCGGCTGGCTCTCTGCGGCGGTGGAAGCCCGGCATGGCTGGCGCGCCGGACGGGTTTACGTCGCCGGACTTGGAATGCTTGGCGCCGCGGTGTGCTTTACTATCGGTGTCGTCGTTCAAGCTTACCCGTGGACCGTGATTGCATTTATCCTGGCCCTGGCTTCGCTCGGACTGGGTGAAGCGGCCTTCTGGCAAACGGCCATTGAACTTGGCGGCCCGCGCGGTGGTACCGCCGCTGCGCTCATGAACACGGGCGGCAATGGCATTGGCTTGCTCGCGCCGACACTCACGCCCTTGATCGCCGCGACTTTGGATTGGCGCGCCGGCCTCGCCGTTGGCAGCATCGTCTGCCTGCTCGGCGCGCTTTGTTGGTTGTGGATTCGCCCGCCTCCAGTCACAAATAACGCCCGCAATTTATGAATCAAATCGATCTGAACGGTAAAAACGCCATCGTCACCGGCGGCGCGCGCGGCATCGGCCTCGCCATCACGCAGCGTCTGCTTGCCTCCGGCGCGAATGTTACGATGTGGGACCGCGACCAGGCGGCGCTGGACGCGTCTGCCAAAGCTCTGAATTTGAAGGACCGCGTTCACACCGCAGCCGTGGACATTTCGAATGCCGACTCGGTCCGCGACGCAGCCGAACGGACCATCAAGCATTGGCAGCGCGTTCACATTCTCGTCAACAACGCGGGCATCGCGGGGGCCACCAAAAAACTTTGGGAATTCACGCCCGCCGAATGGCACGAAGTAATTCAGGTGAACCTGAATGGCGTGTTCCTTTGCTGTCACGCGATCGTCCCGCACATGATGGCCAACAAGTATGGTCGCATCGTGAACATCGCCTCTATCGCCGGCAAGGAAGGCAATCCGAACGCGGCCCACTACAGCGCGTCCAAGGCCGGCGTCATAGCGCTCACCAAATCGCTCGCCAAGGAAACCGCCACGACCGGCGTCATCGTCAATTGCATCACCCCGGCCGTTATTGAGACCGATATCCTCAAGCAGGTTTCGCAGCATCACATTGATTACATGCTGTCGAAAATTCCGATGGGCCGTTTCGGCTTGAAAGAAGAAGCCGCCGCGCTGGTGGCGTGGCTCTGCTCCGAGGATTGCTCGTTCAGCACGGGTGCCGCGTTCGATCTCTCGGGCGGGCGGGCGACGTATTAGTCATTCGCGGGACAACAACACGCCGCCGATCAAGGCCAAAACGATGCCGGCGATCTGCACCGGGACCAATCGCTCGTTCAGGAGAGCGACGGCGAGGATGACCGTGACCACGGGATAAATCGCCGCCAGCGGCGTGACGACCGAGGCTTTGCCGCCTCGCCGATAAGCCGCGAGCGTGGCCAGTACGCCAAGGCCGTTGAGCAACCCGCCAGCGATTGCCCAAAGCGCGGGCGCTGCGGGGAGATTGGGGGGTAGAGATTCCAGGGACAAAATTAGGATCGAAGGCGGAATGAACCCTGCCGCGAAGCTGGCGAACGCGGTTTCGGCAGAAACGCGATTCGTCGCGAGCTTTTGAAACACCGCCGCGAGGCCAAACGCCACGAGTGCGGCCAACGCATACAGCAGCGCGGGCGAGAATTGCAGTTCCAGGCGCGCGTAGGACGCGCCGGCGTCGACGCTCAACAACAAGACGGCGATAATTGCGAGCGCCATTCCAATCGCCTGCACGCGACGCGCGCGTTCGCGCATGAAAATGACAGCCACGATAACGGTGATGAGCGGATACAGGGCGGTGAGCGGAAAGATAATCGCCGCCTTGCCGCCGGCTCGCAGCGACGCCAGCACGGCGAAGTTCCCGAGCGCGCCGCAAAGACCGGAGACAAACCCGAGCGACAAACCGGCAATCGCACGCCGCTCACGCGCCAGTGAACCGATCAGGAAGAGGGCCGGCACCAGGAGCCCGGCAGTCGAGAGCAACTGGCCGACCGCCGCGGATAAATGATCCGAGGCGCGCTTGAGCGCGATCCCGTACAAGCCCCACAAGGCAATTGCCAAAATCGTTAGTCCAAGCCAGCCGGCATGTTTCACAGGCGGCCGGATTGTGGCGCGCGGAAGAGGTTTTGAAAGCACTTTGCGTCCGGATGCGCCGCGGCTTGCCGACTGGAAGTCGGCGATACAGCAGATTGGAAATCTGCGCTACGGGGCGCCCTGCCCTGCTACTTCGCAGATGTCGCTGGCGCGATCTTCGGAACGAGGCTCTCCCCGGGACTCGGAGGTAGCGCGGGCTTAGATTCAGTCGAGGAAGGAGTTGTCGTGGCTTCCTTTTTCTCTTCCGCTTTCGGTTCTTCCTTCAAGAGTTCCGGACGCGACTTGAGGAGGGGTTCCATGGTGTACTTCGGCACGATGTACACCCACTGCTCGAGGGCCTTTTCGGTCTTCAGCTTTTCTTCGTGCTTGGCGAGCTTCTCTTTGAATTCCTTGTCGAGCTTTTCCTTGTCCTCCGGCTTCTCGTCTTTGCCGGGTGTGCGCTCTTTGGGGAAGTTCCCGGTCACGGCAAACTGCATGTAATGGTCGTCGCGGTCGTCGAGCTTTTTGCCGAGCTTCACGTCGTAGCGAAAGCCGTCGAACGTTTCGATTTTGGCGACCGTCGGTTTATCGAGGCCGGTCTTGTCCGGCGTGGCGTTGGTGGTGGCCACATCGCTGAAGCTCGGATAGGAAAGCGCGCTGGTAACACCGGACGCCTTGCCGGTGTCCAACTCCTCCTTCCCCTTCGCATCGGCCAGCTTCCACTCGTTGGTCGTGCTCTCTTTGGCGATCACCCACGTATTGGTCGGGGTTGGGCCGTTGACCGCGATGGACTTGTGGTTTTCAATCTTAAAGAATTCCTTGTCGATCCATTCTTCGGGTTTGGGTTCGATGTTCGCGAACGGCTCCGAAACCAGGCCGACAGTTTTTGTGTCATTGCCAACCATCAGGTAGCGCCCGGTTGGCCAGGAACCCCCGCCAAACTGCCCGCCGCCACCCTCCTTCATGTCCTTTTTGCCGAGCGTCAGCGCGATGGTCTTGCCGCCCTTCTCCTTGAACTCGACCAGCGTGCCCGAGTTCGTGCCTTTGTCCGGCGGTGTTAGCTCCAGTCGGCCCAACTGTTTTTCCGTCACACGCATCGCGCGTCCCATTTTCAGATCGTTGACCTTGCGCAGGAAATCGCTGACATGGCCGAAGTCAACTGGATAACCATTGCGTTCCTGCACAACCCACACGTCGTTTTTGCGCGCCAGGTTCACTTCCCCCGCGTGCTGCTTGATCCGGATATGCTCGATATCGTTGACCGGAAAATCCTTGACGACTTTGCCACCGAGCTGCGCGCTGGAGGCTTCCCAGGATTGGTTGCGCTTCTTGTAAACCAGCAACCCTGCTCCGCCGATGACGGCGACAGCGACAATGAGTGTAATGACTTGTTTGCGATTCATTTTGCTGCGGCACGTTTATTTTTGACGACTGCGAGGACGATGCCGAATGCCGCCACAAGCAACGGCATCCCGGCGATGTTTGCCCACTTCAAAGTGTTCTCGAGGTCTTCGCGATCGCGGGCCAGTCGTTTTTCAACCGTCCGGAGTTCGCGTTTCACCTCGGTTTCCTTTTTCCGGAACTTCTCCAGTTCCGCCTGTTGCTCCGGCGAAAGGATGAACCGTTGCTGGCCCTTTTCCTTCCGGGCGGCCTGCAATTCGTTCAATTTCGTCTGCGCTTCGCGGAGGCTTTCGTTGAGTTCTTTGATTTTATTCTGATACGCGGCCTCGGCATTCGCCTTCATTTCCTGGACGACGGTAAACGGCCGGTTCAGCGTCGCCCGGCTGCGGACACCGATGAGGTTGCTGTCGCCCGTCATCTGTTCGACGACGTTCTGAGCGAGGTTCAAATTACCGTTGCGCGGAATAATAATTTTCTGGCCGAAGACATTCTGGATTTGGACGCTGAACTGGTCGTGGAGCATGTCCGCGTCGCCCACGAGCACGACGACGTTTTCACCTTTGGATTCTTTGAGAGAATCGTTTGTTTTCTTCTCATCCTTCTTCTCGTCTTTCTTTTCATCCTTGTCATCCTCGGCCTTCGCGTCAGCGGGCTTGCCCTCCGGAAAAGCCGTCTTGAACTTGCCCGCAAGGCGGATCGCAATGGCGTTGGTCGTGCCGGAAGGCTTAAAGTCCTTCGTGATGGCATCGCTACCCATCTGCGCCATGAAGCCTTCAACCATCTGCGACTGAGGGCTGCTGTAGAGCAGGACCGACTTTTTCAGGCCTTCGGCCGGAGTGCCGGCGAACACGCCCGCAAATGGAATCAACAGGTTGTCGATCTGGCTTGTCACCACGTCATCTTTGTTGATGCCTGCCGGATTCATCGATAGCACGGCTATCGCTTCCTGCGGGCGACCATTCTGCACGTAACGAGTCGTAAATGTCCGGTCCGCGATGACCTTGGTGGTGTCGAAAGTCAGGCCCCAGGCTTTGAGCAGCTTGTCCAGTGAGGATCCACCGCCCATGTTCGGCATCATCGGGTTTTGCTGCGGATCGCTGCGGTCTATGATTGCGACGGGATCGAGGAAGGCGACGAGCTTTCCGCCCCGAAGCACGAACTGGTCGATGGCATATTGCGCTTTGTCGCTGATGTTTTTCGGGTGCGCGACCACCAGCACCTTGACGTCATCGTCAAACTTGTCCACGTCCATCTGGATTTGTTTCACCGTGAAGTCACGCTGCAGTTCGCTCACGACGACCCATGGCTCCTGAGGCTGCTGGCCCATGCGCATCATCATTGGGTTCATGGGCATGCCGAACATCGGCAAAGCCGTCATGATCCCGACGACCGGCTTGTCCGGCGAAACAACCTTCGAAATGGCCCGCGAGACGTCGTATTCCAGCGACTGCTCGCGCATAGGAGAAAGGAATGGAATGGCAGTCTTCTGGTCGAGGTAGCTGACCGCCAAACCGAGATACACCGGGTCGCCCGTGCGAGTCATCTGGCCCTCGATCCCATCGAGTTGCGCGGCGTCCTCGGCGTCGGAGTCCGGCTTGGGTTTGAACTTTTTCAGTTCGATATTGCCTTTGGCCAATTGCTTGTACTCGTTGAGCAGGTCTTCGACGCGCTGCGCGTAAATCTTCAGGCTGGGTTCGAGTTCCCGTTCGCCCTGCGAGTAGTAGAAGCGAATTTCCACCGGGCCTTCGAGGCCTTTGAGGATCGCTTTGGTGCCATCCGAGAGCGTATAAGCCTTCTCCTGCGTCAGGTCCACGCGCGTCTTGAACGCGGAAGCGATGAAGTTGACGGCGATGATCAACAGGAACATGGCGCCGACACCGGCGACCGAATAAAGCAATGTTTCGAGTTGTTTCTTTTTCATACTTTCTCCGAGGAAAATCTAATGTCCGGAACGCAGGTTGCGGATCACGACGCCCGTCGCAAACAGGCAGAATCCCGCCGCGGAAAGGAAGAAGATCCAATCGCGCGAATCCAGGAGTCCTTTTTGAAAGCGGTCATAATGCGGAAATACGCTAAACGCCGCGAGGCCATCCACGAGCCACCCCGGGAGCTTCCCGGCGAGAAACTCGACCACGGGTGGAATACCCGCGAGGACCAGGAACAAACAAACGACGACCGAAACGATGAAGCTGATCACCTGGTTGCGCGTGAGCGCCGAGGTCACCGAGGTCACCGCCAGGAAAGCGCCCGCCAGAAGCCAACTGCCGACAAAGCCGGCGAAGATCACCCCGTTATCGGCATTGCCGAGATAGTTGACCGTGATCACAATTGGAAATGTCAGCACCAACGCGACGGCCAAAAACAGCCACGAGGCCAGGAATTTTCCGACAATAGCTTGCCACGCCGTGACGGGCATGGTGAGCAGCAATTCCATGGTCCCAAGCCGGCGTTCCTCCGACCAAAGGCGCATACCCACCGCGGGAACCAGGAATAGATACAGCCACGGGTGCCACAGAAAGAAGGACTCCAGGTTGGCCTGGCCGCGTTGAAAGAAGCCTCCCAGGATGAACGTGAACACTCCGCAGAGCAGGAGGAAAATGACGATGAACACGTAGGCGACCGGCGAGCTGAAGTACGCGCCAAGTTCGCGTTTGGCAATGGTCTTGATATTGGCTGCAGCGGCACTCATCGGGAATTCTCCTTCACAGTATCGGGAAGCGTGATCGCCCGGAACACTTCGTCGAGGCGTCCTTCCTCCGTATGCAATTCTTCAATCTTCCAACCTTCTTTGAGACTCACTTCGGCGACGCTGCGCGCCAGCTCGCCATTCTTTTGGTTGCCCTGCGGGTAAACGCGCGCCCAGACCGACTCGGGCGATTCCTTCACGATGGCCGCCTTCCGCGCAAGGGCGATCGACCCCAGGCGCTGGCGGACCGTCTCAGCATTGACACCAATCACGCGCACCGACACGGCGCCGGCGTAATCGGACTTGGCTTTCAACTCTTCCGGGGTGCCGTTGGCGACGATCTTGCCGCGATCAATAATGATCGCACGCGTGCATGCCGCCTCGACCTCCTCCAAAATGTGCGTCGAAAAAATGATCACTTTCTTCTCCCCCATGCGGCGGATGAGGTTGCGGACTTCGTGCTTCTGGTTCGGGTCCAGACCGTCCGTAGGCTCGTCCAAAATCAGGATTTGCGGATCGTGAATGATCGACTGCGCGAAACAGGTGCGATGGCGATAGCCTTTCGAGAGCGTGTCAATGCTTTGGTGAATAACGCTCTCCAGGAAACACATTTCCACGGCGCGATTGACCGCTTTCTTCTTGTCGTCCCCGCGCAAACCGCGCAGTTCCGCCGCGAAGTTCAGAAAGCCGTACACGGTCATGTCCGTGTACGCGGGCGCATTTTCAGGCAGATAACCGATGAGCCGCTTGGCCGGAATGGGATTATCGACCATGTCATAACCGCCGACGGTGACCTTGCCTTCGGTGGGCGGAATGAACCCCGTGATCATGCGCATGGAGGTCGACTTGCCTGCCCCGTTGGGGCCGAGGAAGCCGAGCACTTCGCCTCGCTCGACTGAAAAGGAAATGCCGTCCACCGCCCTCTTGGGGCCGAACGTCTTAACTAAATTATCTACTTTGATCATGGTAACCTGCCCGTGAAAAACAGCCGGTCGAGATACCTCAAGCCCGGACCGTTGTCAAAGGGTTTTTCCCAATAAAATGGGCAATTTCGTCCCTTCACCGCGGGTCTAAAGGGGCCCTGTCGAAGAGGGACGCGAAATCAGAAATATCAGTTTTTCCCGCGTTAGAAAACTTACAAATTTGTAATCTTCCTCGCCTCCATCACCTGTCCGCCCTGGGCCTCCTTCGCGGCTTTTTTCCGCTGTTGCCGTTTTCCCACCGGAGACGATCAAAATTTTGGGAAATCCATCTGCCAGCAACGGGAAACTGAGCCTTGCGGGTTTGACCCTATGGAAAGGGAAGTCGCTCCTCCCAATCTGGATTTCATTCTTGGCAGCGCACAGCGTGGTCGCTTTGCGCGGAGAATGGTCAAGGGAGTGTTTTACCATTATGGAATCAGTGTATCTGCAGGGGACCAGTGTAGGCTGGATAGCCATTCTCTTGAGCGCTTCTCTCGCGAGCGCGGCTGCCGACTCGCCGTGTCCGGCCGCTCCAGGCTCGACAACCCTTTGCTTATGAAGAAAACCGCCTGTTACCTGCCATTCGCGTTGGTGTCGGCATGCTTTTGGGTCGTTGCCACGGCCAGCCTGTCAGCGGCTGGACACGGATATACCATTACCTACACGGACCTGACTCCTCCGGCAGCATTGGGTGCAGGGCTCAGCTTCACGTCCGGCACTCAGCAAGGGGGCTCGGTTAGTAGTCATGCCACCATTTGGACGGGGCCTACGCATTCACTGGTGGACCTTCACCCCTCAGGTTGGGACTACTCGGGGGTAGTCTCGGGAATGGGAAATCAGCAGGTAGGCTCCACCTATAGCATTTTCTTGTGGACTCACCATGCGGCGATCTGGAACGGAACGGCATCTTCGTACCGGAATTTGAATCCGTCGTGGTCTTCGGCTTCGATAGCTCTTGCCACGACGGGAGACCGGCAGGTGGGATACGGGACCGCGCCGGGCTTCCAGGTGCGTGCCGTCCTGTGGTCTGGAACAGCTTCCTCAGTGGTGGACCTGCATCCGCGCGACGCGACCCATTCAATTGCCTATGCGATGGCAGGGAATCAGCAAGGCGGTATGGCCAGCTTCCATGGGCCCCCGCATGCAGCCCTGTGGTCAGGCACGGCTGCCTCCTTTCGTGACTTTCACCCGGGCGGCCCGGAGCCCTCTGAAATTTTAGGAATGACGACCGGCCAGCAGGTGGGGCATGCGGGCCAACATGCCGGAATCTGGTTCGGAACAGCCGAGTCGTTTGTCG
>Ga0111538_10007351_pt1 | contig 14860 bp, 13 predicted proteins | sample SoiMethybrSBSTD1_FD_79669 | JGI IMG/M metagenome (GOLD analysis project Ga0111538, IMG submission 79669) | Bulk soil microbial communities from a Populus tree surrounding site in Tennessee, USA - Soil MetaG P. TD hybrid SBSTD1 (version 2)... | ecosystem: Environmental > Terrestrial > Soil >... | reverse complement strand
GGGGGCGGCGCTCGAGCCGAGCTGCTCGAAGCCAGCACGGAACAAATGCGGGCGGTGGTCGAGCTGATCCTCGACGCGCCGCCCGGCGCCGTTTGTTCGGGTCTGTTGATCGCCCCCGACTGGGTGCTCAGCGCCGAGCACTGCGCGGAGGCCGCGACGATCCTCGGCGTTCGGCTCGACGCCGCGCGCGTGCCCGTGCTCGAGATTCATGGCCATCCCACGCTCGATCTGGTGCTCTTGAAACTTCCGCGCGGGTCGAGCAGCGTCGCGCCGATCGAGCCGGATCGTGAGCCGGTCAGTACTTCACTCGTTGGCCATACCGCGCAGATCGCGGGCCACGGCGTCGGCAGTCCCGACGGCACGCCGGGCTTTTTGGCCGTGACGATCGAGGGCGTCGACGCGGAGCACATCAGCGTGAACGCCGCCGGCCGCGGCGGGGCTTGCCTCGGCGATTCGGGCGGACCGCTCCTGGTGCGCGGAGTCGACGGCGCGGTGCGCGCGATCGGGATTCTGAGCGCGGGCTCGGCGACGTGCCGCGGTCGGGATCGCTATACCCGGATCGATGCGGGGCTTCTGTTTCTCGAGAGTCTCACCGGGCCACTTCGATCGGGCGCGCCGCCGGATTGCGGCGAGCTCGGCGCTGCCGGACGCTGCTACGGCGATCGCGCGATATGGTGCGAAAATGGCGCGGCGCGCGCCGCCGCTTGCGGTTCCAGCACGGCCTGCGGCTGGGACGGCGGCGCCGGCGGATTCCGCTGTGTCGCTCCCGAGCTCGATCCGTGCGCCGGCATCGACGACCTCGGGCAATGCGAGGGCGACGTCGCTCTGCGCTGCGACGCGGGCAAGCTCGTCAGCACCGCCTGCTCGAGTTGCGGCAGCGCCTGCACGCGCTCGCCGGCATCCGGGCGAGCGGGTTGCGGCTAGAAGCCGGCCACCTCGAACGATCCATCGACGAGCTTTGCGCGGGCAAGCTTGGCCGTGAGCTTCTCCAGCCACTCCGCGTACGAATCCGCGACGACACGGCGCGGCCGGCCGCTCGCGTTGTAGAAGTAGAAGACCTGTCCCTTCGTGCCGAGCGGTGGTGGATCCAGATCGATCCAGTAGCCGTCGCCGTCGCTGTCGGTGATCGGAATCCACCCCGGCCGCCACCACGAGTCGTTCTTGAGCTTGCGCGTCTTGGTGACGGGGCAACCCCCGGCCGGCAATCCGTTCGAGTCATAGAGCGACTTCATCGTCGCGTAGCGCGACGCGATCGCCTTCGTCGACAGCAGCGCCTCGTAGTTGAACAACCGGTTCACGTCGAGGTACGCGCGTTCCATCCCGTCGTGAATCTTCAGCGACGCGGTCAAGTCGCGCGGCAGCCCCGAGCCGACCTGCTTTTTCATCCGCGCGAGCTCGCGCGGCCCCGCCGGCGGTGACAGCGCCCGTGCCAGAGCCGGCGCTCGCTGTTCGAGGATCGATCGCAAACGGGCCCAGCAGGTAGAGACGTCCGACACGACGCGCCGCAGTATAGTGGCGCGCCGGAGCGCGCCCACGGCGAAGTGGCGAAAAGTGGCGGCACTTGCCCGGAGCGCGGGGGGCGTGAGAAAAACCGGGCAGACACCGGGGCGCGATGGCCGACGACGAAACGCCGCTCAGCAGCACGCTTCAAGCAGCCAACGTCCGAGCGCCGGCACTGCGCGACCGGAAGGAAGACATCGGGATCCTGGTCATGGATCTGCTCAGGCGCGCCGCGCCGGGAAAACAGCTGCAATTGTCGGCGGCGGCCGGGCTCGCGCTGGTCACGTACGGCTGGCCGCACAACGTGCGCGAGCTCGCACAGGCGTTGTCGGTCGCGGCGGTCCTGACGAATGGCGTCATCGAAATGAGCCAGCTGCCCGCGGCGTTGTCGGGGTCCGCGGCAACGGCATCCGACGCACCGGACGCCTCGGGATCGGAGCCAGCCGTGGCGGAGCTGCCTCCCGAGCAGGAGGAGCTCCGCGCACGGCTGGTGGCGACACTTCAGGTTCATCGCGGCAACGTCACGGACGTGGCGCGGGCTCTCGGGCGCACGCGCATGCAAGTGCATCGCTGGATGAAGCGTTTCGGCATCGACGCGGACGCGTACCGAAACTGACGTTTTGGATCAGCCACCGCACGTCAGCTGAAGCTCGCTGGTCGCGCCGGTGGTCGAGCTCGCAGGTGGGGTCGAGGTGCCGTTGAACGTCACCGTGATGTCCTGGTCCGGCCCGTCCAGAAACAGCGTACCCGCCGTGGGGCACGCGCCCGTGCAGCGCTGATAGCCCGAGAGGCGCCCGTTGAACGTCGCTCCGTTCGCCGTGAGCGTGTCTTGACCGTCGACGGCAACGCAGCCCGAGCCCTTCGTCCAGTTGATGGTCGCCTGGGCATTTCTGCCGATGGCGAGCGCGTTGGTACCCGTCAGCGTTCCGTTCGACGTGACACCCAGGCTAAAGTTGTTGCCGCTCCGGGTTGCTGTGCCGTTGAGCTCCCATTGCGCGGTGCGGTTGTTGATCGTGACGTTCGTCGCCTTCACGTTCATCGCAAGGCCATTTTGCACGCGCGAGAACGTCGTCGCGAAGTTTCCGGAGACGTTGCGCATGCCGAGCGGGCCGGTGCAATTGTTCAAGTTCACGTTCACCACCGCCTGCGCGCTGGTCGCGGTGATGCAGCCAGAGGGCGTAAAGTAGTTGCGCAGTCCGGCAGCGCTCATCGCAGCCAGATCACTCGTGGTCGGAGGGATCTGAGCGCTTACATCGTCGGTCGTCACGAAACCGACATCGTCGATCGGATCCATGAACGCGTAGTTCATTGCCGCGCAGGTGTCGGCCCAGGTCGCGTCGTAACCAACGTAGCTGAAGTCCGTGCTCGCGACGAAATCGTCTTCTTCGTCATCGCCGCAACCGGCAGCGAAAACGCTGCCGAGAGCCAACACGGACACGAGCTTCAATTTACCAATCATACAAGTCCTCCCTTCGTGGGACGAGCACAGGTTTGGGGTCAAACCCCGAGTGTCAACCTGAAGAAAGGCGCTCGAGCCAGGGCGCGTTCCTCAGTGTGCTGCTCGGTGACAGCCACAGTGGCGCGAAGCGATACACGCGCGTGCTCGCCTCACGCGGGCGCGCTGGATCGAATGCAGCGCCGTGGCGTTTGAGCTCTGCGCGGCGACAAACTGCAAATCCCGCAGCCGGGAAGCGCGAGCGCTAACGCGCCGCTCGTGCTCGACAACGCACCGCACTGGATCGAAAAGTCGGCGCTACCAGCCCCAGCGGTAGCCGTACCAGTAGGGCTCTCCGTACATGATGTCTTCGGCCGCTTCTTCGCGTGCCACGGCCGGGTCGACCGCTACCTTGTCGAAGGGAGTGATACGGGAGAGCGTCCGGTTGCCGAGCTGAACGCGCCAGATGGCGTCGAAACGCGAGGGGTCGGATTCGTCCGGAATCGTGAAGTAAAGGTCGACGTTTTGCGCCGAGCCGGGCTGCACCGTGACCAGCGGGGGCGCGCTCATGCTGGCGCTCGCGTAAGTGGGCGCGAGCTGGCGTCCGTCGGGTAGCTGGACGCGCTGCTCACTGGTGTCCACGACCAGCGGCTCGTGGCCGGCGTCGGCTACGGCCATGCGGACGTGGATCGCCTTGGGCTCGCCCGGGCTCTTGAGCTTGGTGATGCCGTAGGATGCGACGCGCACGTGTACCTGTTCGTTTTGAGAGGTAGGCAGCGGATACGAAGCAGCCGTCCGGCCTCCCAGCGTGGCGGTGGCCCGCTCTTCCGGAACGTACGAACCCTGGGAAGCGCAGGCGGTGGTCATGGCGACCAGGAGCAGCATCGTTTTTCTCATCGCGTCATCACCTTCTATGCGAGCAAGGTGGCAAAGTTTGCGCCATTGCCACGGCTTTTTCAGCGCTGCGCGAGAGTAACGGCGCTGCTGATGCATGAAGTGATTTGCAACAATGAGACGGGTTGCGACGCATTCAGTGATGGAAGGCGGAGCCTTCCTCCCGCGAGAGCGGCGAGGTGATCGGGTGCTTGTGAAAGAACTCGACCGCGGCCTTGATATCGTCCGCGAGCAGGCCCGCGAGGTCGCGGCTCACTCCATGGCGCACCAGTGCGCGCTGGACCACGAGGTCCTGGCGATTCGCGGGCAACGGATAGGCCGGGACCTGCCAGCCTCTGACACGGAGCCGATCGGCCAGGTCGTAGAGGGTGAACCCGGGGGACCCTCCGTTGGTCTTCAGGGTCCAGCACACGCCAGGGATGCCGCCGCGGCCGTCGTAGAGCACCACGAACGGTCCGAGCTTTTCGAGCTGACGCGCCAGATAGCCCGCCGTGTCGGCGCAGGTCTCGTGGATCTTGCGGTACCCGTCGCGGCCGAGCCTCAGGAAGTTGTAGTACTGGACGATGACCTGACCGCCGGGTCGGGAGAAGTTCAACGCGAAAGTCGGCATGGTGCCGCCCAGATAGTCGACGTTGAAAACCAGGCCCTGCGGCAGGTCGCTGGTTTGGCGCCAGACGCACCAGCCACAGCCGAGCGGCGTGAGGCCGAACTTGTGGCCGGAGGTGTTGATCGACCGTACCCGCGGCAACCTGAAATCCCAGACCACGTCGGGATGGATGAAGGGAGCGATCATGGCGCCGCTGGCGCCGTCCACGTGGATCGGGACGTCGAGCCCCGTTTTGGCCTGTAGCTCGTCGAGCGCGCCCGCGATCGCCTCGACCGGCTCGTAACGCAACGTGAACGTCAGGCCGAGCGTCGGTACGACGCCGATCGTGTTCTCGTCGCAGCGCTTGATCACCTCCTCCGGTGACAATTCGAGCCGCTCGCCGGAAAGTGGCACTTGCCTGAGCTCGACGTCGAAGTAGCGGGCGAACTTGTGCCAGCAGACCTGGACCGGCCCGCAGATCAGGTTCGGCCGGCCCTCCGGTTGGTTGTTTTGCCTGCGTCGTTCACGCCAGCGCCATTTCATCGCCAACCCGCCGAGCATGGCAGCCTCGCTCGAGCCGGTGGTCGAGCACCCGATGCTGTTGGTTGCATCCGGCGCGTGCCACAGATCAGCGAGCATCTGCACGCAGCGAGCCTCGACCTCCGCGGTCTGCGGGTATTCGTCCTTGTCGATCAGATTCTTGTCGATCGCGTCGTTCATCAGACGATTGACCTCGGGCTCGACCCAGGTCTGGCAGAAGGTGGCGAGATTCATGCGCGAATTGCCGTCGAGCATCAGCTCGTCGTGCACCAGTGCGTATGCGTGCTCCGGACTGCGCTCGTTTTCGGGGATGCGATGCTTCGGCAGCGCAGCCGAAAGATCGGTCGACGCGTAGACGTCGTCGAACAGGCTGCCCTGGACGGCGGGAGGGGTATGAAGTGACATTTCAGCTCCTTTGGGCGCGGGCTTCGTGCCAGCGAGCCACGGCGCGTTCGGTGATGCTCTTGAGGTCCCGCCCGATCGCCTCGTAGTCGGCGGCGTCGAGGCTCGCGAGCGAGATGCGCACCGACCACGGCGGTCCGTCGAAACCGCTGCCATTGAGCAGAACGGTGCCGTAGCGACGCGCCAGCTCGAGCACCACGTCGATCGGCGTGTTGTGATGTGCGACGTATTCGACGAAAGCGTCGCCGATGGCCTTTCGGCCCCAGACTTCGAGGTCGATGTCGACGTAGTAGGCGACGCGCAGCCCGTCGTCGGGAATCTCGAGACCGAGACCCGCCGCCAGCCGCGCCAGCCGCTCGTGCAAGGTCGCGCGGCAGCGCTGCTGATACTCGTCGCCGCGGTCGAGCAGGGCGAACAGCGCAAATAGCGCCATCATGAGCTGTTGCGGCGTCGAAAGCCCCGCGCTGTAATTCAAAGCGACTTCGCGGCTGTCGGCCACCAGCCGGTCGATGAACCTCAAACGATCGGGCTTGGTCGTGATCGCGCCGTAGCGCCGGCGCAGCGCCTGTCGGTCCTCGGCCGGGAGCAGGGCGAGCTTTTGATCGATCACGTTCGTCTCGTGCACGGCGATCACTCCGAGGCGCCAGCCCGTGCAGCCGAAATGTTTGGAAAACGAATAGAACAGGATCGTGTTTTGTGGCAGATCGGCCGCAAGCGATCGAAATCCTTCGACGAACGTCCCGTACACGTCGTCGCTGAGCAGGATCAGGTCCGGGCGTCGCGTGCGAACCAGCTCCACGATGCGCCGTTGCGCATCGGCGCGCATGGCGAACGAAGTGGGATTCGAGGGGTTGGCCAGCAAGAAGGCTTTGATCCGCGGGTCCGCGAGCTTGTCGATCTCGTCCGGAGCGTACTGCCACGACGCGTGCCCGTTGCCGGTCTGGCTCTGACGTATCTCGACCACCTCGAGGCCGAGCTCGTCGAGGCGTGTCAGTTCCGTGTAGGGCTTGAAAATCGGAGTGCCGAGCGCGATCGCGTCGCCGCGCTTCAGCACCCGGTTCACGATCAGACTCCGCCACACGTAACACATGGCAGCGGTACCGCCCTCGGTCGCGAACAGCTCGAGCTTTCCCTGCGCTGGCCGCTCGTCGCACATCACCTTGGTCAGGTAGCGCCGCACGATCGCCTCGCAGTGCGCGAGCATGCGGCCCGGCATCGGATAGTTGTCGCCGACGGTCGCATCGACGAGCTCGTGCACCAAGGGATCGGCGTCGAAACCGAGCTCGCCGACGGCATAGTCGAGTGCGTGACGCAGCAAGCTCGAGCCCGCCCCGTCGGGAGCTCGCGCCAGAAATTGCACGAAGCGATCGGTGATCCCGTCGAGCTCCGGAATACCGCCGAACCCGGGCGCTTCGCGCACGCGCTTACACTCTGCGAGCGCGAACTGGCCGAGCAATAGGAATGCTTCGCGCGGCGTGGTGGCCACCCAATTCGGGTTGCCCCGTCCGGAATCGAGGAACTCCTGGGTTGCCGCCTTTTCGTGGGTGTGATCCTTGGCGTAACGGATCAGGAGATCCTTGAGCTCGAACGGGCTCAGGTCGCCCAGGTTCGTCGTCACGACCGGGGATTGCATGCGTCCGCTCGAGGTCGTGCAAACATCGATCCGGCGTGTCGGCGAAGCAGCGCGCTCGGGGCCGAAGCGCGCCGCGAAGCCATTCGCAACAGCCGTGTCGAAAGCGCGGCATTGCGTCGATTTTCCGCCGGTTGCGACGGACGCTGCGAGCCTCACTGTTTGGGTTGAGAAGAGCCGGATGCAAGATTCGAGGAAAGTGAAGCTGATCGTTGCATTCTTGTGCGCCGCGCTCGCGCTCGTGGGTTGCACCACTCATCCCAAAACGCTGCAGACGCCGGCGCCCAACCCGGCGTCGGCCAGTGAGCAGAACCTGGTGCCGGCGTCGGCGCGGATCGACCCGTTGCCGTCCTGGACCGACGGCGCCATCAAGCGCACCATCACCGCGTTCGTCGCGCAGGTCACGGACCCCGGGAGTGATCGCTTCGTTCCAGAGGCGGAACGCATTGCCACGTTCGACCACGACGGGACTTTGTGGGTGGAAAAACCGATCTACGTCCAGGTGCTGTTCTCGATGGACCGCGTCCAGGCGCTGGCGAAACAGCATCCGGAGTGGAAAACCCAGCAGCCGTTTTCGGCCGTGCTCGAGCGCGACCGCACAAAAATCGCCAGCTTCGGCGAAAAGGACATGCTTCTGCTCTACACGGCGACCAGTTCGAACATGAGCCCGGAGGCCTACGAGCGCACCGCCCGGGATTGGCTAGAGACCGCGAAACATCCGACGCTCGGGCGCCCCTTCACCGAGCTCGTGTACCAGCCCATGCTCGATCTGATGGCGTACTTGAGGAGGAGCGGGTTCAAGATCTTCATCGTCACCGGCGGCGACGTCGACTTCGTGCGCGCTTTCAGCCGCGACCGCTACGACGTGCCGCCCGATCGGGTGATTGGCACCAGCCTGAAGTACGGCTTTCGCCCGACGCCGACCGGCGGCGTGGTGGATCGGCTTGCTGAGCTCGGATCCCTCGACGACGGCCCGGGCAAACCCGAAAACATCGAGCTTCACATCGGGCAACGGCCGATCGTCGCGGTCGGAAACTCCGACGGTGATCTGCAGATGCTCGAGTACGCCGGCGCGGGAAACAAGGGCGCGCTCTTGCTCTTGGTGCACCATGACGATGCGGTTCGTGAGTACGCGTATGATCGCGACTCCAAGGTCGGACACCTCGACAAGGCGCTCGACGCTGCCGCGCTGCGCGGTTGGGGCGTGATCTCGATGAAGCGCGACTTCCGCGTAATTTTTCCGCCGGAAGCGTACCGGGAGAAACGATGACCACTGCCGATCATTTGGTGACCAGCGTTCCGGCCGAGCGCGCCAAGGAGCGAGCCAGTCTGCCCCTCAACGACCGACTCGCGCTGGTGCGCACGCGTCTCGCCTTCGAGCGTACGCTGATGGCATGGGTGCGCACCTCGGTGTCGCTGATCACGTTCGGGTTCACGCTGTTCAAGGCGGTCGAGTACCTGCGCGCGCACGACGCGACGAGAACGTACGCGCTGAAGGATGCCAAGACGCTCGGCTTCTTGATGATGGCGATGGGCGTGATCGGGCTCGTGCTGGCCACCCTCAACCACCTGCGCCAGGCGCAGAAGGTTCACGCACTCGATCCGGAGATCCCCGTGCTCTCGGTCGCGGCCGTGGTCGCCGTGCTCTTCGCCGCGATTGGCTTCTGGCTGTTATATCGAATCCTGGCGGGGTAGCTGCTGCGAAGCCGGGCGAGGCTGCCACGGCCAGCGGCCCTCCATTTCGACGACCAGCGACCAGGTCAAGAACGTGCGCACCACGACCAGCAGGCCGAGCGGGATGATGCTGTTCAGCGTGGCGCCCGAAGCGACGGTGCGGACGACGTCGGCAGCAACCAGGATCTCCAAGCCGAGCAGCATGGCGCGCCCGAGCCGCTTGCGAAAGAGCTCGTACTCATGGAGCGCCGTGCCCTTTCGTGCGAGCGACGCCCAGACGAACTTCAGGAAGCCGGCCACGATGAACCCGATGATCAGCCCGGTCGCCAGGATCTCGATCCCGGTCGCTCCGTAGTCCACCCATCTCGAGACGTCCGATTCCATGACGTGGCGCGTGGCGCTATCCGGGGCCAGCTCGGCAACCTGTGATTCGTTCCTGGCGCCAGCAAGCGGCGCGAATTTCGCCGCGTGGCGCGACGCGACGGCGTGCGATCGCGCGCGTGTCGAACGCCCGTCGACCGGGCGGCGTGAGCACGCGTCTTGCGTAGATCCCCCCCGAGGAGACCATGGCAGAACCGTTTTCGAGCTACTGGCATGAACTCACCGCGCGCCCCGATGGGCCGCTGGCGTTTCGCTTCTATTTGCAGCCGCTGATGGCGTGCGCCTTCGCGATCCGGGACGGGCTCAAGGACGCCCGCACCGGCCGCCCCGCGTACTTCTGGGGGCTGTTCAGCGATCGCCCGCACACCCGCGAGATGATCAGAGACGGCTGGCGCTCGATCAGGCGCGTGTTCCTGTTCGCGATCGCAATGGACGTCGTCTACCAGCTGTTGGTGCTGAAGGGCTTGCGCCCCCTCGAATCGCTGGTGATCGCGACCTTGCTCGCGCTCGTGCCGTACGTGCTGGTGCGGGGTCCCGTGAATCGGATCGCGCGGCGGATTCGACACCGGCCCGCCGGTCCCGCGGCGCCGACGGGACACGCGGCCTGACCCTTAAGGCAAGCCGCCGCCGAGCAGCGCGTGACCGACGCCCTCGAGCAGTTTGTCAATGCCAATCTCGTTCAGCACCAGCGGCACCATCGGTAGCGCGATCGCGGCGAACACCACGATCGTCTGGCGCGGAGTGAACGGCACGACGCGCATCTTCTTCACGACCTCGAAGCTGTTCGAGAGATCGGCCAGGGACTGGATGTCCGAGCTGCCGAGCAGCCCCTCGGTGTTGCCGGATTCGATCCAGCGGCTGTGGAACGCGCGCGTGTAGGTCAGCGCGAGCCGGCCGTACTCTAGCAACCCCTTGATCCGGGTGTGCAAGAGCCCCGACGAAAACGCCAAGAGCGGCGCGAAGGCCAGAATCTCGCCCAGGATCACCAGCGTCGCGAACTGGTCGAGATACGTCTTCGCGCTCACGCCTTCGTGGAGCACCTGACTCCCCCAGACCGAAGCGATCACCGCACTCGTTGCCATCAGGAAGAACGTGAAACCCAGCGTCGGCTCCGCCAGGTGCTCGAGTCCGCCCGCGTTGTCCGGATGCGTCGGCGTCGTGCCGAGATCGAGGCGCGAAAACTTGAGCAGGATGCCGCTCCAGATTGCCCAGTGGTAGAGCGCGCGCAAGAACAAGAAATTGAACAGCGGTAACGCGACGAACCCATACCAGGCGCGAGCGGGCGACAACGCCATCGCCGCAGTCGCTTCCGACAGCATCCCGGTCCGGCCGGTCGCCCTCCAGAGGCCGATCGCGAATCCAAAGACGATCAGCAGCAAGAGGCCCTCCACTGCCGCGGCGTCGCGCCAGCGCGTTGCTCGACGCAGGGTCGGCACGACCGGATCGAGATCGCTCTCGGTCGCACGCGCGAGCCGGCTCGCGCTGAAGGTCGCGATCGTGCGGTTGCACAGCCGGTCGAGCGCGTCCTCCGCCACGAAGAACAGCGGAATCGCGATCAAGAGCCGCACGTGCAAGCTCAGATCGCGCAAGAAGGAGTTTTCCTCGGGGCGGACGTGCCCGTTCACGATCGCCAGCGCGGCGATCGGGACCCAGGTGATGGCGACGAACAGGAGCGACTGCCGGATCACGTCACGGTGGTCGCCGCGAACGATCTTCATCCGGCGCAGGCCGGTGTAAAGAGGTCCTCCCCGGACGAGGGAGAACCTCTCCGGGTCATCGATCAGCGCCCCGCGCCGCTGATCGAAGCTTCCATGCGTTCCATTGCCTGGTCGATCGTGAAACTCGCCGCGCGTTGCCGTGGCGGGAACTCCTTGAAAGTGGCCAGAAACTGAGTGACCAGGGACTGGGCGGCCATGATCAGGTACGCCCTGCTCATGTACCAATCCCAGTACGTGTTCGAGGTCACGTCCGCCCGCTCGAACGGGTCGGTGCGCAGATTGAAAAGCTTGGGAACACGCAGCGCCGTGAACGGCTCCGCCCAGACTTGCAGCGTGCCGGGGCAGCGCTGCTCCATGAACACCATCTTCCAGTTGTCGTAGCGCATGGCGACCAGGTCGCCGTCGTCGCTGAAGTAGATGAAGCCGGGGCGCGGGGACTTCTTCTCCTGCCCCGTCAAATAAGGCAGGAGATTGAAGCCGTCGATGTGGAGCTTGAAGCGCTTGCCGGCGGCCTCGTGGCCCTTCAAGAGCTTCTCCCTGATCTGCGGCTCGCCGGCTGCCGAAAGGAACGTGGGCAGCCAGTCGTGATGGCTGACGATTTCGTTCGAGATCGAGCCTGCAGGGATCTTGCCCGGCCAGCGCACGACGAGCGGGACGCGGTAGGCGCCTTCCCAGTTGGTGTTCTTTTCGCTGCGGAACGGCGTCATCGCGCCGTCCGGCCAGCTGTTCATGTGCGGTCCGTTGTCCGTGCTGTAGAGCACGATCGTGTTCTGTGCGATGCCGAGATCGTCGAGCAGCTTCAGCATCTGGCCGACGTTTTTGTCGTGATCGATCATCGTGTCGTGGTACGGCGACTGCCAGCGCCCGGCCTGCTTGATGCTCGACGGCTTGGTGTGGGTGCGGAAGTGCATGTGCGTGGTGTTGAGCCAGCAGAACCAGGGCTTTTGCGCCTTGTGCTGGCGCTTGATGAAGTCCTCGGCGGCCGCCACGAACTCGTCGTCGCACGTCAGCATGCGCTCGCGCGTGAGCGGCCCGGTGTCCTCGATGCGTTGCCGTCCGACCTTGCCCCAGCGCGGCTGCTCGGTGGTGTCGTCGCGATCGGTTGCCCACGATTTGATCACGCCGCGCGGCCGGAAGCGCTGGTTGAACTGTGGAAACTCCTTCGGATCCGGATAGTCCGGATCTTCGGGGTCTTCCTCGGCGTTCAAGTGGTAGAGGTTGCCGAAGAACTCGTCGAAGCCGTGGGCGGTCGGCAAGAAGCGGTTCTGGTCGCCGAAGTGATTCTTGCCGAACTGTCCAGTCGCATAGCCGAGCGGCTTCAAGAGCTCGGCGATCGTGGCGTCCTCGGGCTGGATTCCCACCGGCGCGCCGGGGAACCCGACCTTGGTCAAGCCGGTGCGGAAACCCGACTGCCCGGTCATGAACGAAGCGCGCCCCGCGGTGCAGCTCTGCTCACCGTAGACGTCGGTGAAGCGCATGCCCTCGGCGGCGATGCGATCGATGTTGGGCGTGCGGTAACCCATCATGCCGCTCGAATAGCAGGACAGGTTCCACATCCCGATGTCGTCGCCGAAGATCACCAGGATGTTGGGTTTCGAATTGGCCATCGACGTCTCCTCCGCGCGTCCGGCTAGTGCGCGAACACGGTTTTCCAGTCGTTCTTCATGCTGACGATCGTCCAGCGCTCGCGGCGCGCGCGCCGCAAGGACTCCTCGGCTCCCGCCTCGTAGGCGTACTCGCGCTCGGCGTCGTCGTGGTCGAGCAGGACGCCGAGCGACGGCCGCTCCGGATGCGAACAGAATTGCAGCATCGGGATGTCGCCGTTGGAGTTTCCGGCTGCGAGGATCGGACGGCGGCCGATCCGGCTCCAGATCCGCACCGGCTTGGACGGTCCGTCGTCCAGGACCTCCAGCGAGCTCTTGTGGACGATGCTGGCCACGCCGAGCTGATCACGGAATTCGAGCGCGACCGTGCTGCCGATCACGCGTTCGGGCGGGATTCCGTAAAGCTCCTCACTGACCGTGCGCAAGAAGTCGCGGCCGCTTCCGCTCGCCACGTAGTTCGAAAAGCCGTTCGCCTCGAGATACCGCAGGAGCTCCAGCATCGGGCGGTAGACGCACTTGAGGTACGGGCGATCGAGCTCGGGATGCCGCGCACTGCGCAGGAACATCGACGCCGTGGCCGCGAACTCGTCGATCGTCATGCCCGCGTACGCTTCGAGCAGCGCCCCGGAGATCGTCCGCAGATCGGTGTCGTCGCCGCGGTAGTGTTTGGTGATGACGCCGCTCAGCCAGTCGTAGTCTCTCTCGACCACGGCTTTGTAGGGCTGGTACCCGCACCGCGAGGGGTCGGCTCGCGCCATCTCGGCGAGCCGCCGCAGCAGGAAATCAGCCTGGATCGGCAGCGGCTTTTCGCACCACAGCGTGCCGTCGTTGTCGAAAACCGCGATCCGTTCGGCCGGCGCGACATAGTCCGCAGAAGTGTCGCCGCTGACGCGCTCGACGAAGTCGACGATGTGATTCTTCGCGATACCAGCGTTCCACGACGGCAACGGATCGGTGGACATCGACGCTCTTTTCCCGTGTCGCGATCTACGAGAATGAGATCGCTTCCGTGACGCGCAAGCGCGAGAAACTGCGCGAGCGGATTCGCGCAGCTTCTCACGCAGCTCCTTCGGGGGTTCCGGAACTCAGCGGCGCACGAACGCACGCGCGGGACCGCGCTCGAGATACCTTTCCGCATCGAGCCCGCCCACGATCTGCAGCATCGTCGCGACCAGACCGGTCCAGCCCGTTTGATGGCTGGCACCGAGGCCGGCTCCGTTGTCACCATGATAATACTCGTTGAAGAGCAGGAGATCCTTCCAATGCGGATCGGTCTGGAACGGTTCCTGTCCACCGAAGGCGGGGCGCCGTCCGTCCGCTCCGCGCCTCCAGATCGAGGTCAGCCGCCGCGAGAGCTCGGTCGCGACCTGGAACAGGTTGAGCTCGGGACCGGTGCGGGTGGGGCAGCGAACCTTGAAGTTGTCGCCATAGTACGCGTAGAACTGGAGGAGCGCGCGGATCAAGAGCGCGTTCACGGGGAACCAGATCGGACCGCGCCAGTTCGAGTTGCCGCCGAACATCCCCGTGTCCGACTCCGCGGGTAGGTAGTTCACGCGATACACGTCACCGTGAACGTTGAACTCGTAGGGGTGGTCGGCGTGGAAGCGCGACACCGAGCGGATCCCATGCGGGCTCAAGAACTCGTTTTCGTCGAGCATGCGCGCCAGCGTTCGGCGCAGCCGCTGTTCGTTGACGAGCGCGAGGATCCCGCGGTCGTGATAGCCGCGGTTGCCCTCGCCGGTGGCATGGATGCCGCGCATCAACTCCGGGCTGCGGCGGATCCGTTCCTCGACGTAGGCGACGAGCCGCGGAACGCGCTCGCGCTGCCAGGGCTCGACGACCGTGGTCGCGCACAGCGGCAACAGGCCGACCAGCGAGCGCACCTTGAGCCGGGTCGCGCGGCCGTCGGGCGTCCGCAAGAGGTCGTAGTAAAAGCCGTCCTCCTCGTCCCACATCCCGTCGGTGCCGATCCGGTTCATCGAGTTCGCGATCAACAAGAAGTGGTCGGCGAAGGTGGTGGCGAGATCCTGATAGGAGGGATCCTCGGCCGCGATCTCGACCGCGATGTTCAGCATGTTCTGACAGAACAGCGCCATCCAGGCGGTGCCGTCGGCTTGCTCCAGGCAGCCGCCGGTGGGCAGCGGCGCGGAGCGGTCGAAAACGCCGATGTTGTCGAGCCCGAGAAAGCCGCCTTCGAACACATTTTTGCCCTGGCGATCCTTGCGGTTCACCCACCAGGTGAAGTTGCCGAGCAGCTTCGTGAACGAGCGCTTCAAGAAATCGAAGTCGACTCTGCCGTGGAGCGCGTTCTCCATGTGGGACACGAACGCGGTGGCCCAGGCGTGGACCGGCGGGTTGACGTCGCCGAAGTTCCATTCGTACGCCGGGAGCTGCGCGTTCGGGTGCACGTAGTCCTCGCGCAGCATCAGGTCGAGCTGACCCTTGGCGAAATCGAGGTCGAACGGAGCGAACACCACCGTGTGGAACGCCAGATCC
>Ga0111538_10007349_pt1 | contig 14861 bp, 12 predicted proteins | sample SoiMethybrSBSTD1_FD_79669 | JGI IMG/M metagenome (GOLD analysis project Ga0111538, IMG submission 79669) | Bulk soil microbial communities from a Populus tree surrounding site in Tennessee, USA - Soil MetaG P. TD hybrid SBSTD1 (version 2)... | ecosystem: Environmental > Terrestrial > Soil >... | reverse complement strand
CCCCGAAAAAGATGATGTAAAAGCCGCCCGAGGCGGCGAGCTCCGCCAGGACGAGCAGCAGTCCGAGCACGAGCCAGTGCCACCAGAGGATAGTCATAAGGTCCAAGCCCGCGAGATTATACCCGCGCCGAGTGCCGCCCGCGTGGAGGCCGCAGCGCACCCGCTGGCGGACCCCGCCCGCGCGCGCCACTGGCTGACGGTGAGCTTCGTCATCTTTCTGGTCGCCCTCGTGGCCGGCTCCTGGCCGCGGTCGGTCGGCGACGGCGGCGAATACCTGGCGACGGCGCTCAACCTCGCGGAGGTCGGCACGCCCTGGCTGAACGACGCCGACATCGCGCGGCTGCATGCCGAGACCACGGGGATCCGGCAATTGGAATCGTGGGACATCAAGTCGTCGATGAAGACGAGCTGGAAGTACGGCACGCACGACTTCGTGCACTTCTGGTTCTACCCGGCGGTCGCCCAGCCGTTCGTCAGCCTGGCCCGCGCCGTCGGCGCAAACCCGATCTACGGCTTCGCCGCGATCAACATCGGCCTGCTCGTGCTCGCGTTCTGGATCGCGCTGCCGAGAATCGGCGGCTGGCTGACCTGGCTCGTGTTTGCCGGCCCCATCATCTGGTGGGCCGACAAGCCGCACACCGAGCCGTTCACCTTCTCCCTGCTCGCCATCGCGCTGCTCCTGATCGAAGAAGCGCCGGTGTGGGCGGTGATCTCCGCGGGCCTCGCCGCGACGCAGAATCCGCCCGTGCTGGCGATGGTGCCGTTCGCCGCCGTGGCGCTTGGTGCGCGTGGCGCGATGTACCTGAGGCGGCCCGCGGTCTGGATCGGGCTCGTCGTCGCCTTCGCGGTGGGGTGCGCGGCGATCGTCTACTACGAGATGCGCTACCGCACGCCCTCGCTGCTGCTGTCGTCCACGCTCAAGACGCTGCCCGACCTGCAGGCGATGCTGGTCGTCCCGTTCGACACGAATCTGGGGCTCATCGCAGCGTTCCCCGTGTTCTGCCTGATGCTCCTCATGGCGCTGGCGGTCATGGCAGTGCGTCCGATGCGATTCGCGACGCCGGCGGTCGTGCTGGCGCTTCTGACGCTGCCGGTGTTCCTCATGTCGTTCGCCGAGACCGGCAACATGCACCACGGCGGGACGCCGGGCATGAGCCGCTATGCGCTCTGGCTCGTGCCGCTCGGCCTGCCGTTTCTCCGCGAGTTGTACGGCGCGATGACCGAGCCGCTGAAGACGGTGACGGCGGTGCTGGCCATCGTCTCGGCAACGGTCAGCACGTTCGTCTTCCATCCGAAGCATCCGGACAACTACCGTGAGCCGACGTGGCTCGCCACCACGATGTGGACGACGTATCCGGCCTGGTCGAATCCCCTGCCCGAGATTTTCGTCGATGTGCTCGATCAGACCGGCGCCGAGCAGCTGCCGATGACGACGGCCGGTTGCACGAAGACGCTGCTCATCGGCCGCGGCGACAGCCAGGGCATGTGGCCGGTCGCCTGTTATCCCGACGACATCCCGCCGGAGTGCCGCCAACCGAACGTGCTCTGCTACGCGAACCTGACCAGCGCGGGCTATATCTTCGCGCGGACGCACGATGTGCAGGAGCGCTTCAAGTACGACCCGACGCGGGTGTGGCACCACGCGATGGAACCGGCCGTGCGGCGCGTGCTCGATTCGGTCGCGTGGCGGACCCTCCAGCCGGGCGCCGCGCTGGCCGGCGCCTCGGCGCTCCGGCAGATCGTCGGCATCGACGCCGTGCACACGCTCGAAGGGCCGGACCGCCTCGTGGTCGCGATGACCGGGACACGCGAGGGCGCGCGGCTGTCGTTCCGGCTGCCGGCGGAGATGACGGCGACCTTCATCGATCCCGAGAGCGGCGTCGAAACGCCTGCCGGCGCCTTCGACGGCACGCCCCGCGACATCTGGGCGTTGAACGTACCACCCAATCACGATGTGCTGCTGCTCGTGCTCCGCGCAAAATGACGTCGGCCTCGCTCGACGCTCCACGTAAACATTTACGCTTCACGTAAGGAGGCCTGATGCTCGTTCTAAAAAGCCCACGGTTTCTCAACGGTCCCGGTCTTGCACAAGCGGCCGCCATGTCGCGTCGTGCTCCTGCCGGGGTCTGGGTGTGCTCGTTGTTGCTGTTGCTGGTGCTGACGTTCGCGAAGGGCGCGGAGGCGCAAGGCGCCGCCCCGCCGCCTCCGGTAGCGCAGGAAGATCTCACGATGCCGGTCGCGTCCGAGCCGACGTTTTCGCTGTTGAATCTGCCGACGACCCTGCGGCTGCCGAAGCACAAGATGAGCTTCAACCTGACGCACCGCTTCCAGGGCGATCTCACGGAGGGCACCTTTACCGATCAGCTCAGCAATCTCTTCGGAATCGACAACGGCGCCGTGATCGGGTTCGAGCTGCGCTACGCGCCGGTCGAGCACACGCAGGTGGTCTTCTACCGGAACACGATCGACCGCACGATCCAGTTCACCGGCCAGTTCGATTATTGGCGGCAGCGCGGGTCGCTGCCGATCTCGATTTCCCCGATTGTCGCAATCGAAGGCGGCGACAATTTCAGCGAGTCGTTCTCGCCGTCGCTCGGCGCGACGATCTCGCGGACGATGGGCGATCACGGCGCGCTCTACGCCGTGCCGATGTGGGTGCACAACAGCGCCGCGTCGACCGACGAGACACGCGACACGTTCTTCTTCGGCATGGGCGCGCGGATGCGCATCAAGAGCAGCCGCGCCTACCTCGTGGGCGAAGTCACGCCGCGGCTGGCGGGCTACGAGCCCGGCGACCCGGTCTACGCCTTCGGCATCGAGAGCCGGGTCGGCGGGCACATGTTCTCGCTCGTCTTTCAGAACGGCTTTGCGACGACCTTCGGACAACTCTCGCGCGGCGGCTTCCCGGACGCGCTGTACTTTGGCTTCAACCTGGGGCGCAAGTTCTTCTGAGCGGGAGCGGGCGCCTCGATTCGCAGTGAAGGAGCAATCATGAAACGGCTCGCCATCGTCGCGCTCGCCATCTCCGCCATCGCCTGCGGCTCGGATCCGCCGACGCAGCCTTCGACACAACCCGGCAGCCCGACGTTCGTCGCCACCTTGCTGCCGGCGAACGAGACCACGCCTGTGACGGTGCCGGAACAGGCCGGAAATGGCAACGTCACGATCACGTTCACCGTCACCCGCGATGCGAACCAGGCGATTACAGACTGCAAGGCAACCTTTGTGGTGAATCTGGCCGGCTTCCCGGCGGGACAGCCGGTCACGGCCGCGCACATTCACCCGGGCGCGGCTGGTGTTCCAGGCCCTGCGCAGATAAGCCTCGCCCTCGCCAGCGGCGAGGTGGTGTTCGCGAGCGGCTCGGGTCAGTTCACCAAGAACAACATCAACGTGCCGCCGACCGACGCGACGAACATCCTGAACAACCCGGCCGGCTTCTACTTCAACGTGCACTCGACGGGAAGCCCGCAGGGCTTCGCGCGCGGCCAGCTCGTCCGCACGCAGTAGTTCGCCCGGCTCGAGCGCGCGCCACGCCATGGCGCTGCACACTTCTTCACGCTCACGATCCGGGCCCCCCGGCCGATTACCGCAGGAGCAGGGGGCCCGGATGTCGTTTCGTCGCTGGCGGGTAAGCACGTCGATCGCACTTCTCGTCGCCGCATGCGTGTGGCTGAGCGGGCCGGCGCGTGCCGAGCTGCCGGCGGCGCTCGAGTCGCTCGCGAAGCTCAGGACCGGCAACGCGCAGTTCGTCGCGAGCCCCGAGTCTGCCCTTCCCATCGATGCGGCGCGCCGGACGGAGCTTGCGCAGGGTCAGAAGCCCTTTGCGACGGTCCTCTCCTGCGCCGACTCGCGCGTGCCGCCCGAAGTCATCTTCCACGCCAGCCTCGGCGATCTCTTCGTCGTCCGCGCCGCCGGGCACGTCGCCGATCGTGCGGTCCTCGCGAGTGTCGAGTACGCGGCCGAGCACCTGAGCGTTCCGCTCGTCGTGGTGATGGGCCACGAGCAGTGCGGCGCCGTCCGGGCGGCGATCGAGACGCCCGCGGGCAAGTCGCTCGGGCCGAACCTGGACTACCTGATCAAGGCGATCAAGCCTGCCGTGACAGCCACGGCCAATGCCGCCGAAGCGACACGGCTCCAGGCCGCGATCCTCCGCAACGTCGAAGAGAGCGTGAATACGCTCGTCGGAGACAGCGCCATCCTGCGCGAGCTGGTGCACGCGAACAAGGTCGCGCTCGTCGGCGGGTACTACGAGCTCGCGAGCGGGCGCGTGCACTTCTCCGAACCGGTGACGTCGGTCGCTGCGGGCAAATAGCCGTGTTGCCCCGCTGGCGCGATCTCGCGCCGATCGTTTCGCTCGCGCTCGTCACTTCGGTCACCGCGGTCGCGCAGCATCCGACGCCGCCGCCTGCGACCGCTCCGGCCACCGCGCCACCCGCCGCCGCCAAAGGGGAGAAGGCCGCGACACCGGCGACCGAGCATTCGACGCCGCCGGCGACTCCCGCGCCGGCTGGCGCGGCGGCTCCGACAGCCCCGCCGGCCTCATCGCCGCCACGCAAAGGCCCGCCGGCCTCGAACTTGAAGGACGCCGTCGCGCGAATTCAGAAGCGCCTGGACGAGGAAGTCGGAACGGGCGAGGCGGCGCCGAAGACCGCAGCAGCGCAGCGGCCCGCCGGCTCGACGTCGCGTGCGGTGACCCCGCTCCATTCTTTATCGCCGGGGACCCCTGCACCCCGGCTGGCGGCCCCGCGCATCGCGCTCACGTGGCGCACCGCGCTCGTCTGGCCCGACGATCTGGCCGCCACGCCCGCGCCGCCGCCGCGCACGAGTGAGAGGATCACGCTCATCTGGCGCTCAGAGAAGCAGTAGGCACTCGGCACTCGGCACTGGCTTCGCTCGCGGACTGAAGTCGCGCGGTGATTGGTTCAGAGAACCTTCGAGTGCCGAGTGCCTAGTGCCCAGTGCCTGCAAGCTTCACAGTCGTAATGAACTGCCCAGCGTGGCGCGTCGTGTGCTCGGCGGCGTGAAACAGCAACCCGAGGACGGACGACGGGAGGCCGGCGCGGCCGACCTTGCGCTCGTCGAAGACACGCGCTTCGTCGGTCTCGCGAAGCTGAGTCAGCGCGCGGTGGATCGTCGCCTCGAGGTGGCCGACGAGCGCCTTGCCGTCGAGCTCCGGATGCGGCTGCACCTCCGCGCGCAACGCGACCTTCTGCATGTCGTTCAACGCATCGCCCCGCGCGTAGGTGAACAATCGATCGAGCGCGCCGGCCATGTGTAACACGTGAAACCCCGGCGTCGCCGCGCCGCGCGCCGTCCACAGCACGTCGGCGGACAGGCTCGGCGCCAGCTCGGCCATTTCCTGTTGTGCCTGAATCAGCGCGTGGGCCACCGGCTGCAGCACGCGCGGGACGCCATCGACAGGACCGGTGAGCCAGACTTCAGTAGTCGGTGACAATTCGCTCTTCTCTCTTTCATGTCGTCAGATGCTTCGCCAGGAATGGAATCCCGCGCTTCCCCCAGAACGAGTGATCGGCCGGGAAGATCTCCTGCTCGATCCGGTCGGCGGCGCCAAACACCGTGTAGATCTCGCGCACTTTGCCGAAGCTCTCGATACTGGCCTTCACAGGAAAGATGTTGTCCTTCTCACCCGACTCCGAGAAGAGGGGCCGCGGCGCGATGAGACCCGCGACGTCGTACATCTCGGCCCAGTTCAGGATCCCCGGGACGTAGTTGTCGATGCAGTGTGACAGGCTGCCGATGCTGTCGCGGAACGTGTTCAGATATCCGCTCACGAGCGCCACGCGCAGGCGCGGCTCGAGTGCCGTCGCGAAGAGCGTCGTCGTGCCGCCGCCGGAAATGCCCATGCAGCCGACGCGCGTGACGTCGAGCTCGGATCGCGTGGCGATGTAGTCGATCGTCCGCATCACGTCCCACACCCGCCAGCCGATCATCGTCTGTCCGACGAGCAGCGCACCGCCGGCGGACGGCTGGCACGCGTTGGTCCCCAGCCCGCGCCGCGCGTTGATCGGATCGCGGCGGCAGCCGAACGCCATCGGTTCGATCGCCACGGCCGCCATCCCGGCTTCGACCACCTGCAAGGGGAAGTCGTGCATGTACCCGGCCTTGTCGGTGCGATCGCGTCCCTGATCGTCGATCCCGACGCAGTCGTCCACGCCGCGGCCGTGTCCCGGAACGCAGATCATGGTCGCCACCGGCGTCTTTGCGGTCTGCGGCACGAGCACGTACGCAAGTACGCTCACGCCGGGCGCGGCGTCGAACACGACTTTCTCGCGCCGGTAGCCCGGGAACGTGCGGGTCTCGAGCGTGACGGGACGCAACGACGATCGCTCGACCGGGAATCCACCCAGCAGCTCCGCCAGCTTCCCGCGCAGCTGCTTCTGCCAGATTTCCGCCTGCGCGCGCGTCCGCGCCTGAAAGCGCAACTTCCTCGGTGCCGCGGCAAACAAGTCGAGCGAGTACGCGACCGGATCGAAGCGCCGGCCGTCGAGACCTTGTTCCACGCCGGTCAGCGGGCCAACATACCCCGACCGCGCCGCGGTCTGACCGCCGGCTTGCGCCCTCAGCCTCACCGCACTGGCCGCCGTCAGACCGGCGGCCAGCTTGCCGAGCTCACGACGAGTCACCTTTTTCATGGAGACTTCTTACCACGAAGACACAAACAGCACGAAGCCACGCTTGGGAAACCCTGGTTTCTCCCGGCCGTAGGGCGGGTCGGGGTTCGACCGCGGACACGACGCGGCTCTCAGCCCAAGCCGCGCGACTGGTGAAGACCCGCGAGCGCCTACAACGCGAAGGGACTCCGGAAGACCTGCCGTCCGCCGAGATACGTCTCGAGCACCTGCACGGTTCCGTGCTCCGCGTCGAACGTGAACCGCACGAGATCCGCGCGGTCACCCGGCGTGAGACCGCGCGTGCGGCCCGGCACGTGGCCGATTCGCGCCGGGTTGGCGGTCGCCATCGTGACGGCCTCCGCGAGGCTGAGCCCGCCGTCGGTCACGAGATTGGCGACGCCATGATCCATTCGGAGCGCCGATCCGGCGAGCCGATCCTCGCCGGCGAGGACGACGCGGCCGTCGGAGGTCAAGTCCACTAACTGGTCGCCGAGCGAGTAGCGTCCCGGGTTGGCGCCGGCCGGGGCGCTGGCGTCGGTGACGAGCACCGATCGCGTGATGCCCTTCGCCCGCAGCGCCGCGCGCAGGAATGACCGGCCCAGATGGACCCCGTCCACGATGAACGAGGCAGCCAGGCGATCTTCGGCCAGTTGATCCCAGATGTAGTTGCGGTGGCGCGGCAGGACCGGATGCGCGGCGTTGCCGAGATGCGTGGACATCGAGGCGCCGGCCGCGACGGCGTCGGCGATCTGCTCGGTCGTGGCGTTGGTGTGGCCGATGGACACGACGATCCCGGCGCCGGTGAGCGATTCGATGTACGCCGGCGCGCCGGGCCACTCCGGCGCGAGCGTCACGATCCGGATCGCGCCGCGCGTGGCGTCCTGCCACCGGTGGAACTCCTCGAGGTCGGGGCCGCGCACCCACTCGCGCGGGTGCGCCCCGCGCGGGCCGTCGTCGGGCGAGATGGCCGGCCCCTCGACGTGGAACCCGTCCATCGCGTCGCCCTCGGGCAGCAGGCCGCGGGCGTCGGCGAGATTGCGAAGCGCGGCCACCATCGCCTGCGGGGGTCCAGTGATGACCGTGGGATAGAACCGGGTCGTCCCGGTGGCCAGCACGGCCTCGAGCGCCCGGGCAATCTCGGCAAGCGGGGTGTCCGGCCGGTTGAAATCGACGCCGGCGAAGCCATTGACCTGGAGATCGACCCAGCCTGGCGCGACATACGCGTCGGACGAACCGGACCCCGCCGCCATCTGTCCGATGACGTCGGAGAATTCCACGCGCACGACGTGGCCGGTCGCGACGTCGCGTCCGGTCAAGCTCCCGCTCATGGAACGACACCCTACCAGAACTTGACGCTGTGCTGGGTCTTCTAGAGAATGCCTCCGTGATTCACCACACCTCTTCGACTTCCGTTCCCTCAGCAGGCAGCGTTGGTGTGGCGGGCGTCCGGGCGCCGGCCGGAGAGACGATCACGATCGGCCACTGGATGATCGTGATCATCGCCTCGTTCGGCTGGTTGTTCGACTGCATGGACCAGCGGATCTTCATCCTGGCGCGCGAACCGGCTCTCAAGGAGTTGCTCGGCGCCGGTGCTGCGGCCGCCCAGGTCAAGACGATCGGCGGCTACGCGACGACGTCGATGATTCTCGGCTGGGCGACGGGCGGCATCATCTTCGGCATGCTCAGCGATCGCTGGGGCCGCGTGAAGACGATGGTCGCGACGCTGATGATCTATTCGGGGTTCACCGGGCTGTCCGGTCTCGCGACCGGCTGGGTGGACTTCGTGATCTATCGCTTCCTCGTCGGGCTGGGCGTCGGCGGCATGTTCGGCGCGGCCACGGCGCTCGTCGCCGAGAGCGTTCCCGGGCGCGTGCGATCGATCGCGCTCGGCGCCCTGCAGGCGCTCTCGGCGCTCGGCAACATCATGGGCTCGCTCATCAGCCGCGGGGTGCAGCCGGGCGCCACGGATTTCCTCTGGGGCTATTCGGGCTGGCGCGTCCTCTTTTTCGTCGGCATCCTGCCTTCGCTCCTCGTGATTCCGATCGTGGCCTATCTGAAGGAGCCGGAGGCCTGGCGCAGGGCCAAAGCCGAAGCCGCCGCCGGAGGCGGGCGCAAGAACGTCGGGTCGATTGCCGAGCTGTTCCGCTCGCCGCGCTGGCGGCGCAACAGCATCATCGGTCTGCTGCTCGGCGTCTCGGGCATGATCGGCCTCTGGGGGATCGGGTTCTATTCGCCGGAGCTGATCTCGACGGCCCTCGTCGGCGCGCCTCAGCAGGAGATCGATACCGTGCGCGCGTACGGCACGGCGCTGCAGGACGTGGGCGCGTTCCTCGGCATGGTCACGTTCACGGTGATCGCGTCGATGCTGAGCCGCCGGCTCGCCTTCTTCGTGGCGTTCGTGGCGGGCCTCATCGTCACAGCCTTCGTGTTCAACTCGCTCAAGACCGCGTCCGACGCGTATTGGATGCTGCCGATGATGGGCTTCGCCCAGCTCGCGCTGTTTGCCGGCTATTCGATCTATTTTCCGGAGCTCTTCCCCACCCGCCTCCGGGGCACGGGCGTGGGCTTCTGTTACAACACCGTGCGATACCTCGCCGCCCCGGCGCCGATCCTGCTCGGCTACCTGACCAGCGTGTTCTCGTTCCGTACGGCGGCCGTGGTGATGTCGTCGGTGTATCTCGTCGGGTTAATCGCCCTCTACTGGGCGCCTGAAACCAAAGGCCAGCCACTGCCTGAGGACTGATGCCGCCGCCCCGACTGCCTTGTCACGAGCGTCTCGGGTCGTCTATGATCCGTGACGCTCCCTCGCCTGCCACGGTCGCGGCGACCCTCGACCGATCGTGGGCATTCGCTTCCACAGCATCGCAACGGCCGCCACGGGCCTCTCAGCATTCGTGGTGGTCCTAATCTTGCTGAAGCTGGTTGAGGCCGACTATGAACGCGCGCGCGACCCTGCCAGCCGCATTGCAAGCGCGGCGGTGCGCAGTGCGCGCGCTGCTGGCCCTCGCCGGTTCGATCGCGTCGATTACGTGCGGCGCGTCGGCAACGCTCTCGACCAGCCCTTCGCCTGCCAAGTGCGCCATCACCGCTGGAGCGCCCGCTGGTCAGATCGATGCGAAGGGCGGCACGGCCTCGGTCACGATCACCGCGCAACCTGAATGCGCCTGGACGGCGTCGACCCAGGCTGGCTGGATCTCCGGTCTCGCGCCGGCGTCGGGTCAAGGCAACGGCGAGGTCAAGTTTCAGGTCGCGCTCAATGCCGCTCCGGCCTCGCGGCAGGGCGAGATTCTGCTGAACGACCAGCGCGTGCAGGTCCGTCAGGACGGAACGCCCTGCCGGTTCGACATCTCCCCGCAATCCGCCTCGATGGCAGCCAACGGTGGCACCGGCACGATCGACGTCCAGGCGGTCACCGGCTGTACTTGGACCGCCGCCAGCGACGTCGCGTGGATCACCATCACTGCCGGCGCGAGCGGGGATGGCGCAGGCCGCGTCACCTACGCGGTGGACGCGAACAACGGCGGCGCGCGGAGCGCCGTCCTGACGGTTGCGGGCCAGTCGTTCTCGCTGGCAGAGGAGGCGCCGCCGGCTTCGCCGGGACCCGTGCCGCCGCTGAGTCCGACCCCCGCGCCGACGCCGCCGCCCGGACCAGGGCCGACGCCCCCGACGACCCCAGTACCGCCGACGGCGCCGACGCCAACACCGCCACCGGCGCCGACGCCGTGCACGGCCACTGTCGCGCCCACCACGCAGTCAGTCGGCGCCGCAGCGGGCGCCGGCACGCCCATCGCGGTCACGCTCGCGGCCGGCTGCGCCTGGACGGCGGCGAGCAACGCGTCCTGGATCACCATCGCTTCAGGCGCCAGCGGCAGTGGCAACGGTACGGTCGCGTTCAACGTCGCGGCCAACACGGGCAACGCCCGCAGCGGAACGCTGACCGTCGCGGGAATCACGGTGACCGTCAACCAGGGGACCGGTTGCAACTTCTCGATTAACCCGACGTCGCACACCTTCGGCCGGAACGGCGGTCACCAAGATGTGCAGGTGACGACGACGCCGGGCTGCAGCTGGACGGCCTCGACGTCCGCGTCGTGGATCACCCTCAGCGTCACCAGCGGCACCGGCAATGGCACGGTCCGGGTCACGGTCGCGAGCCAGCCGGCTGGGGCCGGCGACCGGACCGCCACCGTGACCATCGCGGGTCGGACGTTCACCGTGGAGCAGAGAGACTGAACTGACATGACCAGACTCTCCTCACGCGTCATCCTCGTCGCGGCCGTCACCCTGCCGCTCACGACGATTCCGATGCCGGCGGCCGCGCAGCAGCTCACGGACGTCCTGTCGTTTCTCCTCACGAATCGATCGATTTTGACCGGCGACTTCGCGCGCGACGAAGCGGCCGCGCTCTCGACACGCGATGCGATCAGCGGGCTTGTGCTCACCGAGCTGGCGCGGCTGCCTCTGAGCTCGCCGGCGAGCGGATTCACGTACCGCCTGAATCCCGCGCTCGGCACCGATGCCCGATCGAGCGAGAGCTTCGGCCCATTTTTCGTCCAGCGATCGCTCACCAGCGGTGCGGGTCAGACCACGGTCGGCGTCAGCTATCGGTGGGTGGCGTTCGACCGCATCGACGGACAATCGCTCACCGACGGCACGCTCGTCGCCACGGCGAGCCGCCAGCGCGGCGAGACCGTGCCCTTCGACAGCGAGACGCTGCTTCTTCACCTCGAATCGCAGACGGTCACGGTGTCGGCGACCTACGGCGTCACCGACCGCCTGGATATCAGCGCGGCGGCGCCGTTTGTGACGCTCAAGCTGCGCGGCGAGCGCCTGGACTCGTACCGCGGCCAGGCGTTTCCGCAGGCGAGCGCACACGCGACCGCGTCGGGTCTCGGGGACATGCTGTTCGTCGTCAAGTACAACGTGCTGCGGCGCGGTGCGAGCGGCATCGCGGTGGGCGCCGAGGCGACGCTGCCGACCGGCGACGAAGACAACCTGCTCGGCGCCGGCGAAGCGATCGTGTCGCCGCGCGTGATCGGGTCGTTCGAACGCGATCGTCTCGGCGTGCACGGTGACGGTGGCTTCGTCGTCACCGAACCGTACCGGCAGATCGACTACAGCGGCGCCGTCACGTTTGCCGGGAGCTCCCGCGTCACGATCGCGGCCGAGATCATCGGCCGCCGGATTGCGACGGGCGGCCGTCTCATCGAGACCGTGCAGCCGCACCCGAGCTTGACCGGGATCGAGACGATCCGGCTGGTGGGCGCCGAGGACGCCTCCACGCGGCTCCTCGTCGCGGCCGGCGTCCGCTGGAACGTCTCGGGCCGATGGCTGCTCAACGTCAACGTTTTGCGATCGATCACGTCGGCTGGGCTGACCGCGTCGTGGGTGCCGACGGTGACGATGGATTACTCGTTCGGCCGCTGATCACACTGGGATCTCCGCGCTGAAGGAATCGACGAGAGGTACGATCATGAAAAGACTCCATCGCGCCGCAGCAAAGTCCGCGCTCGGCGACGAGACGCAGGAGTGGAATTGGCTCGACGAATTCCCTCCCGAGGCGCAGGTCACCGACCTCGCCCTGGTTCCGCCGGAACCGCAATTGCTGAGGGTGCCGGAACGACCACCGAGTCCGCCACCTGGCGACGAGCCGCTTCTGAGCGAATTCATCCTCAGTCCGCGGCTGCCCCCGCTGCCCGCGCCGGTGCCGCCGCCGTTTCGCGTGAACGTCCGTTCGCTGCTGCCGGCCGTAAGACCGCTGAACCGTCCTTTCCTCCTCTTCATCGGCGCGTCGTTGACGCTGGCGGCGGCGGTGATTGGCCCGGATGTGCTGTTTCGGTCGGGAGGGCCCGACACGCAAAGTCCGTCGGCCGAATCGTTGGCCCGCGCGCGTGCGCAGGCCGCCCTCGCGCGGCCCGTCTATCCACCGCCGGAGTTTCCGGCCGAACCGGTCCCTGCCTCCACAGAGGTGCGCCAACCTGCACCGCCGCCTCGGTCTGCCCCGGTCGTGAGGCCCTCGCGATCGGTGGTCGCGTCCGCGCGCATGCCGGCGGACTCGCGCAACACACAGCGGGCGGGTGGTCGTGCCGACGCCCCGTCGGCCCGACAGGTGACCGCGACGAAGACGACGGCGGCGATCGGACCGCCGCGCGACAACGCCGTCGTGCTGACTGGGAGTCCGGCGCCGGCCCGCGCGCCGCTCAACGTCCCGGCGGCGCTGCCGGATCCAGCGCTCAGTACGCCGGCGCCGCCACCGGTGTCTTCCGCGCCGGCGCCCCTGGTGTCCGCTCCGCCGGCGACGCCGCCGGTGTCTGCTCCGCCGGCGCCATCGACACCGACACCGACACCGACATCGACACCGACATCGACACCGACATCGACGCGGTCATCGACGCCGGCAGCGCCCCCAAGCGCGGCAGCGACGATGTCGCCAGAAGCGAGGGCGCGGGCGACAGAGACGGCGTCGGTTCAGACCGTCCTCGATCGCTACCGGTGGGCGTTCACCAGTCTCGATGCGAGCGCGGTCGCACCCTTCTGGCCCGGCGTGGACGGCCGCGCGCTGGAACGCGCGTTCGATCAACTCGAGTCGCAGGTCATCAAGTTCGATCGCTGCGAGATCAACCTCACCGGAGCGCGTGCGGTCGCCTCCTGTCAGGGACAGGCGAGTACCGTCAGAAAAGTGGGCTCACGGAATCTCAGAACCGAGCCGCGGCTCTGGACGTTCGCGTTGAACCGCGTGAATGACGCGTGGCTCATCCAGAACGTGAGCACGCGGCCAGGGCGCTAGAGCGTGGAACGCAAGGAGCATCACATGAACCGGAGGGACTCCGCCGACCTCACGAACAGCCCGAGCACGACGGCTGAGAACGACGGCAAGGGCGTCCAGGGCCCGCCGAACAAACCGGGTCAGCACGAGAAGCCGCCTGCCGGCCGCGTGACGAAAGCAGGCTACGACGCCGGCCTGCGGCCGGACGTTCCGAAGAAATAGCATCCGTCACCTCGGCCGGTTTCCGCATGCTACGATGGCGCCGCCTCCCTGGGACGACAGAGCGGGGAGGAAGCACTGGTGGCCACAACGCGCACGATGACGAGGTCACCTGCATCGCACTGGCTCCCCTGCACGCTCGCGGTCCTCGTCTGGGCGGCCGTCCCGTCATCGCAAACTGAACGCCCGCCGGCGTGCGAGCGACTCGCATCGCTGCTGGTGCCGTCGGCGGCCATGACGCTGGCGCAGACGGTGCCCGCCGGTACGTTCACGCCTCCGCCGGGCGAGGATGGTGCGGCGTTTCGCACCCTGCCCACGTTCTGCCGCGTCGCTGCGACGCTCACACCTTCGAGCGACTCCGACATCAAGATTGAAGTGTGGATGCCGGCCACGGGGTGGAATGGCAAGTTCCAGGCGGTCGGCAACGGCGCATTCAACGGCACGATCAACTATTCAGGCATGCGCGCGGCGCTCGCGCGAGGCTACGCCACCAGTTCCACCGACACGGGACACTCGGGCGGCGGGGCGAGTTGGGCGCTCGGACACCCGGAGAAGATCGTGGACTTCGGATGGCGCGCCGTCCATGAGATGACGACCGTCGCCAAGCGGATCATCGCGAGCCACTACGAGCGCGGACCGGCGTATTCGTACTGGAACGGCTGCTCGGCCGGCGGTCGGCAAGGCATGAAGGCGGCGCAGCGGTTCCCGGAGGATTTCAACGGCATCATCGCCGGCGCGCCCGGCCTGGATTGGACCGCGCGCGCCACCCAGGCGGTGCGTGTGGCGAAGGCGCTCGAGTCGAACGAGTCCGCTCGCCTGCAGCCATCGCATCGCCGGCTTCTGCACGCGGCGGTGGTGGACGCGTGCGATGCGCTCGATGGCGTGAAGGACGGGCTCATCGAGAGTCCCGAGCACTGCGTCTTCGATCCGGGACGGCTCGAATGCCGCGGTGGAGATCCGGCTGCCTGTCTGACGAAGGCGCAGGTGGACACGGCAACGCTGATCTACTCGAGCCCGGTCAATCCCCGAACCGGACGCGCGATCACGGGTCTCGCCCGCGGCAGCGAGTTGGGATGGACGGATCTCGGGTGGACCGCCTCGGCGCGCGCGACAGGCCTCGATCAATTCCGGTTCATCGTGTTCGGAGACCCGCGCTGGACGATTCGGCAGTTCGAGTTCGAGACAGACATCGTCCGCGCGGAGGAATCGGATCGCGACACGATCAACGCGCTCGATCCAAATCT